>ERZ1370068.4445-contig-3518_pt1 | contig 105633 bp, 133 predicted proteins | sample MGYA00561227_ERZ1370068 | MGnify/ENA primary metagenome ERZ1370068 (study PRJEB38410, sample SAMEA6850437) | metagenome | study: Metagenomic assessment of the ecological functions of the soil: analysis of the soil microbiota associated with the...
CATGTATTGCTACCTGAAGAGGCGTTGCGCGCGCTCGATCGATCGATCGCGCTCGATGCCGGCCAGCCTGACGCGTGGTGCCAGCGCGGCCTGGCGTTGGCCACGCTCGGCCGACTGGCTGACTCGGTGGCAAGCCGAGCGCGCGCTCACGCTCGATGACGGTGTGTCTGCCGGCGCTGTTCCATCTCGGCTGCATGCTCAACGAGTCACGCCAGCACGCGCGCGCGTTGTCGGTCTTCGAGCGGTTGCTGGCGCGCCGACGCCCGCCAGCGGCAGCGCCTGGTTCCGTCACGGCAGACGCTGCAGGCCTGATCGCCCCGCGCAAGGCGCTGCAGTCGTACGAGCGCGCGCTGACGCTCGATGTCGCGCAGCCCCAGGCATGGATCAACCGTGGCGGCATCCTGCGCGAGGCGGGCCGCGACGCCGAGGCCGCGGCGGCGTACCGGCAGGCGCTGGCGCACGGCGGCGACGCCGAGGATTGGTCGAATTCTGTCTGGCCGCGGTCGAACACCGTGCTGCACCGAAGGCGCCGCCGCGCGACCACGTGCAGGGGCTGTTCGACGACTACGCCGGGCAGTTCGACTCGCATCTGCCGCAGGTGCTGCACTACTGCGGCCACGAGGTGCTGGTGGCGAGTTGCGTGCAGGTGTGCCGGCGAGCGGCGTTTCGCGCATGCGCTGACCTCGGTTGCGGCACCGGTTGTGCGGCGTGCAGCTCAGAGGCTCTGGCCGATCGCATCGACGGTGTCGACCTGGCGGCCAACATGGTGGCCGCAAGCGCGCTGCGCGAAACATCTACGAGCGGCTCACGCAGGCCGGATGTCGCGTCCCTACCTGGCGGCCACGGAGCAGCGCTACGACCTGATCGCCGCCGCCGACGTTTTCACTTATGTCGGAGACCTCGACAGTGGTGTTCGCCGGTGCCGCACGCGTGCTGCAAGCCGGCGGCCTGTTCTGTTTTTCTGCCGAAGTCGCCGACCAGGAGCTCGACGCCGACTTCGTGCTGCGCGGCAGTCTGCGCTACGCGCACTCACGCCGCCATGTCGAGGCGCTCGCGCAACGGCACGGCTTTTCGGTGCTGCGCCTGGTGCGCAAGCCGTTCCGCGAAGACCAGCGCGAGATGATCGAAGCTTGGTACGGGGTCTTGTCTCGCTGACGCAGCAGCGCCTCCACGGCCAACCTACACTGGCCGCACGATGCCGCAAGTGCGCCAGGTTGCTCGTTGGCCCGGTGTCGGTGACCGCCTACCAGTATGCGACGCCGGCCCGCACTCGCGTGCGTATTGGGAGCACCACGACGGCTGGTCGGTGTCGTACGTGCAGCGCGGCAGCTTCAGCTGCCGCTGCCACGGTCGCACGCACGAGCTGGTGCCGGGCTCGGTGCTGGTGCTCAAGCCGGGCGACGAATACCAGTGCACGCACGAGCATCGGCGAGGGCGGTGACGATTGCCTCGCTGTTTTTCTGGCGCCCGGGCTGGTGCACGCAACTCAAACCGCGCGCGCGGCCATTGGATGTCGGGCGCGATGCCGCCGCTGGCCGAGCTGATGGTGCGCGGCGAGCTGATGCGCGCGGTGGCCGCCGGCGACAGCGACGTCGGCCTTCGATGAGGCGGCGCTGGCCTCGCTGCGCGCTTCGCCGCCGTGGTCGACGACGTTGCGCCGTCTCGCGAACCGACGCGCGCAGCCGACCGGCGGCGCGCCGTGCAGTCGGCGCTGTGGATCGAGGCGCATGCCGACCAGGAGTTGAATCTGCAGCAGCTTGCCGCGCACTGCGGCTTGAGTGCCTACCACTACCTGCGCTTGTTTGCGCAAGCGCTGGCGCGTCACCCCACACCAGTATCTGGTGCGCAGCCGCCTGCGCGCGGCGGCGGCGCGCCGCCTCGCTGAAGGCGAACAGTCGATCACCGAGATCGCGTTCGACTCGGGCTTCGCGGACCTGTCGAACTTCGTGCGCAGTTTTCGCTCGCGCCGCTGGCGTGTCGCCGCGCAGCTTCTGGCGCGCGCTGCGCGCGGCGACCGCAAGATTCTCCAAGAACGCTTGAATCGCTGCTGCCTAACATCGACCGCATCTCAACAAGGGAGATGGCGATGTTCGATCACGTGGGCTTGAAAGTCTCGGACCTGGCGCGCAGCGTTCGGTTCTACCGAGCGGCGCTCGGCGGCCTGGGACACGAAGCTGGGTTCGCAAGGCGATGGCTATGCCGGGCATCGGCCCAAAGGCGCACCGGCGTTGTGGTTGTACTGCGAATGATCGGTGCCGTCTGGGCCCGGCACGCACGTGGCGTTCGTCGCGCACCAACCGCGCGGCAGTGGCGCGCTTCCATGCTCAGGGCTTGGCCGCGGGCGGCCGCGACAACGGCAAGCCGGGCCTGCGCAGCGAATACAGCGCCAGCTACTACGCGGCATTCTTGCTGGACCCCGATGGCCACAATGTGGAAGCGGTTTGCTTCACATGCAAGTGCAGCAACGCCTCCTGCGGCTGGATCTTGATTCGCATCGAAACAGTTCTTTGCGTGAAGCCGGTGGGCTTGCGCGGCGCGGCGGCGTATGGTGGCGGCCATGAACACGAAGTCCACCCTGCCTCCTGATGACGCACGCGATGCCTCCTGGCGCGAGTGCTGGCAGGCCAACGTGCCGGTGCTGGTTGCTGCGCTGTACGACGAGGCGCCGGCGCCATTGCGCCAGCGCCTGCTGAACCATCTGCTGCGGCCGGTCGGCCCGGCTGGCGCTGGCCGCGGTGGCTGCGGGTGCGTTTGCGCGCCTGTTGCCGACCGGCCGCTGGAACGGCGTGCAAGTGCAGCTCGATGACGTGTTGAGCATCGGCCCGGACCAGGTGCTCGACCTCGCGCAGTACGTGGAACAGAAGGCGCCCGAGATGTTGTGGCGGTTGCCCGATGCGTTGTCGTCGAGCCCGGTGCTGCTGGGAACGCTCAGCGGCGCCGTTGCTGCTGATCGCGCTGCGCGCGCGGCGCCCTCGGTAGCGCCGACGCAGCTGCGCGCGGCCGGTCGCTGACGCGCGCAGCGGGCACAATGCCCCGTGCGCTGGCCATCGTGGCCGGTATCAAGGGGATGTGCATGCAGCGTTGGCCGCTCGTGGTTCCACTGTTGGCCGCTGGCCTGTTGGTGCGTCGCCATGCTGTGGCCGGGCAGCACGCTGCTCGCGTGGCTGTGCGCCGCGGCGCTGATGGGTGCGGTGCTGGCGGCGGTGCACCACGCCGAAGTGGTGGCGCACCGCGTCGGCGAGCCGTTTGGCACGCTGGTGCTGGCCGTCGCGGTCACCGTGATCGAGGTCGCGCTGATCGTCTCGGTGATGCTCGGCGGCGGCGACGGCAGGCCACGTTGCCGCGCGACACCATCTTCTCGGCGGTGATGATCATCTGCAACGGCGTGGTCGGGCTGTGCCTGGTGGTGGGCGGTCTGCGCCACCATGAGCAGACGTTTCGCATCGAAGGCGCCACGTCGAGCCTGGCGGCGCTGATCGCGCTGGCGACGCTGTCGCTGGTGCTGCCATCGTTCACCACCAGCTCGCCAGGCGCCACCTACACCACCGCCCAGCTCGCGCTCGCTGCGGTGGCATCGCTGGCGCTGTGGGCGATCTTCGTGTTCGTGCAGACGGTGCAGCACCGCGACTACTTTCCTGCCCACGGGGCAAGCGTCGAACGAAGAGGTGCACGCCGCGCCGCCGAGCGTCGCCCAGGCCTGGGCCAGCTTCGTGCTGCTGCTGGTGGCGCTGGTGGCCGTGGTCGGCCTCGCGAAGGTGTTGTCGCCGTCGATCGAAGCGGCGGCTCGCATGCATCGGGCGCGCCACCAGACGGTGATCGGCATCGTCATCGCGGCTGCTGGTGCTGCTGCCCGAGACCTGGGCTGGCAGGTGCGCGCGGCGCAGGTGAACCGCCTGCAGACGAGCTCCAACCTGGCCTACGGTTCGGCGCTGGCGAGCATCGGCCTGACGATTCCGGTGGTGGCCGTGGCCTCGGTGTGGATGGGCCTGCCACTGGTGCTCGGTCTCGACGCCAAGGATCTGGTTCTGCTGATGCTGACCTTCGTCGTATCGGCGATCACGCCTCACCTACGGCCGCACGCACATGATGCAAGGCGCGGTGCACCTGGTGATCTTCGCGGCGTTCGCGTTTCTAGCGCTGGTGCCGTAGTGGAACGTCACTGCCCGATCGAGTGCAGGTAGCGCGTTGTTGATCGCGTAGATCGCGGCCGTCGGGGCCGATCGCGGTGGCTGTGTACGACTCTGCGCGATGCCCGCGTTCAGCGCGATGCGTTCGCGTGAAGCTGTTGCTCGGCAGGTGCCAGCGGTACAGCGTGCCGTCCTCGCTGTTGACCAGCACCGAGTCGCGTGAACGGGTCGACCGCGGCGGTGTTGACGCACCACTCCTGCACGCTGCCCGGCGGACCGCGCGGGCTCCGGGCGTCGGGCCGAGCTGCGTGATGACTTCCTTCATCACCGTGACGCTCGGCGATGACCGGGTCGGCCTGCGTCTGGTCGTTCGGATCGAGGATCGCCATGCCGGTTCTTGCCGTCGCCGCGTGCCGGCGCCGGCGTAGTTGTTGTACTTGGTGAGCAGCAGGTAACTCGACGATGCCGGTGTACTGCGGCACCATCGCCGTCGGCACGATCGACGGCGTGTTGTCCCAGCCGAACGCGCCCGGCGTGCGCGCTTGCGTCAGCGCGGCGTTGAAGTGCAGCAGCCAGCCGCGAAAGTTGTGGCCGGCGCGTTGGATCTCGAGCACGCCGATGTAGACGTCGCCGTCGGGCCCGACCAGCGGCGACGAGGTGGCGTCGTCGCTCACCCACGCCGCGCGTGCCGGTCGGCCGGATCGTTGAGCGCCACCGGTCGCTTGATCGTGGCCAGCGTGGTGGCGTCGAGCGCCACCAGGCAGCCGCCGGCGTTGCGCCGTTGGCGGGGACGCGCCGAGTTGAACACCACGTACAGCGTGCTGCCGTCGAGCGACAACGCCGGCGCGCTGTTCATCGCCGACCTTGACCATGCTGGGGTCGCCGGTGGCGGCGACGGCGGTGACGAACGTGCCCGCGCCGTTGGCGCCGATGCGCGCGATGCCGCCGGCCGGCCCGGCCCGCCACGATGCTGCTGACGATCGGTGAAGCCGAAGAAGACGTTGCCGGCGGCGTCGCTGGTGAGCGGCGTGTTGATGAACACGGAGGTGTCGAACGCGGCCTTCGCGCGCCGGATAGACCGCGCTGCTGGCGTAGAAGGTGATGTTGCTCGCGGCCGCCGCGGCGTTGGCGGAGTCGGGGTCGTCGCACACCTGCACGCGGCCACCGGCCAGCGGCATGAACATGCGCGGAAGTCGGCGTCAGCACCGGGTTGAAGCTCGGGATCCAGCGGTGCGGCGGCGGGATGTAGTCGCTGGTCAGCTGCCACAGCAGATCGCCGGTCGGCGCCGACGCGTCCCTGCGACGCGGAACGTCGTGGGGCCGACCCGTCACCGGCACCAGCACCGTGTTGTGCGGCGTGATCACCGGCGAGCCGTAGTGCGTGAGCAGCGCGCCGCTGGACAGCGGTCGGGCGCCAGGTCGACCGGCGCGTACCAATAGAAGCCGCACCATCCGCTGCGAGGCGATCTGGCCGAGCGCGCTGTGCCGCGCGTCGCCGGCGAAGCCGACCCAGGCAGGCCCGTTGACCGGCACCACCGGCGGCCGCGGCAACAGCGGCAAACCGGGGTTGGGCGGCGCCGGGTCGCCACCGCAGCCTGCGATCAGGCCGCCGGCAGCAGCCGAGCAGCAGGCTGCGCGCGCGAGTGCAGGAGCGGCGGGCGGGCTGCGTGGGGTGGTTGTGGCAGGGTCATGGCTTCATCTTGTCGTGCCGTGCGCGTGGCGGCAATCAGGGCTTGCGCCGGGCTTGCAACCGGGCGTGACGCGCCACACTGCACTGCGCGTGGACCGCTTTCTGAGCATCGAAGCCTTCGTGCGCGTGGCGCAGGCGCAGAGCTTTGCCGAGGCGGCGCGCCAGTTGCGCCTGTCGAAGTCGGTGGTCACCGCGCGCGTGCAGCAGCTCGAAGACCTGCTCGGCGGCCCGCTGTTCCATCGCACCACGCGCGCCGTGCGGCTGTCGGAGATGGGCCAGGCGTTCTTTCGCGACTGCACCGAGCTGGTGTCGCGCACCAACGAGATCGTCGACCAGATGCGCGAGGTGCGCGGCTCGCCGGCGGGCCTGCTGCGCGTGCACGCGCTCACCGGCTTCGTGCTCGGCCACATGGCGCACTTGCTGCGCGACTTTCAGGAGCGCTACCCGCGAGGTCGGTGCTCGACCTGTTCGTCAGCGACGCAGTGATCGACCCGGTGAGGGCTGGCTTCGATGTCGCGCTGCAGATTTTTCCGCCGGCCTCCGACGAACTGGTGTCGCGGCGGCTGTTCCCGGTGCGGCGCGTGTTTTGCGCGTCGCCCGACTACCTGCGCCGCTACGGCACGCCGCAGCACCCGCGCGATCTGTTCGGCCACCGGCTGGGGCTGTACTCGGGCTATCCCGACTCGCGACCGCTGGGTGTTCCATCGATCGGCCGAGGGTCGCGACGAGCTGACCACGCTCGACCTGAAGCCCACGCTGATGAGCAACTCGGTGCACCTGCTGCGCGACTACGGCTGCGAACACGCCGGACTCGGTGTGCCTGCCCACGCTGGTGGCGTCCGACGCGATCTCAGCAGGGCAGTTGCGCATCGGTGCTGGCGGAGTTCCAGCTGTCGTCGTTCTGGCTGTCGGCGGTGTACCCGCGCACGCAGCGCGGCGCCTTCAAGCCCAAGCTGTTCATCGAGAGCCTGACGCACGCGTTCGCCGGCGGCGAGCCGCCGTGGGACCGCGAGCTGATCGCGCGCGGGTTGATGCCGGAGCGGCTGATCGAGCACCTGAGTGCGGGTTTGCCGCCCACAGATTGTTCGGTCAGTGTCGCCGGAATAATCTGACCGCCTGTCGAGCACATCTACATGCTGCGCCCGGCTCCGCTTATTACAGTGCCACGCCTGGCTGCTGCACGACCTGCAGGAGACCATCGACCGATGAGCGTCACCTATCAAACCCAGTTCGGATCGATCGACCGCTTTCGAAAAGGGCGGCGTGCAGATCGATCTACGACGACGTCAAGCACTACGCGTTCTCCAACTGCTTCGAGATCGCGAGCAAGAGCAAGCCGTACGAGAAGGTTGTGTTCGGGCAGAACCAGATCTACGTGCTCGAGTGCCTGCGCGCCGACGGCACGTCGCCCTGGTACACCTGCGCGCACGACGAGTTCGCGCTGGTGATGGATGGCGAGGTCGAGATCCATCTCGTCAAGCTCGACAGCCGAGCAGATCGTGCCCGACGCCGAGCACAACGGCGCGGTGCTGGTCAAGGGCGAGCCCAAGGGCGCCAAGATGGGCTGGATGAAGATTGACGCGCGGCCACCAGGCGCATGCTGCCGAAGAACACCGCGTACCAGTTCAAGAGCGCGAAAGCCGAGCGTCGTGGTGCTGCAGACCTGCAAGGGCGACTTGAGCATCGAGCGCTGGGCAGAGATCTGCCAGACGCCTGACTTGAAGAGACCATGAACGCACCCATCGAGCCGGCACCAACCAACGCACGGCTACCAGAGAGCTTCGAGCTCGGCGGCTTCAGCTTCCGCCGCGACGAGTACTTCGCGCACATCAACTGGAAGACCACGCGACGGCCGGCCGCTGTCGCACACGCTGGACATCAACAACTTCCTGCGCGCGCTGATGCGCGACGTGGCCTGGGGCTTTTTCTATGGCGGCGTCAACTTCGACCACGTGATCGGCACCACCAACCACTACAAGACGGTGGACCTCTACGCGCGGCGCGCTACAACGCGACGATGAAGGCCGCCGGCGTCGACCGACTGGAGAACTTCCCGACCGAGCAGATCGCGAAGGTGTTCTTCGACATGCTCGACGACTGGACCAACGAAGGCTTCGACCCGTTCGCCGCGCCGCAGGAAACCGGCACGCGCCTACGGCCGCAAGCACGGCAACAGCCACTGCGCAGATCACGCGCGCACGCGAGCTGGCCAAACGCTGCGTCGGCATGAAGGACGACCTGCCGCTGCGCACCGACGCGCGCGGCGCGCCGGTCAACCGCGCCTTCGCCGACGTGCCGCAGGGCGAGCCTGAGCTGCACCCCGAACCCGGCTTCGAGAACGAGGTGCACGCGTTCAACCTGTTCGCCTTCCTGTCGCGCTCGCAGGTGACGTGGAACCCGAGCTTCACCTCGGTGGTGAAGTACAGCTTCATGTGCCCGACCACCGAAGAGCACATCCTGCCGATCATCCACGCCAACGACCGCGTCGAGTGGTTCTTCCAGATGTGCGACGAGATCCACTGGGACTGCGCCGACAAGACCACCGGCAAGCCGCTGGCGCGCGTGATCATGAAGGCCGGCGACATGGCGGCGATGCCGGCGTACTGCCGCCACCAGGGCTACAGCCCGAAGCGCTCGATGCTGCTGGTGTGGGAGAACGGCTCGCCGAATCTCGTCTACGAGATCCAGAAGGGCGAGGCGCCCGAGATCCCGGTGAAGTTCTGAAGCCCGCTGGCGTCCGCGACGCGGGCGCCGGCGTTACCAGACCTGGCGCGTTGGCGCCAGGCCCTTGACACAACTATCAGGAGGCCACGATGGCACTGGCAAAGCAGACCATGACCGACGAACAACGCAAGTCGGTCGCGATCGAGTACCTCAAGGCGTTCGACAACGGCGGGCGTCACGTCCAGCGGCGGCTCGATCCTCGAGCTGTTCGCCACCGACGCGCAGGTGTACTTCCCAAGTGGGGCGTGGCCACCGGTCGCGACCAGATCGGCAAGCTGTTCGGCGACGTCGGCGCGACGCTGAAGTCGATTGCGCATCACTTCTCCGAGTTCAACTGGGTGTTCTCGGGCAGCGACATGGTCGTGTGCGAAGGCACCAGCCACGGCGAACACAAGGACGGCGTCTGGCGCGCCGGCGTGCCCGGAGTGGGCCGCCGGGCGCTGGTGCGACGTGTTCGAGATCCGCGACTGGCAGATCCACGCGCTGCTTCATCTACCTCGACCCCGACTACGCCGGCAAGGACACCGCGCGCTACCCGTGGCTCAATCAGGAATGAGCGCCTCGCAGCGGCACACGGCGTCTCACGCATGAGCATTCGCAGAGGTCGCGCAGGCCGCCGGGCTGCGCACGCCGATTCGCCACCAGCTGTTCATCGGCGGACGCTTCGTCGATGCGCAGAGCGGCGAGACGCTGGCGACGCTGAACCCGCACGACAACTCCACCATTGCCGACGTGGCGATGGCGGGCGCGGCCGACGTCGACCGCGCGGTCGAGGCCGCAGCTGCCGCGCTGCCAGCGTGGCGCCAAACTGGCGGCCGCCGATCGCGGCCGCATCCTGCTCAAGCTCGCCGATCTGATCGAGGCCAACGCCGAAGAGCTGGCGCGGCTCGAGTCGCTCGACACCGGCCACCCGCTGCGCGACTCGCGTGCGCTCGACGTGCCGCGCACCGCGGCCTGCTATCGCTACTTCGGCGGCATGGCCGACAAGTTCCAGGGCGAGACGATCCCGGTCGAAGCCGGGTTCCTGAACTACGCGCTGCGCGAGCCGGTCGGCGTGGTCGGCCAGGTGGTGCCGTGGAACTTCCCGCTGATGTTCACCAGCTGGAAGATGGCGCCCGGCGCTCGCCGCCGGCAACACGATCGTGATGAAGCCGGCCGAGGTGACGCCGCTCATCGTCGCTGAAGATCGCCGAGTTGATGGCCGAAGTCGGACTTGCCCGCCGGCGTGGTCAACATGGTGCCGGGTTTGGGCACGCGTGGCCGGCCAGGCGATCGCCGAACATCCCGGGCATCGCACAAGATCGCGTTCACCGGCAGCGACCGCCACCGGCCGCAAGATCGTGCAGGCGAGCGCCGGCAACCTGAAGAAGGTGCAGCTCGAGCTCGGCGGCAAGGGCGCCGAACATCGTGTTCGACGACGCCAACCTCGTCGGCGGCGGTCAACGGCAGCGCCTGGGCGATCTTCCACAACCAGGGGCAGGCCTGCATCGCCGGATCGCGGCTGATCCTGCACGAGAAGATCGCCGACGCGTTCCTCGACAAGTTCATCGCCGCTGGCCAAGTCGATCCGCCTCGGCAACCCGCTCGACGCCGCCACCGAGATGGGGCCGCTGACCAGCAAGCTGCATCGTGACCGTGTGCTCAACTACGTCAGCGTCGCGCGCGAGCAGGGTGGTGAGGTGCTGACCGGCGGCACGAGCCCGGATGGCGAATTGGCCGCGGGCTGCTATGTCGAGCCGACCGTCGTGCGCGCCAAGTCGACCCAGGATCGCATCGCACAGGAAGAGGTGTTCGGCCCTTCGTCACCGTGCTGACCTTCAAGACCGACGACGAGGCGCTGGCGATCGCCAACGGCACCGACTACGGCCTGGGCAGCGGCCTGTGGACGATGAACCTGCCGCGCGCGCACCGCTTCGCGCGCGAGCTGCACGCGGGCATGGTGTGGATCAACTCGTACAAGCGCGTCAACCCAGGCTCGCCGTTCGGCGGCACGGGCTCGAGCGGCTACGGCCGCGAGATGGGCTTCGACGCGATGCGCGAGTACACGCAGGTCAAGAGCGTGTGGGTGAATGTCGACGCGCAGATCCCCGCTTGGTATCCAAGATGAGACAGCGGCCTGCCTGCTCTGGAGCGGAGCAAAGCCGCGGGCGGGTATGCGCCGGCGCTCGAATGCGGCAGCCCTGCGCTGCGCGACGGGTTCCCCTGCGGTGCTCAGCCTCATGGCCCGCGCGAGAAACTCGCTGCGCTCACTGCGTTCGCTCCGCTCGAACAGTCGTCGGCGAGTCAGATGCTGAAGCGCGCTGCGCGCGCGCGGCCATGAGTCTTGCGCTCCTCGGCGCCGCATATGTCGCTGCCGACGCACACCCGCCCCCGGCTTTGCCGGCAACACCGTGGCATGCGCGGCCGAACGCAGCGAGCGCTTCTGCGCGGTGGGCGGTATCCGGTGTGGGCGACTTGTGGGGCGGCGAGAAGCGCAGCAGCGCGGTCGGCACGCGCGCAGCGCGCGCTTCGTCCTCTGATTCGCGGCGATTGTCCGAGCGCAGCGAACGAAGTGAGTGCAAGCGAGTTTCGCTGCGCGACCGCGCTGGGCGAGCATCGCAGCGGAGTCGGCCTGCAGGGTCGACCGCCACAGTAGGAGCCCCTGCCGGGTACCGCCCGCCGCGCCGCGCATGCCAAGCATGAATCCACAACGCTTCGAACTGCAACTCTCGATCCCGCGCGTGGTGTTCGGCGCTGGTTCGCTGTCGCAACTGCCGGCCGAGATCGAGCGGCTCGGCGCTGAAGCGGGCGCTGGTGCTGTCGACGCCCGAGCAGCGATCGAGCGCCGAGCAGGTGGCGGCGATGTTGGCGCGCGCGCCGCTGGCGTGTTTGCGCGCGCGGTGATGCACGTGCCGATCGAGACCGCGCGCGCGCGCGCGCGAAGAGGCGCGGCGGCTCGATGCCGACTGCGCGGTGGCGGTGGGCGGTGGCTCGACCACCGGTCTGGGCAAGGCCATCGCGCTCGATTCAGGGCTGCCGATCCTCGCGGTGCCCACCACCTACGCCGGCAGCGAGATGACGCCGATCTACGGCCTCACCGAAGGCGGCCAGAAGAGGACCGGGCGCGACGTGCGCGTGCTGCCCAAGACCGTGATCTACGACCCCGAGTCTGACGATGACGCTGCCGCTGGCGCTGTCGATCACCAGCGGCGTCAATGCGATCGCGCACGCCGCCGAAGGGCTGTACACGCCGCGAGCCCAATCCGATCATCGCGCTGATGGCCGAGCAGGGCATCGCCGCGCTGGCGCGCGCGCTGCCGGCGCTGCACGCGGACGCGCGCGACCGCAGCGCGCGCCACGATGCGCTGTACGGCGCGTGGCTGTGCGGCGCCACGCTCGGCCACGTCGCGATGGGCTTGCACCACAAGCTGTGCCATACGCTGGGCGGCAGCTTCAACCTGCCGCACGCCGAAACGCACACCAGTGGTGCTGCCGCACGCGTTGGCCTACAACGCAGCCGCCGCGCCGCAGGCGATGGCGATCATCGCGCGGGCGATGGGGGTCGGCGATGCTGGCGATCCGCTAGTCGCGGCGCGTGCCATCCATCGCGTTCACCACGCGACTGAGCGCGCCCACCGCGTTGCGTGGCGATCGGCATGCCGGCCGACGGGCTCGACCGCGCTGCCGACTTGGCGGCACAAACACCGTATCCCAATCCACGCGCCGCTCGACCGCCAGGCGTTGCGCGCGCTGCTGCAACGTGCCTACGACGGCGCGGCACCACAGGCCTGAAGTTCACCATCAACGAGGGAGACCCCGATGACGATGAACCGACGCCAATTCACCCAATCCACCGCCGCGATCGCGGCGTCATCGGCGCTGCCGCTGGCCCACGCCGCCGACGAGGTGAAGATCGGCTACGTGTCGCCGCAGACCGGCCGCTGGCGCCGTTCGGTGAAGCCGATCGCTGGGTGATCGACCAGATGAAGACCGTGTTCAAGGATGGCATCTCGATCGGTGGCAAGAAGCACGCCGTGCAGATCATCCTGAAAGACAGCCAGTCCAACCCCAACCGTGCCGGCGAGGTGGCCAACGACCTGATCCTGAAAGACAAGGTCGACCTGATGCTCACGGCCGGCACGCCCGAGACCGCCAACCCGGTGTGCGATGCCTGCGAGCTGAACGGCGTGCCGTGCATCAGCTCGGTGGTCCCGTGGCAACCGTGGTTCTTCGGCCGCAAGGGCGACCCTGCCAAGGGTTTCGAGTGGACGTACCACATCTTCTGGGGCCTGGAAGACGTGATCGCCAATTTCACCAACGGCTGGAAGAGCGTCGCCGACCAACAAGAAGGTCGGCGGCCTGTTCCCCGAACGACGGCGACGGCAACGCCTGGGGCGACAAGGAGCTGCGGCTTCCCGAAGCCGCTGGCGGGCGATGGGCTTCACGCTGCTCGACCCGGGCCGCTTCCAGAACGGCACGCAGGACTTCAGCGCGCAGATCGCCGCCTTCAAGAAGGACAACATCGAGATCGTCACCGGCGTCGTGATCCCGCCCGACGCGAAGACGTTTCTCACGCAGGCGAGCCAGCAGGGCTTCAAGCCGAAGGTCGTCACGCTCGGCAAGGCGCTGCTGTTCCCGGCGCGATCGAGGCGCTGGGCGATCTCGGCGACGGGCTCACCGACCGAGGTGTGGTGGAGCCCGTCGCACCCGTTCACGTCGTCGCTCACCGAGCAGAGCGCCAAGGCGCTGGCCGAGGCCTACGAGAGCGGCGACCAAGCGGCAGTGGACGCAGCCGATCGGCTTCGCGCATGCGCTGTTCGAAGTGGGCGCCGATGCGCTCAAGCGCGCCAGAGTCGCTGAAGGCATGCTGACGTGCGCGACGCCATGGTCGCGACCAACCTGACGACCGTGGTCGGCGCCAGTCAAGTGGGGCGGCAGGGGCCCGTTCAAGAACGTGAGCAAGACGCCGCTGGTGCTGGGCCAGTGGGTCAAGGGCACAGTCGCGCAAGTACGACCTGGTGATCGTCAACAACCAGGCGGCCACGCAGATCCCCACCGGTGGCACGATGAAATGCTGATGCAGCGCGCGGTGCGCGTGAGCCGTCGAGCCGGCATCGATCGATCGCGCATGCCCATCCTCGCTCTGCACGGCGTCAGCAAGTCGCTTCGGCGCACTGAAGGTCACCGACAACATCAGCGTCGCCGGTCGTCGAGCCGGCGAGACGGCTTGGCATCCTCGGCCCCAACGGCGCCGGGCAAGACCACGCTGTTCAACCTGATCTGCGGGGACGTGCAAGCGTCGACGCCGGCCACGTCGCGTTCGACGGCCAGCGACATCACCTCGCTACCGCCGCACCAGCGCTGCCGCGCGCGGCCTCGGGCGCACCTACCAGATACCCGCAGCCGTTCGCGCAGATGACGCGTGTTCGAGAACCTGGTCGACCGCGGCGTGCTTCGGTGGCGGCCAGCGCGAGACGGCGAGGCCTGGCACACCGCGAGCGAGGTGCTTGCGCGCAGACCGGATTGCACAAGCGAGGCCAACCAACGCTGCCGGCAGCCTGACGCTGCTCAATCGCAAGCGGCTCGAGCTCGCGCGCGCGCTGGCCGACGCGACCGAAGCTGCTGCTGCTCGACGAGATCGCCGGCGGCCTCACCGAACACGAGGCCCGCGAGCTCGGTCGAGTGAACTCGCGCCGCATCAAGGCCGCGGGCATGACGATGGTGTGGATCGAACACGTGGTGCACGCGCTGCTGGCGATCGCCGACCGGCTTGTTCGTCATCAACTTCGGCGCAGAACGCATTGCCGAGGGCGCGCCGCAGGCGGTGATGGCAGATCCCGAGGTGCAGCGCGTGTACCTGGGTAGTCGAAGCATGCAGCGCAACGCGTGCTGGTCGAGACGCGCGGTCTCACCGCCCATTACGGCGATGCGCAGGCGCTGTTCGGCATCGACTTCGAGCTCGCGCGCCGGCGAGGTCGGTCGCGATCATCGGCGCCAACGGCGCGGGCAAGAGCACGTTCCTCAAGGCGCTCACCGGGCTGGTGAAGGCGCGACGCGACGCAGTGCAGTTCGCGGCCAGGCCGATCGGCGGCTGCCGCCGGCGCAGATCGTGCGGCAGCGGCATGGCGCTGGTGCCCGAGGGCCGGCGCCTGTTCCCGAGGCCTGCAGCGTCGAGGAGAACCTGCTGATGGGCGCGTTCGCGCGGCGCCCGGGGCCGTGGAACCTGCAGCGCCTGTTCAGCGCTGTTCCCGATCCTCGAGCAGAAGCGCACGCAGCCCGGCCACGTCGCTGTCGGGCGGCCAGCAGCAGATGGTCGCGATCGGCCGCGCGCTGATGAGCAACCCGCAGCGTGCTGCTGTGCGACGAGCTGAGCCTGGGCCTGCGCGCCGATCGTCATCAAGGAGATCTACGACGCGCTGCCGGCGATCATCGCCGAAGGCATGACGCGTGGTGATCGTCGAGCAGGACGTCGGCGATCGCGCAGCGCGTGTCGGCCAGCGCGTCTACTGCTTCCAGGAGGGCCGCGTGTCGCTGCGAGGGCGCGCTCGAGCGACGCTCACCGCGCGAGCAGATCTCGCAGCCGCGTACTTCGGCGTCGGCGGCACGCGGCTGATCGGCGATGCATCGACACGCTGCTGCAGAGGCGTGCTGCTCGGCGGCCTGTACTGCGCTGTTCGCGCTCGGCCAGTCGCTGATGTTCGGCGTGATGCGGCTGACCAACACGGCGCAGGGCGACTTCATCGTGCTGGCCGGCGTTCGCCGCGATCACGCTGGCAGCGTGTCGCATCGGCTGCGCACTCGCACGCCTCGGCGCTGACGCTGCTGCTGATGCTGCCGCTCGCCTTCGCGGCCGGCTACGCGCTGCAGCGCTGCGTGCTCAACGGCACGCTCGGGCGCGACCCGCTGCCGTCGCTGGTGGTGACGTTCGGCCTGTCGATCGTGATCCAGAACGCTGCTGCTCGAAGTCTTCTCGGCCGACCCGCGCTCGCTCGAGACCGGCGGGCTCGAACACGCAGAGCCTCGCGCTGGCCGGGCGGCCTGGCGATCGGCGTGCTGCCGCTGATCGATCTTCGTGCGTCGCGCTGGCGATCACCGGCGGCGCTGCAATGGCTGTTCGACCGCACGCGCGCTCGGCCGCGCGTTCCGCGCGGTGTCCGACGACCGCGAGATCGCCGAGCTGATGGGGCTGGACGCGCGCAAGGTCTACGCGCTGGCCACCGCGCATCGCCTTCGTGCTGATCGCGCGTGGCCGGCGTGCTGCAGGCGATGCGCACGACGGTGTCGCCGAGCGACGGGCCGCTGTTGCTGCTGTTCGCGTTCGAGGCGGTGATCATCGGCGGCATGGGCTCGTTCTGGGGCACGCTTCGCCGGCGCGATGGTGCTGGGCGTGACGCAGCAGATCGGCTTTCGGCTCGACCCCGGCTGGGGCATCTGGTTCGGCCATCTGGTGTTCCTGGCGGTGCTGGTGGTGCGGCCGCAGGGCCTGTTTCCGAAGACGCGGGGATGAGCGTGACGCCATGCTCGAGCATCCAGGTCGTTCGCGGCAGCACGCCGCGCGCAGCCGCGCCGGCGGCGATCGTCGGCGTGCTGCTGGTCGTCGTCGCCGCGAGCATGCCGCTGTGGGCCGAGTCGAGCTGGATGCGCGAGTTCGTCGAGATCGCGTGCTACTTCATCTTCGCGATGATGTGGAACCTGCTGGCCGGCTACGGCGGCATGGTGTCGATCGGCCAGCAGGCGTTCTTCGGCCTCGGCGGCTACGTGATGCTGATGCTGGGCAACTTCGCCGGCGTCAACCCGTTCGTCGCGGTGCCGCTCGCGGCGCTCGGCGCCGCGGCTGGTCGCGGTGCCGGTGTCGTGCGTCGCGTTCCGGCTGCAGGGCGGCTACTTCGCGATCGGCACCTGGGTCATCGCCGAGGTGTTCCGGCTCGAGTCTTCGCCAACGTGAGCGTGCGTCGGCGGCGGCTCCGGGCACCAGCCTGACCGCACTGCGCGGCATCGAGCAGGCGACGCGCGAGAGCGTGACGTTCTGGATGGCGCTGGCGTGCGTGGTCGCTGGCGATCGCGCTGCGTCTACTCTGTTCCTGCGCAGCAAGCGCGGCGCTGGCGCTGCTGGCGATCCGCGACAGCGAGGTCGCCGCCGAGATCGCAGGGCATCGACGTGCAGCGCATGAAGCTCGCGGTCTACGTGTCGCGGCGTTCGGCGCGGCGTTCGCCGGCGCGCTGTACTTCGTCGGCAACCTGCGCATCAGCCCCGACGCCGCGTTCAGCGTCAACTGGACGGCGTTCGCGATCTTCATGGTCGTGATCGGCGGCATCGGCCGCATCGAAGGGCCGATCGTCGGCGCGCTCGATCTTCTGGGCGCTGAACAAGTTCTTCAGCGACTACGGCACCTGGTACCTGATGGGCCTGGGGCTGCTCGCCATCGTCGTCACGATCTTCTTCAAGCAGGGCCTGTGGGGCTGGCTGCAACAGCGTTGGGGCTGGTCGCTGTTTCCCGCACCCGCTGGCTCGTCGCATCGCCGACATCGCCTTCATCTCTTCGCCATCAACAAGGTGCCTCATGCGCAACATCGATGAGAACCACGATCACCCGCGCCTTCGTGCAGCGCATCGAAGGCTGCGACAACCCGCGGCCTGCAAGGAGATGCTGACCTCGCTGGTCACGCACCTGCACGACTTCGCGCGCGACGTGAAGCTCACCGAGGCCGAGTGGATGGCCGGCATCCAGTTCCTCACCGCGCACCGGGCTCATGTGCACGGGCCAGCGGCAGGAGTTCATCCTGCTGTCCGACACGCTGGGCCTGTCGATGCTGACCATCGCGCTGAACCACGCCAAGCCACCGGGCTGCGACCGAGGCGACGGTGGTCGGGCCGTTTCACACCGACGACGCGCCGCACGTGGCGCTGGGTGCCGACATCGCACGCGGCGCGCCGGGCACGCCGCTCGATGTCGACGTGACGCTGCGCTCGACCGACGGCACGCCGCTGGCCGGCGCCGAGGTCGACGTCTGGCAGGCCGACGACGCCGGCAAATACGACGTGCAATACGCGGGTCTCACGCGAGCGTGCGCGTGCGCGCGCGTGCTGCGCAGCGATGCGCAGGGCCGCGTGCGCTTCTCGCACCATCGTGCCCACCGCGTATCCGGTGCCGACCGACGGGCCGGTGGGCCAGATGCTGGTGGCCACCGGGCGCCACCCATGGCGGCCTGCGCACCTGCACTTCATGATCAAGGCTTCAGGCCACGAGACGCTGGTGACGCACCTGTTCCGCGACGGCGATCCGTACCTCGATTCCGATGTCGTGTTCGGCGTGCGCAACTCGTTGATCGTGCAGATGCCGGAGAACCCGGCGAAGCCGGGGCGCCACGTGCTGCATCACGATTTCGTGTTGAACCCATCGCATTGACACCTGCCGGCGGCGCGACACGTTCGCACCGCCTTCGATCAACTCTTTGCAGCGCCGCGCGCTCGCGCCGAAGCGCGTCGGCGAGCCCTTGCTGGCCATCGCGTGCGGCGGCCTCGATCAGCGTGAGGTCGATCACGTCGCGTTGCGCGTGGCTGCCGCCGAAGCGGTGTGCGTGGCTGCGCAACGGTCGCAGCCGCTGCACTGCCTCGCCGTAGCGGCCGTTGCCGAAGGCATGGATCGCACGCGCGGCTTCGCAGCCAACGTCGCGCAGGAACTGCACGTTGTCGCCCTCGAACACGAGCGCCGCGCTGCCTGCGCGGCCAGCAGCGCACGGCGTCGTCGCCGCGGCCGGCACCGACGAAGGCCATCATCGCGTGCAGGTCGTTGAACGCGTAGTGGCTCGTGTCCGGTCACCGCGCCCAGCGTTGCGCCAGCGCCTGCCCAGCGGCTCGCCGACATCGACGCCGCGCAGGTGCAGCCGCCACAGCAGCGCCGACGCATCGATCATGTCGAGCACCACGGCCGACTCGGTGCCGAGGACGCGCGCATCGACCAGTTCGAGCACGGCGTCGATCTCATCGAGGCCGAGGTGGAACAGCGCCAGGTGCCACCAGTTGTGGACGGCAGAAGAAGCTGCCCTCGCTCCAGGTCTGCGAGTGCGCGCGCAGCCAGGCGACGCCGTCGCGCCGCCGGCTTTGCATTTCCATCACGTGCGCCACGGCGTGCCAGGCCCAGCCGTCGCGCGCTTCGAGCGCCGACCGCGCGTCGGCCCAGAGCCTCGGCGCGCGCGTAGTCGCCGGTCTCCTCGAGCCCGAAGGCGTACATGCCGAGCACGGCGTGATAGCCGGGCATGCCGGCTCCCACGCGCTCAGGGCGCGTGCGATGCGATCACGCAGCATGCGCGAGTGGCCGGTGAAGAAATCGACCTGATGCCCCACCTGCAATGCCAGCACGTCGAGCGGATCGCGGATGCTCCTATCCTCGAGCACCAGACCCGCCGCATGCCAGCGGCCGGCCACCAGATGCTCGACGGCGCGGCGATGCGCCTGTTCGCGTTCGTTGGCCGGCAGGACGATCGCGGCGCGCAGCGCCTCGCGGGCTGGCTGCAGGCCCGCTGGCTCGGTGCCGAGCAGGTTGAGGTAGGCCACCAGCAGGTGGCCCATCGTCATCTCGGGGCTCTCGCCCAGTGCCTGCACGCGCGTGGCCCAGCGGATCGCCGACAAAGCAGCGCAGTTCGTGGCAGGCGAGTTCGAATGGATCGAGCGCCTTGGCGGTGGCCCGCTGAGCGAGTGGTCGAGGCTGTCGCGGATCGTCATGCTGTGTTTGCTCCTGTGAATGGGTCGAACCGACTCAGGCGAAGACCCACATCGGCTGAAGTTGGAATCGGTAGCGCCGAGCGATGTCACGTAGTCGGCGAGGTCGTTGGCGAAGCGCAGCGGCTGCTCCCAGTGCAGCGCATGGCCGACCTCCTCGTACATCAACAGGCGTGCGTTGGGCAGCACACTGCGCAGGATGTCTTGGTCTGCGCGCCGTGCGTAGCCGTCGGCGCTGCCCCACACCAGCAGCACCGGCGATTGGATCGTCGGGATACCGGCGCAGAAACTGTCTTGCAGCAAACCATCGAACGCGGCGCGCCAGATGCGCGCGGGCACGTTGCGGCTTTCGCGCACCATGACCTCGAGCGTCGCCTCATCGATGGGATTGGCCAGTGTGCTGACCTGGAACTCGCGCGCAATGGCGTCGGGCACCGGGTCCTGCAACGCCGCCACGTCGCCGTCGCGGAATGCGCGCAGGTCGGGCTTGTCGCCGTAGCGGGCGAACGTGCCGATGCCCACCAGTGCGCGCATCGAGATCGGGCCGATCGGCGGCCAATTGCAACGCGACCGATGATCCCATCGAGTGGCCGACCACCACCATCGGCCGCAGGTCGAGCACGTCGGCCAGCAACGCTGATGTCGCCGGCAGAATGCGCTGGTCGAGCAGTTCGGTGGGCCGCTGGTCCGACGCACCGCGACCGCGCTGCGAAACCGCGATGGCGTGCCAGTCGGTGGGCAGATGATCCCAGATCGGATCGAACGAGCGCCGCGAATCGGTGATGCCATGGAGCATCACCACCGGTATGCCTTCGCGTGGGCCTTTCTCGGCGATCTCCAGGCGTACGCCGTTGGCGAGGGTGACGGTCTTCACGACCGTGAATTCGGGTCGAATCATCGATCAATCCTTGCGGGACGCCGCCATCGGGCGGCAGATTGACGAACACCCGTCACAGCCGGACAGGCTCGAGCGTTGTTGGCGTCGCGGTTGGCGAACGCGTGCTGCAGGTCAGCGCGGCCTTGCCGCCCGCTTGCCAGCAGCAGCCGTCAGCGTTCGTCGGCGCGTCAAAGTCAACAGGCGCGCAGTCTGGAGTTAGCGCGCCCACGACCTTGTGTCGCGGTGAGCATGCCGCGATTTCAACTGACATGATCGGGCGCTGCCGCGCGCAGGCGCAGATGCGAGGCCGCGCGCGTGGCCTTCAGCGCGCCAGGTCGACCACCGTGCGTCCGCGCACCTGGCCTTCGATCAAGCGCGGCGCGTAGGCGATCGCTTCCGACAGACCGATTTCCACCGTCATCGCTTCGAGAATCTTGGCGTCGAGGTGCTTGGCCATCAACGCCCAGGCGTCGCGCGCGCTGCGCGTTGGGCACCAGCACGCTGTTGATGCCGTACAGCGTGACGCCGCGCAGGATGAACGGCATCACTGTGGTGGGAAGTCGCCGCCCTGCGCCAGCCCGCAGGCCGCCACCGCGCCGTAGAAGCGGGTTTGCGGCGCAGGCATTGGCCAGCGTGTGGCTGCCCACGGTGTCGACCACGCCGGCCCAGCACTCTTTCTGCAGCGGCTTGCCCGCCTGCGCGAACTCGCTGCGCTCGACGATGCGCTTGGCGCCGCAGGCCTTCGCAGGTAGTCCGCCTCCTGTGGCCGTCCCGGTGGAAGCGACCACGGTGTAGCCCAGGCTGCCGAGCAGCGCCACCGCGACCGAGCCCACGCCGCCCGCCGCGCCGGTGACCAGCACCTCGCCGTCGCCGGGCTTGCAGGCCGTGGCTGTCTGCAGCGCCATCACGCACAGCGCGGCGGTGAAGCCCGGCGGTGGCGATGGTCATCGCCGAGCGGGTAGTGAACGGCGCCGGGAAGCTTGCAGCAGCCACCCGGCATCGAGCGCGCGCGCGCTGCGCGAGGCCGCCCCAATGGTTCTCGCCCAGGCCCCAGCCGGTAGCGACAACCTTGTCGCCAGGCTTCCACATCGCCGCTGCGGCTGGCGGTGACGGTGCCGGCGAGGTCGATGCCCGGCACCAGCGGCCAGCTTGCGCACAACGGCGCCGCGGCCGGTGATGGCCAATGCGTCCTTGTAGTTGAGCGTCGAGTACTCGACCGCCACGGTCACGTCGCGATCGGGCAGCCGCGCCTCGTCGAGGTCGAGCAGCTCGGCGCGTGTTTTCTTGTCCTCGCTTTGCGACAGCAGGATGGCTTTGAACATGCTGAGGACTCCCCTTCAGGTTCGATCGAAGCATTCCCAGCGTGAACACCGCGGATCTGGCTCCGCCGGTCCGCTGGTGTTGCCCTAGGAGGAAGGCGGCCGCTAGGCCGCTTCGGGGGTGGTTCATTTCTCTCGGCCCAGCGCCGAATGATGGCATGCAGGGCATCGAGGCCGTCGGTGAGCGCCGCGGGGCCGGGCTGCAGGATCAGTGGCGATTTGACTTCGTGCAACTCGCCGTTGCGCACTGCGGGCACAGTCGGCAAAACCCGGCCGTGCCGCGACGTGCTCGGGCCTGAACTTCTTGCCGCACCAAGAACCGATGATGACGTCGGGCGCCGCGCGCACGATCTCGCTGGTGTCGGCCACGATGCGGTCCTTGGCCAGACCGCGCCGCCGCCCGTTGCGGGAACACGTCGTCGCCGCCGGCGATGCCGACCAGCTCGCTGACCCAGCGGATCGCGCTGATCGGCGGTTCGTCCCACTCTTCAGAAATACACACGCCGGCCGGCGCGGCAGGCAGCTGCGCTGGCTGCGCACGGCATCGATGTGCGATTGCAGGGTGTCCACATACTGCCGTGCGCGACCGGCAGCGCCGACCATCGCGCCCAGGCGCGCACGTAGCCTAGGATCTGCCTCGACCGAGCGGTGGTTGGCGATCCAGACCTCGACGCCGGCCTTCACCAGCGCCTGCGCGATGTCGGCCTGATGTCGGAAAAGCCGATCGCCGAGGTCGGGCCTCAGCTCGAGGAATGCGGATCGACCTTGGCGCTGGTGAACGCGCTAGACCTTGGGTTTGTCTTGCCGCGCGCGTGGCGGGCGCACCGTGAAGCCGGAGATGCCGACGATGCGCTGCTCCTCGCCGAGTGCGCCTACAACACCTCGGTGGGCTCTTCGGTCAGGCAGACGATGCGCTCGGGCAGCGTGGGCATGGGCATCCTTCGTGCTGCGCACCCGGAATTCGCTTTGGGAGCGGCCCGGCGGCTTATTGGGCCGAGCTTAACGTGACCACGGATTGCGCCCACGCGGTGCACGCCTACACTGCTGCGCGCCATGCAGCCGGCCTCGATCGATCTGAGGGTGCCCGTGTCGCAGCCCACCCAGCAGGTGCATCACCTGCGCGAGATCTTGCTGTGGCCGTTGCGGCTGGTGGCGCTGCGGCGCGGCGACGAGGTGCAGCGCCGGCCGTGGAGTTGTTGAGCGACGGCGGCAAGGGGCCGTGGCATCGCGTGATCGACGAGTACACCGGTACGTCCGGATCGGTTTCACGAGCGGCACTACCACGAGTTCGTCACCTTCCTGCCGTACGTGCAGCAGTTCCTTGTACGGCGAAGGGCGCTGGCGCGCTATGGCGATGCGTCGCCGCTCGCCGATGCACGTGTTCCGCCGCGACGACGTGCGGTGCGCGTGCGTGCACGCCGCGCGGGTTCGCCGAGCTTCACGCTCGAGGTGGTGCATGTCGACCTCTACTTCTTCGAAGACGTCGACATCGTGCTGCTCAACCTCGAGGTGGCGGCCGACGACCTGACGCGCCGCAGGCGCAGGAAATGCATGTACCGCTTCGGCCGTGGCTATCCGTCGGGGTGGGACGCCGTCGGGTCAGCGCGCTTCACGCGATGGCCGGCGTCGACTGGCTCGGTGCCGACGGCCGCGTGCTGGCAAGCTCGGACGTGCACAGCGCGCGAGGCATACCTCGCCTACGTGTGCCGAGCACCGCGCACCGCGCATCGCCGCGCACTGGGCGTTCATGCTCGAGCCGCTGGTGGCCGACCACTCCGAGCTCGAAGGCGCGCTGCGCTACCGGCAGATCGAGTACTACCGCATGCCGTTGATGGCGTACCTCGCGGTCGACGACCCGCGTGCGCTGACGCGCAACGACTTCATCCGTCTCGGGCTGGTCACCGGCTCGCGCGGACGACAACGAGCTGCCGTATCGCGCGAGCAGCACCTGGCCGACTTCGAGCAGCGCCATTGCTACGACCGTTTCTGGTCCGACGCCGGCTCGGCGCCGCGCACGCGCTACCTGTGCAGCGGCCACGCGCTGGTCGTGGTGGGCGATGCGCGCGCCGAGTTCTACCGCTGCCGCGACCGCGGCGTGCTGGCGCAGTTCCGCCACCAGCACTTCCTGCTGTTCATGATCGCTCACTTCCAGAAGGCGGCGCTGCTGATGTTCTCGGACCGCCTGGTCGAGGCGCTGAAGAGACTCGATATCGCCGACGCCGACGAGCGTGCAAGCGCTTCAAGCGCGCGATCCGCGGCAGCTTCGAGAGCTTCCTGCGCTTCACGCACCGCTACTGGTTCCACGAGATCTCGGAGCAGGCGCAGGCGCGTGCGCTGTTCCAGCTGTGCACCACGCCACCTCGGTCTGGATCCGCTCTACGCCGAGGTCAAGGAGCGCATCGCACGACATGAACACCTACCTCGACGCCGACAGCCTGCGCCGCCAGGCCAACACGGTGGTGCGGCCTGACCGTGGTGACGATCTTCGGCCTGGTCGGCACCGTCACCACGGGCTTCCTCGGCATGAACCTGCTGGCGATGGCCGAGCAACCGATGATTCAGCGTGTGCTCGTGTTCGGTGTGGTGTTCGTCGCAACGGTGGCGCTGACGATGTACACGATCGGCAAATCAAACGGCTGTCGGATTTTCTCGATGTGCTGTCCGAAGAAGGGTTGCCCTGGCGGACGCGGCTATCGGCCCTGGTGCGCGTGGCGCCGCTGCCGAAGTGATGTCGAACTAGCTGCGCCGCGCGTCCGATGGCAGCGCGATGGCTCGAGCGTCGAGCAACTGGGCCACGCTGCCGCGAGTCGCCGGCCCCAGCAAAATTTCGTGGCAACCGGCCAAACCGGCGCGCACGCGGTCGGTCGCGCTGAGCTGCATCGTTGCCAACACCAGCAGCGGCCTCGCATCGCCCGGTAGACGGCTGCTTTCGCGCACCTGATTGCACAGGTCGAACGCATCGCCGCCTTGGGCCGTGTGGATCGGCATCGTGACGAACACCGCCACGAAAGGCCAAGGCGCTGGCAGCGCCGGCGGCGCGGGCATCACCCGCACACCGAAACCGAACGCCCGCAGCAACGCACACAGTTCGCTACACGGCGGCTTCATTTGCGCTGAGCACCAGCATCTCGGGCGCTTGCGTGTCCATCGGCAGCGGCGTCACGCTGACGATCTCGCCGCACCTGCGCACGCCGCGCGTCGCGTTGCTTCCGCGCGATCGGCGTCGGGGTCGCCGAGGTATGGTTCGGGCCGCAATTGCGCGTCGGACAACACCAACCTCGCTGTCGAGTGGATCGGCTTGATCCGTGGCTGGCAACGGCACCTGCATCATCGCGCAGCGTGAGCACGAAGGGAGCGTCCGCTGGGGCAGCAGCGGCTGCCTGGCCTTGGACGCGGCGTCGCCCGCGCCGCGCGCCGACTTCTCGTCGCTGTCGCCGCCCAAAGGCCGCTTCTTGCTCATCGGCGGCGCGATCAGCTGCGCGACGCTTGCAAATACGTCTCGGCGATGCGCACCCAATAGCTGGCGCCGGTGGGCAGCACGCGGTCGTTAAAGTCATACGCCGGGTTGTGCACCATGCAGCCGCCGAGGTCGCCGACACCATTGCCGATGAAGACATAGCAGCCCGGCACCTTTTCGAGGAAGAACGCGAAGTCCTCGCTGCCGGTCACCGGCTCGGCGCTGGCGACCAGGGCCGCCATCGCCCATCCAGTCGCGCACCACGCGCTCGCAGAACGCGGTTTGCTCGGGATTGTTGTAGAGCATCGGATAACGGCGCTGGTATTGCACCTGCGCGTTTGCGCCGTAGACCGCGGCCTGCGTCTGCGCGATCTCAGTGATGCGCTGCTCGAGCAGGTCGCGCACCGTGGGCTTGAAGGCGCGCACCGTCAGCTTGAGCGTCGCTTCGCCGGGTATCACGTTGGGCGCGTCGCCGGCGTGGAACGCACCGACCGTGACCACACCCATCTCCAGCGGCGCCAGGTTGCGCGACACGATGGTCTGCAGTGCCATCACGATGCTCGATGCCGCCACCACCGGATCGACCGCGGCCTGCGGCATGGCGCCGTGGCCACCTTTGCCGCGCACGGTGATGATGCAGCTGTCGGAGCTCGCCATCGCGAAGCCTGGGCACGATGCTGAACTGGCCTTCGGGCATCCCCGGCATGTTGTGCATGCCGAACATCGCCTCGCACGGGAACAGCTTCAGGAAGCCGTCGTCGAGCATGCGCTTGGCGCCGGCCAGGCCTCTTCGGCGGGCTGGAACACCAGGTGCAGGTGACCGTCGAAGCGGCGCGTGGCGGCCAGATGGCGCGCGCCGCGGCCAGCAGCATCGCCGTGTGGCCGTCGTGGCCGCACGCATGCATCTTGCCGAACACCTTGCTCGCCCATGGCTTGCCGCTGGTCTCGCCGATCGGCAACGCATCCATGTCGGCGCGCAACCCGATGTGGCGACTGCCGCCGCCCACGTGCAGCGGTGCCGACGACGCCGGTGCCGCTCCAGGCCCCGGTGCACCTCGTAGCCCCAGCGCTGCAGACGCTCGGCCACCAGATCGGACGTGGCGTGCTCCTCATATGCGAGCTCGGGATTGAGTGGATTTGCCGCCGGATGGCGACCATTTCGTCTTCGGTGCTGGCGGATCGCGTCGAGTGCGGGCAAGGGCAGGGGCATTCATGGTGACGCTTTCTATCGGCTGTTGTTGGGTGCGTATCGGGTCAGCGGCTCGCGGTGTCGATGGCGGCAATGGTGTCCGCGTCGAGCGACAAGCGCGCGGCACCGGCCAACTCCCTTCCACTGCGTGAGCGAGGTCGCGCTCGCGATCGGCGCCGTGAGACCCGGGCGAGCCATCTGCCAGGCCAGCGCCACCTGCGCGGGCGTGGCCTGTGCTGCCGCCGCGGCGCTATCGAGCGCATCGAGCACGCGGCGGCCGCGCTCGTTCAGGTACTTCTTGACGATGTTGCCGCCGCGCGGGCTCTTGCTTGCATCGGCTTCGCTGCGGTATTTGCCGGTGAGAAAGCCGCTGGCCAGCCCGGAAGTAGTTGATGACGCCCAGACCTCGCGCCGGCACACCGCCTCGAGTTCAGCCCTCGTAGGCGGGGCGCTCGACCAGGCTGTACAGCGGCTGCATCGATTCGTAGCGCGGCAGCTTGAGGCTGGCGCTGGTCTGCAGCGCTTCGTCGAGACGGGCCGCGCTGTAGTTGCTGGCGCCGATGGCGCGCACCTTGCCTTCGCGGATCAAGTCGCCAAAGGCTTCCGAGCGCCTCTTCGAGCGGCGTCTTGGGGTCGTCTTCGTGAGCCTGGTAGCAGGTCGATGTGGTCGGTCTGCAGCCGGCGCAGCGAGTCATCGACCGCCTGGCGGATGTAGCGCCGGCGCCAGGCCGACCTTGCCGTCGCCCATATCCATGCCGACCTTGGTGGCCAGCACGATGCGGTTGCGCTTGCCGCTCTTCTTGAGCCAGCGCCCGATGACGGTCTCGCTCGCCGCCGCTGTGACCCTTGATCCAGCGCGAATAGACGTCGGCGGTGTCGATCAGGTTGAAGCCATCGTCGACGAAGGCATCGAGCAGGCCGGAGCGACGTGGCCTCGTCGGCCGTCCAGCCGAATACGTTGCCACCGAAGGCCAGTGGCGCAACCGAGAGGCCGCTGCGGCCCAGGGCACGAAGTTGCAGTGAACAACCCCTCGCGGCCCGACAAGGACCGCAAGTGGAGCATGGTAGCCGCGCCCGCGCGGGCTTGGCTCACTACCAGCTACCCGTCCAGGGGCGCGGCGTCCAAGTGGGGCACAGTCGCAACTGACTCTGGCTACAACGAGCGCAGGAAATTCAGCACGTCTTGCTCGTTGCGAGTCGGACATGTTGAAGAAGCGCTGGATCACCGTGTCTCGCTTCGGAGCCGTCGCTGAAGTGCTCGATGATGGCTTGCGCAGGTCGTTCGTGCGGCCATCGTGCAGGAAGAAGATGCGCTGGCCGAGCCCCCACAGCGGCGCGGTGCGGAACTCGTCGGCCTCCGGCCTGCCCCTGCTGGACGCCGTCGGCCAGCCGGTGCCCATGTCGTGGACCAGCAGGTCGGAGAACAGATTGGCAGGCTTGCCTGTCAGCTGCGGCGATCGACGCTCGTGTTGCCGGTCTTCAGCGATGGCGTGTGGCACAGCGCGCAGCCGACGTCGCTGAACAGCTCGGCTGCCACGGGCGATCGACGCCGGACTGGCGTTTCTCACTTGGAGCGACGTTTCGGCGGCGCCAGGAAGCGCATGAACACCGTGAACTTCTCGATCGCGCTGAGTCCGTCGACCGCGGGACCGCGAACCGGCAACGCGGGTTGAGTTGGCCTCGCTGTTGGGCGAGGCGGCGAGATTCTGGCAGCCGTCGGTCTCGTCGCGCTCGGTCGGGAACGCTCGTTCGTGATGCCCATCTCGACGTTGTAGGCCTCGCCCGAGAAGATCAGCAGCGACTTGTTCTGTGCCTTGCGCCCAAAGCGCCTGATCGTGCCGTCGTTGCCGCTGCGGTTCGGCTGGCCCGAGATCGAGCTGCCGGTCAACAGCACATTGGGTCGGCCGCGAATGCCTCGCCGACTGCTTGGCCGAAGTGGAACTGGCCTGGTTCCTCAGGATCTCGGTGTCGGGAATCGTTTCGATCAAGCCGGCGCCGAACACCGGCGTCGGAATCCGGAAGATCACGTTGTTGTTCTGCAGTTGAGCCGCAAAGTTGGGCTGCGCCAGCACGCAACCCCGGCACCGGGGCGACCCGTGATCGTGAACAGGCGCGTGCACGCCGCCGTCGGGCGAGCCGTCGGGATTGCGCACGAAGCGGGCCTCGCGCACCGGACCGTTGGCTGTGATGAAGGACGGCAACTTGTTGGCCGAGTTGGCGAAATTGACCTGCGGGTTGACCCGCGGGCTGGTGCCACCAACGGCCGGTTGCGCATGGCAGCTGCCGCAGGTGTCGGAATTGAAGGTCGGCCCGAAGCCTTCGTCGATATCCTCGGCTCCCACGAATTCTTCCTTGCCGACCTGGAAGGCGTATTGCTGGGCGGCGGTCAGGCCGGCCAGCATCGCGCCCGAATCGCCCGCCGTGTCTCGCGGGCCGGGGTCGCGGGAGTCGGAAGTCCTGAGCGAGAGGGTTGCCGAACTGCTTGTACTGCCACCGCCACGCAGTGCGTCGACGGTGTCGCGCACGCCGCTGGCGGTGAGGGCTGCCGAGCTGGTTTCGCCAGCCATCGTCGGCGTGTCGGCCGCCGGGCACTGTCGGTGCCCGAGCCCCTGCAAGCCAAGCAGGCCGGCGCCGGTCGCCAAAACCACGAATAAGCGTTTCATACGATCCTCCTTGGGCTCTCCGTGTGGGAGAGGGGCGCAACGTACGCTTCCGGTCCCGGCTTCAAGCATCCAAACCGCTCGGCTCGTAAGCGATCGTCAGCGAACGTTGCGGATTTCCTGCAAATCCTTACAAAGAGACATCGAACTGACCCCCAGCCTTTGCAAGGGTTTGATGCTCTGAGGCGTAACCGCAATGAAAAGCGTCGCTGAAGCTTCTGCGTGGGCTGGATGCACAGATGAGACTGTGCGTTGCCGCAATATCACGCTCTCTCCGAGGATTCACCATGCACGCCAAGCCGCCTTTTTCGCGCCGACCAGGTCGGCAGTTTGTTGCGCCCTGATCGTTGGCGCAGCTGCGCGCAGGTTTCAGGCGTGGCGAAGTGAGTGTGTCCACGCTGCGTGACGCCGAAGACCGTGCCGTGCGCGATGCGGTGCAACGGCAACAAGACCTCGGCCTACGGGCGGTGACGGACGGCGAGTTCAGGCGCGATTGGTGGCACCTGGACTTCTTGTCGCAGCTCGACGGCGTGACGCTCAAGCACAACGAGGGCGAAAAATTCAAGATCGCCGGTCAGAGCGAACAGCCACCGATTCGCCACCGTGACGGGACGCATCGGCTGCTCGCGGCCGATCATGGTGGAAGACTTCAAGTTCCTGAAGTCGGTGACCACAGGGACGGCCAAGATGACGATCCCGTCGCCGTCGATGCTGCACCTGCGCGGCGGCCGCGCGGCGATCGATCGCACGGCGTATCCTGAGCTCGACGCGTTCTGGGCCGACGTGGCCGCGGCGTATCGACAGGCCATCGCCCATCTGGCAGAGGCCGGCTGCCGCTATCTGCAGCTCGACGACGTGACCTTCGCCTATTTGTGCGACCCGAAGATCCAGCAGAACTGTCGCGCCAACGGCGACGACCCGGTCGCGCTGCCGCGCCGCTATGCCGAGGTGATCAACGCCGCGCTCGGCCGACAAGCCAGCCGACATGGCGGTGACGATCCACACCTGCCGCGGCAACTTCAAGAGCGCGTGGGTCGCCGAGGGCGGCTACGACCCGGTGGTCGAAGCGATGTTCTCGACCGACGTCGACGGCTACTTCATGGAGTTCGACAGCGCGCGCGCCGGTGGCTTCGAGCCGCTGCGGGTGCTGCCGCGCGGCAAGAAGGTGGTGCTCGGCCTGGTCACCACGAAGGTCGGTGCGCTCGAGAGCAAGGACGACCTGAAACGCCGCATCGACGAGGCGTCGAAGTTCGTGCCGCTCGAAAACCTGTGCCTGTCACCGCAGTGCGGCTTCTCGAGCACCCACCACGGCAACGCGTTGTCGATCGACGACCAGTGGCGAAAGTTGGAGCGCGTGGTCGAGGTCGCCCGCGAGGTGTGGGGCTGAAGAGTGGGCTGAGCCAACCCGCTGGCTCCCGTCCTACCGCCCCGAAACCCGCTTCAACTCAATCTGCGCAAACGCATGCTCGCGGTACGGCAATGCGCCGATCTCGACCGTGCGCTGGAACATGCGCCGTGCACCTTCGGGATCGCCAGTCAAGAGCAGCTGCTGGCCGACATAGAACCAGGCCTCGGACAGATTGAGCCGTTCCATCTGCTTGTCCTTGCGCGCCGAGCGCAGCAGATCGTCTTGCGACACGCGTCCGGCCAGATAGTGGACCACCGCGCCGGGCCAGCGCTCGCTGTCGGTCTGGCCGACGAAGGGCGCGATCGCGTCGCGGCCCTTGCCACCGTTGCGCTGCGCCGACAGGAAGAGCCAGATCAGCGCGAAGTCGCGGTCCTCGCCGCTGGACTCTTGCGCCGCTTCGCGGAATGACGCTTCGGCCTCTGCGTAGCGGCCCTGGTAGTACTGCGCGTTGCCTCAGGCCCTTGGTGACGAAGCTGCGGCCGCCGGTTCCTTGGCGCTGCGCATCGCGACCGCCGCCTCATCGGCACGGCCCAGCGACAGCAGCGCCAGCCCGCGTGCATAGAGACAGTTCGCTCGGCTGCGCATTCAGCGGCAGCGCGCGGTCGACGTCGGCCAGCGTGGCGTCGAAGCGGTTGAGCATGTTGTTGGCCGCCGCGCGCTTTGGCCAGCACCGGGCCGGCCAGCGGCGATGCGTCGCCGGCAACCTTCAGCACTTCGGTGGCCAGCGCCAGCTCGAGCTCCTGGCGCACGACCATCTCGCGCAGCGCGTCGCTGGTCGACCCGTATTGGCGCTGCATGCGCCGCTCGATGTCCGGCGAACACGCCTTGCAGGCGGTCAGCGTCGAGCAGCGGCAAGCGCAGCGTGGTGCCGGCCAGGCGTCGCCCCGCTTGAACGCGCTCGCGATAGCCGGCCAGGTCGCCCGGCAGCACTTCGTCGAGCTTGCGCGTGTAGCCGAGCAGCAGCGTGAAGGTGTTGCCGCTGACCTCCATGCGTGACGTGAGGCCGAAGTGCTTGTCGCTCACTTCCTGGGGTGCTGGCGGCCGCGACTGAAAACGTCGTGGCGCGATCACGTGCACCCGCTGGCGCATCTGGCGCGGCGGGTCGTACTGCCACGGCATATCGCGCCGCGCTTCGCGCGGCCCGACCATCGCGTCGAGGATCTCCAGCGCCGGCGCCTCGATGGTGAGCGTGCCGCGCTCGTAGTTTCCGAAGGTGGGCAACTCGTAGCGCAACTCGAATTCGAACTGGTTGGTCTCGCGGTCATCGCGCACCACCGGCGCAGCCGTGGCCTTGAGCCCCGGCATCATGCGCGCCCAGGCGCCAGCCATGTTTTCGGCGATGCGCTCGCTGCCGCCGGCGGCGATGGCGTTGCGCCACGACTTCGGCGGCCATGCCGCGCACCCGAACGATCGAGGTGAACTGCGCCGCTCGCGTGAGGTCCGACAGATCCCAGGTCTGGTCGAACTCCATGCCCTCGGGTGCGCCGGCCGGCAGCTCCACGCGCGCCAGCGCCTGCGTTTGCGGCGCCACCACCAGCACCATGCCGTAGTTCGGGTGGCCTCGCGTGTCGAGGCGGCGGCCTTGCTTTTGCAGCGTGGGGTCGAGCCAGTACACCTTGTCGTCGAGCTGCAGGCGCGTGATCACATGGTCGAACTGGTCGTGGCCCGGCAGATAGTCGGCGATGCCGCGGTTGCGCTGCAGCGAGACCAGCGCCGGCTGCGCATCGAAGCCGAGCCGCTGCAGAACGGCGTTGAGCAGTGCCACCTTGTCCTTGCAGTCGCCCAGCCGCTCGGCATACGTGCGCGCGGCAGGCTTCGGCCGGTGCGAGCTTTCGCCGAGGCTGGCGCTGAAGTAACGCACCTCGTCCTGCACCGCCTCCAGCACCTCGGCAGCCGAACCGGTCGCGCGGCAGGGCCTTGGCGCGCCAGGCGTCGATGCGTGCGCTGAGTTCGGGCCCGAGGTCGGCGCCATCGGCGAACAGATCGTCGGCCCAGTGGGCGACTTCGTTCCAATCGCCGTATTCGCTGATGTGCACCGACGGCCACACCTTGTACCAGGGCGGCACCTGGTCCTCGGCGCGCACCATCGGCACGTCGCGCCGCACGATGCGCAGGCTCTCGCGATCGCCGTCGCGCGTGATCTCCGGCGTCACCTCGGTGCGGATGCCCTTGACGCGCAGCGTGCGGCCGCTGGGGTGGTCGACCCGCACGTGCACCACGTCGGCCGGTCGAGCCGAACGTCAGCTGATAGTTGTCTGCGAAGCGGCCTTTGAAGATCGGGTTGGCGCCGTGCAATGTGTAGGCGATGTCGACCGCGTCGCCGATGCGCACGTCGTTGAGCACCACCAACAGCGTCTGCGTGCCGGTGAGCGTGCTCTGCTCGAGGCGTTCTTCGCGGCGCAGCAGCTCGATGCGCGCACCGCTCAAGCGGTCCTGCCGCACGCCGTCGCGCCACAGCGCGGCCTCGTGCAGCGTGAGCGTCTGGTACGCCGGGTTGAAATGAAGCTCGGCCTTCGAGACCTCGGCCAGCGCCGCGCTCTCGGTGGCCACCAGCCGCGAGCGCACGTACTGCTGCTGTTCGCCCGGTGCGTCGAGCCGCGTCTGCACGTCGGACAGCAGCACGCGGTAGCTCGGTCCCTGCGCCGCAGTGGCCGACGCCTGGATCGGCGCGTCGACATTGACCACCCACGACGGTGTCGGCGCGATGCGGTGGCTCCGTTGACGAAGGGCACCGAAGCAGCCGCCGGCGTTGCGGTCGGCTGCGCGACAGTGTGCCGCCGCTGCGGGTTTGGCTTTGTGGGCCTGTTCGTCTTGCCCCGACGCGCCCGCGCTCAGCGCAACGAGCGCAATCACGGTCAGCGCGCGACCGATGAGAAGGAGGATGGCGAGCTGTTGCAGGCATGCGGGTCAGTTGTGACTTGCGCCGCATTATCGGAGCGCCTGCCCGTCGGCCGGTCCCCCGACGCCGGGGGAAATGGTAACGGTGCTGCCGCACGAAGCGGCAGCACCGTGTCAGCGATTACGGGATGAAGTTCAGCACCTCGGGCAGCGGCAGCACCACCGGCACTTCGAAGAACGGGCCTGCGCCGTCGGGATCGATCACGGTGGCGCCGTTCGGTGACGAAGAACGTGGCGATCTGCGTCTGCGCGCCGATCGCATACGGTGCCGCCGCCGCGACTGCCGATGTTGGTCAGGAAGGTGTGCGGATTCTTGCCGACGTCGCTGCGTTGACCGCAGAAGGCGAGGTCGTTGCGGAAGATAGGTGGCGCGATCTTCCAGATCGCCGGCCCGGATGAGTGCGCTGGCTGGTCGGGTTGGGCACCGTCTGGTCGCCCTTGGCGAACTGCACGATCACCGGCTTGGGGCCGTTGCCCGGCAGCGGCTGCTTGCGGATGTGCTGCGCATAGCGTCACCGGATTGCCGGACTGCTGCACCCACTGGAGCGGTCGAGCGCCTGCTGGATCGTCCATCGCGCCCGGCACGGTGTTGACCAGCGGCGGCTGGTCGCGCAGCGGGATGTTCTCGTTGAACTGCAGCGTGAACGCGGGTGGCGCCGGCATTGATGAGCTGAGCAGGTCAGCGCGCGCTGGCAAGCGCGATGCGCGGTCAGACGGACGGAACACCGGGCTCAGGCGCGCGATCTCGGTGATCGAGCCGCCCGGCACGTTGACGCACGCCGGCCTTGATGTCGTGCTCGACGCCCAGCACGATGGTGCCGTAGATGCCGCCGAACGACTGGCCGGCGTAGTAGATGCGGTTGGCGTCGAGGTCGATGCGTGCCGTCGCCGTCGACATCGATGCCGGCTTCGATCTGGCGCACCAGCTGCATCAGGTCGACCACCGTCTGGCGCAGGCCGTCGCGGCTGCTGATGATGCTGCGCGGCGCCGGCGGCGCTCGACGCCTTCGGTGGAGTCGATGGTGCCGTTGCCGTCTTGATCGATGCCGCGGCCACCGGCGGGCACGGCCACCGGCGCGCCTCGCGCGTCGCGCAGCACATTCGAGCGTGCCGAGCGCGCCGCCGCCGTGGCCGACCACGTTGATCGAGATCGTCGCGATGCCCTGCGACGCGAGCACCGACGCCTGCGTCCACGGCGCGCCGTACATGCTGTCGGTGAAGCCGTGGCCGAAGATGGCCACCGGCCAGCCGCCAGCGGGCTTGGCGCCCGGCCGGCACGGAACATCTGCAGCACGATGCCGTTGCTGCCCTGCGGCTGCAGGTTGCCCGGTCAGCGTGTCCGGTGACCGGGATGTACTTGCCGGCGGTCTCGTAGTCGGGCGACGTGGTAGCTGTCGCCGTAGGCGACACTGCGCGACGGAGCCCGGCACCACGTTCAACGCCGGCGTCGGCAGGAAGCCCGGCGTGAACGCCGGCGCCGTGCCGGTCTGGCGGTTGAACTGGATGCCTGCCAGCGCTGGCGACCGAGAACACCGCGCGCGTGGCGCCGCCAGTGCTGCCGATCATTGAAGTCCACCGGCGCCGGCGGCGATCGCTTGATCTGGCGCGCGATCTTCTGCAGGTCGGCGGTGATGCTCTGCGTGGTGAACAGGCTGGCCGCCACGATGCGGTTGCGGTGGCAGCCGCCGCGCATGCTGCCGTCGCGCAGGTCGCGGTCGTATCTCGTGGCTGCTCGCGCGCGTTGTTCCATCGACGAAGTGGCCGTCGTCGATGCGGCTTGCCGCTGGCGTCGCGCACGCCGTTGGTCACGATCAGCACGTAGCGCGAATGCTGCTGCAGCAGCTCGTCGGGCTGCAGCGCGAGCGTGTTGGTCGCCGGATCCCACACCACCTGGTTGATGCCCACGCGCTGCGCCGAAGCCGCGCAGACTCAGGGTGTCACCCAGATTGACGAGGTAGATGGTGTCGCTGGTGACGCTCGCTGGGATCGATGGCGCCGGTGAACGGGATCGTGATGCGCGGCTGCGTCGAGAAGCCGTCGAGCTCGTTGATCACGACGATGTCGGCGCACTCGGCTGCACTTGGCGCGTCGTGCCGTGCAATCGCGGCTGTGGGCAGGTTGACGCGGCGGAAGGTGTTGTTGCTCCAGTCGCGCACCGTCGAAGCGGTCACTCCGGAAACGGCGTGGCTGTGGGGTCGCTGCTGCTGGAAGCGCACCGACACGCCGGCGCTGGCGCCAACTGCAACGCTGGCAAAAGACGGCGGCCAGCGCCAGCCGCCTGAAGGCGAACGCAAACGACATGCTTGTCTCCGTGTATTTGTGGCGTCGAGAGCGGCACTCTAGGTCCGCGCTGCCCGGCCAACAAGCCGGTGGTTTCGCCACCCCGCGCAAACCCGCGGCACGGATTCTGTTCAGCGCGACTATGTCATCGGAGGCGACAGCACGCTCGTCGAGGGAGACGATCGCGAATTGGCGAGCGCAGGACGAACTGCAGCCGCTTCCGCTTCGCGAGCGCAGTGCGTGAAACGTAACGGTCAGGAAGTCTCAGGCCGACTGCAACGCTGGCGCGCGGCGCTTGCGGCAGGTGCGGCCCGATGCGCCATCGGCGCGCTCAACAGCGCGAACAGATCCTTCGGGTCGTCCAACTCCGGCACCAGGTGCGCCGCCGGAGCCAAGCCCCAGTTCGAGCGCGCTGTCGCGCAGCCAGCGCAGCGCGAGAAGTCCTCGAGCGCAAAGCCCACCGAGTCGAACACGGTGACCTGTCGGCGCATCGCTCGCGGCCCGGCGGCGCTGCCTTGCAGCACGCGCCACAGTTCGGTCACCGCAAAGTCCGCGGGCAGCTGCTGGATGTCGCCTTCGACGCGGGTCTGCGGCTCGTATTCGACGATCACACGCGCGGCATGCGCAGCACGTCGGCGGTGCAGCTCGGTCTTGCCGGGGCAATCGCCGCCCACCGCGTTGATGTGCATGCCGGGCTCGACCATGTCGGCGCGTGAGGATGGCGGCGCGGGTCTTGTCGGCGGTGACCGTGGTGACGATGTCGGCGCCGCGCACCGCGTCGGCCGCGGTGCGCGCAGCGCAGCAATTTCAGCGCCGGGCACGTCGCGCAGGTTGCGTTGCAGCTTGGCGGTGGCCGCCGGCGTCGATGTCGAACAGGCGGATCTCGTCGATGCCCAGCAGGTGGTGGAAGGCGAGCGCTTGAAACTCGCTCTGCGCGCCGTTGCCGATCAGCGCCATCGTGCGGCTGCCGGGCCGCGCCAGCGCTGCGCGCCGCCAGCGCCGACGTGGCGGCGGTGCGCAACGCGGTGGTCAACGTCAGCCCGCTCAGCAGCTACGGGCTGCGCCGGTGGCCACGTCGGCCAGCACGCCGAAGGCCATCACGGTCGGCAGGCCCAGCTGCGTGTTGCCCGGGTGGCCGTTGACGTACTTGAAGGTGTAGGTCGCGCCGTCGCTGATCGGCATCAGCTCGATCACGCCGTCGCGCGAGTGGCTCGCCGTGCGAGCGCTCTTGTCGAACTCGCTCCAGCGGCGGAAGTCGGCTTCGATGGCTGCGGGCGATCCGCCGCAGGGCGCCAGCGATGCCCTGCGGCGCGCACGATGTGCGCGACGTCACGAGGGGTCAGCAACAGCGTCATGGGCGAAGCACGGATAGGTTCTAGCCATTGTTCCGGGCCTTCGCGACAGCGAAAAGCATCAACAATGCAGCAAATAGCGCGATTTCTTGACAAAGTGGCATGGTGAAATGACACTTTGCTAGATGGATGACCTGGATCAGCGGCTGATCGGCATGCTGCGCACCAACGCCCGCAAGCACGGTGGCAACGCTGGCGCACAAGCTCGGCGTCTCGCGCGGCACCATCAAGAACCGCATCACCCGCCTCGAAAACGACGGCGTGATCACCGGCTACACCGTGCGCCTGAAGCCCGACACCGAACCCAACGAGATCAAGGCCTGGACCAGCATCGCGGTGGAGGGCAACCAGATGCGCAAGGTGATCGCCGCGCTGTTGGGCGAGCCGGGCGTGGCGTCGGTGCACGACACCAACGGGCGCTGGGACCTGCTGGCCGAGATTCGCTCGTCCAATCTCACCGAGCTCGGGCCAGGTGCTCGAGCGGCTGCGCCTGATCAAGGGCATCGGCGCCACCGAAACCAGCATCCACCTGATGACCTACAAGCTCAGCTGAAGCGAGACCCTCACTGAGCGGTTTTCGCTGAGCCCCAGTGCCAGCACGCGGCTGCGGCCGCGCTGTTTGGCGGCGAGCAGTTGCTGGTCGGCCGCCTGCAGCAGCATGTGCGGCGACAAGCGGCGCACGGATGGAGTCCGGAAATGCCGGCCGAGAAGCTCAGGCCCGAGAGCGAGTCGCCCTCGATCTCGAAGCGCTGTTGCCGCCACAGTGCCAGCAGGTGCGACACCTTGCGCTGCGCGGTGGCCGCGTCGGTGCGCGGCAGCAGCAGACAGAACTCCTCGCCGCCATAGCGGCAGGCGACGTCGCTCTTGCGGCAATGCGCCGCCAGCAGGCGGCCGAACGCAGCGAGCAGCGTGTCGCCCGCTCCATGGCCATAGCGGTCGTTGACCGCCTTGAAGTGATCGAGGTCGATGATCGCCACCGCCAGCGCCTGGTGTTCGCGCTGCGCGCAGCGCCAGCGCGGTGGGCAGTGTCTCGTTGAGGTAGCGCCGGTTGAACAGACCCGTCAGCGCGTCGCGCACGGCCTGCTCCTGCAGTGCCGATTGCAGGGCCTGCACTTCGGCGATCTTGCGCGACAGCTGCGCATTGGCCGTCTCCAGCTCGGCGCGTGCCCGTTCGGTCGAGCGTCGTTGTGACGATTGCTCGTCGAGCTTGTGCTGCAGCCGCACCAGCTCGGTCTGCAACGCGGCGGCCTGGTACCGCGCGCGAGACGCCAGGTGCGCGCGCGCCACGTGCAGCTGCTGCCAGATGCGCATGTGCGCCAGCGACTGCGCGGTGTCGCCGAGTTGCTCGTGGATTTCGGAGCGCAGCAGGAAGTACATGCAGCGCACGCGCAGGCTTCAGGCCCTCGGCGGCATCGGCATCGTCGGCTCCCACCAGCGGCAGCACACGATCGAGCGCCTGCAGCGCCTCGGCCCAGTGGCCCTGCTGGCCTTCCAGCAGCGCCGAGGCGATTGCGAGCTCCACCTGCTCGTCGGGGATGTCGGCTCGCGGCGCAGCCCACGCCAGCTCGACCAGCTCGCGCCCGGCCTGAAGCTCGCCGCGCGCGCAGCGCGGCGATGGCCAGCGTTTCGAAGCTGAGTGGCCATCGTGCCGCGGCCCGTGGGGCCGGTGGGCAGGCTGCGCACCTGCAGACACGTCGAGCATCGCCTCCTGCGCGCGGTCGAGCTCGGTCAGGCAGACGATGCGGTTGACCAGCAGCACGGCCAGCAGCCGTGGGTTGCTCAACTCGCTGCTGCGCGAAATGCCCTGGTCGAGATAGCGCAGCGCCTCGTGGTAGTCGCCGATCTGCTGCAGCTCGTGGGCCAGATTGCAGTACAAGCACCGCGTCGAAGCCGCGCCCGTGGGTGGGGCCCGAGTCGCGCAGCGCCTGGTACATGTAGGCGAACGCCTGCTCGGAGCGGCCTTGGGCCGAGTAGCAGCCGGCAATCGTGTTCAGCAGCACGCCGCGCTGCTCGTGCTGCAGCACTTGCAGGCCCTCTTCGCGCAGCGGCAGCACCTGCTCGAGCGAGGCGGCGAACTTGCCCTCGCGCCACAAGCAGCGCGCCAGGTCCGGCGCCGGCCAGGATGTGGCCGGGGCGGTCATCCAGCGACTCGAATTGCTGCTGCGCGTGCAGTGAGCTGACGGACGCTGCTCGGCTGGGCGTGCCGAAGTACGAGCAGGTGGTAGCCGATGGCCAGCCGCGCCCAGGCCTGGCCGGGCACGTCGTCGCTGGGCTTGGGCGGCTTGCAGCGCCTCGCGCGCCAAGCTCGATCGAGCGCGCAGAGTCCTGGTGCAACAACTGCCACGCCTTGCGGGCCAAGCGCAGCCCTTTCGACGAAGCCGACGTTGCCCCCAGACGCGACATGCGCGGAATTATCGAATTCGCGCGACGCGCGCGCTACAGGGCAACTCCGATTTAGCTAGGGGTGTGCGGCGACGCTACATGCTGCGCCGGTAGTTGACCGCCGACCTCGAACAGCGCCGAGGTGATCTGGCCCGAGCGAGCAGCAACGCACCGCGTCCATCAGCACCTCGAACACGTTGCGGTCGTCGATCACCGCCTGGCTGCAGGCGCTGCAGCAACGCCGGGCGCCTCATCGGCATGACGGACGTGGAAGTCGCGCAGCCGTGCTAGCTGGCGACTGCTTTTCGTCGTCGGTCGAGCGGGCCAGCTCGAGCGTGCTCGAGCGACCGGGTCGCCGTGCGGGTTGCGGAAGGTGTTGACGCCGACGATCGGGTGCTCGCCGGTGTGCTTGAGCATCTCGTAGTGCATGCTCTCTTCCTGGATCTTGCCGCGCTGGTAGCCGGTCTCCATCGCGCCCAGCACGCCGCCGCGCTCGGCGATGCGCCTCGAACTCCGCCAGCACCGCTTCTTCGACCAGCTCGGTCAGCTCGTCGATGACGAACGCGCCCTGGTTCGGGTTCTCGTTCTTGGCCAGGCCCCACTCGCGGTTGATGATCAGCTGGATCGCCATCGCGCGGCGCACGCTGTCTTCGGTCGGCGTGGTGATCGCCTCGTCGTAGGCGTTGGTGTGCAGCGAGTTGCAGTTGTCGTAGATCGCGATCAGCGCCTGCAGCGTGGTGCGGATGTCGTTGAACGCGATCTCCTGCGCGTGCAGGCTGCGCCCGCAGGTCTGGATGTGGTACTTGAGCTTCTGGCTGCGCTCGTTGGCGCCGTACTTGTCCTTCATCGCCACCGCCCAGATGCGCCGCGCCACGCGGCCGATGCACCGTGTACTCCGGATCCATGCCGTTGGAGAAGAAGAAGCGACAGGTTCGGCGCGAAGTCGTCGATGTGCATGCCGCGCGCGAGATACGCCTCGACGAACGTGAAGCCGTTGGACAGCGTGAACGCGAGCTGCGAGATCGGGTTGGCGCCCGCCTCGGCGATGTGGTAGCCGCAGATGCGACACCGAGTAGAAGTTGCGCACGTCGTGGTGCACGAAGTACTCGGCGATGTCGCCCATCACCTTGAGCGAGAACTCGGTGGAGAAGATGCAGGTGTTCTGGCCCTGGTCTTCCTTCGAGGATGTCGGCCTGCACCGTGCCGCGCACGTTGGCCAGCGCCCATTCGCGGATCTTCGCGGCCTTCGGTCGTCGGTGGGCTCGCGGCCGTTGTCGGCCTTGAACTTGCTCGAGCTTGCTGGTCGATCGCGGTGTTCATGAACATCGCCAGGATCGTCGGCGCCGGGCCGTTGATCGTCATGCTGACCGAGGTGTTCGGGTCGCACAGGTCGAAGCCCGAATACAGCACCTTCATGTCGTCGAGCGTGGCGATGCTGACACGCCGGAGTTGCCCACCTTGCCGTAGATGTCGGGCCGCGGGTCGGGGTCGTTGCCGTACAGCGTGACCGAGTCGAACGCGGTGGACAGCCGCTTGGCCGGCATGCCCTTCGCTCACCAGCTTGAAGCGCGCGGTTGGTGCGGAAGGCGTCGCCTTCGCCGGCGAACATGCGGGTGGGATCCTCGTTCTCGCGCTTGAACGCGAACACGCCGGCGGTGTAGGGAAGCTGCCCGGCACGTTGTCGAGCATCAGCCACTTCAGCAGCTCGCCGTGGTCCTCGTAAGGCGGCAGCGCTCACCTTGCGGATCTTGGTGCCGGACAGCGTGGTGTGGTCAGCGTGGTGCGGATCTCCTTGTCGCGGATCTTCACCACGTATTCGTCGCCGGCGTAGGCCTTGCTGCATGTCCGGCCACATCGCCGAGCAGTTTGCATGGCGTCCGCGTCCAGTGCGCTTCGCGGGTGACCGGCCAGCGCCCGAGTCGCCTCGGCGGCGCGGGGCGCGGTCTCGGCTTGTCGTCCTTCGAGCATGCGCGCCGCTGGCTGCGCAGCTGCTGGATCTCGCGCGCCAACGCTGCACCTGCTCGCGCGCGCGCGCGCTTGTAGCCGCGCACGGTGTCGGCGATCTCCGCCAGATAGCGGCGTGCGCGCCGCCGGCACCACCGGATGTCTGGTGGGTGCTGTGGCGCGCGGTCACCGCCGGCAGCCGGCCTTCCTGCAGCGGCAGGCCGAGTTCCGGCGAGGCGCGGCTTGAGCGCCTGGTACAGCGCCGTCACGCCGTCGTCGTTGAAGCGACTGGCCATGGTGCCGAACACCGGCATCTCGTCGGGCAGCTGCTTGAACGCTCTGGCGGTTGCGCTGCACCTGCTTGGCGACGTCGCGCAGCGCATCGGCGCGCCCTTGCGGTCGAACTTGTTGATCGCCACGAACTCGGCGAAGTCGAGCATGTCGATCTTCTCGAGCTGGCTGGCCGCGCCGTACTCGGGCGTCATCACGTACACCGGCACGTCGACCAGCGGCACGATCGCGGCGTCGCCCTGGCCGATGCCGGAGGTCTCGACGATCACGAGGTCGAAGCCGGCACGCCTTGCAGGCGGCGATCACGTCGGGCAGCGCTGCGCTGATCTCGCTGCCGGTGTCGCGCGTGGCGCGAGGCTGCATGTAGACGCGCGCGCCATCGCCGCCAGGGACCGATCGCGTTCATGCGGATGCGGTCGCCCAGCAGCGCGCCGCCGCTCTTGCGGCGCGACGGGTCGATGCTGATCACCGCCACGCGCAGGCGATCGTCCTGGTCGAGCCGCAGGCGGCGGATCAACTCGTCGGTCAACGACGACTTGCCGGCGCCGCCGGTGCCGGTGATGCCGAGCACCGGCGCTCGTTCGCTGGTCTGCGGCCTGCGCACGCAGGGCATTCAACAGCTGCCGTCGGACCGCCGCGCGGTTCTCCAGCGCGGTGATCAGCTGGGCCAAGGCGCGCCAGCGGCCTCGCCGTGGCCCGCATGCGCGGCCAAGCTCGCGTCGGCGCGTGCGACGACAGGTCCGTGGTCGCAGCGCATCACCATCTCGCCGATCATGCCGGCCAGGCCCATGCGCTGGCCGTCCTCGGGGCTGTAGATGCGCGCGACGCCGTAGTCCTGCAGCTCGCGGATCTCCGCCGGCACGATGACGCCGCCACCGCCGCCGAACACCTGGATGTGAGCGCCGCCGCGCTGGCGCAGCAGGTCGACCATGTAGCGGAAGTACTCGACGTGGCCGCCCTGGTAGCTCGACTGACCGCGATGCCCTGCACGTCTTCCTGCAGCGCCGCGGTGACGACCTCGTCGACCGAGCGGTTGTGGCCGAGGTGGATCACCTCCGCGCCCATGCCCTGCAGGATGCGCCGCATGATGTTGATGGCCGCGTCGTGGCCGTCGAACAGGCTGGCGGCGGTGACGAAGCGCACCTTGTTGGTCGGGCGGTAGTCGGCGAGGGCCTTGAATTCGGCGGACAGGTCGGTCATCGATGTCTCCGGCGACCCAATGGCCTCGCAGGCCATGGCGCGAGCTTGGCAGTCTAGGGCCGGCGGCGATCGGCCGCGATGGCCGAATCGCTCGCGCGCCTGAGCGCATTTGCCAGAATGCGCGCATGCCTCCGACCAGCAGCTCTGTTGCGCATACGGTGAGCGGGCGCATTTCGTGGCCGGCGCGGTGATGCGCTCTGGGCCCGTCGCGCGCGGGCCCGGGTGCTGGCCGCTTGTGGGTGACGCCTCAGGTGTTGACGCATCCGCGGCACACGCGTCGATGCCGATGCTTTCGGCGCGCTGTGGCTGGCGGTCGCGCGCGAACTCGACGACGAGTTCTTCGGGCTCGATTCGCGACGCATGAAGGTCGGCAGTTTCTGCGCTGCTGTGCCGTGCGCTGCTGAGCCACCGCACGGTGGGCGGCGCGCTCCGGCGAGGCGCAGCGGGGGTTCGCGCTGTTCCTCGACGACGCGCGGGTCGGCCTGCGCAGCGAAGGCGGCCTCGCGCCGGCTCGAGCTGCACAACCGCATCGCGGTACCGGCCGCGCGCCGCTTCGCCGACGAGGCGTTGCTGGTGATGTTGCACGGTTGCTGTGCTGGTTGGCCGGGCGCCGCGTCACGATCCGCGCGGTGCATCTCGACGTGGCCGCGCCCGCCGCACGCCGGCGGAGTATCGGCGCATGTTCAGCCCCACGTTGCGCTTCGATGCGGCAGCTGACCGCACTCGAATTCGGATGCGCCGCGCTGCTGCACGCGCAGCACGCGGCCACGGCGACGACGTTGCGCGAGTTCTTGCGTGATGCGCCGCAATCGGTGTTCCCTCAAGCGGGTCGGCGGCTCCAACTGGGCGCAGCGCTTGCGCATCCGCCTGCGCGCCGCGGCGGCGACTGGCCGATTCGGTGGATGCGGTGGCCGCTCAATGGGGTGTCTCGGTCGCGACGCTGCGGCGCAAGCTGGTCACCGAAGGCACGGGTTGGCAGCAGGGTGGGTCGACGAACTGCGGCGCGACCTGGCCGTGCGGATGCTCGCCGACGGGCGCCGCAGCATCGAGCAGGTGGCGCTGAGCCTCGGCTACGGCGACGCCCGCTTCGCTGCACCGGGCCTTTCGCAAGTGGACCGGCGCCGCGCCGGGCGCCTACCGCAACAGTTGAGAGGCGACAGCCACCCACAGGGGCGCGCTCAGGGTCTGGACGAGGCGCGCGCCACGCGGTTGGGTCCGCCCGTCCCTCAACCCCGGGGTGGTCGGCGAGCAGGGCGTCGCTAGGATCGTGACATCGATCACATACCAGAGAACGACGCGCCGCGCCAGGCCATCACCGGCGCCACTGCCTGAAGGCCACCGCGTGCGACAACCCATCGAAATCCTGCCCTGGGCGCTGCTGTCGATCGCCGCCCTGGTGCTGTCGGGCACCGCCGCCGACGCGCTGCGCAAGGGTGTGACGCGCCCCGACCTGCAAGCGTTTGATGCGCGCTGGGCCCCGACGGCTGCGGCGATGGCAACACGGCATGTGCACTCGAAGGCGACCTGGCGCTACGTGCATGCCGCCGACGCCTTTGCGCTCGACTAGCGCGGAGCTGCCCGCACGAGCTGAAGCGGCCGCTCGATGCCGTGGCCGACGCCTTGCGGGAGCAAGGCGCCAATGCCGTGCGCGTGGAGGTGCATACCGATGCCTCGGGTCCGAACGAGGCGGCGGCGCACTCGCTGACCCAGCGACGCGCCGAAGCGATCAAGGCGTATCTGATCGAGCGCGGCATCGATGCGACCACGTTGCATGCCGTGGGCATGGGGCTCGTCGGTGCCGCGTCACGTCGCCGATCCTTTTGCAGCCGGCAACCGCCGCATCGAGGTCGTGCGCTTGTAGGCTTGCTGCGAGCCGTGGCTACCATGCCGGCTGACATGAGCAAAGCCTTTACCCGCGAAACCGACTCCAGCGACGACGATGACAGACGGCGACGTCAGCGCGCCGTCGCCGCCGGCCGGCTCGAAGAACTACATCACCGTGCAGGGTTACCAGCGCCTGCGCGCGGAGCTGCTGCAACTGATCGATCGGGAGCGGCCCAAGGTGGTCGAGGTGGTCGTCGTGGGCCGCCTCCAAGCGGCGATCGCTCGGAGAACGGCGACTACATCTACGGCAAGAAGCGGCTGCGCGAGATCGACCGGCGCATCCGCTTCCTGACCAAGCGGCTGGACATCGCCGAAGTGACCGATCCTCGTCGCACCACGGCAGCGACCACGGTGTTCTTCGGCGCGACGGTGACCTACGCCAACGCCAACGGCGACGAGCGCACGGTCACCATCAAAGGCATCGACGAGTCCGGACAGCCTCGCGGGCGAGGTCGAGCTGGATCTGCCGATCGCGCGCGCGCTGCTCAAGGCGCGCGAGGGCGACGAAGTGCGGCTTGCCGCGCCAGGCGGCGTCGAGACGATCGAGGTGCTTGCGGTCCGTTACCCCGAGCCGATCAAGGCCTGACGCGCCACGCGCGCGCTGGTTCGACACCCGCACAAGCCCTGGCGCTTGCATCGCGGCGGCCAGCATGACATCGTGCAGACGCCCGCAATCGCGCGACAACAGGAGCGTGACATGACGCAATGGCGCAGGAAGTCAGCGGACGAGGTCTACGCAACCGGAAGAGATCGAGTCCCGGCTCAAGGAAGAGTTGCCCAAGTGGTACCTCGAAGACGGGTGGATACGCCGCAAGTACAAGACCAGCGGCTGGAAGAGCACGCTGATGGTGGTGAACACCGTTGGCCACCTGGCCGAGGCGGCCTGGCACCATCCGGACCTCACGGTGTCGTATGCCTTCGTGACCGTGAAGTTGATGAACCACGCCGCCAAAGGGCATCACCGAGAAGGACTTCGCGCTCGCCGCGCAAGATCGAGCAGGTGCTGATGTGGCAGCCGGGCGAGGAGCGAGGGCTCGGCGCTCGAGGGCACGCCCGACGATGCCGCGCTTCAAGTACCTCAAGTACGACTGAATGCGCGGGCAGGCGTTGGGCTGACAAACTGTCCCTCGACGAGACATGCCAAGCCTGACCACGCATCGCCTGGGCGAGCGCTGCGGAACGATCCTTGCTTGAGGACTATCGCATGCGCGAACCGCCCGCCGCCATGATGCGAGTCCTCCGCGCAGCCGCGACGACTGCCGACGCGCCAGCAGCGATCCGCGTCGTGCGCCCAGGGCGATTGCACCTCGGGCTTTCTGGATCCGTCGCGGCTCGCTCGGGCGACCGCTTCGGCAGCGTGGGCCTGGTGATCGAGGGATTCGAATCCGAGGTCGTGATCTCGTCCGCCAGCGAAGATGCCGTCATCGCCGACGCGCCGGCTGCACAGGCCGAGCTCGATCGCATGGTGGCCTGCCGCAGCGGCTGCGCGAGCGCACCGGCCGCCGAGATCGGCTCGCTTTGCGCCTGCGCCGCGCTGCCCGCGCATGCCGGGTTCGGCTCGGGCACCCAGCTCGCGCTGGCCGTGGGCCGTGCGCTTCGCGCTGTGGCACGGCCTGAACATTGCCACAACGACCCTGGCGCAGTGGCTGGGCCGCGGCCTGCGCTCGGGCGTTGGCATTGCCGGTTTCGGATCATGGCGGGCTGCTCGTCGACGGCGGGCCGGGTGCCGACGGCGCGCCGGCGCCGCTGCTTGCGCGCGTGGCACGCTGCCGCAGGGCTGGCGCATCGTCGTCGCGATGGACGAGCGCGTGCGCGGCCTGTCGGGCGTCTGACGAGCGCGCAGCGATCGCGTAGCGCTGCCGCCGCTGTCGCAAGCTCCAGGCGCGCCGATATCTGCCACCAGGTGCTGATGCGCGTGCTGCCGGCGCCGCGCAGGCAGCCATTCGCCGCCTTCGCGGCCGGAATCAACCGGGTGCAGCGCCTGCTGGGGACCACTTTGCACCGGCCCAATCCGGCAGTCGCTGGACCAGCCCGACAGTTGCTCGGCTGATGCAGTGGTGTCAGTGCGTCGCGCGGGCGACGGCGCGGCGGTTGGCCAGAGCTCCTGGGGCCCCACCGGATTTCGCGCATCGTGCCGTCGCAGCGGCGTGCCAGGCGCGCGCCCGTCGAGGCGCGCGCAGGCGGCTGGCGTCGTTGACGCTGCATTGATCCTGCGCGTGGTGCGCCGGCCGCAACCACGGTGCCGTGGTGGACCCGCACTGGCAACGTTGAACGCCGCCTTGTCCCAACGAGAGCCATTGAGAGCATGGATCGCCCGTACATCCTGCACATGTTCACTCCAGGGCCGGCAGATGAGCCCGTTCGACGTCAACATGGCCGCCGACGCGGGCTACCAGATCATCGTGCCGTACCGCGACGTCGGCCTCGACGCCGATCGCAGGCCTGACGCAGGACACGATCTTCTCGCGCGGCCCTACAGGGTGCTGCTGCGCACCGGCATCTTCATCGGCGGACGCGACGCGCTGCTCGCGCGCCGACATGCTCGCAGCGTTCGACAGGCGGCGATGATGAAGCCGTCTTCGTCGTCTCGCTGTTGCGCCGATCCGAGCGGCGCCTACACCACGGCCGCAGCCATGGTGGCGTGGGTCGAGGCGGCGCTGCTGCGCACGCAACCGCAAGGTCTCTGCGCGGCAACGCGTGCTGGTCGCTCGGCGGCACCGGGGCCCGGTGGGCCGCATCGCCGGAGTGCTCGCGGCGCAGCTGCCGGCGCCGAGGTGTCGCTTGTCGAGCCGCAGCGGGCCTCGACGCGGCCGAGCAAGCCGCGCGCGCCACCGGGCAGCGCTTCGGCGTCACGCCTGCACGGGCGGCGGGCGGCGATCGCGACGCTGCGCAGTGCGACGCGCCGCGGCCGACGTGCGTGCTGGCCTGCGCAGCGGCCGGCATGCACGGTGCGTGTCGAGCGAAGATCTGGGCGTTCGCCAAGCGGCTGAAGGTGGCCGCCGACCTGAACGCGGTGCCGCCCGAAGGCATCGCCGGGTCTGGGCGTGATGGACGATGGCAAGCCGCTGGCCGGCACGCAGGCGCGTGGGCTATCGGCGCGCTGGCGATCGGCAACGTGAAGTACCAGACCCAGCAGCGGTTGCTGGTGCAGATGCGCGAGGCCGAAAGGCGATCGCGCTCGGCTTCGCCGAAGCCTTTGCGACGGCGCAGGCATTGGTCGCCGAAGCGGCCGGCGCAAAGTCGTAGGTCGCGCCGGTGCGCGCCATCGCCGTCGCGGCGCTTAGCGCCCGCACGCTGGTCGAGGCAGCAGCAGCGCGAGGGCATCGGCGCCGTCGCGCTCGATCTGTTCGGTGATCGCGACACACGAAGCGCCGCATTGCAGTGGTTTTCGATCGGCAGGCCCGACGCGCTGCGCATCGATGCGGCGAGCTTGCTCGATGCGCTGCAATCACTGGCCCGGCTCGGGCAGGTGCAGGATGGGTGGCCGGCGCCGGCTCGACGGCCGCAGCGAGTCTGCTCGAGCATGGTGCGCGCCCGTCTGCCACTGCTCGGTACTGCCGCCGACGACGTGCGCCGCGTGCGCGACCCGACGGGCTTCTTCCGGATTTCTGCACTCCAACGGCATCGGCCATCCGCCGGTGCGCCACGACGCCGAGCGTCGACACTGCGAGGGTGGCTGGTCAAGGATGCCGGCGCTGCGGTGGCCGGCACATCCGACGGGCGGCGACGCCGCCGGCGCGGCTGCCTCGCCGCTTCGCTACTGGCAGCGCGAGGTCAGCGGCATTTCGATGTCGGCCACCTTCATCGCCAACGGGCGCGACGCCGTGGTGCTCGGGCACAACGAACAGATCGTGCGGTCGGTCGACGTCGGCCGTTCGTGTTTTGCGGCGTCTGGCGCCGCGTGCCGGTGGCGCAACGCCGCTCGCGCGCGAAGTCGACGCGGCCGTGCGCGTCTGGCTGCCGCATTCGGGTTGCGCGGGCTCGTGCAGCCTGGACTACATGCTCGATGGCGAGCGATGTGGGTGCTGGAGGTCAATCCACGACCGCCGGCCAGCATGGCCCTGTACCCGCGTCGGTGGCGCTGGTGCTGCGCGCGCACCTGCGCGCCTGTCTGCACGGCGAGCTGCCGCGACCCGCCGCGGCCGCCGGCAGCATCGGCGGCACTGAGATCGTGTATGCGACCCGCGCGCTGCGGCTCGACGAGGCGAACGCCGCCGCGCTGGCATCGCGGCCCGGCGCGCATGACCTGCCCCATGCCGGCACTGACTTCGCCGCCGGCGATCCGCTTTGCAGCGTCACGGCGAGCGGGCCCGACGCCGCTTCGGTCAAGATCGGCTGGCACGGCGGCGCGACGCCGTGCTGCAGCAGCTGGAGACCGTTCGATGAGCGAAACACACGGCGCCGCTGGCGTCGTCGACGCTGGAGCGTGAATGTGCACGTCGTCCCTGGGTCGAGCGCCTGCTGCGCGAAGCCGACGCGCTGCGGTGCAGGTGCGCGCGACGACGGCGGCGTCTGCATCGTCGACGCCGGCATCGCGGCACCCGGCAGCATCGCCGCCGGGCTTGCTGATCGCCGAGATCTGCATGGGCGGGCTCGGCACGGTCGGCGCTCGCGGCGCGGCGCGAGCGGCTGGCCGACCTGGCTCGAGGTGCGCAGCTCGCAGCCGGTGCTCGCCTGCCTGGCGCAGCCAGTACGCCGGCTGGAGCCTGGCGGCGAGCAAGGAAGAGACCGGCGGCAAGAAGTTCTTCTCGCTCGGCTCCGGGCCGGCGCGCGCGCTGGCCGCGCAAGGAGACCTTGTTCGACGAACTCGGCTACCGCGACCGCGCCGACCGCGGCGTGCTGGTGCTCGAGGTCGACCGGCGCGCCGCCCGAGGTGGTCGTCGACAAGCTGCTGCGCGACTGCGCGCTGCGCGCCGAGGGCGCTGACGCTGATCCTGACGCCGCCCACCACCAGCCTCGCCGGCACGACGCAGGTGGTGGCGCGCGTGCTCGAGGTGGCGCTGCACAAGGCGCACGAGCTCGGCTTCGCGCTGGCGACATCGTCGACGGCGCGGCCACTGCGCCGCTGCCCGCGCCGAGCCCCGACGGCGTCGAGGCGATGGGGCGCACCAACGACGCGATCCTCGTACGGCGGCCGCGTGCACCTGAGCGTGCGCGGCAGCGACGACGCGGCGCGCGATGCTGGCGCAGCGGCTGCCGTCGCGCAACTCGCGCGACCATGGGCGCTCGTTTGCCGAGATCTTCAAGGCGGCCGGCTACGACTTCTACAAGATCGACCCGGCGCTGTTCGCGCCGGCCGAGGTGTGGGTCAGCAACCTCGACAGCGGCAACACGTGGCACGGCGGCGCGCTCGAACATGGCGCTTGCTGCAAGCGCCTATGGCTGCAGGCGAGCCTGACGATGACCGTCGCCGCGCGCGTGGCGATCATGACCGACGCGATCGGCTGGCACACGCGCCAGCTGCAGGCTGCGCTGCGCGAGCGCGGCGCGTCGGACGCTGCGTCGACCTCGCCGATTGCCGCATCGACACCACGGCCGCGTGGCACGGCCTGGTGATCCCAGGCTTCGGCCGCGACGCTGCCCGACGCGGTGCTGGTGCGCGGCATCGCCGGCGGCAGCTTCGAGCAGGTGACCAAGCGCCTCGGCGTGCTGCACGCGCTGCGCGAATTCGGCGTGCCGGTCTACAACGATGCGCGGGCGATCGAGCGCAGCGTCGACAAGTCGATGACGAGCGTGCTGCTGCACGCGGCCGGCGTGCCGACGCCACCGACCTGGGCCACCGAGTCGCCGGCGCAGGCGCAGCGCATCGTGATGCGCGAGAGCGCCGCCGGCCATGCGCTGGTGCTCAAGCCGCTGTTCGGCTCGCAGGGCAAGGGCCTGCAGCGCGGTCGGCGCGGTCGACGGCGTGCACCGCGCCGCTGCCGCCGCTGCGACGAGCACTACGGGTCGCTCGCCTATCTGCAGCGCTTCGTCGCCGCCGCCGACCGAGCCGGGCTTCGACTGGCGCGTGCTGGTGGTGGGCGGCCGTGCCCTCACCGCGATGCGCCGGGTCAGCACGCACTGGATCCACAACGTGGCGCAGGGCGCGCGCTGCGAGCCGGCGCCGCTTGACGCCCGAGCTGCGCGCGACTGGCCGAAGACGCGGCGCGCGGCGCTCGACATGGACTACGCCGGCGTCGACATCCTGCCGGCGGCAGACGCACGGCACGCTGCAGGTGATCGAGGTCAACGGCGTCGCGGCCTGGCAGGGCCTGCAGCGCGTGACGCGGCTTCAACATCGCCCGCGCGATCGTCGACGACCTGCTGGACCGCAGGCTTGGCGCTTCGCGCGAGGCGCGCGCCAAGCGTGCATGACTGCGGCGACGGCGCATCGAGTTCGCCAGGCTTGCTTCCTGCGACGCCTGCCGGCTCGACGTCGCGGTGCGCAAGCCTGGCAACGTCAGCGTGGTCTCGCCGGGCCACGGCATGGACGCGCGACTGTTCATCGCCAGCGCGCAAGCGGCCGCTGCCGGGCCGCTGTTCGAGCCGGGCGCAGCGAGTCGGGCACACGCATCGAGGCAGCGGTGGCCGCCAGCCTGGCGGCGGCCGGCTGCAACACCAACCTCGGCATCGTGCTGCTGTGTGCGCCCGATCGCCGCGGCCGTCGAGCGTGCGGATGGGTCACGCCGCAGCGCGCAAGCAACTGCGCGCGGCCGTCGTGGCGGTGCTGGCCGATCTCGACCGTGGCCGATGCGCACGCGCTGCCTATCGCGCGATCGCGCTGGCCAACCCGGCGGCCTGGGCCGCGCGCCAGCGCAGGACGTCAGGCGCCTCGCCAAGCATCGATCTGCGCAGCCGCGATGGCGCTGGCCGCCGACCGCGACAGCATCGCGCGCGCAATACGCGAACGGCTACGCCAGATCTGTTCGACTTGGCGTTGCCGGTCGCTACGATCGCGGGTATGCACCGATGCGGGTCAACGCCGCCCTGGCGCCGACCGGACTGCCGCGGCGCGTGCAGCGCACCTACCTGCTGCTGCTCGGCAGTCTGGCCCGATTCACACATTGTTCGCAAACACGGCGAAGCCGTGGCACAGCATGTCATGCGCGTACGGCGCAGGCATCTGGCAGGCGTGCGGTCCCAGACAACGACCGCGCAGTTCGCGGCCTGGGACGAATCGCTGAAAGCCTAGCGGCATCAACCCGGGACCAGCGCCGACCTGACCGTCAGCCGTCGTTGCTGCTGGCCGCCGCTGGTGCTGGCCGCCCGCGAGCCTGGCTGGCTTGGCACGAAACGTGAGAGCTACAAGACGTCGCGCTGGTCTACGGCCCAGCGTGTCGCCCATCCGCAGAACACACCCCAAGGAGACCCAAACGCCATGGCAAAGATCGATCGCATGATGGTCGGCGAATCGCTCGTCGGAGACGGCAACGAAGTTGCCCACATCGACCTGATCATCGGTCCGCGCGGCAGCGCCGTCGGAATCGGCGTTCGCCAACGCGCTCACCAACAACAAGGACGGCTTCACGTCGCTGCTGGCCGTGGTCGCGCCGAACCTGCTGACCAAGCCGGCCACCGTGCTGTTCAACAAGGTCACCATCAAGGGCGCCAAGCAGGCCGTGCAGATGTTCGGCCCGGCGCAGCGCGCGCGTGGCGATGGCCGTGGCCGACTGCGTCGAGGACGGCACCATTCCCGCGGACGAGGCCGACAACCTGTTCATCTGCGTCGGCGTGTTCATCCACTGGCTCGCCGAGGACGACAAGAAGATCCAGGACTACAACTACCAGGCTGTGCAGCGAGTCGATCAAGCGCGCGGTGACCGGGTCGCCGACCGCCGCCGAAGTGGTCGCCAAGAAGGGCTCGGTCGCGCACCCGTTCCAGGCCAATGATGTCGCAGGCGCACCGCTGAGCGCGTTCGCGGCCAAGCGCCCGTAGCCGGGCTAGCCGGCAACAGGCAGCCGGTTTTCGTAGGTGGCGTGTCGCCGGCACCATGCCGGTACCGATCAGGCGCAGCACGGCGGCCCCGCGTCGTGCATGACGGGCATCGGTTTCGTCGTCGGCAGCAAAACGTTCGATCTGCACGCCGACCGACCGCGACGTCGTCGAACTTGTGCGGCTTGATCACCTTGACCCGCGCCCAGCGAGCGCCGAACTCGTCGATCAGGATGGCGGCGATCGCTTCGGCGAAGGCCTCGAGCAGTTGTATCCGGTGCTCGACGCAGCAGCCGAGCGCAGGCGCTCGCGCACCGCGCCGTAGTCGATGGTGTCCTCGATGCGGTCGGTGTCGCAGGCGCGCGAGCGCGGCACGCCCGGCATACAGATCGATCACGAGCGGCTGCGGTCGGTGCAGCTCACTGTCGTGGATGCCGATGACCGTCTGGCCGCTCAGAAGCCCTCGATGAAGATCAGGTCCAGCGGCTCGGCGTCGGCCGTCGGCGCAGTCGGCGGGCTGAAGGGGAGAGGTCATGGGTGCCTTCGTGGACTGCCGCTCGGGTGCCGGCACATCGGGTTGCAAAATGTAGGCCTGCATGCCCGCATGCGGCCCCGGATATTCACCGCTTGCGGCGTCAGCCGGCGTGACACGAATCCGCAGTTCGATTTTCCGACCGTTGCCGGCCGGGCCGCGTGGAGGTCACGATGACCATGTCCGTGCGAGAGGCTCACCGCCACGCGGACCGACATTCTCGAGTTGGTTCGCGGCGGCAAGCGCGAACTCGGCGACGACGCGGTCACGGCAGTCGTGGAGCCGCTGCGTCAACGAGTACCAGCCTGCATCCGGCCAAGCCGCACGAGCCGATCTTCATCAAGCGCGCCGAGCTGGAAGACCGGCGCGAGCGCCGCGCCGACGTGATCGCCTGCGCGCGCTACGAGATGACCACGCTGTACCAGCAGCTGGCCGACGTCGAGTCGGCCGTGGTGCTGACCGACACCGACGGCGTGATCGTGCACATGGTCTCGTCGCCCGAGTTCGCCGCCGAGGTCGGCCCGCTGGGCCTGCGCGTGGGTGGCATGTGGAGCGAGACGAGGCCGGCACCAACGGCATGGGCACTTGCCTGGCCGCCGGCGGGCCGGTGACCGTGCGGCGCGAGGATCACTTTTCACCCAGTTCGCCGCAGCTCACCTGTTCGGCGGTGCCGGTGTACGACCCTTCGGGCGACATCGCCGCCGTGCTCGACGTGACGAGCCGATCGAGCTTGATGCAGCAGCACCTGCTGGTGCTGCTCGGGCATGACGGCGCGCATGATCGAGAACCGACTGATCGACCTGCGCTTTCGCAACGCGCACCCGCTGCACTTCCACAGCCGGCCGGAGTTCGTCTACACGCTGCACGAGGGCAAGCTTGCGGTGCGGCGACGACGGGCGCATCCTGGCGGCCAACCGCAGCGCGCTGTTCCAGCTCGGGCTGCAGTCGATGGACGAGATTCGTTCGCGCCGCATCGAAGATCTGTTCCAGACCTCGCTGGAAGACATGCTGCAGCGAAGCACGTCGTCGTCGTTCCATCCGGTGGTCACCTATCGCGCCAACGCGGCGCTGCGCTTCTTCGCGGTCGCGCGGCGCCCGGCATCCGAGCGACGCGCGTGCAGCCGCCACTGGCGATGCGCGTCGGCGTCGACGCGCGCTCCGACAGGCGCAGCCGCGCGCCGCAGGCGCACGCGTCCGCCGGCCGCGCGCGCGCGGCCGTGCGAGTTCACCTTCAGGGATCCGCGCCTGTCGCCCATCTCGAAACCGCGCGGCGCGTGATCGCGCGCCAGACGCCGGTGCTGCTGTGCGGCGAAACCGGCTCGGGCAAGGAAGTCTTTGCGCGCGCCGTGCACGACGCCAGCCCGCATGCGGGCGGGGCGTTCGTCGCCGTCAACTGCGCCAGCCTGCCTGAGTCGCTGATCGAGGCCGAGCTGTTCGGCTACCGCGCCGGCGCGTTCACCGGCGCGCAGCGCACCGGCCGGCGCGGCAAGATCCTGCAGGCCGACGGCGGCACGCTGTTCCTCGACGAGATCGCCGACATGCCGCTCGACCTGCAGGCGCGCCTGCTGCGCGTGCTCGACGAGCGCCAGGTCACGCCGCTGGGCACCGAGGACACGCATCGCGGTGGACTTCCAGCTCGATCAGCGCCAGCCACGAGCACCTGCCGGCGCTGGTGCGCGAAGGGCGCTTCCGCGAGGACCTGTACTACCGCCTGGCCGGCATCGAGCTGCATCCTGCCGCCGCTGCGCGAGCGCAGCGACCAGCGCGAGCTCATCCGCCAGCATGCTGGCCAGCGAAGCGGCGGCAGGGTGCGCTGAGCCGCCGATGCCGATCGGCTGCTGCTCGACCACTCCTGGCCCGGCAACATCCGTGAGTTGCGCCACGTGCTGCGCACCGCTGCTGCGCTGGCCGACGGCCAGCCGATCACGCGCGAGCACCTGCCGTCGCTGCTGGCTTCGCTGCCGGTACCGGTGCACGCTGCCCGCGCCGGCGTCGCAGCCCGGTGCGCGTGACCGACGGCACCGTCGGCAAGTGACCGAGCGATGCCGGCTTGCAGGTCAAGCTCAACCCGATCCAGGCCAACGAGCGGCAAGGTTCTGCTGCAAATGCTCGAGCAGCACCGCTGGAACGTGAGCAATGTCGCCAAGGCGCTCGATGTCAGCCGCAACACCCTCTACCGCAAGCTCCACAAGCTCCACATCGAAGTCTCCCACCCCGAGTGAGCCGCACGGCGGCGGATCGCTGCGTCGCCAAGCATTCGCGGCTGCGCTTCGCCTGGTGCATCACCGGATCCGGTCACTACCTCGAGGAGTCGCTGGCGCTGGCCGCGCGCCTGCCCGCGCTCGACCTGTTCCTGTCCGACGCGGCCGAGGAGGTGCTGCCGATCTACAAGCTGTCGATCGACGAGCTGCGGCCGCGCTTCGGCCCGGCTTTCGCTCGTGCGCGACAAGACCGCCAGCGGCGGTGCCGGTGGGCATGCTGTACGACGACATCTATCACACGGTGGTGGTCGCGCCGGCCACCAGCAACACGGTGGCCAAGTGCGCGTTCGGCATCAGCGACACGCTGCCGACCAACATGTTCGCGCAGGCCGGCAAGCTGGGCATCCCGGGCATCGTGTTCGCATGCGACACCGAGCCGGTGGTGGTGACCCAGCTCGCCGCACGACTGGGTGACGCTGCAGCCGCGGCGGATCGAACTCGACAACGTCGAGCGGCTGCGCGCCATCGACTTCTGCCAGGTGGTGTGCCTCGCCCGCCGAGCTCGAGGCGGCGCTGCAGACGCGCGCGCTGAACGAACTCGCGCTGGCATGGAACACATCGTCTTCCTGACCGGGCGCCTCGCGCCAAGCCACAGCCTGCGAGCGCGTGCTGGCGCGGCATCGAGGCCGCGCCCTTCACCTGGGAGGTGCGCGACATCGGCCTGCAGGTCGCGGCGCTGATGACGGCCGAGATGATCGCGCCGCGCCGGCGCTGCGACGTCGCGCCGGTAGCGCAGCGCCGACCGCATCATGGTGCCGGGCCGCTGCCGCGGCGACCTCGACGCGCTGACGCAGCACTACGGCATCCCGGTGCAGCGCGGCCCCGAGGAGCTGAAGGACCTGCCGCGCTTCTTCAACCGCGCCGCCAAGCCGGTCGACCTGAGCGACGTACGACAGTCGCGATCTTTGCCGAGATCGTCGACGCGCCGCGGCTCGACGTGTCGAGGCGATCGTCGAGCGCGCGCGCGCGCTGGCGGCCGACGGCGCCGACGTGATCGACCTCGGCTGCCTGCCCGAGACGCCGTTCGCGCACCTCGAGGACAGCGTGCGGGCGCTGAAGGCCGAGGGCTTCGCGGTCAGCGTCGATTCGATCGATCCGCGACGAGCTGCTGCGCGGCGGGCGCGCCGGCGCCGACTACCTGCTCAGCCTGACGCTCGACACGCTGTGGATCGCCGACGAAGTGGCGTCCACGCCGGTGCTGATCCCGCGCGCGCCGCAGCGACGAGGCCTCGCTGGCACGCGGCGATCGAGGCGATGCAGCGCGCGGCCGGCCGTTCCTGGCCGACTGCCATCCTCGACCCGATTCCGTTCGGGCTGACCGCGTCGATCGTGCGCTACCAGCGGCTGCGCGAGCGCTTTGCCGAGGCGCCGATCATGATGGGCGTCGGCAACCTGACCGAGCTGACCGAGGCCGACACCAGCGGCATCAACGCGCTGCTGTTCGGCATCGCCGCGCGAGCTGAACGTCGCCGCCGATGCTGACCACGCAGGTCAGCGCCGCATGCGCGCGCGCGCGGTGCGCGAGGCCGACTGGGCGCGCCGCATCATGCACGCGCGCGGCGCACGCGCCAGACGCTGCCCAAGGGCATGAGCGACGCGCTGATGACGGTGCACGCCAAGCACCCGTTCCCCGACACGCCGGAGGAGATCGCGGCGGTCGCGCGCGCAGGTGCGCGACCCGAACTTCCGCGTGCAGGTCTCGGCGCCGGCCTGCATGTCTACAACCGCGACGGCCTGCGCCTCGGGCAGGGCGCGTTCGAGCTGTGGCCGCAGCTCGAGGCTGCGAGGACGACGCGGCGCATGCGTTCTACATGGGCGTGGAACTTGCGCGCGCCGAGATCGCCTGGCAGCTCGGCAAGCGCTACGTGCAGGACCAGCCGCTGGACTGGGGCTGCGCCGTCGAGGCGCCGGCGCCGATCTGAACGCCTGGTGCGCACCGGGCACGACGATGGCGGCACGCGGCGCCGAGTCAGGCACGACGACTGGCACCCGGCGACGAGGCACGAACTGACGATGAACGACCAGATCTTCGAGACCGTGCTCACCACGGTGGCGCCCGACGGCCGCGGTGCATGTGGCGCCGATGGGCGTGCGCTACGCAGAGCGGGCCAGGTGGTGCTGATGCCGTTCAAGCCGTCGACGACGCTCGACAACGTCGTTGGCCACCGGCGCATGCCGTGCTGAACCTGGTGACCGACTCGCGCGTCTTCGCCGGCTGCGTGACCGGCCGCCGCGACTGGCCGACGCATGCCGCGCCGAACAGAATCGCCGGCGTGCGCCTGGCCAATGCGCTCGGCCATGTCGAACTTGCGCTGCAACAGCACCTGGACGATCCGCAGCGCCCGGTGCTGCGCATGGCGCCGCGTGCACGAGGTCAGCCACGCGCCGTTCATGGGCCTGAACCGCGCGCAGGCACGCGGTCGATCGAAGGCGCGGTGCTGGTCAGCCGGCTGCACATGCTGCCTGCCGGACAAGGTCGACACCGAGATGGCGTACCTGCAAATCGCGATCGACAAGACCGCTGGGCCCGAGGAGCGCGAGGCCTGGGGCTGGCTGCGCGAGGCGGTTGCGACGCACCGCGCCAAGCGCGGCGGCATGATGCGGCTGCTGGTCAGCGTGCGCAGCGTCGACGAGGCGTTGCTGGCCGCCGGCGCAGGGGCCGACTTCATCGACCTGAAGGACCCGGGGCGCGGGTGCGCTCGGCGGCTTGCCGGTGGCGAGCATTGCCGCCATCGTCGCTGCGCTGCTGCAGGCGGGCGCGTCACGCTGCCCGTCAGCGCGACGATCGGCGACCTGCCGATGCACGCGTTGCGCGAGATTCAGGCGCGCGTCGACGCGGTCGGCTGCCTGTGGCGTCGACTACGTGAAGGTCGGCATCACCGCGCGACCCCGGGGCGAGCGCGGTGCTCGATGCCCTCGGCCCGCTGCGGCGCTGCGGTGGTGCCGGTGTTCATCGCCGATCGGGGCTCGATGAGACGCTGATCGCCCGAGCGGCGGCGCTGGGTTTTCCCGCGCTGATGGCCGACACCGCGGACAAGCGCGCCGGCAGCCTGTTCGATGCGGTGCCGGTCGCCGCGCTGCGCCGCTTCATCGCAGCGGCACGGGCGGCCGGTAGCCTTGGTTGGCCTGGCGGGCGCGCTGCAACGATCGCATGCCACGGCATTGGCCGATCTGGACCCTGACTTCGCCGGCTTTCGCAGCGCCGTATGTTTGGGCGCGCGCAGCCGTGCGCTCGATGCGCAGTGCCTGCGCGACCTCGTCGAAGCGATGCGTCAGGTCGCTCCGGCTGATGCCTTTGCGCTGGCTGCTCAGTCGCCCGTCGGGCGGCCATCGGCCAGCAGCAACGAACGCATGCGCGCCAGGTCGTCCTTGTGAACGATGTCGATCGGAAAGGCCGCGCCCTTGGCCAACGACGGGAAGCGACGGTCGAGGATGCCGTCCTGGCTGAGCTCGGCGAAGCTGGCCGCCGGGTCGATGGCGCATGACTTCACCACCACCAGTCGCTCGGCGTTGAGCTTGCGCGCGCCAAATCCAGCGCGATGCTGTCGGATGCCACGTCCCAATTGGTGTGCGCGTTGGGCCGTTCGCTCACCAGTTCCAGTCGGCAAGCCACAGCGCGGTATGCCCACCGCGCAGCACATCGCGAATTTCGGCCTTGCTGGTGGCCAGATGCAGCTTAGGATTCAAGGCCTGGCGCCATGTAAGTGGTTTGTGCCATGGCCAGCACGGCCATGTTGTGCGCCGCCAGGTCGCTGAAGCGCCAGTGCGCCTGCGAGCGCCGCACCTCGTCGGCGAAGACGCCGCCGCCGCACACCACGGCGACGCGGCCGCCGCCGAGCAGCACCAGCAACTCCAGCCACTCGGGCAGGCGTGGGTCGATGTTCAGGCTGCCGCCGAGCTTGACGATCCACATCAGCGCCGGTCCCTGTCGAACAACGCGGCCACCGCCACGCTCGGCGCGCACACGTCAGCCCATTCGCGAGTGTCGCGGCGCGGCCTTCGCGGCGATACTCGCGATGTCGCGGCCGTAGCTCAAGTACCGCCAGCCTGGAGGCACCAGTTCGGGCAGCAGAAGGCGCCGCAGCCTGCGCGCCACCAGCAGCGCCGGCGCGCGCAGGCCAAACGCCGCGCTCACGCGGTCGAGCTGACCGCGCAGTTCGACTGAGTTGATGCGCGCGCCACTCGCGGGCGAAACGCCAGCCACTGCTCAGCGCTGGCGTCACGCGTATCCAGTCCGATCATGCGCGCCAGTCGAGCGCATGTCGCACTCACGTCCTTGGACGCGTGATCGGCGCTTGGCTGTTGGTCGTGTGCCGGGTTGAGTTCACCGGTGAGGCGATACACGTCGGCGGTAGTCGCAAAGAACTCGTTCATCACATTCAGCTGCTCGCCGCGCCAGCCGATGCGCGCGGCCAGCACGCACAACGGTGTACGCACGACGCCCTGATAGACGAGTTCGCCGCTGGCCAGCCGCTGCGCATCGCTGCGGACTGGTGGTCGGCACAACGCCGCCGCGAAAGGCGATCAGGTCGGTGGTGGTGCTACCGACGTCGACCAGCAGGCCCGATCTCGCCCGGCCTCGCGCACGCGGTGTGGCGTGCACTCGCCAGCCAGTTGGCCGAGGCAATCTGCGGCCACCACGCCGCCGTGGCCGACGCCTCGCACCACCCGGCATCGCCGGCGAAGAACTGCGGCGCAGTGCAGTACCGCAGCGAGCTGCTCCGCGATGCGCCGCACACCGTCTTCGCGATGCGCAAAGCGATCGACCATCTCGCCGGTCATGGTGACTGCGTGGTGCGCGTCGGCGAGGTCGGGCCAGCGCTCGAGGGCCAGCGCCAGGACGCGATCGAGGTGTTCGGCGCCTTGCCACAGCGGGCAGGGCCATTGCGCTGCGTCGTGCACGAGGCCACGCCGGGTCAGGCACGCCTTGACATGCGCGCCACCGATGTCCCACCCGATGACGGCCCGATCAGCCATACGCTGCCCCGCGCCGTTGCGCGCTGATTCGACAGCGGCCCGGGCCGGGGCACTGCGCTACCCTGCCGCCGCTGAGATACTCGCCCACAGCCGGCCGCCGCGATGCTTATCCTCCAATCTCCCGAACTCGCATGCTCCTTGTTCCCGTCATCGACCCTGATGCATGGCCAGGTCGTGCGCGCCCAGCGCGGTGACCGCCGATCCTATCGACCGATGGTCTCGAGCCTGTGTCGCGGCAGCGACCCGGTCGAGCTGGCGCGCGCACTGTGCCGTCATTGCGATTCTCGGCAGCTGTATGCGGCCGATCTCGATGCGTTGATGGGCGGTGAGGCCGCAACTCGACGTCGTGCGCGCCGTGCTGCAGGCGATGCCCGACGTCGAGCTGTGGCTCGACGCCGGCTTTGCCGATGCGACGACGGCCGATGCAGCGCGTGAGCGCATCGGCGCCGCAGCGCAACGCGTGGTGCCCGTGTTCGGCAGCGAGTCGCTGCGATCGCGCGCGCGCGCTGCAAGGCTGCTTTGCCGACGGCCGCAACGGTTTGCTCTCGCTCGATCGGCGTGATGGCCAACGGCTCGATGAGGCAGGCTGCTGGGATGCGCCTGAACTTTGGCCGCGGCGGGTGATCGTGATGACTGCTCGAGCGAGTCGGCGCCGACGCCGGGCCCGATCTCGACACGCTGCGCGAGGTGCAGACCCGCTCGCCCGCCACCAAACTGATCGGTGCAGGCGGTATCCGCAACGCGGCCGATCTGGCGCTTGCCAGCGAGGCCGGCGCCGATGCCTGGTTGGTGGCCAGCGCGCTACACGACGGTCGCTTGCCGCCGATGCGCCGCGCCGCGACATGAGGCCGGCGGTCATCCATGGCTGGAGTCACATCATGATTCGTGCCACCACCGCGCAGCGCCTAAAGGCACCCGTTAGGCGGTGGCACGGGCCAGAACCGCGACACTGTGTCGCGCTTTTGGCCGATTCACAGCGCGACGCAGCGGCCAATGTGGCTCGTCTCGAATGGCACATGGCTTGCGTCGACAGGGCCCAATGAGCGACGACAACGCGGCTGGCGCCACAGCGCAACGGCGCTGGGCTTGCCCGTTTTGCCCGCTGGTCTGCGACCACCTCGGCGTGCGCGTGTCGGGCAACGGCACGGCGCTGGTCTTGCTGGGCGGCGAATGTCCGCGCGCCAGCCGCGCGCTGGCGAGCTTCGATGTCCTGGCCGGGCCGGCCTCGCCCACGCTGGACGGCACGCCTTGCAGCCTCGACACCGCCGCGGCGACCGCAGCCGCCTGGCTGGCGGCCAGCCGGCAACCTCTGTTCGGTGGGCTGGGCACCGATGCGGCCGGCGCCCGCGCGCTGTATCGGCTGGCCTGCGCAACCGGCGCGATCTGCGATGCCGGCGACGGTGACGCGCTGATGGCCGGGCTGCGCGCGCTGCAGGATCGCGGCCAATTCACGACCACGCTGGCCGAGGTGCGCACGCGGGCCGATGTGATCGTCTTTGTCGGTGGCTTGCCCGTCGACGTGGCGCCGCTGATCGGCCAGCGCTGTGGCATTGGCGACCCGCGCGGGACCGCAGCGCCATGTCGTCGTGCTCGGGCAGCGGGCGAGTGACCAAGCCACGCTGTCCACCTGGGCCGGCTTGGGTCGCGTGAGCGTCGAAGCGCTGCCGCTGCAGGGCGACTTGTTCGACGCCGTCGGCCTGCTGTCCGCCCTGGTCGCGCGGGCGACTGCCGCCGGTGGTCGCGTCGCCATTGCGCGGCCTCGCCCAGCGCCTGCGCGAGGCACGCTATGCGGTGATCGTGGGTGCGCCGGCCCTGTTGCCAGCACAAGGGTCGCTGATCGTCGAAGCGGTGAACCAGATCGTCGGCAGTCTGAACCGCAACACGCGCGCCGCGAGCCTGTGGATCGGCGGCGGCAACGGCGCGGCTACCGTGAATCAGGTTTTTGCATGGTTGTCGGGGCTGCCGCTGCGCTCGCGCGCCGGCGCACGCGGGCTGGAGCACGAGCCGCTGTGTTTCGACGCCAAGCGGCTGCTGGCCGATGGCGCGGTCGATGCGCTTGCTGTGGATCTCGAGCTTCGAGGCCGAGGCCGCGCCGCCGCCGAATTCATTGCCGATGGTGGTGCTGGGTCACCCCGGCCTGGCCGCGCGATGCCGGCGCAGCGATGCGCGAACGCTTTTCATCCCGGTGGCCACGCCGGGCATCGGTGAGCCGGGCCACCTGTTCCGCACCGACGGCACGGTGTTGATGCCGCTCGATGCCGCGCTCGACAGTGGCCTGCCGTCCGTGGCCCAGGTGCTGGCGGGCATCGAACGCGCGCTCCTCAAGGGAGCCCCATGAGCAGCTTGCGCCTGCGTGGCGGCCGCGTGATCGATCCGGCCACTGGCAGCGCCGGCGTGCAGCGCGATTTGGGTGTGCGCGACGGTCGCATCGTCGCGGCGACCGATAGCGAGGCCTTCGGTCAGGAGCATCGACGTCAGTGGCTGCGTCGTGATGGCAGGCGGCATCGACTTGCACACCCACATCGGCGGCGGCAAGGTCAACCTGGCGCGCCTGCTGATGGCCGAGGATCACCGCGACGGCATGGACCCGATCGCGCTGCCGAGCAATCCGCTCGAGCTGGCTTCTTGCGGCCGCTGCGCGCCGGGCACGCTGGCCACGGGCTACCGCTATGTCGAGATGGGCTACACGGCGGCCTTCGAGCCCGCCATGCTGGTCGAGCAATGCGCGCCACGCGCACATGGAGATGGGCGACGTGCCGATGCTCGACCACGGCGCCTACGTGATGCTCGGCAACGACGAGCTGTTCCTGCAGTTGCTGGCCGAAGGCGGGCCCGACGCGCGCAACTTCGCGCAGTTGCGCGACTACATCGCCTGGACCATCGGCGCCAGCAAGGCGATGGGCGTGAAGGTGGTCAACCCGGCTGGCATCTCGGCCTTCAAGTTCAACCAGCGCAAGCTCGATGTCGACGAGCCGCATGTGCGCTGGCAGGTCACGCCGCGCCAGGTGGTGCATACGCTGGCGCGCGCCTTGCGCGAACTGGGCGTGCCGCATCCGCTGCACATCCACGGCAGCAACCTCGGCGTGGCCGGCAACATCGCCTCGACGCTGGACACGATCGCCGCGCTCGAGGGCTTGCCGGCGCATCTGACGCATGTGCAGTTTCACGCCTACGGCACCGACGGGCCGAAGAAGTTCTCGTCGGCCGCGCTGCAGCTGGCCGAGGCGGTGAACGCCAACCCGAACATCAGCATCGACGTCGGCCAGATCATGTTCGGCCAGACGGTCACCGCCTCGGGCGACACCATGCGCCAGCATGCACAGCGCGATCTCGGCAGCCCGCGCAAATGGGTCGGCGCCGACATCGAATGCGTCGCTGGCTGCGGCGTCGTGCCGTTCCGCTACCGCGACCAGAGCTACGTCAACGCGCTGCAATGGGCCATCGGGCTGGAGATCTTCCTGCTCGTCAACGAACCCGTGGCAGGTGGTGCTCACCACCGACCATCCGAACGGCGGCGCCGTTCACGAGCTACCCGCACCTGATCCGGCTGCTGATGGATCGCGGCTTCCGCGAGCAGCAGCTCGCCCGCCTGCACCCCGAGGTGGCGGCCAACACCGCGCTGCGCTCGATCGCACGCGAGCTGACGCTCGAGGAGATCGCGATCATGACGCGCGCCGCGCCGGCGCGCCTGCTCGGTCTCACCGACCGCGGCCACCTGGGCGTCGGCGCCGCGGCGGATATCGCCGTGTATCGCGAGAACCCCGACCGCGAGGCCATGTTCAGGACACCCGAGTACGTGTTCAAGGACGGCGCGTTGGTGGCGCGCGCCGGCCGCGTCATGGCCACGCCGGTGGGCGGTACGCATTTCATCGAACCCGGCTACGACAGCGCGATCGAGCGGACACTGCGCCGCCATTGGGACGCGCACGGCTCGATCGGCTTCGATCATGTGGCGATCGACCGCGACGAGCTGTGCCGCTGCGGCAACGGCGGCGCGCCTGCTGCCGGCTGCCGTGCTTCGAGCGGCACCGTGATGAGCGCGTCGCTGCAGCTCAATGGCGTGGTGATCGACGACACCTTCGCCGAGGCCTTCGCCGATGAAGGCCAGCGCGCATCGTCATCACCGCGCACACGCTGGCCTGGGCGCGCCGCGCCGCGCGAGGCGGCGACCGGCTTCGCGACCTCGGTGATCGGCTGCGGTTGCGAGGCCGGCATCGAGCGCGAGATGGCGCCACACGAAACGCCCGACGGCCGCCCCGGTGTCGCGGTGCTGCTGTTCGCGATGTCGGGCAAGGAGCTCGCCAAGCAGATCGAACGCCGTGTCGGCCAATGCGTGCTGACCTGCCCGACCACCGCGGTTTTCGCCGGCATTGCGGAGGGCGAAGCCGTGGCCCTGGGCAAGAACCTGCGTTTCTTCGGCGACGGCTGGCAGATCAGCAAGGTGATCGGCGGCGTGCGCTACTGGCGCGTGCCGGTGATGGACGGCGAGTTCGTTGCGCAGGAGACCACCGCGGTGGTCAAAGGGGTGGGCGGTGGCAACCTGCTGCTGCTGGCGCGCGACACCGATGCAGCGCTCGGCCGCGGCCGAGGCGGCGGTGGCGGCGATGCGCGCGCTGCCCAACGTGATCATGCCGTTCCCGGGCGGCGTCGTGCGCTCGGGCTCGAAGGTGGGCAGCAAGTATCCGACGCTCAGCGCATCGACCAACGATGCGTTCTGCCCCGTCGCTGCATGGCCTGATTGGCCACAGCGAGCTGACGCCGCAGACGCGGTGCGTGCTGGAGATCGTGATCGACGGTCTGAGCGAGGCCGACGTCGCCGCGGCGATGCGGCGCAGGCATGCGCGCCGGCGTCGCGCTCGGCGCGGCCGCTGGGCTGCTGCGCATCTCGGCGGGCAACTATGGCGGCAAGCTCGGGCCCTTCCACTTCCACCTGCACCAGCTGCTCGGTGCCGAGCCGACATGAGCGGCTGGACCTTGCGCGCCAAGCAGGCCCCGGCGCTGCGGGTCGACCTGCGCGGCGTGACGCCCGCTGCGCTGGCCGCCCGATCGAGCGCCGAGGTCGAGCGCTGGCCCGTCGGCCACGGCAAGGCGCTGGTGCCGCTGGGTGAATTCTTCAGCGCTCAGGCTCGCGGCGACGACGCCTTGGTGTTCGAGGCCGACCTGCGTCGTTTCGACCGCGTCGGCTGGCAGATGGCCGGCGGACGGCTGCAGGTCGAGGGCGATGTCGGCGACTATGCCGGCGGCGGCATGCGCGGCGGTGAACTCGTGGTGCGCGGCAGTGCGCTCGCTCTGACCGCCTGCGAAATGGCGGGCGGCCTGCTGACCATCGGCGGCAACGTCGGCGACTTTGCCGCCAGCACGCTGCCCGGCAGCATGGACGGCATGCGTGGCGGCAACGCTGATCGTGCGCGGCAGCGCCGGTGCGCGCTTCGGCGATCGCATGCGCCGCGGCACCGCGCTGGTATTCGGCGACGTCGGCGACTTTCTGGCCTCGCGCATGGTGGCCGGCACCATTGCGATCCGGTGGCCACGCGCGGCGCGCATGTCGGCTACGGCATGCGCCGCGGCAGCGTGGTGTTCGCGGGTTCTGCGCCCGGAATATCGATCGACCTTCAGTGCCGGCGATCGCCGAGGCCGCGGTCTTCTGGCAATTGCTGGCGCGCGATCTGGCCCGCCACGGCGGTCCGTGGGCTACGCTGCCGCAGCGGCGCATCGAACGACAGCTCGGCGACTTGGCGGCCGGCGGCAAGGGCGAGCTGATCGTTGTTGGCTAGGTCGCAGCGCGTCCGGCCGATCGATCCGCTTAGTGCATCGGTCAACGCAGGGTCTTGTCGAAGTTCTCCGCGCGGTCGAGCCCCTTGGCTTGGGCCAACCCCAACGCGCCGCGCAGGTTCACGCCCTGCAGGTCGGCTTCGCTGAAGTCCGCGTCGGTGACGTCGGCGCCGCTGAGGTCTGCGCCGCCGAGCTTCACACGAAAGAAGTTTGCACCACGGAGGTTGGCCCGGCTGAGGTTGGCGAAGGTCATCAGTGATCGATTGAGGTCCGCGCCGGCGAAGTTGGCGCCCGACAAATTGGCGTTCGACAAGTCGGTGCGCATCTGCCCCATGCCCTGGTTTCTGATGTTGACTCCGATGCGGGCGTTGCTGAAATCGGCCCCGGCGAGATCGGCGCCGGGCAGATCGGCGATCATCTTGACGCCCGACATCCTGGCGCCGCTGAAGACCGGCATTTTCTTCACCTGGCCGCCGAGCACCACCACCGACAGCAGGCTCGCGCCGGTCAGATCGGCGCCGCTGAAGTCGGCACCCATCAACCAGGCTCCGTTGAGGTTGGCAGAACGCAGGTCGCTGCCGCGGAAGTCGCAATTGACCAGCTTGCTGGCAAACAGGCTCGCACCCTGCAGCTTGGCATGTCGAAAGTCGATGCCGCTGAGGTCGAGGTCGGACAGGTCCTTGCCGGACAAGTCAGCCTGCGCCGAAGCCGTTGCGCTGCTGATCCTGTCCTTCACCTGTTCAACCGACAGATCGGCGGCGACTCGCGCTGGCCAGCGCACCGGACGCGACGCAGAACAACAACGCGAAGCTGGTGCGCGGCATCTTGGTTCTGGACAAGCTCGAAAGGGGATGCTACGCGCCAAAGAATCGGCGGCACTGAAAGCCACCAAGCTATGCGTGGCTCGCTTGCAAGTTGTGCGCCTAGGTGCGCTGGCGGCCGCGGCGGGTGGCGCGCGTCAATGCGAGGCGGTGACTTTCGACCATGGCTGCGCGCGCAGAGCGGCCAAGCGTTTACGAGTCCCCGGGTGCGTCGCGGTGTCCTGTTGCATTCCTGGCGGCATGAAGGCGGAGACCGCGACCTCGGGTGCAATCCCGAGCTGCTGCAGCGCTCGCAGCGCGTAGGCGTCGGCTTCGTGCTCCTGGCGATGGGCAAGGCCCGAGGCCTCACGCCCGAGCGACCCCGCCACCGGGTCTGTCTAGCGCCGGCGTCACCTCGCCGGGAATCCAAGCGCCGGTACAGGCCGCCCATCTGATGCCAGTGGTCACTGACCACGTGGCCGATCTCGTGGGCGAGGATGAAGATGCGTTCGCCTTCCGGGAGGTCGGCGAGCGACTCGTTGGCGACGATGATGTGTCCATGCAGGGTCTCGGCCGTCGTCGCCCTGCCGACCACGACGAGGTCGATCTCCATCTCGGGCTTCAGCGCCACGCACAACTTTCGAAGCTGCTGCGAACGGCCTTGGCGCGATCGTTGGAGGGTGCGCGCGGCATGGCGTCGAGGCGCTGCTGCTGTGAGCGCCGCAGGACGTCAACAATGTCCTCGCCGCGCGCCTGGCCGGCGAGTGCAACGCCGAGAATCGCCAGTTGAAGCCACCTCATGACGCACCTCCGACGCGCGGCAGCGGATGGCGCCGCGTTGCTCAGTCGGTTGCGAAGCTAGCATCCTCGGTTCAGGGTTAACCATTAAATAGGTGGATGTTCGGCGGTTGGATTCGAGGCGGCTCCCCTAAACCAAGGGGAAACGCGACTTCCGACTGCCCTGGCGGTGGCAGGTTACGCGCTCAACGAAGGCGGCGAGCTATTGCTCGAGCCGCAGTATTTCCAGCTGCTCGGGCACGGTCTCGAAGGTGCCGGTGCCGGCGGGCATCTGCATCAAGGGTTTGGCATTGGCGTCGAGCAGCCAGACGCTCGGATAGACGAGCAAGCGCGCGCGTTCGTCGCCGATCGAGCGCTGGAAGTCGGCATAGGGCAGGCTGCGTGTCGCCGACGCGGATGTAGAGTCGGTCGGCCTGCACCGACAGGCTGCTGCGCAGGTCGACGACGATGTAGTCCTTGGCGAAGTGCGGCGCCAGCTCGATCGCGTTGCTTGCAAGGAAGGCCTCGTACTTGCGGCAATAGGCGGCAGTCGCTCGGCACCGAGGTAGATATACAGGCGCTTGTGCTCGCGTCGAGCGCGGCGCAGCGCCGTTGTCAGGTCGAACTCATGGCGCTGCGGCGTCCGGCCGTGGGCAAAGTGACCGCGGGGGCGTAGGGCGCCGGAACCCCAGCCGTCGCAGCGACGGCCCACAGAGCTCAGGCCGAGCAGCGTGACCAGTGTTCGCAGCGCGGTCATTCGGCCTCGCCGAGAAGCTGGCATCTGGGCAGCCGGGCACGCTCATCCAATGGCCAGCGTGCCGACGAAGTGCGCGTCTTTCGAGTCGGTAACCTCGGCGCGCAGCTCGCCGCGCCGTGCGGCACGAAATTGAAACGCAGGGTCGGGTTCTCGCTGACCGAGAAATCGAGATCGGCGTCGAACACCTTGCGCTGCGCGTAGCTGACGCTGATCGAGCGCACGAAGTGCGGCGGGATGTACATCACGGTCACCTGGTTCAGCTCGAAGCCGGTGTCGTTCGGATGCAGCACGGTCACGTCGGCGGCGGTCGGCTCGTTCATATGCAACTCGCCGGGCACCTTGAGCATGCGTCCTGCCGATCAGGTGCAGCGCGTCGCGGTTGGGCGGCGCGGTGCAGCCGCCCGAGGTCTTGACGTAGCGCGAGTCGGTATGCAACTGGCCGTTGGACAGCTCGCTGACCACCCGCACGTGGCTGTATTCGTCGACCCGCAGCCGGGTTTCGAAATCGGCCTGGCCGACTTCGGTGCTGAGGTCGAGCACTGCGGCCAACGGCGATGGGTTCTTGTCGACCACCAGGTAGACCTTGCGCACATACAACTCAGGGCTGCTGCGGCAGCATGCGAGACGACCTTGACCGGCACCGAGGCGCCGTAGGCGCGCGCGCAGCGGCGCGATCAGCTGCACGGTGCCCTGGCCAGCGATGAGCTGGCGCCCGGGAAACAGGCGCTCACTCAGCAGCTGCCATTCGGGCGACGACGCGTCGTGGGTAGCTGAAGGCAAGCCGCCGACGGCAGGCCAAACGCTGCTCGGTGCCAGCGCGAGCGCCGCCGAGTCCTGCAGGCGCGACGCCGGGAAGGCGACGTGGATCCCATCGTTTCAGTCTCCTGCGTGCTACTTGAACATCAGCTCGCGCTCGACGCGAAGGTACGCGACCGAGGCGTTGCGCCGATGGATCGTGTCGTACTGGTCCCAGGTCTCGAACTCGGGCAATCGGCGGCGTCAGCCACCTCGAGCAATGAGGTGCCCGAGGCGACGAGTCGTACGAATTCGCGACTCGAGCTGCATCAGATAGCGCTGGTTCGCCGCGATCAATTGCGACGCGGGCGTCGTGGCCGGGCCATGGCCGGGCACCACCGTCGCCGCATGCAGCGCTTCGCAGCGCATTCAAGCGCCTTGTGCCAGCCGGCCAGATCGCTGTCCTGGATGTCGGGCATGCGCCGCGCGTCGAGCAAGCCTCCGGCGTACAGCACGCGCGCTGCGCCGATCGAGGACGGCGATGTCGCCGGGCCCGCTGGAGTGGCCGAAGTACAGCACCTGCACGGGTCGGCCGATCAGATCGAGCTCATGCGTGGCATCGAACTCCTGGTCGGCCTTGTACAGGTGCGGTGCCGCGCATCGGCTCGTCGCCAACGCGTCTGGCGCAGCGTCTTGAGGCAGGTCTCGCAGCGCGAGGCCATCAGGCGAGCGGTGCGACTGTGCATGCGGATCGGGATGCCGCGTTCGCGAAACGCCGCGCCGCCGAACAAGAACTCCGGCTGCGTGTGCGTGATGAGGGCAACTCGCACCGGTTGGTCGGTGACACTCGCGAATCGCCGCCAGCAGCGCCTGCCCGTGGGCATGCGAGGTCCCGGTGTCGATGGCGATCACGCCGGCCTCGCCGACGATGAAGCCGGCATTGCCGATGCGGCCGAGGTTGTGTCTCGTCGGCTGAGCCACCGGTGCCCGCCACCATGTAGACGCCGGGCGCTATTTCGATCGCAGGGGGCGCCGGCATGGGCCGCGCCGTCGCACAGGCCGCGAGGGGAAGCTGCAGCCACGCTGCACCCGATCAGCGCGCGCCGCCGCGTGATGCCCGGCAAGGGCTACCTCGGTCCGATGAAACAGGCCTTGGCGACCCGGACCTGCAATTCGCGATAGCGCGCGATCCTGGGGTTTCAACGACTCGTTGTCACGCATCTCACTGCCGCGCTCGCCCCCGATCGAGACCGCGTTGACGATCGTGGTCATGGTGACGTAGTCGTCGAACTTCACTTCGGCGGCCAGCCGGTCGAGGCGCACGAGCACTTGTTGACCATCTCGAAATTCGGACCGGGGTTTGGCCCGCATGCATTCCTGCACATACAGCACCCGATCGACGGTAGAAGTCGTTCTCCGCGGCCACTGTGGCCACGGGCAGGGTGCGACAACAGCAGCAGGGTGCGCAACGCTTCATTGTGGGCGTCGCGTCACGGTTGGCGCAGCGCGCGCCCTCGAGCGTCAACTCTTCGACCTGAGCCGGCGGCGGCACTGCGCGGTGCGACAATGCGACGCTGCAGACATGTGGACACGACCACGCCGCCAGGGCACCTGGTCCGGACAGCGCGTGAAGCCTTAGCGCTTCTCGGCCAGCACGCGCTCGAAAGCGGGCGCGCAGCGGGTCGTCGACATAGGGCGCCACCGTGATCTGCCTGGCCGCGACGCTGCGCCCAAGGTAGCGGACCGACGCTTCGCTCATCGTTGCGCCCTGAGTACACCGCCATGCGGATATGCGCTTGCCGGAAGTAGTTGGGCTGCTGCCCGCTGGTGAGGCGCTGCATCTCGCGGATGTCGCGCTCGAGGAAGATACAGGATCACCGGATTGCCCTGGGCCGTCTCGACCTCGGGCAGCGCGAGGCGCCGCGGTCACGTCTCAGGAACTCGGCGGCGGCGGCGCAGAGCGGCTGACCGTCGGGCTGCGCACGCAGCAGGATCGGTACACCTTGTGCTCGAAGCCCTGCTTCCCGAGACTGCGCTTTCTTGCGGGAAGCTGTGGCAAGCAGTGTCGATCACGAGCCGGTTCTGCGTGCGCCCGGGTGGTTCACGTGCGAACAGCGCCTTCTCCGCGAGGCGAAACGTCGTCGGCGGCCGCGCTGGGCGGCGCCGGCGGCATGAGTGCCGAGGCGACGCAAGCATCGACAGCGTGATCTTCATGCCGGCAGTTGGCCACAACTACTGCTTCTGTCCGCGTACGATTCGTCGACCAGCGGGACGCCGAACTCCTTCAGGATGGCCTGGATCTCGGCCTGGCGCGAGTCGATCAGCGCCTTCGACCTGCTGCTTCCATTCGCGCTCGCCGTAGCGCACGCCCATCGCCATCAGGTAGTCGAAGCGTCACGCCGGGCTCCGATTTCATCGGCACGACGATCAGCGCTGGCGATTTGACGCGCTGCGCGAAGTAGCCCGCGATCGGACCCCAGACGATCGCGACGTCGATCTTGCCGGCCGCGAGGTCCTTCTCGATGATCTCGCCGGGGTACTGCTGCGGGTCGGCATTCATCATCTGGTAGGGCACGCCGCGTTCGACCAGATCGGTGCCGGCTGAGCCACTCGGAGGCCGGCGAACGGTCGTAGATGCCGATGCGCAGCGTGTTGAGCCTGGCTTTGTCGAGCCTGCAGGAAGTCTTCGCTGGACTTCACATGGTCCATGCCCTTGCCGCTGGCGAACACCAGCGCGTAGGTCGAGCGGTAGTACGGCTTGGTCACCGAGCACCTGGTCAGAAGCCAACCGGCACGCTCATCACGATGTCGCAGGGGTAGTCTTGCCCCGGGCAGCTTGTAGCGCAGCGTGTTGCGGATGAAGGCCAGCCGCTGCGGAAACGAGTAGTAGGTGACCGGCAGCCCGAGCGCCTTGCCGAACACCTCGGCGATGCGGTTCTCGATGCCTTCGCCCTGGGTGTTGGAGAACGGCAGGTTGTTCGGGTCCTGGCAGACGCGAGCGCCTTGCGCTCGGCGCGGTCTGTGTCGCTGCGCGACGGCCGCTGCGCCGCTGCACAAGCGCGCAGCGCCGAGCCCAGCGATCGCCGATGCCGTGAGTCATTGAATCGGCTCGACCTTGGCGCGCGTGATCGCGCCGTCGGAGCGGCCCTTCAGGTAGGCGTAGAGCTGGTTGATGTTCTCCATCACCTGCGGGCTCGTGGCGAAGCTCTGCATGCCTTTGTGCAGCCGGCCGTCGCGCACGGTCACTGACGAACTCGTCCTTGGTCAGCGTCTTCAGGCTGCTGACCAGCGACGGGCCGACCAGCCCCTCTTGGTTGGCGCCGTGGCAGCGGTCGCACGCCGGCTGCGCGCCAGGTGCGCGAAAGCCCTTCATCGTCTCGGGGTCGACCTTGTAGCCGTCGACCACCTTGTAGAGCGTGTGCTGCCTGCGTGCGGCCGCGCGTTGCGGGCCGTGACTGGCCACTGGCTGGCGTGGCGAACGAGGAGCGCAAGGAACAGTGTTTCCGAAACATTGAAGCGTCATCCGTACTGAAGAAGGGGGATGGAGCCTCTGGCGGCGCCATCCCCTCTGTTCCTGAGCTGACAGTGCTCAGCCGCTAGTCTTTCCTCTTAGTTGGGCAGCGCGAACACTGGTCAGCGAGCCGCCGAGTTCGGTGTACTGGTTCAGCTCGCGTAGCCGCCCACCGCGCCGAGGCCGTCGGTGTCCTTCTCGAGGCCCGCGGCCATGCCGATGCCGGCCCAGCCGCCGATGCCCGAGAACACGCCGAGGTACTGCTTGCCCTTGTGCTCGTAGGTGAACACGTTGCCGATGATCCCGGAGGGCGTCTTGAACTTGAAGAGTTCCTTGTTGATGTCCTTCGCGTCGACGCACTTCAGGTAGCCCTCGAGCGTGCCGTAGCAGGACAGGCCGCCCGCGGTGTTGAGCGAGCCGCTCCAGACCGAGAACTTCTCGGCCTTGGACTGCACGATCTTGCCGGTGCCCGCATCCCAGGTGATGATAGTTGCCCATGCCGCCGTGGCTGCCGGGCGCCGGGAACATCGACAGCGTGGCGCCGACATACGGCTGGCCCGCCGTGTACTCGACCTTGAACGGCTCGTAGTCCATGCACACGTGGTTGGTCGGCACGTAGAACGAGCTTGGTGTTCGGGTCGAACGACGCCGGCTGCTGGTCCTTCGATGCCGAGCGCCGCCGGGCAGATGCCCTTGGTGTTGACGTCAGGCCCGTTCTTGCGCCGTCGAGTACTTCGCCACCACCTGCGGCCGGCCGGTCTTCATGTCGACGTGGGTGGCCCAGTTCACCGTCGGGTCGTACTTCTCGGCCACCAGCAGCGCGCCGGTCGATGCGGTCCAGCGTGTAGCCGAAGCCGTTGCGGTCGAAGTGCACCAGCGCCTTGGTCGGCTTGCCCTTGACGTCGATGTCGGCCAGGATCATCTCGTTGATGCCGTCGAAGTCCCACTCGTCGTAGGGCGTCATCTGGTAGACCCACTTCGGCCATGCCGGTGTCGACGTCGCGCGCGAAGATGGTCATCGACCACTTGTTGTCGCCGGGGCGCTGCGCCGGGTTCCAGGTCGACTGGGTTGCCGGTGCCGTAGTACATCAGGTTCAGCGCCTTGTCGTAGCTGTACCAGCCCCAGGTGGTGCCGCCGCCGATCTTCCACTGGTCGCCCTTCCAGGTCTTGAGCGACGAGTCCTTGCCGACCGGCTTGCCAGCGCGCCGTCGGTCCAGGTCATGGTCTTGTCGGGGTCGATCAGCATCTCGGCGTCGGGGCCGGTGCTGTAGGCCTTCCAGACCTGCTTGCCGTCGTTGATGTCGTAGGCCGCGATGAAGCCGCGCACGCCCCATTCGCCGCCGCTGATGCCGGTGATGACCTTGTCCTTGAAGATGTGCGGCGCATTGGTGTTGACTGCGCCCACCTTCGGGTCGCCGTTCTTGGTCGACCACAGCACCTTGCCGGTCTTGGCGTCGAGCGCGACCAGCATGCTGTCGGCCTGCTGCAGGAAGATCTTGCCCTCGGCGTAGGCCAGGCCGCGGTTGACGGTGTCGCAGCACATCTGCGGGATCACCGCCGGATCCTGCTTCGGCTCGTACTTCCAGACGATCTTCTGCGTGTCCAGGTCGATCGCGAACACCTTGTTCGGGAACGGCGAGTGCAGGTACATCGTGCCGTCGATCACCAGCGGCGAGCCCTCGTGGCCGCGCAGCACGCCGGTGGAGAAGGTCCACGCGACCTGCATCTTGCCGACGTTGCCGGTGTTGATCTGGTTGAGCTTGCTGTAGCGCTGGTTGTACATGTCGCCAGCCTGCATCGCCCAGTTCTTCGGAGTTGGCGATGTTCTTCTCGACGTCGGCGTTGGCATACACCAAGCCGGGCAGGGCGAAAAGCAACATCCCCCAAACGCAACCAAAGCGCTGCTGTGGGGTTGCCCAGTAATTCGCATCGCTGTCTCCTGTTTGTTTGAAGTGACCAGAGTCCGGCCGCGCGTAGGCAGCCGCGCACCACGCGGCCGCAATAGCCCGGTCAGGCTTCAACTGCAATTCCTGCGCCCGGCTCTCTGCGGCCGCCTGCGGTAAGCTCAGGGTCCGGCTCACGGCAACAGAGCATAGGAATCTGGCCGGCCTTGCCGCCTACGGCATCAGGGGTATGCGTATCGTCGTCGAAGCGGCCTCAGCGGCGGTCTGGCGTGGGCATCAGTGGCGTGCTGGGGAAAATACGGGTGCGGCGAGGATCGCCGGAACGCGCGCGCGGCCGATCTGCGAGTGCGCACGCGCTGACAAGGTGCGCCAAATCTGAGGCAGTGACTTCGGCACAGAGTGTCATCGCGGCGACGCGGGCGGCGGATCGCCGTCGCTGCTGCACGAGACGCCTGATCCAACGCGTCGTCAGGGCTTGACGCCGCCAGACTCGCAGCACCGGCAGGGCAGCGGCGGATCGTGCGCAGCGCATCGGCCAGATGCAGAGCGGTCGCGCACCGGTGATCAACAGGCGCAGCTCGGTGGTCTCGGCTGCGCGGTCTTCGCCCATGTCGATGTGGGTGATGTCGGCCTGTGCCGCGCTCACGGCGCTGGCCACCTGCGCCAGCACGCCCGTGCCGTTGCGCACCAGCACGGTCACCGCGGTTTCGAACGTGCGCGTGGGCTCTTCCGACCATTCACACCGCATCCAGCGCTCGCTGTCGCGTTCGAACAGGCTGCCTGCCGACGTGGCATTCGGCGGTGTGCACCAGCAGCGCCTTCGCCGCGGCCGCAGGTAGCCGACGATGCGCGTCGCCCGGAATCGGGCGGCAGCAGGTGGCCAGCTGCAACGACGGCGCCTTCGCTGCCGTCGATCATCACCATCGCCATGCGAGGGCACTGCGTCGTCGTGGCATAGCGGCCCAGCGTCAGTCGTCACCGCGTCGGGCCGTGTGCCGCGCTCGACCATGCAACTGCGACAGCCAGCTTGGCGACGATGGTGGCGATCTTCTTGCCGAGTCGCGATGTCGGTGAGCAACTCGCGCTCGCGTGCGGTTGCCGCTCCAGCGGATGAGCTGCCTGCCACATCGACGCCTGCGGCCGCTGCGTCGTCGCCGCGCCGGGCATGCTGCAGCCCTTCGGCGCGCAGCGCCTGCGCCAGCAGCTTCTCGCCGAGCGCGCGCGACTCTTCCTGCTCCATGTTCTTCAGGTAGTGGCGGATCTTGGAGCGCGCGCGGCCGGTGCGCACGAAGTTCAGCCAGGCCGGGTTGGGGCGTGCGCCGGGCGCGGTGACGACCTCCGACCACGTCGCCCGAGCGCAGCTCGGTGCGCAGCGCCACCGGCTCGCCGTTGACGCTGGCGGCCACGCGTGTGGTCGCCGACGTCGGAGTGGATCGCGTAGGCGAAGTCCACCGGCGTGGCGCCGCGCGGCAGCGCCAGGATCTTGCTCTTGGGCGTGAACACGTAGACCGCGTCGGGGAACGAGGTCGATCTTCACGTGCTCGAGGAACTCGGCCGCATCGCGCGTCTCGTCCTGGATGTCGAGCAGCGACTGCAGCCACATCGCGCCCAGGCGCTGCGCCTCGCCGGCTAGTCCTCGTCCCTGGCCTTGTACAGCCAGTGCGCTGCGATGCCCGATCTCGGCCACCGCGTGCATGGCGTCGGTGCGGATCTGGAACTCCACCGCGCGTGCCCAGCGGGCTCGACCAGCGTGGTGTGCAGCGACTGGTAGCCGTTGAGCTTGGGGATCGCGATGTAGTCCTTGAAGCGGCCCGGCACCGGCTTGTACAGCTGGTGCAGCACGCCGAGCGCGAGGTAGCACTCGGTCAGCGTGCGCCACGACGATGCGGAAGCCGAAGATGTCGCTCACCTGGGCGAAGCTCGGTGTGCTTCTCGCGCATCTTGCGGTAGATCGAATAGACGGTCTTCTCGCGGCCGCCGACCTGCACCTTGATCCTGGCCGTCGGCAAAGGCGCGCTGCACCTCTTTCTGCGACGCGCTCGACGATGTCGCGGCGGTGGCCGCGCGCGCTGCTGCACCGCCTTGCCGAGCGCGCGCGATGCCGCCACGGGTGCAGGTAGTCGAACGACAGCTCCTGCAGCTCGCGGTAGGTCTGGTTCAGGCCCAGCCGGTGCGCGATCGGCGCGTAGATCTCGAGCGTCTCGCGCGCGATGCGCTGGCGCTTGTCCGGCGGCGATCGCTCGCAGCGTGCGCATGTTGTGCAGCCGGTCGGCGAGCTTGATCAGGATGACGCGCACGTCGCGCGCCATCGCCAGCAGCATCTTGCGAAACGACTCGGCCTGGCCTTCCTCGCGGGTGGAGAACTGCAGCTTGTCCAGTTTGGTCAGGCCATCGACCAAGTCGGCGGTCGGCGCGCCGAAGCGCTCGATCAGCTCCGATCTTGGTGATGCCGCAGTCCTCCATCGCGTCGTGCATCAGCGCGGCCATGATCGCCTGCGCGTCGAGCCGCCAGTCGGCACACAGGCCGGCCACCGCGATCGGGTGCGTGATGTAGGGCTCGCCGCTGGCGCGGAACTGGCCCGAGGTGCGCCTCGTCGGCGAACTTGTAGGCCTCGCGGACGAGCTTGATCTCTGGCTTTGCCGAGGTACGATCAGCTTGTCGAGCAGGGCGGCGAACGACGCCGCCTGGGGCTTGGGCGCGGCTGGCGCCGCGGCGGTCGCACGCTGAAACCCTGCAGCGCGGATGGCAGCAGTTCGGCGGCGAACGAACGAATGCCCATGGAGCCGACTTTAGCGCGGAACGCCCGCTGGGCGGGCCGTCGCGCAGGGAACCTTCAGCCCAAGCGGCACTCACACCATGGCGAGGTGGAAGCGCCTCGTTGCGTCGCGAGACGCAAAAGGGCGCCGAAGGCGCCCTTTTCAGCGTGCGAGCCGATCGGCGGCCGCGTCGAACCTCAGATCGGCACCGCGCGCAGCATCTCGATGCCGACCTCGCCGGCGGCGATCTCGCGCAATGCGGTGACGCCGGGCTTGTTCTTGCTCTCGATCTTCGGCGCGTGGCCCTGGCTCAGCATGCGCGCCCGGTAGGTGGCGGCCAGGCACCAGCTGGAAGCGGTTGGGCATCTTGTGCGAGGCAGTCTTCGACGGTGATGCGGGCCATGGAGCGCTTTCCTTTGCTGGCAAGCGACCGGCTACAGCAGATCGAGCGCCTTGAACGCATCGGGACTTGTTGCGCCGCTGCGCGGCGAACTTCAGGCGCTGCGAATGGACGACCGTCTTGAGGTCGAACAGCGCCGTCTCGAACAGAGCGTTGATTATAACGAAGTCGAAGTGCCTTGGCCCGCGCCACCTCGACACGGGCATTGGCCATGCGGGTCTCGATCACCGCCGGCGCGTCCTCGCCGCGGCGCAGCAGCCGCTGGCGCAGCTCGTCCCAGCTCGGCGGCAGGATGAAGATCAACACCGCGTGCGCGAACAGCCGCTTGATCTGCAAGGCGCCCTGCCAATCGATCTCGAGCACCACGTCCTCGCCGGCGGCCAGGCGCGACTCGATGGCCTTGCGCGAGGTGCCGTACAGATGGCCGTGCACCGACGGCCCATTCGAAGAACTCGCCGCGCTCGACCATGGCGCGAAACTGCGGCTCATCGACGAACCAGTACTCGCGGCCGTCCTGCTCCTGCCCGCGCGGCGCGCGGCGTGGTGTGCGACACCGACAGCGCCAGGTGCGAGTCGAGTTCGAGCAACGCATTGACCAGGCTCGATTTGCCCGCCCCACTGGGCGCGGCCACGACGAACAGGTTGCCGGGCGTCTCGATCCTGGCATCAGAGGGCGTCGAGGGCTTGGTCACGACTCAAGTGTAGAGCCCACCTGCACGGGCGCAGCACGTTGCATCGCAGCGGTCGTGACAAGACCCGCAAAACGCCGCGCCGTGACGTTGCGACAGCGCCCGTTCACTCGATGTTCTGCACCTGTTCGCGCAACTGCTCGACCAGCACCTTCATGTCGACTGCGATGGTGGTCAGTTCCAGCGTCGCCGATTTGGAGCCCAAGCGTGTTGGCCTCGCGGTGCAGCTCCTGGATCAAGAAGTCCAGGCGCTTGCCGATCTCGCCGCCGGCGCCGAGCAGGCGCTCGATCTCGTCGAGGTGCGCGGTGAGTCGCGCCAGCTCTTCGGCCACGTCGATGCGCAACGCGAAGGCGGCGGCTTCGCTGAGTGCGCGCTCGCGCGGCGAGTCGGTGTCGCCTGGCGCCGGCGGCGGCCGAGTGCCTCGTTGAAGCGCTCGATGAAGCGCTGTTGCTGCGCTGCACCAGCGCCGGCACCAGCGGCGCCGCCTGCGCAGCCAGCGCACGCAATTGGCGCACGCGCTCGAGCAACACCACGACCAGGCGCTCGCCTTCGCGCGCGCGAGCGTCGCGCAGCAATGACGCACAGTCGCGCGCGGCCTGCAACGCGCAGGCCTGCAGAGTCCTCGTCGGCTCCGCTGGGTCGGCTCCATTGCAGGATCTCGCCGACGCTCAGCGGGCGTGCGCCCGGCAGCCAGGTCTGCACCGTCGACTCCAGCCGCGCAAGCCGGCTGAGTTGCTCGGGCGCCGGCGGCGCCATACCCGACTCGGATCCCGGTGTGTGACCACACGCAACTCGACCTTGCCGCGGCGCACGGCAGACGGCGATGGCTTCGCGCAACGCCGGTTCGAGGCCGCGTAACTCGTCAGGCAGACGCAAGGAGAGATCGAAGAAGCGGCCGTTGACGGAACGCAACTCCACGGTGACGCCAGCGCGTGAACTCGTGCTGTCTTGCGCGTGTGGGCGCGGTGTCGCTGTTGGCGCTCGCGAAACCGGTCATGCTGTAAACTGCCATCGCCTCTTCGCGCCGAAATATTCGATTATGTCAAAGCCGAAACCAGCGCCGTTGCCGGCCGGCACTGTGGTGGGCGGCTACCAAGTCAGTGAAGAAGTTGGCAGCCGGTGGCTTCGGCGTCGTCTATCTGGCCGAAGACGACGAGCCGGCACCTGGTGGCGCTCAAGGAATACCTGCCGGCGTCGCTGGCCGAGCGCTCACCCGGCGAGCTGACGCCGCGCGTCAAGCCCGAGAAGCAGCCGCTGTATCGCCTCGGGCCTGAAGAGCTTCTTCGAAGAAGGCCGTTCGCTCGCGCAGATCAGCGCACCCGAGCGTGGTCTCGGTGCTCAACTTCTTCCGCGAGAACGAAACCGTCTACATGGTGATGAACTACCTGCAGGGCGACACGCTGCAGGATTTCATCGTCACCGCGCGCGACCTCAAGCGCGACAAGGTGTTCCGCGAGTCGACGATCCGCTCGTTGTTCGACGAGATCCTGCGCGGCTTGCGCATCGTGCACCAGCACAAGATGCTGCACCTGGACATCAAGCCGGCCAACATCTTCATCACCAACGACAACAAGGCGGTGATGCTCGACTTCGGCGCCGCGCGCGAGGTGCTGAGCAAAGAAGGCAACTTCATCCGCCCGATGTACACGCCGGGCTTCGCGGCGCCCGAGATGTACCGCCGCGACGGCACGCTGGGCCCGTGGACCGACATCTACGCGATCGGCGCCTGCATCTACGCCTGCATGCAGGGCTATCCGCCCAACGACGCGCCGCAGCGCATCGACAAGGATCGCCTCGCGCTGAGCGCTCTCGCGCCTGCGCAACGTGTACTCCGACAACCTGATCGAAGTGACCGAGTGGTGCATGTCGCTCGATCCGCTGTCGCGCCCGCAAAGCGTGTTCGCGCTGCAGAAGGAGCTCGCGCGCGAGACCGAGCGGCGCTACACCAAGCTCAGCTTCGGCGAGCGGCTGAAGCTGCAGCTCGAGAACCTGAAGGCCGGACGCCAAGGCCTGACCGACGGCACGAGGAGTCCGCATGCGCTTCTCCGTCTACCAGGTCAGCCGCAAGGGCGGCCGCGACAAAGAACGAAGACCGCATGGGCTATTGCTACACGCGCGATGCGGGCCTGTTCGCGCTGGCCGACGGCATGGGCGGCCATCCCGAGGGCGAGGTCGCGTCGCAGCTCGCGCTGCAGACGCTTGGCGGCGCTGTTCCAGCGCGACGCCAAACCCACGCTGGCCGAGCCGCTGCGCTTCCTGCACGAAGCGATCATCGCCGGCCACCACCAGCTGCTGCGCTACGCGACCGAGAAGGCGCTGATCGACACGCCGCGCACCACGGTGGTCGCCTGCCTGATGCAGGGCAACGCCGCCTACTGGGCGCACTGCGGCGACTCGCGCCTGTACTTCGTGCGCGGCGACAAGCTGATCGCGCGCACGCGCGACCACTCGTACTCCGAGCTGCAGGAGACGCTGTCGCAGGTCGGTGCCGGTGGGCGAGCGCTTCAACCGCAACGTGCTGTTCACCTGCCTCGGCTCGCCCGGGCAAGCCGGTGGTCGACACCGCCGGCCCGCTGCTGCTGCAGCCGCGCGACCGCGTGCTGCTGTGCTCCGACGGCCTGTGGGGCAGCGTCAGCGACGCGTGATCACCGAGCAGCTGGCGCGCGCGCCCGATCTCCGATGCGGTGCCCGAGCTGGTGGAGCTGGCGCTGCGCAACGGCGGCGCCAAGAGCGACAACGTGACCGTGCTCACCGCCGAATGGGAAGCCGCCGAAGACGGCGAAGGCAGCGCCGAGGTGTCGACCACGGCGCTCGGCGAAGAGGTGTTCGCCTCGACCATCCAGGCCAGCCTGATCGGCGAGAACCAGCCGGTCGACGAGCTCGACGAGGCCGAGATCGAGCGTTCGATCAAAGAGATCAACGAGGCGATCAAGCGCTCGTCGCAGAAGAAGTGACCTCGACCGCGCTCGCCGGTGAGCGGCTCCGCAGCGGCACGCCTGAAGCCGCGTTGCGTGCGCCGGCTGAACGACAATCGCGCCATGACATACCGACGCACGAGCGGCGCGCAGCCGATGCGTTGCGCGCGGTGCAGATCGAGCGCGGCTACACGCGGCATGCCGAAGGATCGGTGCTGGTGGCGTTCGGCGACACCAGCGTGCTGTGCACCGCGTCGGTCGAGAGAAGGTGCCGCCGCATCAGCGCGGCAGCGGCGAGGGCTGGGTCACCGCCGAGTACGGCATGCTGCCGCGCGCCACGCACACGCGCGGCGACCGCGAGGCGGCGCGCGGCAAGCAAAGCGGCCGCACGCAGGAGATCCAGCGCCTGATCGGCCGCGCGCTGCGCTGCGTGTTCGATCTGGCGGCGCTGGGCGAGCGCACGATCACGCTCGACTGCGACGTGCTGCAGGCCGACGGCGGCACGCGCACCGCGGCGATCACCGGCGCCTACGTCGCGGCGCACGACGCGGTGAGCTGGCTGCTCGCGCAAGGCGCTGATCGCGGCGTCGCCGCTGCGCGACTTCGTCGCCGCGGTGTCGGTGGGCATCGTGCGAGGGCGTGCCGCTGCTCGACCTCGAGTACGTCGAGGACTCGGCCTGCGACACCGACATGAACGTCGTGATGACCGGCGCCGGCGGCTTCGTCGAGGTGCAGGGCACGGCCGAAGGGCAGACGTTCTCGCGCGCCGAGATGGACGCGCCTGCTCGCGCTGGCCGACAAGGGCATCCGCGAGTTGCTGGCTAGCGCAGCGGGCCGCGCTGGGAATCGATCGGATGAGATCTGGTGCTGGCGTCCAACAACGCCAAGAAGCTGCTCGAGCTGCAGGCGCTGTTCGAGCGGCTTGCCGGTGCAACTGGTGCGCGCAGGCGCGCACTGCAGATCGCCGAGGCCGACGAGCCGCATGGCACGTTCGTCGAAAACGCGTTGGCCAAGGCGCGCCACGCGGCGCGCGCACGCCAAGCGGGCCGGCGATCGCCGACGACTCCGGCCTTTGCGTCGATGCGCTCGGCGGCGAGCCCGGTGTCGCCTCGGCGCACTACGCCGACGCAGCGCCCGACGGCGGCGATCGCGAAGCAGCGGCGCGCTCGGCAGGATGCCGCCAACACCGCGCTGCTGCTGCAGCGCATGCGCGATGCGACCGATCGCCGCGCGCGCTTCGTCAGCACGCTGGTCGCGCTGCGCCACGCGCGACGATCCCGGAGCCGCTTGATCGCCTTCGGCCGCTGGGAGCTCGAACTGCTGCACGAGCCGCGTGGCAGCGGCGGCTTCGGCTACGACCCGGTGGTGCGCGTGCCCACGCACGACTGCAGCGTGGCCGAGCTGGCGCCCGTGGTGAAGAACCAGATCAGCCACCGCGCGCTGCGCCGCGCAGGCGATGCGCACGTTGATCCAGCGACGGTGTGGCGCCTTGACTGAGAGCTCCGCGCGGCGCAACCGTCGAGCACCATCTGAGGCCCGGCACGCTGCAGCTCGCCGCGCTGCCGCCGCTGGCGCTGTACGTGCACCTGCCCTGGTGCCTGGCCAAATGCCCGTATTGCGATTTCAATTCGCACGAGGTCGCCGCAACGGGATTGCCCGAGGCGCGCTATCTGCAGGCCCTGCGCGCCGACCTCGAAGCCGCGCTGCCGCTGGTGTGGGGCCGGCCGATCGTCAGCGTGTTCATCGGCGGCGGCACGCCGAGCCTGTTTCTCGCCCGACGGCATCGACGCACTGCTGTCGAGCGTGCGCAGCCTGTTGCCGCTGGAGCCGGCCTGCGAAATCACGCTCGAGGCCAACCCTGGCACCTTCGAGCGCGAGCGCTTTCGCGCCTTCGCGCAGGCCGGCGTCAACCGGCTGTCGATCGGCGTGCAGAGTTTCGACGACGCGCTGCTCGACGCGCATCGGCCGCGTGCACGACGGCAGCCAGGCGCGTGCGGCGGCGCAGGAAGCGCGCGAGTCGTTCGAGCGCTTCAACCTCGACCTGATGTACGCGCTGCCGGGCCAGACGCTGCAGCAGCTGCAGCGCGACCTCGACGCCGCGCTGGCGTTCGAGCCGCCGCACCTGTCGGTGTACCACCTGACGATCGAGCCGAACACGCGCTTTGCGCTCGAACCCGCCGCGCGCTGCCCGACGACGACCTGGCCAGCGACATGCTCGATGCGATCGTCGATCGCGCACCGCGAGCGCCGGCCTGGCGCGCTACGAGGTGTCGGCCTTCGCGCGGCCCGGCCGCGAATGCGTGCACAACCTGAACTACTGGCAGTTCGGCGACTACCTCGGCATCGGCGCGGGCGCGCACAGCAAGCTGAGCTTCCCGCATCGGGTGGTGCGCCAGCAGCGCTGGCGCGAACCGGCCGCCTACATGAAGCAGGCGCTGGCCGGCGCAGGCCGTGAGCAACGAACACGAGGTGGCGCGCGACGCGCTGGCGTTCGAGTTCATGCTCAACGCGCTGCGCTTGCGCGAGGGCTTTGCCACCAACCTGTTCGTCGAGCGCACCGGCCTGCCGCTGTCGAGCGTCGAGCCGGCGCTGCAGCAGGCCGAGCGCCGCGGGCTCATCGAGCGCGACGCGTTCGCGGGTGTGGCCGAGCGCACGCGGCTTCGACTTTCTGTCCGACCTGCAGCAGCTTTTCCTGCCGGCGGCTTGAGCGCCTCTGGGCCGCGCTGGGCCAGCCGCCTGCCGCCGGGTCCAGCACAGGGCTGCGCCACCGCTGCTGCGACAGCGGCGAAGCGTCGCTTGCCGACCAGGCGCGCGCCGACGCATCGATCTGCTCGTGCAGCCAGCGGCGCAGCGACGCCAGCGGGCGCCAGTCGTGCAGCGCCGGCGGGTAGACCAGCCAGTAGGCGTCGACCGTCTCTTCGTGCAGGCGCCAGGCTCGACGAGGCCGGAACAGCCGCCGCTCGCGCAGCGCATCGGCGGCCAGCACCTCGCGCGACAGCGCGATGCCGATGTTCTGCTCGGCCGCCTGCAGCATCAGGCCGGCGTCGTTGAACACCGCCACCGGATTGACGCGCACCTTCAGGCCCGACAAGCGCGAACCACTGCTCCCACAGCGTCGGCGTCGCCCAGCAGCGGTTCGCGCGCCAGCGCAGCCACGTCGCGCCCGAGCAGGCGCTGCGCGGCTGCGGCGAGCCCACCGGCACCCGCGGCGAATCGATCAGCCGCTCGGCGTGCAGGCCCGCGCCACTGGCCGCTGCCCTGGCGCAGCGCGGCGTGAAAGCCCTCGCGCTGCAGGTCGACCACCTGCTGCGACGCGTCGAGCTCGAGCGCGATGTCGGGATGCTTGGCATGCCAGTCGCCCATGCGCGGCAGCAGCCAGCGCTGCGCGAACGACGGCAGCACGCGTCACGCGCATGCGCTGCATGGGCGCCCGCTGCCGCCGCGGCGGCCGCGCGCACGCCGGCGTCGATCTGGTCCAGCGCGGGGCCCGATCGGCCTGCAGCAGCGCAGAGCCGGCGGCGTTGAGCACGATGCGGCGCGCGCGCCGATCGAACAGCTGGCAAGCCCAGCTGGGTTTCGAGCTGGCGCAGCTGCTGGCTGACGGCGCTGTGCGTCAGGTGCAGCTCCTCGGCCGCGGCGCGCAGGTTGCCGGTGCGCGCGATGACGCTGAAAGCTGGGCAGCGTGTGCAGCGGCAGGCGCGACATGCTGTTCAGTATGCCTTACCAACTCGTGCAAAAGAAGTCGATTCCCTGGGTCGAGATGGACGCCTATGCTGCCCATCATCCGATCGAGGAGAGTCACATGGAATCCACTTGAGTCCCGCCCCATCCCGCTGTCGCGCGCCGTCTGGCTGCGCATCGGCGACGCCGCTGCTCGGACGCCGCGCACGCCGCGCATCGCGACACTGGCGTCGCTGGTGGGGCCGCTGGCAGGCCTCGCGCCGGTGCGAGGCCGAGTTTCGGGCGTTGCGCCAGCTCAGCCCGAGCGTGCTGCGCGACATCGGGGTTGAGCCCGAATGGATCAACGAGGCGCAGCGCTGGCGCGATCAGCACAACGTGGCCCGCAGCAACTTCGCGTGGCCTGTAGGCAGCCAGACGCTGCCGGCCGTATGCGGCGCCGCGCTGGCGCTGCGCTTCAGATGCGGTGGATGGTGCCGCCCGCAGTGCTCTTCAGGCGCGCCGCCAGCGCCGCGGCGATGCGCGCCAGCGGCAGCACCTCGTGCGCGGCGCCGCGTGCGATGGCCTCGCGCGGCATGCCGAATACCACGCAGCTGGCTTCGTCCTGGCAGATGTTGTAGCTGCCGGCGTCGCGCATCAGCGCGCATCGCCTGCGCGCCGTCGGCGCCCATGCCGGTGAGCATCACGGCCAGCGCATTGGGGCCGACCACCCGCGCGGCCGACTCGAACAGCACCTCGACCGACGGCTTGTGGCGGTTCACCGCGCTCGCCGTCGCGCACGCGCGCCACGTAGTTGGCGCCGCTGCGCTCCACCGACAGATGAAACCCGCCGGGCGCGAGGTAGGCGTGCCCGGGCAGCAGGCGCTCGCCGTCGCGCGGCCTCCTTGACGCGGATCTGGCACAACGAGTCGAGCCGCTTGGCGTAGCTGGTGGTGAAGCCGGGCGGCATGTGCTGGGTGATCAGGATCGCCGGCGAGTCGGCCGGCAGCTCGCATCAACACGGCCTTGGTCGCTTCGGTGCCGCCGGTGGAGGCGCCGATGAAGATCGATCTTCTCGGTCGACAGGCGCCCCATCGGCGCGAGGCGCGGCCGGCGCTGACGTGGCCGCCGGGCCCGGGCGGCGTCGCGCTCGCCAGCCGGCGCACCTGCGCGCGCGCAGCGATGCGGATCTTGTCGGTGATGTCGTCGGCCAGCCGCTGCAGGCCGTCGGCCACGCCGATCCTGGGCTTGGCGACGAAGTCGATCGCGCCGAGCTCGAGCGCGCGCAGCGTCACCTCGGCGCCGCGCTCGGTCAGCGTGCTGACCATCACCACCGGCATCGGGCGCAGGCGCATCAGCCGCGACAGGAAGTCGATGCCGTCCATGCGCGGCATCTCCGACGTCGAGCGTGATCACGTCGGGGTTGAGCGCTGCGGATCATCTCGCGCGCGGCCAGCGGGTCGGCCGCCGCGCCCACGCACTGCATGTCGGCTCTGGCGATTGATGATCTCGCCGAGCAGGCCGCGCACCAGCGCGGAGTCGTCGACCACCACGACGCGGATGCTGGGCTCGAGCGTCCATCGCGTGCTGCCTTCCGTTCAGAACAGGTCGACCGAGCCGCCGCCGGTGGCTTGCGGTGCGGCCTCTGCGGCCGCGGCGCGCTCCTGCGCCACCAGCGCAGCGGGGTTGGTCGGCGCCAGCCGCTTGACCAGCGCCTTGCCGCTGGCCGGCAGCATGCAGACCTTGCGCGCGCAGGTGTCGAGCACGTCCTTGCTGACCACCGGGATGCGCTCGGTGCGCAGGTAGTCGAGCACGAACTGCGTGTTGCGCTCGCCGACGTTGATGCTGGTCATCGTGGCGATCACCGCGCCGCCGCCGAACACCTTGGCCTCCAGCGTCGAGCGCGAGGCGCCGCGCTTCAACAGCTGGTTGATCAGCAGTTCCATCGCGTAGCGAGCCGTAGCGCCCGGAGCCGTCGCTGCCCTCGGGCAGCATGAAGTGGTTCATGCCGCCGATGCGGTCGCTCGCGGTCCCACAGGCACGCGGCGATGCACGAGCCGAGCGTGGTCACGATCAGCATGTCTTCGTCGGAAACGAAGAACTCGCCCGGCAGCACCTTGACCGCATCGTTCTTGAAGTTGGAGTCCCAGAAGAAGAACGACGCCTCGCCGGCGAGCGCGGCGCTGCGCGCAACTGGTCGAGCCGCGCGCCGTGCGCGAGCAAGGCGGGGCCGGGGCGCTCGCGATCGCGGACGGCTGCATGCGGGTCAGACCTTCACGTAGACGGTCTTGCCGCGCAGGCGGAACCAGCTCGCGCGCATGCGGTGAAGTTCTCCGAATGGCCCACGTACAGCAGGCCACCGGGCATCATCGCAGCGTGCAATCGCTCGAGCACCCGGCGCTGGGTGGCGCGCATCGAAATAGATCATCACGTTGCGGCAGAACACGATGTGAAACGGCCCGCCCAAGTCCCAGCGCGGGTCGATCAGGTTGAGCGCGCGAAAGCTCGACGCGCCGCGCCAGCGCCGGGCTTGCACGCGGATGCGGCCCTCGTTGGCGCCTGTTGCCGCGCAGGAAGTGCCGGCTGCAGGCGCGCTCGGCGACAGGCCGCGCGCAGTCGGCGTCGTAGACGCCGCGCGCCGGCGGTGGCCAGCACCTTGGTGTCGATGTCGCTGGCCACGATCTCGGCGCGCGCTGCGGCGCCCAGCGCTTCGTCGACCACCATGGCGATCGAGTAGGGCTCTTCGCCGGTGGAGGCGGCGGCGCACCAGATGCGCAGCTCGCCGCCGGCGCGCGCGCAGGTCCTGCGCCAGGCACTCGAAGTGGTGAGCTTCGCGAAAGAACGAGGTCAGGTTGGTGGTCAGGCCGTTGACGAACTGCTGCCACTCGTCGGCACGTGCGGCGCCGTCGTGGCCTGCTGCCAGCCAGCCCAGGTAGTCGCTGAACGAGCGGTGGCCGGTCTCGCGCAGGCGGCGCGACAGGCGGCTGTAGACCATGGCCTGCTTGCCGGCATGCAGGCTGATGCCGGCGTGGTCGTAGATCAGACTGGCGCACGCGCTCGAAGTCGTTCGCCGAAAACGCGAACTCCTGCTCTAGAGCGGAATTCGAGCTGGCGGGGCTGCTGTCGCGAAGGGCGGCTGGCATGGCAAGCGGGCAGATGCCGACGCATCTTGCCGCCGCACGGATGCTTGCGTGCCCCGAGATGCGCCCACTTTGGCGCTCATTTCGCGGCGCCGTGGCGCCGCGGGGCCACTGCCAGACTGGCCGCGTCGAAATTCGATGCCGTTGTCACCGGACCAGCGACTTGGACCCGCACGCAGCGCCCAGTCACCGCACCCCGCGGGAGTGGCGCCTGCCGCGTGGGCTCAACCCCGAGGTCGCGCTGCAGTTGCTGCAGCAATCGGGCCATGCCGCGTTGCCCGGCGAGCCGATGAGCGATGCCTGGTTGCAGGCGCTGATCGACGCGCTGGTCGACCTGTCCGAGCCGCGACGCGCTCACCGGCCTGGCCAACCGGCGCAGCTTCGAGCTGGCGCTGGCGCGCGAGATCGACCGCGTCGCGCGCATCGGGCGAGCCGGCGCTGCTGCTGACGCTGGACATCGATCACTTCAAGAAGGTCAACGACACCCATGGCCATGCGGCCGGCGACCTCGTGATCCAGGCGGTCGCACGCGCGCTGGCCGAGACCGTGCGCCCGATGGACCTGGTGGCGCGTGTCGGCGGCGAGGAGTTCTCGATCGTCGCTGCCCAACTGCCCGCCTGCGTTCGGCCCGCAGGTGGCCGAGCGCATTCGCAAGCGCGTCGCGCGCCATCCGGTGGAGATTGCGCCGGGCGAGTCGGTGGTCGCCACGGTGAGCGTGGGCGGTGCGTTCGCGCCGCAATGGGTGCGCACCACGGCACGCCTGTGGATGGATCGCACCGACCTGCAGCTGTATCGCGCCAAGAGCGAAGGGCGCAACCGCTGCTGCCTCGAGCCGACCGCCGTGCCGTTGGTGAGCGCCGAAGAAAAGGGCTGCTGTTCGCCAGCTCGTCGTTCCAAGATCCCGACATGAAGCCGCCATCGCATCCGACACCGAGCACCGCCGCGGCCGGCGCCAGCCGCGACCGGCGGCGCCCTGCATCACCGCCGTCACCAGCGGCAAGGGCGGCGTCGGCAAGACCTTCGTCGCCGCCAACCTGGCCGCCGCGTTGGCGCGCCAGGGCGAGCGCGTGCTGGTGCTCGATGCCGACCTCGGGCTGGCCAACCTCGACGTGCGTGCTGAACCTGTACCCGAAGCTCACGCTGCACGACGTCTTCACCGGCCAGACGCGGCTCGACGACGCCGATCCTGCCGGCGCCCGGCGGCTTCTCGGTGCTGCTGGCCGGCTCGGGACTGATCGAGTATTCGCGCCTGACGCCCACGGTGCGCGACCAGCTGCAGGACGTGATCCACGCGCGTCGCGCCCGCGCTTCGACCGCGTCGCTGCTCGACACCGGCGCCGGCATCTCCGATGTCGTGCTGTACACCGTCTCGCTGGCCGACGAGGTGTTGATCGTTGCCACGCCGGAGCCGACCGTCGTTGACCGACGCCTACGCAACGATCAAGGTGCTGGCCACCACGCAGCCGCGGCGCTTGATCCGCTTGCTGGTCAATCAAGTGCAGCGCCCAGGTGAAGCGGCGCGCGATCCGCAAGCAGCTGCAATTGGTGATCGACCGCTTCGTCAACTCGGGGCTCGATCTGCCGGTGATGATCGAGCTGCTCGGCGAAGTGCCTTTCGATCCCGACGGTGCGCGAGTCGGTGCATCAAGCGCGAGCTGTTGCTCGAGGGCGCACCGGGTTCGCCGGCCGGCGCAGGCCATCGTGGCGGCGGCGGCCAAGCACCTGGCGGGTTGAAGTCTGAGCGGACCAGCCACGTCACGCCTTTCGATCGGCTGGGCGGCGAGAGCGCCGGTGCGCGCGCTGGTCGATCGCTTCTACGACCTGATGGACCTCGAGCCCGCGTATGCCGGCTGCGCGCGTTGCACCCGACCGCGCTCGAAGGCTCGCGCGACAAGCTGTTCTGGTACCTGTGCGGCTGGCTGGGCGGGCCGCAACCACTACATCGAGCGCTTCGGCCACCCGATGCTGCGCGCGCGCCACCTGCCGTATGCGATCGGCAATGCCGAGCGCGACCAGTGGATGGCGTGCATGACGCAGGCGTTGGGCGAGTGCGGCGTCGACGCCGACGTTGGCGCAGGGCCTGCGCCACGCGTTCCAGGGCACCGCCGACTGGATGCGCAACCGCGCCGGGTGAGCCGCGCAGGCGCGCCGCGCTCAACGCGCGCGGCGGAATGTTCAGCCCGCGCACGACCGCCGGGCGCGCGAGAAACTGCTTGCAGCACGCGGTTCACGTTTGACGAACTCGTCGAAGCCCACGAGCGCGCCGGCGCCGTAGAAGCGCGACCAGGTTGTTGACCCACGGAAGCGTGGCGATGTCGGCGATCGTGTACTCGCTCGCCCATGATCCACGCGCGTTCGGCGAGCTGCGATCGAGCACCGCGAGCAGGCGCTTGGACTCGGCCGACGTAGCGGTCGCGCGGGCGCTTGTCTTCGTAATCCTTGCCGGCGAACTTGTGGAAGAAGCCGACCTGGCCGAAGATCGGTCCGATGCCGCCCATCTGGAACATCAGCCACTGGATCGTCTCGTAGCGCGCGGCGGCATCGCGTGGCATCAGCTGCCCGGACTTGTCGGCCAGGTAGATCAGGATCGCGCCCGACTCGAACAGCGGCAGCGGTTCGCCGCCGGGGCCGTCGGGGTCGATGATCGCCGGGATCTTGTTGTTCGGGTTCGAGCGACAGGAACTCCGGCGACATCTGGTCGTTGCTGTCGAAGCTGACGCGGTGCACCTCGTACGGCAGGCCGGTCTCCTCGAGGAAGATCGACACCTTCACGCCGTTGGGCGTGGGCAGCGAATACAGCTGCAAGCGATCGGGTGCTTGGGCGGGCCACTTCGCGGTGATTGAACAGCCTCGATAGCGGCGCGGAGATGTCACGCAGGGTCCTTCGGTTGATTCAGTCGTCGAATCGATTGTCGGCCGACCGCTACCTGCAGGCGTGCCGACGGTCGCTGCGAGACCCTGCGCGGTATTGCGGTTATCGCGGAGCGCCGCGCGGCGCCAGCAGCACCAGCAACGCACCAGCGCCGCCATGCGCGCTGCTGGCCTGCGCAAAGGCGATCACCTCGCTGCGCTGCGCCAGCCAGCGCTGCACCTTGTCTTTGAGCACCGGTTGACGCCCCGGCGAACCGTGGCCCTTGCCATGCACCACGCGCACGCAGCGCTGGCCGCGCCGGTGCGCCTCGCGCACGAAGAGCCACCAGCGCTCGCGCGCCGCCTCGCGCGTCAGGCCATGCAGGTCGAGTTCGCCTTGCAGCGCCCACTGGCCGCGCCGCAATCGCGCCGGCACGTCGGGGCCGATGCCAGGCACGGCGAAAGCTCAGGCCGTCGTCGGTGAGCAGCAGCGACTCGACGTCGACCTCGTCGGACAGCGCCTCGCGCATCGGCCTCGCGTTCATCGAGCTCGCGCTGGCGCGAGGTGCGGGCTCCGGCCGTTCGCGGTCACCATGCGCGCGATCGTTGGCGACGCAGCGCACGCACAGGGCCCACGCGCGCTGGCGAACACGTTGCGTTCGGCGGCCTCGCGCGCGCGCTTGCTCGGCGCTCGGCGGCGCGCACCTCTGCTCGGCGTCGCTCGCGCTGCAGCTGCTCGCGCAGCGCCTTCAGCTGATCGAGGCCCTTGCCTTCACAGCAGGCCCCGCTCGGCGAACGACGCCACCTCGCCGCGGCCGACCACAAGATGGTCGAGCACGCGCACGTCCACCAGTTGCAACGCCGACTTCAGCGACTGCGTCAGGAACTCGTCGGCGCGACGGCTCGGCCGCGCCCGACGGATGGTTGTGCGCGAAGATGACCGCCGCGCTGTTGAGCTCGAGCGCACGCGCGCGCACCTCGCGCGGGTACACGCTGGTGTGGGTGAGCGTGCCGCGGAACATCTCTCTCGTGCTTCAGCAACCGGTGCTGGTTGTCGAGGAACAGCACCGCGAACACCTCGTAGCTCGAGCGCGCCGATGGCCAGCGCGACGAACTGCTTGACCACGGCCGGGTTGTCGAACACCAGCGCCTGCGCCAGCTGCTCGGACAGCGCGCGCCGCGCGATCTCGAGCACCGCACCGAGCTCGGCGCGCTTGGCCGGCCCCAGCCCCTTGATGCGGGCCAACGCTCGGGCGTCGCTGCGCAGCAGGCCCGACCAGCCGCCGCAGTGCTGCCAACACCGATTGCGCCAGTTCGAGCACGCCCTGGCCGGGCAAGCCGGTGCGCAGCAGCAGCGCGAGCAACTCCACGTCGGCCAGCGCCTGCGGCCCCAGCGCCAGCAGCTTTTCGCGAGGTCGTCCGTGGCGCGGCAAGGTCTTTGATCGACATCGTTCTCGCAGCGTCCCGCGCGCGAGCAATCGCGCGCGGAGGCGCCCCTTAGAATCGGCAGCAGTCTAGTCGCACCGCTCGCCTCGGCGAGACCCCGCGTGAAACCCGTCGACATCGGGTCGTTCCTGACCCTGCACTACCGCCTGGCCGGCCCCGACGGCACCGATGTGATCAACACGTTCGGCGCCCGACCGGCCACGCTGTCGCTCGGCGAAGGCCAGCTGGCGCCGGCGATGGAGTCGCCTGCTGCTCGGACTGACCGCGGGCCGGCACGAAACCGTTCGAACTCGAAGCCGGGCATCGCGTTCGGCGAGCGCAAGCCCGAGCTGGTGCAGCGCGTCGCGCGTTCGCTGCTCGAGCAGTTGGGCGACGACGGCGCGCAGTTCGATGTCGGCGACGTGGTGCAGTTCCCGCGGCCCGACGGTGAGCCGGGCTTCGCCGGCGTGGTGCGCGAGATCGGCCGACGAGTGGCTGCTGTTCGACTTCAACCACCCGCTGGCCGGCCAGCGCGTGACGTTCGAAGTCAAAGTGATCGAGGTGCTCTGATGGCCACGACCGATCTGCTCACCGAGGTGGCGCTGGCCGAGCCGCGCGGCTTCTGCGCCGGCGTCGACCGCGCGATCGAGATCGTCGAGCGCGCGCTCAGACGCTTCGGCGCGCCGATCTACGTGCGCCACGAGATCGTGCACAACACCTACGTCGTCAACGACCTCAAGGCCAAGGGCGCGATCTTCATCGAAGACCTGGCCGACGTGCCGCCGCGGTGCCACGCTGGTGTTCAGCGCCCACGGCGTGCCGATGGCGGTGCGCGACGAGGCGCAGCGGCGCGGCTTTCAGGTGTTCGACGCCACCTGCCCGCTGGTCACCAAGGTGCACATCGAGGTGGCCAAGCTGGCGCGCGAGGGCTACGAGTTCGTGATGATCGGCCACAAGGGCCACCCCGAGGTCGAGGGCACGATGGGCCAGCTGAGCGAGGGCATCTACCTGGTCGAAGACGTGGCCGACGTGGCCGGCGTGCAGCCGCGCGGCGACAAGCTCGCGGTGGTGACACAAACCACGCTGTCGGTGGACGACGCGGCCGAGATCCTGGCCGCGCGTGAAGCGGCGCTTTCCGCAGGTGCGCGAGCCCAAGCAGCAGGACATCTGCTACGCCACGCAGAACCGCCAGGACGCCGTCAAGCTGCTGGCGCCGAAGGTCGACGTGGTGATCGTGGTGTGGCAGCCCCACCAGCAGCAACAGCAACCGCCTGCGCGAACTGGCCGAGCGCCTGGGCACGCCGGCCTACATGGTGGAAGGCGCCGCCGATCTGCAGCCGCAGTGGTTCGACGGCGCGCGTCGCGCGTGGGTCTGACCGCCGGCGCCTCGGCGCCCGAGGTGCTGGTGCAGGAGGTGATCGCCCGGCTGCGCGCGATGGGCGCCACCAGCGTGCGATCGCTGCCGGGCGTGCAGGAGACCGTGCACTTTCCGCTGCCCAAGGGGCTGGGTGACAAGTCGATGCGCGAGGTCGCCGCGTCACGATCGTGACGGCGTGCGCTGGCGTGGCCGCGCCAGCGGCCGGCGGCGCACATCCACGACCTGCGCACCGAAACCCAGCCCGCGAAGGATCACCATGCTCGACATTGCCCAACTGCGCCGCGATTTGCCCGGCGTCATCGATCGATTGGAGCGCAGGCAAAGCCGCAGCCGTTTCTCGATGCTGACGCTTCAGCGCGCTCGAGGCCGAGCGCAAGCAACTGCAGGTGCGCACCGAAGAAGCTGCAGGCGCGCCGCAACGCGTTGTCCAAGCAGATCGGCCAGCTCAAGGGCAAGGGCGGCGACGCCTCGGCCGAGATGGCGGAGGTGAACCGCATCGCCGACGAGCAGAAGAAGCGGCGCGGCGCGGCTCGAAGCGATTCAAAGCGAGCTGTCGCTGATGCTGATGTCGGTGCCCAACCTGCCGCAAGACGATGTGCCGGTGGGCGCCGACGAGAAGCGCCAACGTCGAGGTGCGGCGCTGGGGCACGCCGCGCACGTTCGACTTCGCGGCGAAGGATCACGTCGATCTCGGCGCGCGCATTGGCCTCGACTTCGAAACCGGTGCGCGGCTCAGCGGCTCGCGCTTCACGTTCCTGCGCGGGCCGGCGGCGCGCCTGCACCGCGCGCTGGCGCAGTTCATGCTCGACCTGCAGACGCGCGAGCACGGCTACACCGAGTGCTACACGCCCTACATCGTCAACCGCGAGATCCTCGAGGGCACGGGCCAACTGCCCAAGTTCAAGCGAAGACATGTTCTGGGTCTCCCGTGGAGGCGACGAAGCAGCAGGCCGAGCAGTACCTGATCTCCACCTCGGAGATCTCGCTGACCAACACCGTGCGCGAGCAGATCCTGAAGGCCGAAGAGCCTGCCGATCAAGCTTGACTGCGCACAGCCCGTGCTTTCGCTCGGAGGCGGGCAGCGCCGGGCGCGACACGCGCGGCATGATCCGCCAGCACCAGTTCGACAAGGTCGAGATGGTGCAGGTCGTGCATCCGGAACACAGCGACGCGGCGCTGCGAAGAGATGGTCGGCCACGCCGAGCGCGTGCTGCAGGCGCTCGAGCTGCCGTACCGCGTGGTGCTGCTGTGCAGCGGCGACATGAGCTTCGGCTGCAGCCAAGACCTACGACCTCGAGGTCTGGCTGCCGGCGCAGAACACCTACCGCGAGATCAGCAGCTGCTCCAACTGCGAGGCGTTCCAGGCGCGTCGCATGCAAGCGCGCTTTCAGCAACGCGCAGGGCAAGACCGAATTCGTGCACACGCTCAACGGCTCAGGGCTCGCGGTGGGCCGCACGTTGGTCGCGGTGCTGGAGAACGGGCAGCGCGCCGACGGCTCGATCGAGGTGCCGCGCGGCGCTGCGACCCTACCTCGGCGGCGTCGAGGTGCTGCAGACCCCGATCGGCTAAAATCGCGGCCCTCGCTCGTCGACCACGAGCGCAGGCGCGAAGCGCGGAGAGATGGCAGAGTGGTCGAATGCGCCGGACTCGAAATCCGGTTCACGGGTTCTCCCGTGACGTGGGTTCGAATCCCACTCTCTCCGCCACCACCACACTTCAAGCGGCGGCGAAATTACCAGGTCGTCAGCAGTCGGGCGCCGAGACCGCGCGCCCCGCGCCGTACGCGCGAGTACGCGGATGCACTCGAAGCTCTGGCGACTGAAGGCGAGCAGCGACGAAGGCGGCCGCGGTTCCATGGGCGCGAGGATATTCTTTCCGGGAAGCCCGATCAAATCGTCTCTACACGCTTTCGCGCGCAGGGCAGCCACCTTCATGGTTGCTTCCAAATGGATGGCGCTCAGGATCGCTTGCGCTTTAGGTGCGCGCCAGCACAGCAGTGAGCATCAGCCAGCATGTTTGCCGCGATGGATCGATGAATCGCAGGTTTGTTTGGTGGAGCGTTCTGGGAGAATCGAGAAGCTGACTGCTGAGTGGGTTTTCTGTTTCGACGCGAAGGGTCACTCCCGAAGCCCGTGCGCGGATACGACTCGCGCTTACGAAGCGCCGCCAGATCGTACACCGAGCGAGACGCGCAGCCAGACGGCCGTGAGCCAGCGATCCCAGCCAAGCGCCGATGCCTGCAGGAACCGCTGTGGATCCTGTCGCCGAGTGCGACGGGTAATCCGCATCCATCGCAGCGCCAGTGCCCTGAGCCGGAGACCTGCATATTCTGCCGGGCCGGTGAAGCGCGCCGCCCACGCTCGACGCCCGTCAGCACCCAAACGTCACGCGACGCAAAGGCAACAGCACGGCATCGGACTGGCGTTGAGTAGGGCACGTCACAGTGCAGATCGCCGACCGGCTTAAGTGTTCGGGCCTTATCGGAGCCGTGTCCGAAGTGATCTGAAAGCGGTTCGCTGACCTTCGCGCTCAACCGCGCCGGTGTCTTCGTTGACGACAGCTTCTCGGGCCGAGGAGCTATCGCGGAGAGAAGGGAGAAGACATCAGCGGCCGCGCCCGCAGCCACTAGCGGATGCTCCGAGAGTGATCAACCGTTCCTTGAGCTGGTTGCGCCTGTGGCGCGCCTGGAGCCTGTTCGACTGGCGCCGGCTCGGCTTACTCGAAAGTCTGAGTCGTGGCTGATGGCCCAGGGCGCTGAGTTGTGGCCACGTCCAGACTCGCGCCAGCCAGGAATCTAGTCGAGTGCTCGTCGAGAGGGAATCCGGAAGACGTTGGGCCGCCTGCGCGGCGTGCGCGGATTCTGCGCGTCGGCCTCTCGGGGCCGTGTACCGTCTACCCGCAGGGGAGTGTCTGCGGCCGCGGCCCCTGGATCGAGGGATCTGCTGTAGTCCGTGCGGCTGGTAGCAATCGCGCGTCTCGTTAGGCTCGGCTAACCCTCGGGGCGACTGCTGCGACCAGCACGCGCCTCGCGCTCACCGGATCCATGCGGTAGTCTCATTCTGCAACGAGTCACGCAGGAAAGAATCGGCGGCCTGGATCGCTGCTCTGGGAGGAGATGCTGATGTCCAACGGACGGCGTGAGTCGAGCTCCGGACTCTTCGTCCGGCCTTTCGGACAAGGACAAGTGGCTGCACAAGGTTGCCTGGGCGTCCAAGCTGGCAAGCTTCGAGAGTCCCTCCGGCGGTGCCGGCGTCCCCTCCCGGCGCCTACGACGACGCTCGGAGCCCGTGGGTCCGGCCAGTCGCAGGCCGGGAGCGCCGAGGGCTGCGTCGGCCACGCCGCGGAGCCGTCGCCTTCGGCGAAAGCCAAGGCCGGCGGGAAGCCCGTCACGGTCATCGAGATGGACCCCGAGTGGAAATCATCGTCCCCGTGTCGACAGGGCGGCAGCCCTCTGGCGATACCGGCGAGCAACAGATCGACAAGATGAACCCGGGCATGCGCGACGACGTGCAGGACTACTGGGCCAACTACACCAGGGGCCTCGACAGCTTCGAGTCGAGCATGTCGTTCGCGTCGGAAGACGAGGCGTGGGAGCCCCAGCACCTGCAGAGTGGCGCTGAGGTACGGTCGCGAAGAAGGCGTTCGGATCTGGCGATTGACGCGGCGGGCAAGGCGCGGCGGCCCCTGGGGCACGATCGTTGGCGTCGTAAAAGGGGTGGCCGAGGACTGGAGCCGCCGAATCGGGCTGCCGCGCCGCCTGCCAGCTGCCGGCCGGGAATGAAGATCCGCAGACTACATCATCTCCATCCGCAGCGGCGTCGGCGCGCGGCAGAGCAAGATGACGACCCGCCTTCTGAGGGAGGTTAGGCAGCCGATGATCGCCGAGCACCGTCGCCTCGCGGCGGACGGCGCGAGCAAAAAAGAGCGCCAGGAGGCATCGGCGGCCAGCGCGTGCTTGTGGGCCAGGCGGCGGGATTGGTGAACGCGGTGCGTAGCGGGCGCGCGCCGGCGTTCCGCGCGCCAGATTCCAGTCCGGAGGCCGATTCCAGCCAGCTGGCTTCAGCCGCAGGACTCGCCGACACGCCCGGCCAATCCGACTACACCTCACACGGCGGCGTGCCGACCGGCAAGCTCTACCTCGGACGATCTCGAGCGCCATGTCGATCCCGCGGCGAACGAAAACAATCCTCCCTGGAAGCTTGTGAGCAAGGACGACGCGCGTGGAAGCTCGTCCCCAAAGGCGCCCAAGCCCGGCCGCGTGGCCGAACAGTTTGAAGATGTCAGCTAGGGGCAAGAACTGCCTTGGGAGATCGAACTTGAGAAGAGGGTGAAGATCCGCGTGGAGGGTCGAGGAATCGTTCTCCAATCCCTACCAGGAAGGGTGGATCCTGTTCACCAGCAGCCCCGACCAGTACGAGGTGCGCAGCAACTATGGCCCGAAGTGGTTCGACCTTGCATGGAAGAACCCCGCCGTACTGGTCGATCGCACTCGACACAACGTCAACCTGAAGAGGCGGTTCCGACCATCAGACCCCGGTCGCCGCAGCGCCGGCGCGCTGCGGTGCTGCCCCACGCTAGCCACCGCGATGGCTACCTGCTGATGGCTCTTGTCGAATCCGAGGCCTCGCTCGACGTTGGCCAGACTTGATTATGCCTGGCGGACACGCGGACTATCAGAGCCGCGCTTTGGGTCTACTCGCAGCTGCCGATCAGATCCGGCTTCAAGTTCGATGCTCACGTACACATCAAGCGCATTTCACGAAGGGTTGCTGGGCCGACGTGGCGGAGTATGAGTATCTGGGTGATGTTGCTCGCTCCGTCGTAGCCTTGAAGGCTACTCTGTTCCTACACGCCCGGCTCAGGACGATTGTGGCCGCGTCCACAGAGAAGCCTACCGTGCCGGTCACGCGGGCATAAGACTCAGTGGAAGATCCGCTGATCGTTTGCGGCTGCAGACTGGGCGGTTCGATTCCTCTTCAGCCCGCGCCAGCGATACCGCTCTCATCTCCATCGCGTCGGCCGACACCTCCATTGCCAGCAGCGTCAAGTAGAGGGCGCCGGCAGCAACCTGCAACAACAGCAGAGGGAGAGCCAGCTCTGACTCCGGGTCGCCGTTGCCGTCTATCGCGACGCGAGCCGGCGATCCAATCCCACGAGTTTGAGTGCTCCAGCTCCGATCAATGACGTGATGGCATCGTACCAGGCGCTTCGATCCGGCGTCATCTTTGTTCACCTCGCGTGGCAGCATTCTTCCGTGCTGGCCCGCCAGGCCTTCTACGAGGTGCGGCCGGCCAATGCCCCCTGCCTGCGGGAGCGGGGCGCCACTCAGCGTCGGCGTCGGGCTCAGCGTCCGCGGTGCGGCTGATCAGCGCCGCGCCGAGACCGGGGCCGCTGTCCGGATCGGGCGCCAGGCCGGTTCATCGTCGGCGCCAGGTCGCCCAAAGCACGAGCAACCGCGCTCGTGGACTGTGAGCGGCCACCGGCTGCGCGTCGAGTGCGCGCAGCCGGCCAGCGTGCCCCGAACCGTCGATGCCTGCGTACCAACGACACCACCAGCAAGGGTGATCGGGTGCCAAAAGGATCACCGTCCACGAGAAGGCGGTCAGGGCCGGCGCCCGAGGCTGGTTTTGAGTCTCACGCCATCGGTGGCGTTTCCGGCCACTCGCGTCGTCGCTCATAGTTTCAATCGCAACGACCATCGGCCGAGTAAGCAGTCGCAGCGTAACTCAGCGGCGCCAGCGATATGCATCTGGTAACCACAGCGGGCGGCAGTACTCCTCACGCTGGTGCGGCGGCTGCGCGCTTAGTAAGCTCACACAAGCCAACACCGACATGGTTAGGTCGGATTGTGCAGGCGGGAGTTGGATTGTTTCGAAGAAGCTTTACCGGCCTGTTGCTGGTCGCTGCTCGCCGGTCGTGATTGCACCATGGTTTGCGCTCCGGAGCCGCCAGCGCACCAATCTCCCTTCGGGCGCTTCTTGGCAGGCGATGATACGCGCCAGTCACATCCTCTTGTCGTACTGGCGGGCAAGTCGCGGGGTGTTCTTTATCGTTGAACTGCTGAAGGGCGATCGTGTACGCCGCGGAACTGCCGCCGGAGGTGCAGATGCGACGCTTCCAGCCGATCCTCGGATACATTCAGGTGCACTCGTCGCAGTCATGCTACAGTCGTTTGCAGACGCCAAATAAGAACCTGTGAGCCTCAGAGGTGCAGATGTTGCGGATTGATTGTGCCAGAAGTGTCGATGGCTTGCTGCAGTCTGGCGTTGGTGAGACATGCCAAACTTTGCTAAATAAGTCGTCTCCGAGCCAGAGGCGATGCCGGTTTCAGCCGATCGGGGCTGCGACTTGCTCCGCGTTTCTCGTCCTGCTCTCAGATGAGTCACTTTTCTTGGCATAGCAGTTTTGCCTTTATACAAGTCAAAGGCAACTCACATCGAAGCGCTCGGCGTGCTTCAGTCGCCAGCGTGAGTGCGGCGACCACGTTGAGCAGACAACGCCATCAACGCGTGATGCGCCAGTCCCGAGGACCCCAGGGCACGGGACTCGGCTCCACGCCTTCTACCAATAATTCAGTGTCCCAGAATCTCGCCAGTCGAACTTGGGCTCGTTGACGCTTTGGTGTCTGCGCATGGTGTCGTTGCCTCGACGACAACCTGTAGCTGAATGAGGAACGCCCAGTCGTTTTATCTTCGCGGCAATCGCCGTAAGCCAGACCACGATCTCGGCGCCCGGGATTGCCGATCAATATCGATCTCGCGTGATCTCGGGGTGTATGGAAGAGTACAGCGCGTGAAATGATTATCACAAATAATTACGAATGAGGGTTACCCCCATAAGGTTCGTTGCTTCAAACTGGTGGCGCGTCACCGCATCGGCCCGAGCACCGCGTCGCAACCCGCGGCGGACTAAAGTCGTCCGCATCATACCTTCACGCGGTGAGGCCGCCGCTAGCCAGCTTCTGGCGTCAGATCAAACACGCGCTGAGAACGCTATGCGCATCGATCCAGCAACGCGTGCCGTCCGGAGAAGCTCGCCAGCCGGAGAGCCACTGCCAGCATCGCCGTTAATTTGCAAAGCACCTCCCGACTTTCAGTTTGGTCCGATCAAGTTGGTGGCTTTGCTTCGCGATTGAGAAAATTCCCTGCCGATTTAATCCACACCTTGTCCTTGACCTGCGGCTTGCCAGCGGCGAAGCCTCATCACACTCAGTACGCCTGGTCGCTTCGCGAGGCACCAGCAGATAAATAAGGCCAAATCATCGCCCAACACGCCACGCTTAAGGGCAACAAGCGCCACACCTTCAGGTTGACGGCAAGCTGCAAGGGCAATGAAGCGTGCCGCGATCGGCTTTTCGGCGTGTTACTACAGCTTCTCGTTGGAGTCTCCCCGACGATTCAGCTTATCATTTCCCATATGGGGTTTCAAACCGCATTACGCTTTGCCAGTAAGCGCGTTCGCCAGCAGCTTTGCGAGTACGCTCGCCGCTCTCATGAAGAGCAGCCGTATGGCACTCCGTGGATGGGCTGGATTATCATCAGTGCCACCACGCGGCTCACTCGCAATCAGAGCGGTGGCCGCCACACATGCACCGCATGAGGGCCTGCGACCATCGCCGCCTGAAACCGATCGCCGCACAGTCATCTGCACCAGCACGAACCAGAACTGCGCGACCGGTGGCTGAGCGCCTAAGCTGCTTCGCTGCGCGACGTGCTACGGCTGGCACGCCAGCCTCACGCGGTGAGGCTCGCAATTCTGACGGAAGAAGCCTGGCGGCGCACCGGCCAGCTCGCGCCGGCAAAGTGGAGTTTTATCATGCAGCGGCTGTTGAGCAGTCGATTGTTTAGGCGCTTCGTCGATCGAGGGCCACTACTTCCGGCGCATATTCTCCGTCAAGCCGGTGCGCGAACCTCGGCTCTACATCGCAGAATCCATGAAGCGTTGGCGTGATCAAATCTCGACGAATCCAGTTCACGTGGAAACCTGCCGCCCGGCGTTCGTTGCCTGGCATTGAACGTATTCGCGCTTTCAGCTATCGCATGCCGGCTGCAAGTCGCACCTTGTTGGAATCCGACCGCATGGCTGGTCTCGGATCAGGAACCTGGACGATACCACAACTTCTGCGTGATCCACGGGCCCCGCCGAAGAAAAGCGCAGAGATTCGCGATGCTCGCCGAAGCGCACTACTGGCACGCTTTGTGACTACACTTCTCCGGGATGGATGTCGAGCCGGCGGCATTGACTCAACCACTTCCGGCCGATCATCACCTGGCCGGAATTCACTCCGCACGTGCACATGGTGATCAAAGCGTTCTTATCGCGGCAGAGGTAGACATCAGGATCCCAGGCCGGCAGATTGCTCGTGAGTTAGCTTCTTGCCGGATCCGACAGATCAAGCCTGCCACCGCCTGCACCTCCTTTAAGCTCTGTGGAAGGCGATCGCCGACACGCCGATCCCAGCTACCACGCCGCCTCAGGCGAATTACAGGCGGAGTACTGGGAGGGGCTGGCGGGACGTGTCTGAAGGCGTATGTCGAGGCCGCTTTGTCAGTCCGTTTGCGCTTGACGGGTTTCAGATGGTCAGTCGGAGAGTCGTACCAGGTGCCCCAACTCTGCCCGGCGAGCGAATGGCTTTGCCAGTTCTCGCGATCAACCGCCTCCGGGCACATCGCGTCACCCCCAAACGCGGCGCTCGACCCTCGGACTCAAGGTAGCCCGCCGGGAGCGGTCGTTTGGGTCTCCAGTCAGTGGTTCGTGCGCTCGATCCCAATCGGCAGCGGGATCCCTGAGAACAGGTTCATTTTGCCTGAAGGCGATATGGCGATTACGGTCAACGTCCATGACGCCGACGGGGCGCCATCAGCGTCTTTGGATCCGCAATGCCAATCGACTCCCATGGCGGCCGCGCGCCGAGGTGGCACCAGCGCAGCAAAGTTCTTGCCACGCTGCTCTTTACGGACCATTGGGGTCCACGCAGCATGCCGAACGCGCCGGGGCGCCGTGGGCCTACTCAGGCAAGCATCACCGCACGTGGGGCAGAATCGCACGGTGTGGAGGAATCGAGTCGACACAGCCGGCGATGAAGCTTCTTTGTCCGCTTCGCAACGCCCGCATCAGCACTTCAATGCGTTGCCTGGTGCGGGACCGTGCGACGCCTGGGCATTGAAGTCGGGCGGGGATTCACACAGGCGAATGCGAGTTGCAGGGCCGCAAGCTCACTGGGATGGCAGTGCATGTCAGCGCCAGGCGGTAATTCGCGCCACAACGCCTGGTGAGGATCTCAATAAGCGATGAAGGATCTTGCGGTCAGTTACTGGTGCAATTCGGGCCACGCAGATGAGTTGCCAGGCAGAGGCGACGGCGTGTATGTTTCTTCGCTCGCGCAGTAGCACGGCGACCGCGCAAGCCACCATGCCGTTTAGGCCGTGAACGCACGCGCAGCGGCGGCTATTCAGGTTGTTCCAGGTGCCCTCGCGCACGAGAGCCAAGTGCGCCGCTCGTGACCCGCCACAACGTCAGATCCAGCGCTCCAGCCACCTGGTGCTGCTGTAAAACGCCTCAATCCAGCCGGCAAGAGGTAGTCGTGCTCTGCTGGCCGAAAGGCGCTGCCATGGTCGCCATTGATTTGCAAGGGGACTCCGCTCTGATGGCCCACTCACCAGGTGATCTTGAGGCCGAACGACTTCAGCTTCTTCGCCTTGAAGTCGATGTCGATCGTTGGCGCGAAGGTCACGCGGAACCAGCTTTGCCGCAGGCCGCGTCTTTGGTTGTCCACACCATCGATCCGTCCAGGAGACAAAATCTTTGACGGAGGCGATACCATTCTCTGCCTCTCGCGGATGCATAAACAACGGCGACGCCTCGCTAAACTTCTCGCGATCAACCGGCTGAAGTATCCAGCTCTGTTGGAGTGCCCGTGGCGCAACGGGGGTCGTGCTGTCGATGCGCTCCCATCCGGTGAGTGTCCACCAGTCGGTTTGGATGAGACCAGCACGGCATCCAGCAGCGGCAAGGACGTTTCTGCGGCCTTCACCGGCCCCTAGGGTCGCCACGCGCGTGGCGCGACAACTCAGGGTCGTACTCTTCCTCGGCCCCATGGTCTAGGTGACTGAGCTTCCAAGTAGTTCCTTTGTTCAGTGTGTGCGCACCGGTAACGACGCCAGCGCGCTCGTCATCTCTCCAGCGCATTTGCCATTTGGCGTCGCGCGTGCAGGTGAGAGGCGCTGGATCTGTGTTTGGCCGGCTGTAGGCGGCGAACACTTCTGTTACATCGAGCTACTTCTCGCGATAGTTTACATCGCCAGCGCACCATGCCACTCCCTGTTGTAGGACGCCAAAGGAACACGACCGTGCGAACAGAGCTGCCCTAGCCTCTTCTTGCTGATTGGGCGCTGGCAATCTAGCCCTAATTGTCATGCGGCGGCGGAGACAGTCAGGAATCGAATCCTGAGGACACGCAACAATCAACTTTTGCCGGCACCTAAACCACCTGCGCCAGCACCGGTACCAAAACCGGCACACGCCAGCGGGACCAGCGCCAGCGCCACCTAAGCCTGGACCTGCGCCGTCACCGGTACCAGCCAGCACCCGCGCCAGCGCCAGGACCCGTGGCTCGCACTGAAGCGCAAGTTCCTGCGCCATCACCCATTTTACCGCCTTACCTAAACCGCACCCGCACACGCACACGCTGCTTTGTTTTTCTTTGCACCTAAACCCGCACCTGCACCTGCGCCGGTACCTGCGCCAGCACCAGTACCTGCACCTGCGCCGGCACCTGCACCTGCACCCTGGCGCGCGTAGCGCACGGATGCGGTGCCGACAACTCAGTCGCCAAGCCACATCTCACTGGAACGGCATCTTGCCAACCCTTCGGCTATCGGCGGAAAACATGGTTGGACGTCATGGGCCATAACCACATTTCCACGGTCACGACTCTCCAGCGGAAAGCTCCTGCTACTTCGCGGCGCTTTGGTTGGGTCGATCAGGATGTGAAGGCTCTCCTCCGAAGCGGCAAAGGCCACATTCCTCACTTAATGATTCAGGCGCTTCACGTATCTCGCCAGCGTGGCGCTCTCAGATTGCATTACGACTTTCAGGTACTGCTGGCGCTACCACAAATTGATTTTAACCACAGAAGTCACTTTCGCAGTCATTGCAGCCTTTGTTCCGAGGATACCGTGATGAGCGACGTTACGCAAAGGCTTTAAGAAACGCGTCTCACTGCGTCATCGAGATCTGGGGCGGCGAACTCGCCGATCTAGCCAAAATGGCAAAGGCCGACCTCGGGGAGGAGATCGCCAAGCTGGAGGCAAATCAATCGCCCCCTCGCCGGACGACAAGAAGAAGCTAGACACCTGCAGGCGACACGCGGCTGCACTGGCGACAGCGGCCGCTCAACTCGCTCGAGACCAATCTGAACGTGCTGAGTGGTCAAGCTGCCCGACCAGACCAAAGATAACGGAAGGACTTGATCAGCCTGCCAGCTGGATGAGATAATCCAAGAACAAGAACTTCCGGCTGACCAAGGCGCGGTGCTTCGCCCGTCGACATCGACTTCAAGCGGCGGCTGAAGTCGTTCGGCCTCAGATGCCTGGTGAGTGGCCCTCAGCGCGGCGTGCAGTAGACCCCAACATGTTGGGGCGGCAGCGCGGTCTGCCACCATCAGTATCGAAGAGCAGTGCCCGGATTCCCAGCTTCGGGCGGGGATGAACAAAAAAGCATCAGTCCCTGTCGCGCAGGCGAAATCCCAAGTTCCCAGCACCTTCTAAAAGTCCGTTAAATCGCCGCTGATGCTGTGGCGTTCCGAAACTCGGCTTGATGAGCGGCGGCTTCAGACTGAGATGGAATGACACCGCGCTACTTAGAGAGAGGCCGGCGACAGGGCTTGGCGTGCGGCGGGCTTGGTGTGCCCAGAGGCGGCACGCCAGCCACCCATTGCAGATCGGAGGTCCCGAGATGAATGCCCGACGTACGACTGGAAGGCGAAGCGAGGTTCCACATGCACGGCCGACGGCGACACGGGTGAGATCGCAACCACCGGCCGGGCGCACCGCTGATCCAGTACCCGAGTCGGCGGCCGCCAGGTCAGTCGCTCTTGAAG
>ERZ1370068.2397-contig-155_pt1 | contig 105522 bp, 138 predicted proteins | sample MGYA00561227_ERZ1370068 | MGnify/ENA primary metagenome ERZ1370068 (study PRJEB38410, sample SAMEA6850437) | metagenome | study: Metagenomic assessment of the ecological functions of the soil: analysis of the soil microbiota associated with the...
CGGTGATGAGTCCGGTCACCCGCAAAAGCGCTGAAGGACTGCCGCTGTTCTATTTGCGGGATATTCCTCCCGTTGCAGACGGAGGCCCCAAGATCCACGAGCCGCGTATCTATTTCGGCGAAGAGAGCGACGACTACGTCATCGTTAAGGGCAGCAACGCCGGAGTTTGATTATCCGAAAGGCAAAGACAACGTCTATGCGGCCTATGACGGCACCGGCGGCGTTCCGATAGGAGCAATGGCGTGGAGAGCCCTGTTCGCCTACCTACTTCAACGACCCGAACCTGCTTGCTCTCGAACTACATCACGGCCGACAGCCGGATCATGATCCGGCGCGATATCCAGGAACGGGTGAGCACGATCGCTCCGTTCCTCAGGCTCGATCATGATCCCTATCTGGTTATCAGCGGCGGGCGGATGTTCTGGATGCAGGACGCCTACACGACGAGCTCCTATTTCCCTCTGCGCAGCCGGTGCAAGATCTCGATCTCAACTACATTCGCAATTCGGTGAAGGTTATCGTCGATGCGTATAACGGGACCGTCGACTTCTACCTGATCGATCCCGGCGACCCGATTGCGGCGACCTACCAGCGCATCTTTCCGAGCTTGTTCAAGCCGTTCACGGCCATGCCTCCGGACTTGCAGAAGCACATTCGCTATCCGGAGGACCTGTTCCTGATTCAGGCGCGGCTGTATCAAACCTACCACATGGAGGCGGCCGACGTTTTCTACAACCGCGAGGATCTCTGGCAGTTCCCGCGTCAGCCGGGCGGCGACGGCATCTCAATGATGACCCCTTATTACATCATCATGCGGCTGCCCGGCGAGCCGCAGGCCGAGTTCTTCCTCATGCTTCCCATGGTGCCGAGCCGCCGCGACAACATGATCGCGTGGCTCGCCGCGCGCTGCGACGCGCCCGACTACGGCAAATTGATTGTCTACGAGTTTCCCAAGGAGAAGCTTGTCTACGGGCCGTTCCAGATCGAGGCGCGGATCAATCAGAATACGGAGATCTCGCAACAACTCACGCTGTGGAACCAGATGGGCTCGCGGGTGATCCGCGGTGCAAACCTGCTTGTGATCCCGATCGAGAACTCGATCCTCTACGTATCGCCGCTCTATTTGCGGGCGCAGCAGGGACATCTGCCGGAGCTGAAACGCGTGATCGCAGCTTACGGTGAACATGTCGTGATGAAAGAAACGCTCGCCGAGGCCTTGTCGGCGCTGTTCATGGAATCCCCTGCTGCGCCAGCAGTCTCAAGCACGACGGAGGAGATGCCCTTGACAAGCCCGACGGCAAATCAAGCCCGGGAGGCGCTTGATCGCTACAATCAGGCAGTGAAGCGATTGAAGTCCGGAGATTGGAAAGGCTTCGGGACTGAGTTCGATGCGATGCGCGAGCTCCTGGAGGAAATGAACCGAGGCTCCAGCGGTCACTAATGCCTCCAGAATCCGCATTCTCACGCCATCTCTGGCCAGAGGAGTGGAAATTATCAGCGCGGATGGCACGACGATCGGATCCGGTCGAAATTATATAGCAGATTCAATGGTATACGAGTTCGGTCCGAGGTTGTTACCCTCCCCGCTCGTTCTACGCTGCGCGCGCAGGCCGATGCGGGCGATGGCGTAGCCGGCCAGCACCGACACGACAATGGTCGCGATCATAGTGACCCGAGCACGCATTCAGCCTGGCATGCGAGGGCAAATGGCCAGGAGGTCCGCCGTCATCGCGAGCAAAGCGAAGCAATCCATCTCTCCGCGTAAAGAAAGAATAAATTGTTTAGTCCGCTTCGCTCCTCGCAATGACGGCGCTATTCCTCCACGTCGGTCGATCCTCACCCGATTTCCTTCGGCGCCACGGTCTCCACCTGCGGCTCGCCGCCGACGGTGGTCACTGTGAACGACCGCGGCTGCGTCAGCACTTCGGGCTGCAGGATCTGGTCGAGCTGCTCCTTCGTCAGCAGCTTCTTTGCCAGCACCAGATCGTAGACGCTGTCGCCGGTGACGAGCGCTTGCTGCGCGATGTCGGTGGCGTTGGCGTAGCCGATATAGGGGTTGAGCGCGGTGACGATGCCGATCGAGCGCTCGACGCCTCTGCGCAGATGCTCGCGGTTGGCGGTGATGCCGTTGACGCAGCGTTCCGCCAGCGTGAGGCAGCCGGCGCGCAGATGGTTGACGCTCTTGAACAGGCTGTGGGCGATGATCGGCTCGAAGGCGTTGAGCTGCAGCTGGCCGGCTTCGGCGGCAAAGCTCACCGTAACGTCGTTGCCGATCACCTCGAAGGCGATCTGGTTGACGACCTCGGGGATCACGGGATTGACCTTGCCCGGCATGATGGAAGAGCCGGCCTGCATCGGCGGCAGATTGATCTCGTTCAGCCCGACGCGCGGGCCTGACGACAACAGCCGCAGATCGTTGCAGGTCTTCGACAGCTTTACCGCGACGCGCTTGAGCACGCCGGAGAGCTGGACGAAGGCGCCGCAGTCCTGGGTCGCCTCGATCAGGTTCGACGCGGTCACGACCGGAATGCCGGTGATCTTCCGCAAATGACGGCAGACCAGTGCCGCATAGTCCGGATGCGAGTTGATGCCGGTGCCGATCGCGGTCGCGCCCATGTTGATCTCGCAGATCAGGGCGACAGCCTCCTTCAGCCGCTGCTCATCCTCACCGAGCATTACCGCATAGGTGGAGAATTCCTGGCCCAGCGTCATCGGCACCGCGTCCTGCAACTGGGTGCGGCCCATCTTGATGACGTCCTTGAACTCCTCTGACTTCGCCTCGAACGACTGGCGCAGCACCGCCATGGCGTCGACCAGTTGCATGATTCCGGCATAGGCCGCGAGCTTGAGCGCCGTCGGATAGACGTCGTTGGTCGACTGGCTCATGTTGACATGCTCGTTGGGATGCAAGAATTTATAGTCGCCCTTGGGATGCCCGAGCAGTTCCAGCGCGCGGTTGGCGATCACCTCGTTGGCGTTCATGTTGGTCGAGGTGCCGGCGCCGCCCTGGATCACATCGACCACGAATTGCTCGTGCAGCTTTCCGGCCCTGATCTCCTCGGCAGCGGCGACGATGGCGTCAGTGCGGGTCGCATCGAGCAGGCCGAGCTCATGGTTGCTCCTGGCCGCGGCCGACTTGATCGCAGGCCAGCGCCGCGATCAGGTCCGGATAGATCGAGATCCTGGTGCCGGTGATCGGAAAATTCTCGATCGCGCGCAGCGTGTGGACGCCGTAATAGGCATCCGCCGGCACATCGCGGTCGCCCAGCAGATCGTGTTCGCGTCGCGTGGTCATCGCAAGACCCTTTCGCCGGGGTGTTTTGCAAACCCCGATGAGATCAGGAAGGGCCGGCTTTTCCAAGCATTATTGCTGACGATCGCGGGCTCGCCTCAAACCGGGGCGATCCGCCACGCGAGTGGAGGGCCTGCTCCGCGAGGGCCGAGTCAGTTCGCGGAGGCGACCTGAGAGATGGCCGGCGGCTCCGGATCAAATCCGAATACGCCGACGAGATATTTGTAGTAGTCGGGCTACTTCTCTTTCAGCTGCGCCCGCGTGTTGGGTTCGTGAGTCGCGTCCTTGCCGGTCGGAATTCCCTGTTGTTCTTGAGGACATACGCCTCCTTTGGATAGAAATTCTTGCTCTTGCCCTCGGCGTAAAAGGCGAGGATGCCTCTGTTGTCGTAGCCCTGCGGCATCAGCCGCGCGTGGTAGACGTGAAGGAACTCATGGAGCATGACCGGGTCCTGCGCATAGGTCATCATGTTCACACGCCTGCCGCAAGCTGGTCGAGGCACATGGCGGCTAGCTAGATCGGACGCCTGATCGGCGCCGGAAGCGACGGCTCAGTCCTCGTCTCCGAACAGCCGGATCCGCGGCGTCTCGATCCTCACCGGCTCGGCCGCGAAACTACGCGGCGAGCCGGTTTCTTCGCGGACCTTCAGTTCGACATCGCGAAGCTCGTCATCCCCGCGACCGCGGTAGCGGCGCTTCTCCACCCATTGCTGGCGGCGTTCGGCCTTGCGCTGTTCCTCGGCACGGCGCAACTCGCGTTTGACGTCAGGATCGCGCGCCCTGGCGAACGCATTGTCAGTGGTTGCGGATGGCTCACGGGCAGCGGTTTGCGTCGAGGTCGCGGCAGGCTGCGGGTTGGAAACCGGCGCAGCGTTGGCTTGTTGCGTTTGCGGCTGAGCCTGTTGTTGCCGGGCTTCTTGTGAGAGGGCTTGTGGCGCAGGGCTGACGGTGACGGGTTTGGTTGCCGCCGCCTGTGTCGCCTCGATATAAGACGAAGATTCGAATGCGGCGTTTGCTGCCGGAACGGGATCCGTCGTTCGCCGTTCCACCTTGCTTAGTTCCGCGCCCTGCTTGGGAGCGTGGGGGCTGACGATGTTGGAAATCAGCAGCCCACCGCCAAGGCCAGCGGCAAGCGCAACGGCGATTGTTCCTGCTCCGGCAAAAATGCGGTGGTAGTGCGCATGGCTCGGCTCCTCGTTCTCGCGGGCAACGTGCGAGGCTGGCGCGGCGTGTGGACGGTATCTTTCTGAGCGACTTCGAGCAGGGCGAGATCGGGTCGGACCTGTTCCGGCATGCCTGCCTGATGGGGCTGGACGGCATGGTCTCGAAGCACCGCGAGACCTATATCGCGGCGGCCGGTTCCGGCATTGGGTCAAGATCAAAAACCGGGCGCATCCGGCGTTTGGCCGGGTTCAGGATCAGTTCTGAAACAGCGCCGGCACGGGCGCATGCGACGTTTTGAGGTCCCGGAGGACAATGGATTCATCGCAGAATGCGTGAGACTTTGGGATTGCGGATTAGACAAAAGACATCATGCTGATCGTGTTCCAGCCGGAACACATCGTGAAGACGGCGACCAGACTCGGTCGCGAGCGTCGCAGATGAATGGACGATATCAGCCATGCAAGCTGGGACGACGCCGAAGAAAAGGACAAGCCTTAACGGGCGCGCCGCGCTCAAGCTGATGCGGCTGGATGGCGCGCGGCGTGCTGACCAAGCGGCAAGTGATGCGCGCGTGGCCAAGGCCGGTTCGTCCATTGCAGTTGCGCTGCTGCTGATCAGCTCGGGCGCAAGCGCCACCGAATGCCAGTCGTCGCCCGGCCACGATGGCAAGTGGTGGTCGTATCAGATCGTGGACTCTAGCAGCCTGTCGGACTGAGGGTTCGATTTTGGTGAGTGCAGCTGACGGCGTTGCGGATCATGGTGACCGGGGCGATCATAGTGGTTGCCGTTAGGGCTCGAATGCAAGTCTCGCGGTCATTTCCGCGCCAGGAGGAAGGGCCACGCACCGGAGGCAACCGCCAAGGCGAACATCCGCTTCATGTTCCACGCCATGGTGACGAGGGTCCACTCACCTTGGACATTTTCGAGCCCACGCAGCAGGAACTGGCGGAAGCCCATCACCGATTTGATGATCCCGAACACCGGCTCCGGGATCTGCTTGCGCAAGGCATAGAGCTTCTTGCCTTCGGGCGTCTGCAGACGGTGGCTCATGGCTTCGAGCGGCGTCGGGTTCTCCGGCGCCGACGGTACTTTGGCAAAGCGCTCCGACAAGGGCGGATAATGCGACTGGCGGCCCTGCGCAATCATCGGATCGATCTGCGCCGCAGCGCAGAGGGCCACGTTGGCTTCGCTGAAGTAACCGGTGTCCGCCAGCAACGTCTCCGGCTTGCCCAGGTCCTCGGGCAAGGTACCAATCCGCTCCAGCATCGGCTCGATCTGCTGCTTGTCGTTGGGCGCCTGGACCACCTGCGCGGCGATCACCAGAAGGCTGTCCGCCGCCACCACCGCCTGGGCGTTGTAGCACTGCTCGAACCCTCCGCCCGCCACCGGCATGATGCGCGACGCTTCGTCAGTCAGATTGATCTGATCCGTTGGCCGCGCACCTTCCACCGGAGGCTGGGGCGGCTTGCCTGTGGGCTTGTTGCCCGTGGCCTTGGCCTTCGCCTCCCGCGCCGCCAGCTTGGCTTTGTGCTCGGCGGCCTCTCGTTCAAACCGCTCCTTGGCGCGGGCTTCGATCTTGGCGCGGGCCTGCGCAAGCTTCGCTAAACGCTTCTCGCGGCGCGCCAATTCGTCTGGGATCGACATGCCATCGGGAACATCGGCGTGATCCGCGGCTTCGGCCCGCGCCAGCAACTCGGCCACTTCGGCCTTCAATTGCGCCTCGATCTTGCCCGCGTGCTCATACGAAAGCGCACTGTGCCGGCTGGCATTGGCGTGGATCTTCGTGCCGTCGAGCGCCACCGTGCCCAGCTTGAGCATCCCTATCTCGCGCGCCAGTGCCAGCACCTGCACGAACAGCCCTTCGATCTCCTTGAGAAAGCGCCGCCGAAACGTCGCGATCGTGTCGTGATCGGGATGGTCGTTTGCCGCGATGAAGCGGAACGCCACCGAATCGTACGTCGCACGCTCCAGCTTCCGGCTGGAAAACACGCCTGTGGCGTAGCCGTAAACCAGAATGCCCAACAGCAGTGCTGGGTGATAGGACGCCGATCCCGTGCCCCGATAGCTCCGGCTCATCGCCGACAGGTCAAGCCCGTCAATCACCTCAACGACGAACCGCGCCAGATGTCGCTCCGGAAGCCAGTCATCCACCGACGGCGGCAGAAGGAAGCCAGTCTCGCGGTCAATCGTGCGGAAATTGCTCAAAAGCGTGCCACCCAGCGAGGAAGAAAGGCCGAATCAATGCAAAGATTCTACCCAACCCCGCTAAGTCCGACAGGCTGCTAGCACCTTGCGACGGGCAGCGAGCGTGAAAGGGCAAACAATTGGTCCCAAACGCGACCTCACCGACAAACCGTAACTATTCGTCCCGTATACATCCGCGAGCTGTGCCTGCACACAAGTCGCGAGCGTCCGAGTCCAGACCCAGCCTGTTGAAAGCCGATCGGGGCGCAGCCAATTGCGCCCCGATCCGAGCGCAGAGCGAGCGCCACGAAGACCTTCAAGAACAGTTGAAACCTTCCAATGGAGGTGTATTTTGGGATTGAATGGCATTGTCATCAAGAGCCACGGAGGCTCGACGCCAAGGGTTTCGCGAGACGCCATCAATCCCCGGTTAAAAAATGGCGCTCCAAGAGTTGCACTCCAAAATCAAGCGGACGATAGCATCTGCGGTTAGACGGCGCGGCAACAAACGGAGGACGTTATGGCGTGGCGTGACGACAAGGCTCGGGCAACCCTGATCCGCGAGGCGGCGGGAAGCATGCAGCCGGGCAAGACGCCCCGGGCCTTTGCCGAGCTTCTGTTCGACCACACCAATATCGAGGACCTCGTCAGCTACGATGCCGCTTCCCTGGCCTTCCTGGCAGAACAGGCCTGGGAACATGTGCAGCGACGCACGGCGGGCAGTGCCGATATCCGCGTTATCAATCCGATGATGCCGGACGGGCGCGAGATTTCCGTTCTCGAAGTTCTCAACGACAACATGCCCTTCCTGGTCGATTCCACCATGGCGGAGCTCGCCGAGCAGGGCATCGAAGTCACGCTGGTCGCCCACCCGATCATCGCCGTGGAGCGCGATGAGCAAGGCAAACTCCTGCGTTTCTACGGCGAAACGCTGACAGAGGGGGCGAAGGGCGAGCGCGAAAGCCTGATCCATTTCCACATCGCGCGTCTGGACGCCGACGCCGACCGCCAGAAGCTGATCGAGGGCCTCAGCCAAGACACTCAACGACGTGCGCGCCTGCGTCGCCGACTGGCAAGCTATGCGGGCCCGCGTCGAACACGCGATCAAGACCTTCAACACCAATCCGCCGCCGCTGCCGATCGACGAGATCGCCGAAGCCAGCCAGTTCCTGCAATGGCTGTGCGCCGACAATTTCACCTTCCTGGGCCTGCGCGAATATCGCTTCTCGTCCGACACCGATGCGTCAGACGAAATTAGCGCGGGCCAAGGCCTCGGCATCCTGTGCGATCCCGATGTGAAGATCCTGCGGCGCGGCACCGAAATGGTGGTGATGACGCCGGAAATCCGCGAATTCATGCGCGAGCCGACTGTCCTCATCGTCACTAAGGCCAATGTGAACAGCCGTGTTCATCGCCGCGTCCGCATGGATTATGTCGGCATCAAGCTCTATACACCCGACGGCCGGCTCGAAGGCGAATTGCGCGTCGTCGGCCTGTTCACCTCAGGCGCCTATACCCGCTCGGCGCGGCAGATCCCCTATGTCCGCCACAAGGTGGCGCAGGTGCTCGAGCGCGCCGGCTTCGAAGCGGACAGCCATTCAGGCAAGGCCGTCCAGCACATCCTCGAAGACTATCCGCGCGACGAACTCTTCCAGGTCGATGCCGAGACGCTCTACAATTTCGTCATGGAAATCCTGACGCTCTATGAGCGCCCCCGCGTGCGGGCGCTGGCACAGGCCGACAAATTCGACCGCTTCGTCTCCATCCTCGTCTTCATTCCGCGCGAGAAATATGACACCGATGTGCGTACGCGCGTCGCGGCCTTCCTGGCGCAGGTCTATAAGGGGCGCCTGTCAGCCTCCTACGCCTCGTTCCCCGAAGGGTCGCTTGCTCGCGTCCACTACATCATCGGGCGCTATGAGGGCGAAACGCCTGTCATCGAGCGCGCCACGCTGGAAGCTGGGATCAGCGCCATCGCCGCGACCTGGGGCGACAAGCTGAAAGCCGCGCTCGCCACCTCCACCGACGGCATGCGGGCCCGCATGCTCGCCAACCGTTATGCCCGGGCCTTCGCCGGCGGCTATACAGAAGCCTTCGGCACCGCACAGGCGACTGCCGATATCGCCACCATCGAAAAGCTCACCCCGGCTCGTCCGGTGGCGATTTCGGTCTACCGCATCGAGGGCGAGGACGATCCGACGCGCTTCGGCCTCAAGGTCTTCTCGCGCGGCGCGCCCCTGTCGCTGTCCTACCGGGTGCCGGTGATCGAAAATCATGGCCTGCGCGTGGTCAACGAACGCACCTATCAGATCGTGCCCAGCGCCGACGCCGGCACCCGCGCCGGTATGGCTGCACGATATGACGATCGAGGCCAATGACGGCAAGCCGATCGTTATCGACACGGAATTCAACCATCGCCTGGAAGCCTCGATCATGGCGGTGGTGGGCGATCGCGCCAGAATCCGACGGCTACAACGCCCTCATTCTGCGGACAGCCCTGGGCTGGCGCGAAATTTCGGCCATTCGGGCGCTCTCGCGCTACCTGCGCCAGATCCGCGCACCGTTCGGCCAAGGCTATATGTGGGAGACTTTGCGCAAGAACACGGCGATCACCACCAGCATTGTCGCTCTGTTCCGGGCCCGCTTCGACCCGAACCTCGTCGCCACCGGCGCCGAGCGCTCGGCACGGGAGACGGCGATCCTCGCCGAGATTGAGGAGCAGCTCAAATCCGTCGCCTCGCTCGACGAAGACCGCATCCTGCGCCTTTTCACCAATCTGGTGCAGGCCACCATCCGCACCAATCTGTGGCAGATCGGCCAGGACGGGCACCCGCGTCCGGTGATCTCCTTCAAATTCGAAGCGCGCAAGATCGAGGACCTGCCGGCGCCGCGGCCGCTTTACGAGATTTTCGTCTATTCGCCGCGTGTCGAAGGCATTCATCTGCGCTTCGGCAAGGTGGCGCGCGGCGGCCTGCGCTGGTCCGACCGGCCGCAGGATTTCCGCACCGAGATCCTCGGCCTGGTCAAGGCACAGCAGGTCAAGAACGCCGTCATCGTGCCGGTCGGCGCCAAAGGCGGCTTCGTGCCCAAACGCCTGCCGCCGCCCTCCAATCGCGATGCCTGGATGGCGGAAGGCACCGAAACCTACCGCATCTTCATTCGCTCGCTGCTCGAACTCACCGACAATCTCGATGGTGACACCATCGTGCCGCCCGACAACACCGTGCGGCACGATGGCGATGACCCCTATCTCGTCGTCGCCGCCGACAAGGGCACCGCCACCTTTTCCGACATCGCCAACGCTATCTCGGCCGAGAAGGGCCATTGGCTTGGCGATGCTTTCGCCTCCGGCGGCAGCCAGGGCTATGACCACAAGAAGATGGGCATCACCGCGCGCGGAGCGTGGGAAGCCGTCAAGCGCCATTTCCGCGAGCTCGGCACCGATATCCAGACCGTGCCCTTCACCGCTGCCGGTGTGGGCGACATGTCCGGCGACGTTTTCGGCAATGGCATGCTGCTCTCGCCGGTGACCAGGCTCGTCGCGGCTTTCGATCACCGCGACATCTTCATCGATCCCTTGCCCGACCCGGCCATCAGCTTTGCCGAGCGCCTGCGCATGTTCAACCTGCCGCGGTCGAGCTGGCAGGATTACAACAAGTCGCTGATCTCGCAGGGCGGCGGCGTGTTCTCGCGTTCGCTCAAGGCAATCCCGCTCGCGCTGGAAGTGCGGGCCTTGCTCGATCTCGACAAGCCGCAAGCCACGCCCTTCGAGGTGATGACGGCAATCCTGAAGGCGCGCGTCGACCTCCTCTGGTTTGGCGGCATCGGCACCTATATCCGCGCTTCGGGGAAAGCGACGATCATGTTGGCGATCGCGCCAATGATCCGATCCGTGTCACGGGCGCGGATGTGCGCGCCCGGGTGATTGGCGAAGGCGCCAATCTCGGCTTGACTCAGCGCGGCCGCATCGAAGCGGCGCAGAAAGGCATCAAGCTCAACACCGACGCCATCGACAATTCGGCCGGGGTCAACACCTCCGACGTCGAGGTCAATCTCAAGATCGCGCTGGCGCGCCCCGAACGCGATGGACGCCTCAGCCAGAATGACCGCAACAGCCTGCTTGCCGCCATGACCGACGAGGTCGGCACGCTGGTCCTGCGCAACAATTATTTGCAGACGCTGGCGCTTTCGCTGGCCGAACGCAAGGGCTTGGCCGAGACCGGCTTCCTCACCCGCCTGATGCAATCGCTCGAGCAGCGCGGCCTCCTTGACCGCGCCGTGGAATTCCTGCCGGACGATGTGGCGATCGCCGAGCGCACCCGGCGCGGCCAGCCCTTTACGCGGCCGGAACTCGCCGTGCTGCTCGCTTACGCCAAGCTGACGCTTTACGATGACCTGCTCGCCACCAGCGTGCCCGACGATCCCTATCTCGCCCGCGAATTGTCCCAGTACTTCCCGCACGAGGTTCGGGACAAATTCCCCGATTCGGTGGAATCACCATCGCCTTCGGCGGGAGGTCATCTCCGACCAATCTCGCCAATGCCGTGATCAATCGCGGCGGCCCGGCTTGCGTCGTGCGCCTGATCGACGAGACGGATGCCGACGTGTCCACCATCGCCAGGGCCTTCGTGGCGGTGGACGAATCCTACGGCCTCAAGCGGCTGAACGAGGCGATTGATGCGCTCGATAACAAGATCGACGGTCAATTGCAGCTCGGCCTCTACGCCGCGGTTCAGGATCTCCTGCACTCCCGCATGGTCTGGTGCGTGCGCAATGTCGATTTCAGCGCCGGTCTGGATGCGGTGATCTCGCGCTTCGGCCCTTGCATCCGTGAGATCGCCGCCGGGCTTGACAATGCCCTGCCGCAGGACATGCAGGCCGGGCGCAGCAAGCGCCGGCAGGACCTGAGCGATGGCGGCGTCCCGGCTGGAACTTGCCGGCGAACTCGCCGACCTCAACGCCCTGGTCTCCGCACCCGATATCGTGACGGTCGCAGGGCGCACCAACCGCGCCATCGGCGATACGGCCACGACCTTCTTCGCCGCCGAGACCAATTTCCGTCTCGACCGCATCATCGCCGCCGCACGCGGCGTGCCGGCGAACGATTATTTCGAACGTCTCGCCATCGACCGCGCCGTTGACCAGATCGCAGCCGCCGAAAGAAGACTGGTCGCGGATATGCTGGCAAACGGCCAGTCCGGCCAGCAGGCCGCCGAGAACTGGCTCGCGGCCCATCCTGAAGCTACGCGCATCCGCCGTTCGGTCGAGGAGATCGCTGCCAGTGGCCTGACGCTCGCCAAGCTGACGGTGGCTGCGAATTTGCTGGGCGATCTGGTCAAGGGTTGATGGTCCGCGCGGCAACGAAGCGGGATTCTGTGGGGCGAGTCCGAGGCGCAAGGTTGTTTTGAAAGCCTGGGACAAGAATGTTCGCTTGAAAACTCGTCTCAGCGCGGTCAGCGCGCCTTCGAACGGAAAGCCAAATGATCCACGTTGCTTGCCCGTGCATGTTCCAAACCGGGTGCACCGCCGCACGCATGGTGGCAAAGGCAACCGGCTCCATCGTCCCATTGATAGGCCGCGGCGTATGGGTCCCTGCGTTCGAGGGACGACTGGAGATATTGCCCCCACCACAGCCACCGCCGAATATTGCACGCAGTTAATGCTCGCCGGCCCTTGGCGAGCGCGCGGCCGGTTCCCATGTTTCGCTTCGGGAATATTCGGCCTGGAGGACGGACCATGTCTTATAGCGGCTCTGGCAATACCGGCGGCGGCGCATCAAATGCTGGCGGCGCCTGGCGGAACGACGGCGGGTGCCGCCGCATGCGTTCGATCCCGATTTGCAGCCGGAACTGTTTCGCGGCGTGCTGACGCGGCGGGTGTTTGCGTTCCTGATCGACCTCGTCGTGCTGTCGGTTCCTGTCATCCTCGGCTACATCTTCATTGCCGTGTTCGGCGTGATCACGCTCGGGCTCGGCTGGATGCTGTTCTGGCTGGCGTGGCCGGCCACCATCGTGTGGGCGATCGTCTATTACGGCGCCTCGATCGGCGGCCCGCATTCGGCCACCACGTGGGCATGCGCGCGATGGATCTGGAGGTGCGCACCTGGTACGGCGCGCCGGGCTATTTCGTGCTCGGCGCCTGCGCATGCCGTGCTGTTCTGGGTCTCGGTCTCGTTCCTGACGCCGCTGGTGCTGCTGGTCGGCCTGTTCAACGGCCGCCGCCGGCTGCTGCACGACATCATCCTGGGAACCGTGGTCATCAACAGCTCGGTTCGTACCCAGGTAGTGCCTGCGCCACGCAGCAGCTATTGAGCGAGCCAGCAAACTGTAATTGACGGTCGGCCCTGCCGGCGCGATGCCAGAGTTTCTCCGGCCCGAAATGTATCGGGACCGGAGCGGCTCTTTTTCGTTTTGATGCGTTTTCTTAACGGGAACCGGTGTCTCACTTCGCGCGAAAGCGTATGGTTGATCTGTTTCGGAGGCCTGACGACCCTCGTGACCCAGCATTCGCGTGACACCCCGCAATTCTACCTGACGGCGCCCTCGCCCTGCCCGTATCTGCCGGGCCGGCACGAGCGCAAGGTGTTCACGCATCTGGTCGGCGACAAGCGCCGGCGACCTCAACGACCTCCTGACCCATGGCGGCTTCCGCCGCAGCCAGTCGATCGCCTACCGCCCGGCCTGCGAGCCAGTGCCGCGCCTGCGTCTCGGTGCGCGTGGTCGCCGACGAATTCCGGCCCTCGCGCAACTTGCAAGCAGCGTTCCGGCGCGCAATGCCGACATCGTCGGCGAGCATGCGCAGCGCCGGTGCCGACCTCGGAGCAGTATTCGGTGTTCCGCGCCTATCTCGACCAGCGCCACCGCGACGGCGGCATGGCCGACATGACCGGTGCTCGACTACGCCATGATGGTGGAGGACAGCCATGTCGAGACCCGCATCATCGAATACCGCAAGCGCGGCGTCGATACCGGCATCACCGGGCGCGGCGCAGGCGAGCTGCTCGCGGTGGCGCTGACCGACGTGCTCAGCGACGGGCTGTCGATGGTCTATTCGTTCTTCGAGCCGTCGCAGCAGAGCCGCTCGCTCGGCACCTTCATGATCCTCGATCACATCGACGCGCGCGCGCAGGCTGGGCTGCCCTACGTCTATCTCGGCTACTGGATCGAGGGCTCCAAGCAAGATGGACTACAAGGGCCGCTTCCTGCCGCAGCAGCGGCTGGCGCCGTCAGGCTGGCTGCGGGTCGACGCGACGGGCGAAATGCCGTCCGAGCCGCAGGACTGAGAAGGCGATCCAGCGGCTCAGACTCACGCCGCGCCGAATCCGCTGCGCGCAGCGATAGCCACGGTATCCCGACACCTTCAGGTCTGTAATCGGCATTCTCTGGCCGAATATCTTCAACCTGTAGTATTGTGTCGTGATAAGGGTCGATGGGTGATCCACACGCGGGACGGTCGCCGGAGCAGCTAGCCCTCATGAACGAACCGGGCCCTTCCGGCCGCCACGATGCCTCAGCTCAAGCTATCCTATGACTGGCTGCAGCGGCGGATCGTCTTCTGCGGCGGTCGCGTTCGCGCTGGCGCTTTCGCCGTGCAGGCCTTCCAGGCCTGGCACGGGCTATCGCACTCGGCCCGCACCGAGGCAGACACGGCGGGCGGCCAACCTGGTCTACATTCTGAGCGCCGCACAGTGCAGGAGGCGGTGGCCTGCGCTCGATGCCTCGCTGGTGCAGATCGGCAGCGGCAAGCGCGGCGGACTGGGCGGTCCGTCCGGCAGACGCGGACTGACTGAATGCCGTGCTGACGGGCGCGATCGCCGGCCTGCCAAACACGGGATCGCTGAGCGTCACCGATAGCCAGCGGCGTCATCCGGCATGTCGACGGTCGCAGAGCATCGCTGGGTCAGTCGCGGCAGGATCTCTATCTGTTCCGAGACTCTCCGCCGCCAAGCGAATGCAGGATGGTGGCGGACAGACCCTCAAGGGCAGTGTACCGGCGAGATGCTGATCCTCTCGGGCGACGGCTGGAATGCGCCCGGCTGACACGTTCCAGGGCGTAGCTGTACGCCACGCTTGCGCTTGCAGCAGCTGCGCGAATTCTACCGCTCGATCGATGTCGGTCCCGGCGGGCTGATCCGCATCCTGCATCCTGACGGACAGGTTCTGTTCCGCGAGCCGTCGTCACGCAGAACCCAGATCGGCGAACCCGGCGCTGGAAGAACCGGTCTACCTGGGCTTTCCGGGCCGGCAAAGCCGATGACGCCCTGCTGGACGAGGAGTCCGGCCCCAACGGGCGTCCCCCTCATCACCGCCTTCCATGCGCCTGCCGTCGCCCGGACTGCCTGCTTGCGGTCTTCTCTCGATCGCGGGGCGGCGTCCGCGGAATGGCGCAACAAACTCGCCGTCGATGGCGGTCTCCTCGCCGCGCGAGATTTTGGTTCCCGCGAGCGCGACCACGATAATCCTGCAATTGCTGGTGGGCGCGCCACGCCGCGACAGTGCGGCTGGCAAGCCGGGAGCGGCAGCTGCTGCTGGCCGAGTCGATCGCCCACATGGGCGCCGTCACCTTCGACATCGCGACCGCTACGGTCCGGCCGTCGCCGCAGATCGCCGCCATTTTCGGCTGGCCGGATCCCGTCGAGGAAATTCCGCTGCAGGCGTTCCTTGCGGCCGTGCACGAAGCGGACCGGCAGCCGCTCTCAGCCAAACGATCGCGCGGTGTGCCGAAGGCGGCGGGCCGTTATCGCCAGGAATTTCGCATCATGCGCCCGGATGGCAGCGTGCGCATCATCTGGTCCGAAGGATTCCAGGACGACGGCGCGCGAACCGCCGCGGCTGGCGTCGTCGCCATCTGCCAGGATGTGACCGATCGCCGGATGGCGGAACGCCAACCGGCCCAGTCACAGAAGATGGAAGGCGTCGGCCAACTCACCGGGCGGCGTCGCCCACGACTTCAACAACCTCGCTGACCGTGATCATCGGCAATTTCACACGCTGTCCGAATGCGGCCCGGCGCGGACGCGCGCCCGCGAGACTGGCCGAGATTGCGCTTACAGGCTGCCGATCGCGGCGCCGATCCGCGCGCAGCCTGTTGGCCTTCTCACGAAAGCAGCCGCTGCAAGCCGCGCGTGGTCAATCTGAACGAGATCGTCCTGGAAACCGACCATCTGCTGCGGCGCACCCTCGGAGAACAGGTGGAGCTGAAACCCGCCCGGAACGCAAGATCTGGCTGACCATGGTCGATCCCGCGCAATTGCAGGCCGCCCTGCTCAACCTGGCGGTGAACGCGCGCGATTCCATGACCAAGGCGGCAAGTTGACGATCGAGACCGGTAACGTCGTGCTCGAGGAGCACTACGCGCGGCAGAGCGCGGATGCCAAGCCCGGCGCCTATGTCCTGCCGGCCGTGAGCGATACCGGCATCGGCATCCCTGTCGCCATACTGGAGCGCGTTCGAACCGTTTTTCACGACCAAGGAGACCGGCAAAGGAACCGGACTCGATTAAGCATGGTCTACGGCTTCATCAGGCAGTCGAATGGCCACATCAAGATTTATAGCGAAGTCGGGCACGGCACGACCGGAAGCTTTATCTGCCGCGAAGCGGAGACCACGGCGCGTGGAGGCATCCGCCTCGGCGATCGAACTGGACCAGGCGGCAACGAGACCGTGCTGGTGGTCGAGGACGACGGCTGGTACGTGATTTCGTCGTGCAGCGTGCGGCAGCTCGGTTACCGGACACGACTGGCCGGGAACGGCAGGAAGCCCCTGGCGGCTCTCGGCGACGGCCGGATCGACCTGCCGCTGACCGACGTGATCCTGCCGGGTGCGCTGACGGGCAAGCAGGTCGCCGACGCAGCCAGCGGCAGCGGACCGGGCCTCAAGGTGCTGTTCATGTCCGGCTATACCGAAAATGCGATCGTGCATCACGGCCGGCTCTGACCTGCGGCGTCCTGCTGCTATCGAAGCCGTTCCGCGCCACCGACCTCGCACGGATGGTTCGCAGGGCGCTTGCAGGCAACCAGCCCAGCGACGCGCTGAGGCTGTTGCCGTAACGTCTCAGCCGAAGAACGTCTCGAACAGTAGCTTTACGTTCAGCGCGCACGATGATCGCCGGCGACGATCCATGCCACCGCGGCGACCGAACGGGAGATCGCGAAATCGCCCATCTTGCGGCGGTCGGAAACGAACTGCACCAGCGGGATCACCGCGAACGGCAATTGCATCGACAGGATGACCTGGCTGAAAACCAAAAGCTGGCCGGTGCCGCGCTCGCCATAGAGCGCGGTGACGATCACGACCGGAACGATGGCGATGCCGCGCGTGATCAGCCGCCGCGCCCAGCTCGGCAGGCGCAGATGCAGAAAGCCTTCCATCACGATCTGGCCGGCCAGCGTCGCCGGTCACCGTCGAGTTCAGGCCGGAGGCGAGCAGCGCTACCGCGAACAGCGGTCGAGGCCATGCCGAGGCCGAGCAGCGGCGACAGCAGCTCGATACGCCTGGCCGATTTCGGCGACCTCGGTGCGGCCGGTCGCAGTGGAAGGTGGCGGCCGGCGACGATCAGGATCGCGGCGTTGATGAACAGCGCCAGCATCAGCGCGATGGTCGAATCCGTCGTCGCCCATTTGATCGCCTCGCGGCGGCCTTCGTCGTTACGTTCATAGGCGCGGGTCTGCACGATCGAGGAGTGCAGATAGAGATTGTGCGGCATCACGGTGGCGCCGATGATGCCGATGGCGATGTAGAGCATCTCGGGATTGGTGACGATCTCGGTCGACGGCATGAAAGCCCTGCAGCATCGCGGCAACCGGTCGGGCGGCGAGCCACGATCTGAACGCCAGAAGCAGACCGCGATCACGATCAGCAGCGCGATGACGAAGGCTTCGAGGAAGCGGAAGCCCTTGTTCATCAGCAGCAGCAGCAGGAAGGCGTCGAGCGCGGTGATCAGCGCGCCGCCGATCAGCGGAATGCCGAACAGCAGGTTGAGCGCGATCGCGGTGCCGATGACCTCCGCGAGATCGCAGGCGATGATCGCCGCCTCGCAGGCGACCCAGAGCACGAAGTTGACCGGGCGCGAATAGTGGTCGCGGCAGGCCTGCGCGAGATCGCGGTCCGGTGACGATGCCGAGCTGCGCGGCGAGCGCCTGCAGCAGGATCGCCATCAGGTTCGACAGCAGGATGACCGACAGCAGCGTGTAGCCGAACTGCGAACCGCCCGCGAGGTCGGTCGCCCAGTTGCCCGGGTCCATGTAACCGACCGAGACCAGGTAGCCGGGGCCGAGCGAAGGCCAGCAGCCGGCGCGACCAATGCCCGCCAAAGGGCACCGAGATGGTCGAGTTGACCTCGGGCAGGCTCTTCTGGGTGCCAGCGGCGGCGTCAGCGCGCCAGCCGGCGGCAGTCGTATCGGTCATCGGTATGCTCTCGGAATCGGGGCGTCTGACCAGGCGGGCGTTCGTGCATCCATTTCAGCACGATGGCCGATCTTCGATCTTATTGCAACTCATTTGCAACTGCATCTGGCGATCACGAAAATGATACTCGGCGACGTCCTCTGGAAAGCACTGAGGAAGTGCTTTATGCTGAAAGCATGATCAAATTGCCCGTCGAGACGCCCACCGCCACGCTGCGATACGCCCTCGCTCCCGATGAGGCCGGCATCGCCGCCATCGAGGCGACATTCGCCGCCTACGACCGGATGATGGCGATCCTCGCCGAGGTTGCGCCGGTCGGCGCCAACCTCGTCACCCTTCACGCCCAGGCTTACGAAAAGATCCGCGTCGAGACCGGCCTGCCGGCGCGGCTGGTGACGCTCGGCCTGCGCGACCGCGCCGGCTATGTGGCCGGTGCGGCCGATGCGCCGAATTCCACTCGACGACAAGTTGTTTGCGATCAAGGGACCAACTTCACTGACCATTAGCACTGTCCAGGGACGCGTCTTGGTTCCGTTCGATGTCCCGGGCTATCTTGCCGGCTGGGAAAGTCCCTTCCCGGCTCACTTGGTCTCAGACGGCCACGCTTACGAAATCCAGATCGCCGTCAAATCGAAATCAATCCAACCGGAGGAGAAGACCATGCTTCACGAAGGCATCCTTGCACGTATGGGCCGGCTTCTGGCCGCCATCGCCAGCCAGACCATCGACAACGCCGAGAACAGCAACAAGGTCGCGCTGCGTCAAGCAGGCGATCCGCGAAATCGACGCCGGCGCCGACGAAGCGCGCCATGCGCTCGGCAAATCGCGCGCCGAGGAATTCCGCCTCAAGCGGCGGCGCGAAGAGCTGGACGCCGAAGTCGCCGGACTGACCGGAAAAAATCCGTCTCGCAATTGCGGAAAACCGCGAAGATCTCGCGCGCGCCGGCGTCGCACGGCAAATTGATCTGGAGTCCCAGACCATTGCGCTCGAACGCGCGATGGATTTCGTCGAACTCGAAATCGATGAGCAGACCAAGGCCTTGCAGGCGATGCTTGGCGCGCGACGTGAAGCCGAAACCCGCCTCGCCGATCTCGAAGCCAGCCTCGTGCAGCATGCGCCACATGAAACCGGCCGGGCAGCTGCCGCGACCAAGACAATGAGTGCCGACCGAGCCATGGCGGCGATCGCACGCGTCACCGGCGTGCCCGCCTCCAGCGTGCTCGGCGACAAGGAACTCGACGAACTCGACCGGCTGCACCGCGAGAAGGAAATCGCGGCGCGGCTTGAAAGGATCAAATCGCAGCAATGAGTGCCGTGACCGACATCCTGCTCGCGCCCGACGTGCGGCCCTTCGCGATAGCCGCCGCGATCATGCTCGCGCTCGGCGGCATCGAACTGCTGACGACCCTGGTCGGATTCTCGCTCAGCCGAACTCGTCGGCAAGGACATCGCGGCCGACGGCGACAGCCATAGCGCCATCGGCGGCCTGTTCCTCTGGATCAATGCGGGACGGCTGCCGCTGCTGATCCTGATCATCCTGGCGCTCGGCGTGTTCGCGATCGCGGGATTCTTGCTGCAGGGTCATCGCGCACGGCGTCGGCACTGCCGATGCCGGTCGCTGATCGCGGCGCTTGCCGCCGCGGCGCTTCAGCCTGCCCGTGATCCGGGTCACCAGCCGCGGCATCGCCCGCATCATCCCGCGCGACGAGACCTATGCGGTGGAGCGAGGCCGATTTCGTCGGCCACGTCGCCGAGGTTTCGATCGGGCCGCTCGACCAGGGACTGCCCGGCCGCGTCCGTCTCAAGGATGTCTTCGGCAACTGGCACTCTCGTGGCGGCGCGCGCCAGTCCCGACTCCACGCCGCTTCCGGTCGGCGCCAGCGTGTTGCTGGTCGACCGCGACGCCAAAAGCTTCATCGCCATTTCCGCACCCGCCGACCTCATTGCGCAACAACAACATCAGACAGGGCATAAACACATGTGGGAACTTGCAGTACCCGTCGCTATTGGCGTCATTGCCGTTCTTGTTATCGGCCTCCTGCTTGCCAAACTCTACCGCCGCTCGACGCGTGACGAAGCCTATGTCCGCACCGGCCTCGGCGGCCAGAAAGTCGTCCTCGACGGCGGCTCGATCGTGCTTCCGGTCTTCCATTCCGACGGCTGCGGTCAACCTGAAGACGCTGCGGCTCGAGGTCACCCGCGGCGGTCCGGATCTCGCTGATCACCAAGGACCGCATGCGCGTCGACATCGGCGCCGAATTCTACGTGCGCGTCAAACCCGACGCCTCCTCGATCGCGCTCGCCGCGCAGACGCTGGGCAGCCGCACCAACAATGCCGGCGAACTGCGCGAGCTGATCGAGGCCAAATTCGTCGACGGCCTGCGCTCGGTGCGCCGCCACCATGAACCTCGAGGAGCTGCAGGAGCAGCGCGCGACCTTCGTCAAGTCGGTGCAGGACGCGGTCGGCGCCGACATCCAGAACAACGGCCTCGAGCTCGAATCGGTGTCGCTGACGCGGCTCGACCAGAGCGACATCAAGCATTTCAACCCGAGCAATTTCTTCGACGCCCACGGTCTGACGACGCTGACCAAGATCACCAGGGAACGCGAGCAGGAGCGCAACCAGATCGTCCGCACCACCGAGGTGAACATCGCCCAGCAGGACCTCGTCGCCCGCCAGACCACGCTGACGATCGAAGCCACCAAGCGCGAGGCGGAACTGGCGCAGCAGCGCGACATCGCCAACAAGACCGCCGCGATGCGCGCGCAAGACCGCGCAGGTCGAACAGACCGCCGTGCAGAACGAGGCCGAATACCGCATCCAGCAGGAACTGGCGGTCGCCAACAAGCAGACCGAAGCCAACCAGGCGCGCGACACGCGAAAGATCGAGGCCGATCTCGCGGTGAAGCGCCGCAATACCGAAATGGAACGCGACCTGCAGATCGTCGCGCAGGAGAGCCGCGATCGCGGTCGCCGACCAAGAGCAAGGAGCAGTCCGAGGCGCAGACCATCGCCGAGACCGCGCGTGCGCTTGCCATTGCGGCCGAGGAAAAGGTCACGACCGCCCGCGCCACCGAAATCGCCGAGCGCGACAAGATCATCAACGTGATCGCGGCGCGAAAGGCCGCCGAGACCGAGCGCGATGCCGATCACCGTGATGGCGGAAGCCGAAAACCAGGCCGCCACCAACAAGGCGGAAGCCATCAACGTGCTGGCCAAGGCCGACGCCGATGCGGCGACCACCCGCGCCGCCGGCGTCAAATCGCTCGGTCAGGCCGAGGCCGAGGTGGCGGCGCTGAAGGCGGAAGCCCGCAACAAGCTCTCGCTCGGCGATGGTCGACTACGATCTCACGCTGGCGCGCATCAACATCATCCCGAACGCGCTGGCCGAGGCGGTCAAGCCGATCGAGAAGATCTCCGACATCCGGATCTTCGACACCGGCAGCCTGCTCGGCCGCGGCGGCGGCAACGGCGCCATGAATGGCCGATGGCAACGGTCTCGGCCTCGGCGACGGCCTTGCCAGCGCAGTTGCTGTCGGTCTCGGCGTTCAAGCCGATCATCGACAAGATCCTCGCCGAGGGCGGTTTCGCCGCCGGTCCCGACGCGCTGACCAGCCTGACCAATGCGCTGGCCGCGCAGCAACTGGCAAGCTCCCGCCGAACCGCCCGCTATGGAGGATGCAGACGACGTGGTGACGCCGCCCGCGACCATCTCCGGTACGGCCAAGGCGACGCTCGGTCCCAAATCGTAAATCAGGCGGGCGGGCTGATCCGCCGTTCGAACTGAATCGAATGAGGCCCGCCGCATTGACGCGGCGGGCCTTTTTCTTGCGCGTCTCTCTCTCGCGCCTTGTCGGGAAACGGGTGGGTTCGATCGTCGTTGCAGTCAGACAATGAGGCGAGAATCGAACTCAGGAATTTGTCAAGGAATTCTGCCATGTCACGCCGCCGCCGACGCCGCGCCTGCCCGCCACCTTCAACCGCCTGGCCTGGTCCAATCTCGGCCGCGCAATCGGCCGAGCAGATCGCGCTGGCCGCTGCCCCGATCGTCGCCGTGCTGCTGCTCGGTGTCGGCGAAGGCCAGACCGGCCTGCTGCAGACCGCGCTGACGCTGCCCTTCATCCTGTTCGCGATTCCCGCAGGTCTGCTCGCCGACCGCATCTCGCGGCGCTGGGTGATGGCGGGCTCCGAAGCGCTGCGGCGCCGCGGCGCTGGCCGGAATTCTGCTGCTGATCTGGCTCGAGCCAGATGACGCTGCCGCTGCTCTCGCTGCTCGGCTTCATCGCGGTCTGCGGCACGGTCGCCTACAGCGTCGCCGCGCCCGCGCTGGTGCCGTCGCTGGTCACGTCGGAACAATTGCCCGCGGCCAATGCGCGGATCGAGCTGGCGCGCACCGATAGCGTTCGCCAGCGGCCCGGCGCTCGGCGGCGTGCTGGTCGGATGGGTCGGCGCGGCGCCCGCGTTCGGCTTTGCCGCGGCGCTTTCCGTGATCGCGGTCGTGCTGCTGTCGGGCATCTATGAACCGGCGCGCGCGCCCGCGCCGCGCCGCCATCCGCTGCAGGAGATCAAGGAAGGCGCCGCGTTCGTGCTGCATCATCCGCTGCTGCGGCCGGTGTTCATCACGCAGTTCATCTTCAACACGGCGTCGTTCCTGCTGCTCGCCGTGTTCGTGCCCATACGCCGTGCGCCATCTCGGCCTGTCGGCCACCGGCGTCGGAACGACGCTCGCGATGTACGGCGTCGGCATGGTGGTCGGTGCGCTCGCGGCAACGCGGGTGATGCAGCGGCTTGCCTTCGGCACCGTGATCGGGCTCGGGCCCGTCACCGGCTTCGTCGCCGCCGTCGTGATGGCGCTGACGACCATCGTGCCGACGCCGTGGCTGGCGGGCCTGAGCTTCTTCCTGCTCGGCGTCGGCCCGATCCTGTGGGTGATCTCGACCACGACGTTGCGGCAATCGGTGACGCCGCCGTCGCTGCTCGGGCGCGTCTCGGCCATCAACATCATGAGCTACGGCGCCCGTCCGCTCGGCTCCGCGCTCGGCGCCATCGTCGGCGGGCTTTATGGCGCGGAGGCCTGCCTCTATCTGGCGGCCGCCATCTTCGGCGCGCAGGCGCTGGTGATCCTGATGTCGCCGGCGGTCGTCGCTGGCGCGGCAGCCGGACATGGTCGGCGACGGGCCAACCGCGCTGCGGGCCTGCTGAGATCAGCCCTTCGAGAATTGCCGGAAATCAGGCTCCCTGTGAAACCAGAAGCTCGTATCCGCTGATGTTCTTCTGCATCGCGACGTCGTGGATCGGCTGGTTGAGCGGGATCACCGGCACGTCGCGAATGCAGAGCCCAATGAACGCCTTGACGGCCGTTTCGTATTCGGCCGGGTCGTCCGTGAAGCGCGCCTTGTCGATCAGCGCATCCATGTCCTTGTTCCGGTACGATGAGATGTTGAAGATCGAATTGTTGCCGTGGAAATTCCAGTAGAAATAATATTCGGGATAGTCGAGCCAGCCGCTGAAGCGGTTGAGCACCAGCGGCAATTCCTTCTTGTTCAGCGTGGTCCGCCAGTTGGCGCCGGGAATCTTGTCGATCGTCGTCTTGATGCCGATCTTGGCGAGGCTCTCCTGGATCAGCACGATGGTTGGTTCGCCGACGGTGGCGGTGCCTGTGTCCAGTGATAATGTCGTTTCGAGACCGCCTTCGAGACCGGCCTCCTTCATCAGCGCCTTCGCCTTGTCGATATCCGTCACGTAAGGGAATGGCTGGCGGCCACACCGCCTTGGATACTTCAGCGGGCCCGCCATACATTGGCACGGCGCGATTGAAGAAGGCTCCATTCTGGATCTGCTCATAGGGCATCGCCCATGCCAGCGCCTGGCGCAGTTTGGCGTTATCGAATGGCGGCTTGGCGGTGTTCAGCGCGAGATACCACAATGCGTTCGGGATCGGGACGCCGGACACCTTGATCCTGCCTTCCTTCACGATCTGATCGAAGTCGCGCGGCGCAAAACCGCTCGAGAGATCGGCATCGCCCCGCTCAACATCGCACGACGCGTTCCACCCGACGGGATGTCGCGCGTGATGATGCGCTTGAGCTTTGGCAGCGGCCCGCTCGTCCAGCTGTCGAAACGGGCGAAGATCGTTTCGATGCCAGGCTTCCAGCTTTCGATCCGGTAGGCGCCGCCGCCGAGCCTCGTTGTTCTTCAGCCAGGCCATCGCCCAGGGGTCGTCGGGTGTCGCGTTCTTCTTTGCGAGTTCCGAATTGATGATGAACGGCACCACGACGGCCACGTTGAACAGCAACATCTTGTCCCTTGCGGACGTAGTCGATGCGGAAGGTGTGATCGTCTATGACCACGAACTGTTCGGGTTTTCCAGCGAGCCGGCCGACATCTGGAATGTCGGGAAGCCGCCGACCTTGACGGCCCTGTCGAACGACCACTTGACGTCCTTTGCCGTGACCGGGCTGCCGTCGTGAAACGTCGCGCCTTTGCGCAGCCTGAATGTGCAGGACATGCCGTCGGCGGCGACCTCCCAGCTCTCGGCGAGTTCGGGGGCAAGCTTCTCGCGGTCGTAGGACAGCGTCCCGTCCGGCCAGCGTCTTGGCTGCGTAGGACAGCAGCCGGTCGTAGCAATTCCAGGACAGGCCGTTGACCGTCTGGTTTGAGCCAACGCCCTGCATATCCAGCGAGTTGGGGCCAAGCTCCTGAACCACCAGCAAGCGTCTCCGAACGCCCCTGCGTCTTGGCCGGACCACGCCTAACGCCGTAGCGGAAGCGCCAGCCAAGGCTCGTTCGCAGGAAGTTCCGGCGGTTCAGGATGAAAGAAGCGGACATCACGGCGTCTCCATGACAATGCGGCTGCCCGTTTTGCAGGCAAGGTCTGTGCCATCCGCCAGTCGCCAGCCGCGGGCCCCCGTACGGAATTCAACTTGGACCATCGGCATCTTCACTTTATATGATGACTATAATCTTATTCAGATCGGAAACCGCCATGGCCGACCAGACCGCCGCGATCGACGCCACCGCCCGTCCCGAGGCGTCCTCCACCGTCCTGCAGATCGCGGTGCTGGCAGGGCTTGCCGCCACCGGCACGCTGCGCCACCAATATCCTGCTGCCGTCGCTGCCGCAGATGGCGGCGTCGCTGAAGGTATCGAGCGCGGCGGTCACCTCGGCCATCACCATCTTCCTCGCGGTGTTCGCGGTGGGCCAGCTCGTGGTCGGGCCGATCTCGGACCGCTACGGCCGCCGCTGGCCGGTGCTTGATCGGCTTTGCGGTTTTCTTCGCCGGCAGCATCTGGTGCGGCGCTCGCCACCTGACCTGCCGAGCCTGCTGATCGGCCGCGTGATCCAGGCGGCCGGCGCCTGCGCGACCTCGGTGCTGTCGCGCGCCATCGCCCGCGACCTGTTCTCCGGTGCGGCACTGGCGCGCGCGATGGCGCTGATCATGATCGCGATGGCGGCGGCCCCCGGCTTCTCGCCGCTGCTCGGCGGCGCGCTCGACCATTATTTCGGCTGGCGTTCCGAATTTGTCGCTCGTCGCAGCCTTTGCCGGCGCTCGGCGCGCTCGCCTATGGCACCGTGTTCGGCGAGACCCATCACGCGACGCGGACGCCGCTCGATCCGCTTGCCATCGCCAAGAACTATCATTGGCCTGATCGCCGACCGCCGCTTCGTGGTGCCGGCCGCGACGGTGAGCCTGATCATGGGCGGGCTGTTCTCGGTGTTCTCGGCCGCGCCGCGCGTGCTGATCGAGGCGATGCACTTCACGCCGATCCAGCTGGGCCTGTTCTTCGCCGGCACCGTGCTGATCGTGTTCGCCGCCGGCATGCTCGCGACCAAGCTGGCGCCGCGCTACGGGCTCGACCGCTCGATCCGGGGCGGACTGTTGGCGGCCGCCACCGGCAGCATCGCGATGCTGCTGGTCTCGCTGTACAGCCCGTCCTTCCTGCCGTTTCTCGGCGCCATGAGCGTGTTCCTGCTCGGCATGGGCATCGTCAACCCGCTTGGGCACGGCGCAGGCGCTGTCCCCGTTCGGCGAGAAAGCGGGCGCGGCGTCCGCGCTGGTCGGCTTCTGGCAGATGATGACGGCCGCGATCGGCGTCTGGCTCGCGGCGACGATCTCGCACGAGGCGCTGTTCGCGCTCGGCGTGGTGCTGACGGTGTTCTTCGCTTGCCGCGGTCGGGCTCTATACGCTGCGGGCAAGCCGCTAAGGCCGCATGAACATGAAGTCGGTGTCGGGATCGCAATTGTCGGCGACGAAGCGGAAGCTCCGCAGCGATGGCAGACAGCGTCATGGCCTGCTGCCACGCTCCGCCTCGACCATGGCAGCAGAAAAGTGACGCTCGCCGGATTGCGCTGCGCTGCATCGTCGGGCTACCACAAGATGGCGAATCGGCGCCGCTGGAGGCGCCTCGAGAATACCGCTCGTACTTCCCGCCGACGACCTCGTCCGCCGCGATATCCGGATCGAGCGTGTAGAGATCCTGCGCGCGGCCGATGCCGCGCAGCGCAGTAGCGGCCGGTGGACACCAGATAGTTTCGCCCGGCGGCGTCCGAGGCCCGGCGCGGAACGCCGACGACATCAGCAGTTCCCGGTCGACCGAGCGGCACATCGAGGCGATGCGGCTGACCTCGTTGACGGCGGGCCCCACCACGGTGAAGTCGAGCCGGTCGTCGCTGCCGATATTGCCGTAGAACACCTCGCCGACATGCAGGCCGACATGGGCCGTCGTCACCGGGCGGCCCTCGGCGGTGCGGCGGGCGGTGAGCGCGCTTCATGTTGCGGCGGAAGCGATGTTCGGCGCGCAGCGCGGCGCGTCTTGCCACCGCCATGTTCTCGTGGGTGAACATCGCCAGCACGCCGTCGCCGATCAGCTTCAGCACCTCGCCGCCGGCCTCGTGGATGGCGTCGATCGAGGCCTGCGCATAATCGTTGAGGAACGGGATGATCTCGCCGGGCTCGATGCTCTCGCTGATCGCGGTCGAGCCGCGCAGGTCGGAGAACCACAGCACCGTGTTGATGCGCTCGGTGACGCCGCGCGCGATATCTTCCGCGCAACACCTGCTCAGCGGCGTCGCGCCCGAGATAGACCCGGCCCAGCGTCTTGGCGATATCGGCCTGCGCCGCGGATTTGATCGCAAGCCCCAGCACCGGCACCAGGTCGCGCAACGCCGCCAGTCCCTGCGCGCCAAAGCCCTCGTCGCGCCGGGTCACCCAGTAGGAATAGACGCAGTCCATCTGCCCCATGGTGCCGGCCTCGCCGAAGCTGGTGCACATAGGCCACCACATGCTTGTGACCTTTCTCGGCCAGCTCGCTCATGAATTTGAAAGTTGGGGATCACGCCGTCGGCGAGGTCGATCGGCAGTTCCTCATGGCCGTTTTCGAGCATGTGATAGAAGATCGAACTCCGCCAGGCCTCCGCGGCTTCGCCCTCGTTGGTCGAGCCGTATTCGAACACGTCGCTTTCGTTGGTCTCGGCGTCGTTCCAGCGAAAGCCGCGGCCCTCGAAGATCGGGTGCAGCGTATCGATGAAGACCATCCCGCGCGCGACACGGGGACGCCCTCGGCGCAGCAGCGCTCGCAGAAACCGCGGATCAGGTCATTTTCGGGCAGGCCGGTGAGGCCCTGGCTGACCAGCCAGTTCATCAGGCGCAGACGGGGCGTGAGTTCCATACGCCATTATGCCGCGCAATCGTGACGAGTGAAAGCCTCGCGCCCTTCAACGTTTCGCGCGCGCGACGCGCCTCGCCGTCTTCCTTGACGAAGGATTCGATCGGGTTGATCGAGCAGATCGAGCACCAGCTCCGACGGCCGGCACAGCCGGACGCCCTTCGGCGTCACCACGATCGGCCGGTTGATCAGGATCGGATGCGCCAAGCATGAAGTCGATCAGCTCGTCGTCGCTCCATTTGGGATCGGCAAGGCCGAGCTCGGCATAGGGCGTGCCTTTTTCGCGCAGCAGATCGCGCGGCCGAGATGCCGAGCGCTCCGATCAGTTCGACCAGCCGCGCGCGGCTCGGCGGGCGTCTTCAGGTACTCGATCACCTCGGGCTCTTCGCCGCTCTGCCGGATCATGGCGAGCGTGTTGCGCGAAGTGCCGCAGGCGGGATTGTGATAGATCGTGACGGTCATGGCCGGGCCTCCTCTGGATCTTTGCCGCCTCGCCTGCCCCGCGCAGCAGCCAGTTCATGAAAATCAGCAGCCACGACCGCGCCGCATGAGTTCGGCCGCGATGAAGCCGGGAAGATCGGCGGGACGAATGCCCGAAAACGTATTGGTCATCGAGCGCGCGATCGCAACGGCCGGATTGGCAAACGAGGTCGAGGCCGTGAACCAGTAGGCCGCCGTGATGTAAAGGCCGACCAGCCAGGGCACCGCCGGCGCGGTTGAACCGGATGCCGGCGAGGATGGTCGCAACAAGGCCGAAGGCGGCGACGGCCTCGGCGAACCATTGCGCGCCGCCGGTTCGCGCTTTCAGCGAGGCGTCGATCAGCGGCAGCGCGAACATCGCATGCGCCATCATGGTTCCGCGCGATGCCGCCCGGCGACTTGCGCGGCGACGTAGCGCAGCGCATCGCGCGGCGTCAGTTCGCGCTTTCAGCGCAAAGACCAGCGATACCGCCGGATTGAAATGCGCGCCCGAGATCGGCCCGAGAATGGTGATCAGAACCACCAGGATCGCGCCGGTCGGCAGCGTGTTGCCGAGCAGCGCCAGCGCGACATCCTTGGTCAGGTTTCGGCCATGATGCCGGAGCCGACCACGGTCGCGACCAGCATAGCGCCGTGCCCGAGCGCTTCAGCGACCAGACGGCGCGGCAAATCGAATTCGGACATCAGCTCGCCTTCTCCTGGCCCGAGCGTCGCACCGTCGATGCGGCCGATGTCGCGCAGCTTGGTCCCGAGCGACAGCTGGTCGATGCTGGCGAACGGCAGGCTGGTGAAGATACGCGATGCGGTTCTTGAGATAGCGGAACGCCGCGACGAAGGCCGCTTCCTTCTCGATGTCCGTGCCCTTCGACCGCGGCCGGGTCCTCGATGCCCCAATGCGCGGTCATCGGCTGCCCCGGCCACACCGGACAGCTTCGCCGGCCGCGTTGTCGCAAACCGTGAAGACGAAATCCATCACCGGCGCGTCGGCGCGCGGCGAATTCCTCCCAGCTCTTCGAGCGCATCTCGTCGGTGCGGGTAGTCGAGGCGCGTCGAGAACCTTGAGCGCGAACGGATTGACCTGTTCCCTTCGGCTGACTTCCGGCGGAGAAGCGAGCGGAAGCGCCCGCGGCCGTCCTTGCGCAGGATCGATTCCGCCAGGATCGAACGGGCGGTATTTCCGGTGCACAGGAAGAGAACGTTGTAGATGCGATCAGACATGGGCTTTCCTCCTCGTCTTCGGCGGACAACAAGGCGTGAGGTCTTCAATCAGCGGCGCGCAGATTTCCGGCCGCCCGTCGCAGCAATCCTGCAGCATGAACAGCACCACGGCCTGAAAGGCGCTTGAGATCGGCGCGATAGACGATCGAGCGGCTGAAGCGCCGCGCCGTCACCAGCCCCGCGCGCGGACAGGATCGCCAGATGCGACGACATGGTGTTTTGCGGCACGGCGAGCGCCTTGGCGATGTCGCCGGCCGCAAGCCCTTCCGGCTCGTGCTTCGCCAGCAGGCGGAACACGTCGAGCCGGGTCGATTGGGCAAGCGCAGCCAAGCGCGAGAATGGCTTGTTCTGATTCCATATATCCAGACTTATCGATATATTGTCCTCCTGTCAACCCAGAGCAGAGGCTGCCTGCGCACTATATTTCGATAATTCTAGAAATACCGTTGACGAGTCCGGATTCGAATGCGAGGATGCCCGTCATGAAACTCGATGACGCCGCCGCCCATCTCGAAGCGCTGGGCAATCCGACCCGGCTGAAGATCTACCGCACGCTGATCCGCGCCGGTGGCGCCGGGCTTGCCGGTCGGGCGCCTGCAGGACAAGCTGAAGATCGCGCCCTCCACCCTCTCCCATCACATCAAGGCGCTGGTGGTGGTCGGCCTCGTGACCCAGGTGCGCGATGCAACCACGCTGGTCTGCCACGCCAACTACGACGTGATGCGGGAGCTGGTGGGTTTCCTGGTCGCTGAATGCTGCGCCGAGAGCGCCGAAACCACGGATGCCAAGACCGCGGCATGAAGCGCCGCGTTTTTGCGACCTTGTATTTCGATAGTTCTAGTATTATGGGAGGAATGACATGAGCGGAGCCAAGACCGTCGCGATCATCGGAGCCGGCCCGGTCGGCCTCGCCGCCGCCGCCCATGTGCTGGAGCGCGGCATGGAGCCGATCGTGCTGGAAGCCGGCGACGATGTCGGCCACGCCGTGCGCCAATGGGGCCACGTCCAGCATGTTCTCGCCCTGGGAATACAACGTCGATCAAGGCGGCGGACGCGGCTGCTCGGCGCGACGGGCTGGAATTCGCCGGCAGCCCGACCAGTATCCGACCGGCGCCGAGCTGGTCGAGCGCTATCTCGAGCCGCTCGCCACGCAACACGCGCGCTCAAGGACCGCATCCGACATCCGAGCCGCGTCACCGGCATCAGCCGCGTCGGCTTCGACAAGGTGAAGACCAAGGGCCGCGACGCGGCGCCGTTCGAGATCCGCTACCAGAACGGCAAGGGTCCGAGAGTCGCTGCAGGCCGACGCGGTGATCGACGCCATCCGGCACCTGGCATTCGCCCAGTCCGGCCGGCGCCAACGGCCTGCCCGCCATCGGCGAGCACGCAGGCGGCGGACGGATCGCCTACGGCATGCCCGACGTGCTGGGCAGCGACCGCGCGCGCTATGCCGGCAAGACCGTCGCGCGTGCTGGGCGCCGGCCATTCCGCGATCGGCACGCTGATCGATCTGCGCGCGGCTCGCGGCACGAAGCGCCGGACACCGAGCCGGTCTGGCTGTTGCGCGGCAACGATCCGCGCAAAGGCGTTCGGCGGCGGCGCCAACGACAAGCTGGTCGCCGCGCGGCGAGCTGGGCGCGGCCTTCGCCGCGCTGGTGGCAGCGGGCAGGATCAGGGTCGAAAGCGAATTCCGCGGTTTCCGCATCTCGCGCCGCGACGGCGCTCGCCTGCGTCGTCGGCGCCGGCTCCGCCTGCTGCGGCCGCCAGGTCGTCGTCGACGAACTGATCGTCGCGACCGGCTTCCGGCCCGAGCTCGACTTCCTGCGCGAACTGCGGCATCGCGGCTCGATCCGGCGCATCGAATGCCCGGTCGCGCTGGCGCCGCTGATCGATCCCAACGAGCATAGCTGCGGCACCGTGCGGCCGCACGGCGCGCGCGAACTGGCGCAGCCCGAACCGGGCTTCTATTTCGCCGGCATGAAATCCTACGGCCGCGCGCCGACCTTCCTGATGCTGACGGGCTACGAGCAGGTGCGCTCGATCGCCGCCGACATCGCCGGCGACCGCGCGGCCGCCGGAGCGGGTCGAGCTGGTGCTGCCGGAGACCGGCGTCTGCAGCCGCTCGCTCGCGCCAGATGCCAGTCAATTGCTGCGGCGGCCCTGCATTATCGGATGTTGACGCGTGTTGCGTCGGCGGATGCAAAAGCAAAGCAGCGAAGGCAAGACGGGATGCGGCTGCGCGTCCTGATCAACAGGGAGTGGGCGGGATCTCGCTGGAAGGCCGATCCGTCATTGTCGCGATGTGCATGGGGCAGCTGGCAGCCTGCTCCCGCACGTTGTCGTGCCTTCGATTCTTGCGGCGTTCCTGATTCCGGAATGGCATTTGAGCGGCGCACAGGCCGGCCTGCTGGCGGGCTCCGGCGCCGCCGGCTACATGCTGACCGTGCCGGTGCTGGCGACGCTGACCGACCGCATCGACGCGCGCAAAATCCTGATCGCAGGCTCGGCGCTCAGCGCACTCGGGACATTGCTGTTCGGCCTGTTCGCCACCGGCCTGTGGTCGGGCGCCCTCTTCAACGCGATCGCGGGCGTCGGGCTTTGCCGGCGCCTATATGCCGGGCCTCAAGGCGCTGACGGATCGCCTTGCGCCCGGCGATTCATCCCGCGCGATCACGCTCTACACGTCGAGCTTCTCGTTCGGCGTCGGCCTGTCGTTTCTGGTTTCCCAACTCGTTGCGGAAGCCTGGGGCTGGCGCAGCGCATTCTTTGTCACCGCCGCTCGGGCCGCTGGTGATGCTCACCGTCTGCTTGCTGTTACGGCCGGTCGAGCCGAAGCCGGCGTGCAGGGACGGCTGCTGGATTTCGCGCCGGTGTTCCAGAACACGCAAAGCCATGGGATTCGTTCTCGGCTACGGCGCGCATTGTTTCGAGCTCTACGGGATCCGGACCTGGATCGTCGCGTTCTGGACGTTCGTGGCCGCAAGGAGTTCGGACGCGTCGATCCTGACGCCGATCGTGGTCAGCGTGGTGTTCTCGCATGCTGGCCATGCCCGCCAGCATTCTCGGCAATGAACTCGCGCTCCGGTTCGGCCGCCACCGCGCCATCATCGGCCGTGATGTTCAGCTTCCGCCGCGGTGGCGCCTGCTGATCAGGCATCCTCGCTGACAAGTCGCCCTGGCTGCTGCTGCCTTTGATGCTGGTCTATGCCATCACGGTTCCCGCCGATTCCGGCGCGTTGACCTCAGGCATGTCGATGGCCGCAGAACCGAACTATCGCGGCGCGACCATGGCGATGCATTCGACCGTCGGCTTCAGCCTGTCCGCGCTCGGCGCGTGGGCGGTCGGCGTATCGCGCTGGACGCTGCGGGAGGACCGCAGAGTTCAGCGGCCTGGATGGCGGCATTTTCGGTGCTGGCGGCAGGCATTCTGCTTGGTCCGCTGGCGCTCTATTGGTCGAGAAGAGAGGCCGCAGCCGTGAACCGCAGCCAGTTTTCCATCATTGTGGCGCTCGGCACGACGCAGACGCTGGCCTGGGCTTCGAGCTATTACCTGCCGGCGATCCTCGCCGATCCGATCGCGCGCGATCTCGGCGTTTCCTCGAACTGGATCTTTGCCGCCTTCTCGGCGTCGCTGGTCATCTCGGCCATGCTCGGCCGCGCATCGGCCGGCAGATCGATCTGGTCGGTGGCCGCTCCGTGCTGTCGCTTTCCAACCTCGTGCTGGCCGCGGGGCTGGCGCTGCTCGGCCTCACCTACTCGATCCCTGTTCTGCTCGTCGCCATGGCTCCTGCTCGGCATCGGCATGGGTGCGGGCCTCTACGACGCCGCCTTCGGCGCGCTCGGACGGATCTACGGCGACGCGGCGCGGCGCTCGATCACCGGCATCACGCTGATCGCGGGCTTCGCCTCCACCGTCGGATGGCCGCTGACCGCGTGGGGGCTGGAGACGATCGGCTGGCGCAACACCTGCTTTGCCTGGGCGGCAGCGCACGTCCTGATCGGGCTGCCGATCAACTGGCTGATGCTGCCGCCGGTCGCGGGTGCAAAGGCTGCGGTTGCCGCCGCCGTCAAGCCGCACATTCCGCTCGACCGCACCATGATCCTGCTGGCGTTTGCGTTCGCCGCGGCGTGGAGCGTCACCGGCGCGATGGCCGCGCATCTGCCGCGCATTCTCGAAGCCGCCGGCGCGACCTCGCTGCAGGCGGTAGCCGCCGGCGCGCTGATTGGTCCGTCGCAGGTGGCGGCGCGCATCTTCGAGGCGAGTTTTCTCTGCACGATATCACCCGCTGGTGTCGGGCCGGCTGGCCTGCCTGACGCATCCGATCGGTGCCGCCATTATCGGATTGGCAGGCGGCGGCGCGGCCAGCGTGTTCGCCATCTTCCACGGCACCGGCAACGGCAGATCCTGACCATTGCGCGCGGCACGATGCCGCTCTGCGATCTTCGGCCCGCAAAATTACGCCTATCGTCTCGGGATCGTTGGCGCACCAGCGCGGATCGCGCAGGCCGGCGCTCCACTGGCGTTCAGCCTCTTGATCGGCGTCATGGGCAGCCGCATCGCGAGTCGTATCCTCGGCGCTCAGTCTCTCCGCGCTGCTGGCGCTGTGCTTGCTGCGCGAAAGCCCGCCGCCGCAGCCGGAGACGTGAACGCGCAGATGTTCAAGGCGACGCCGGCCTGACCTCCGACGTTGCGATCCAGATCCCGGCGAACACGGCGATCAGCCCAAGCACAAGGTTCGGTGTGATCGGCTCTCCGACGAGTTGCGTGGCGAGCAGCCCCGCCGCGAGCGGATTGACGGTCATGGTATTGGCGACGCGCGTTGGCGATCGCCCGTTCCAGCGCCAGCACCCACAGGATGAACGCCAGCGCGCCGCCGGCAACGCCAAGATAAATGCCGGCGATCCATTGCGGCGTGCTGAACTGGCTCGAGTGCCGCGACGCTTCCCGTCAGCGAGCCGACCAGGACCAGGGCCGCGGCGCCGGTCCCCATGCCGACGGTGAGGAAGCCAAGCGCGCTCGATCGCTGGATGAGGGGGCGAGACCAGACGTTGTAGAACGCCATGCACAAGACAGCTGCGGTCATGATCAGCTCGCCGCGCCAGGCTCCCGGCGGCGCCGGCCGACAATCCCGTTGCAAGCGCGGCAACGACCCCGAGCACCGCAATGCAGACCCGATCGTTTTCCGTCTCGTCAGCGGCTCGATGCCGAGTATTGCGCCGACCACCATGGTGTGCAGCGGCAATGTCGCCAGCGCGAGGCTGGCGCGCGCCGCGGTCGTGTAGGACATCGCGATGTTGTAGAGCACGAAGAACACGCCGAAGAAACAGAAGCCCAGCGCGGCTACAGCCGGCAAGTCGCCGCTGTGCGCGGCCATCGCGCCGCCAGCAACAGCGCCGCCGGCAGCACCGCAGCAAGCCGATCGCCCAGCGCGGAATCGCTAGCGTGATCGGATCGGTGTTGCCGGCGAGATAGCGCGTGATCGCCGCCGCGCGGTCCCGCCGAGGCAACTCGAGACCAGTGCGATCGTGACCCCAACCCATTCGCCCACGCGGTCCCCCATGTCTTGTTAACATGTCTTGCTCAGTCCGGTTGTGGCATCTTGCCGATCGGCAAAGCCTCCGGCAACTACCTGGCAGGTACTCATGGCGCATCGGCACGATTTCGCAGCAAGCCTCCGGTTGTGGCGGCGCAAAAGGGGCCTGTCACGCAGCTTGAACTCGCCAGTCGGTCCAACATCTCGCAGCGGCACCTGAGGTTTCCTCGAACTCGGCCGCGCATCGCCGAAGAACCGCGACATGGTGATGCGGCTCGCCATCGCCCTCGACGTGCCGCTGCGCCAGCTGCAATTCGCTGCTGATGGCGGCCGGCTTCGCGCCGGTGTGGCGGCAGACCAACCTCGCCGCCCCGGAATTCGCTCAAATTCGCACTGCGCTCGATTTCATGCTGGCGCAGCAGGAACCGTTTCCTGCCGTCGCGGTCGATCGGCACTGGGATCTGCTGCAAAGCAATTCCGGCGCCGTCCGTTTGGTCGAATTCCTGGTCGGACCATTGGCACCGGACGCCGCGATCAATCTGGCCGACGCGCTGGTCGCTCCCGACGTGCTGCGGCCATACCTTGTAAACTGGGTCGAGGTGGTCGGCTATTTCGTCCGGAGCGTGGAAGCCGACCGCTGCCGCCGACGGATCGGCGGAGACCGCGGCCCTTCTGAAGCGATTGCTGGCTTATGAAGGCGTCAGGCGGCGGTCAATGCGCCGCTGGCCAGACCGGCGATCGCGCCGGTGCTGCCAATGCATTTTCGCAAAGGCACGACCGACCTGCGGCTGTTCACGACCATCGCGACGCTGGGCATCCCGCAGGACATTACGCTGCAGGAGCTTCGCATTGAGAGCTTCTTTCCAATGGATGAGGCGACCGCCCGCGTGCTGCGCGGATGGACCGAACAAGGTACGACTGAGACGCTGTCAGCTCGTGGATGAGAGTTCGCCCATCCGATGGCGGCATGTGTCAGCAGCGCGTCATTGCAAGCAGGCATGACGATGCATCTTGCGCATGCGGCCATGCCGGGCATAACCTGAAGACGGGGAAATCGCAGCCTCCCCGTCAAATGGCGATCCCATTCAAGCGCTGCTCGCTTTTCTGTGGAGCGGGCACATGGATGGAACGACACTCGAACTGCCGCTGTTTCTTCTCGCGACCTTTGCCGGCGCGCTGGTCGCCGGCCTCTCCGGCTTCGCCTTCGGCCTCGTCGTCTCCGCGATCTGGCTCTACATCCTCACCCCGCTGCAAACCGCGACGCTGATCATCGCATTCGGGCTGATCGTGCAGGGCTATTCGGTCTGGAAGCTGCGCGGCGCGCTGGACTGGCGAACGACTCTGGCCGTTCGTGGCCGGCGCCGCGCTCGGCGTTCCCGTCGGCGTCGGCATCCTGACCTGGGCGAACCCCGCCCATGTCCGCATGGGCGTCGGCGCCTTCCTGGTGCTCTACAGCCTCTATGCGCTGCTGCGGCCGGCGATCCCCGCGGTGAAAGCGGGCGGCGCCGCGGCCGACGCCGGTGTCGGCTTCCTCAACGGCGTGCTCGGCGGCATCACCGGACTTGCCGGCATTCTCGTGATCGATCTGGTGCGGCTTGCGCGGCTGGACCAAGGACGTGCAGCGCACGGTGTTTCAGCCGGTGGCGGTTGCGATCTTCGCCATGAGCGCATTGTGGATCGGCGCCAGGGGCGCGATCACGCCTGAGGTGATCAAGCTGTTCCTGATCGGATTGCCGGCCTTGTTCGCCGGCACCTGGCTCGGGCTGAAACTGTTCGGGCGGCTCGACGAGGCCACATTCCGGAAAATCGTGCTGGCGCTGCTTCTGGCGTCGGGCGCCCTGCTGATCATCTAGGCCGGCATTTACGGGAAATATCGCAACGGATTGACGCTGCACGCAAATTTTCGCATCAATCCATTCGTAAATTTCAATCAATTGCGTCGATCCGGCATAGCGTGCCGTCAGAAGTTTTTGTCATGAGAGGTTACCGGACCCCGGGTTCGGTGGTTTCGAGAGCTCCGGCAGGTGGAGCTTCCAGGCTCTGGAATTGGCAATGCAAGAAGCGATCCGCTTACGTGAATTGGAAGCCGAGTGCCGTCAACGTGCGCTGGGCGAGCCGGACAAGAAATGGTACTGGCTCGCGCAGGCCGCCAAATACCAGGTGCAGGCAAACCAGAAACTCGCCTTTCACTCGGAAGAGGCCAACGCGCCCGACTCTCCGGAGATCAAGCTGGCGCAATGGTCGCACGTTCGAGATGAGCGACGAGTGATGGAGCCCCTCCCCGACGGACGGCGAACGCCCTGGTAGTCGCGCGCCTGAAACGCTCTAACGTCCCGCTCCTCCGGCGGCTTGATATGGCGGAGACGAGAACAACAGCGCGAGATCGTAGGCGATCTTCAGCGTGCCGCAGACCACCAGCGGCAGGCCCGTAAACGACGTCGTCAGCAGCGCGCCCGGCGATCGCCGGGCTGATCGCGGATGCAAGGCTGCGCGGCACGGCGGTGACGCTGGCGGCCGCCGGCGCGTTCGGCCGGCGTCACCACCGCCATGACGTAGGAGGTGCGGGTCGGCACGTCCATCTGCGACAGCGCCGAGCGCAACAGCAGCAGCGCCAAGCGCCAGATAGAGGTTCGGCGAGAACGCCGCCAGGATCAGGAAGATGCTGGACGGAATATGCGTGAACACCATGGTGTTGACGAGGCCGATGCGCTTGGCGATCCAGGCCGCGACCGGATAGGAAAACGCGCTCAGCGCGCTCGACCAGAAGAAGAACAAGCTCGCCGCCGACAGCGACAGGTCGAAACGCTCGAACAGCCAGAGCGCCAGCAGCGATTGCGCGACGAAACCGCCGGCGAAGGCATCGATGCTGAACAGCGCCGCGAGCTTGTAGACGGTGCCGCGCGATGGCCCGAGCGGCGTCTGTGGCGGCCTGCTCCTCGCCGCGCGCATGCGGGACGTCGACGATAGAGCGCGGCGCTCACGTATCCCGAGCGCAGCGTAGGCATAGAACATCAGCCGGAACGCGCCGAGCGTGGTGCCGCCGTGCGAAACCAGAAAATCGGGCAACGCGGCCGCCAGCGAGCCGGCCGCGCGTGCAGAGCGCGCCGATCAGGCTGTAGCGCGCGAACACCTGGGTCCGGCGTGTCGTCGGTGGCGCTGCTGCGCCAGCACCGCGTGTTCGAGCGGAACCAGCACGCCGAGATCGCCGCCCGAGGGATTGATGGTACCGATGAACGCCACCAAGCACGATCAGAACGAAATGCTCCGACGCCTGGAAATGCAAGGCCGGTCGCCGCCATCAGACCTGCGCCAAAGCATCAGCAGCGCGCGCAGGTCGTGACGCGGCGCGATCCAGCCTGACGATCAGCGTGAGCAGCGCCGTGCCGAGCAGCGAAGCGGTCGCGACGATGCCGACCGCGACGGCGTCGTAGCCGAGCGCCGGTCATGTAGGCCGGCAGGATGATGACGGCGAAACCGTCGCCGAAGCCGCGCAAGGCCGCGCGCGGCATAGAGCAGCGAGATCAGCGCGTTTCCGGTCGAAGCCTTTGGTTCAGTCGCGATATCGGCCATTCCAGCGTTCCCGTTACGGCAAGATGGTGATCTTGAACTGATCGAAGCGCGTCACGCTGTCGGACTTGGTCCACAGCGCCACGCCTCCGGCCTCGGCAAAAGTCCTGTCCGTCGCGCTGAATAGTTTCTTGCCATCGAAGGAGACCGTGAAGCGCTGGCCTTCCGCGCGCAAGCCGAGCGTATGCCATTCATTGGGGCTGACCCTCAAATTGGCGCCATCCAGTTGCTCGCGCCGGCCGGCGACGACGCGATAGAAGCGGACGTTATCCTCCAGCGCATTGGCGCGGGCCACATAGTAGTTGTCGGCGTCCGCCAGCCGCACGGCGATGCCGCCGGCCTGATCCGTCTTGCCTCCAACTGCCTTGAAGCTGACTTCGACGTCGACATTGGCGGCCGAGAGGCTCTCGTGGATCGCGAGCGGAAACCGGTAATCGGTGCGGTCGGTGCTGGTCTGCTCGATCGCCTTGCCTGAAGCGGCGGTTGGATCGGCGGTGACGGTCCATTCGCCCTCGCTGCCCGGCCGGTTCGTGCAAACGAAAATCTCGCCGGAGGCGCTCCGGGCGTCATACGATCAATGGCAATCATGGCGGCTCCTGTTTGCGCGGACGCGAACAGCGTCGCGTCCGCGAGGAAACACGCGGCGAGAAAAGCGGTCAGAACTGATCTGCGGGGATAAAAAAATATCGGCCCGTTCCCGTCCATGCGCAATCCTCGACACGTCGAGTGTGCGCAGAGCTTGAACGGAAGGGCCGTCTGACGAGAGCCTGCTGTATCCCCGATGCCGACCAAGCTAGGACCGAATGCGGGATTCCGCAAGCCTCTCGTCGGGAACCGATGCGCGCCAGTTGACAGCACGAAGCCGCAGGCGGTTAATTCGGCCCATGGGGGTTTGCGATCCCCCACGAGGCGACATGCCCAAGTATCGCGTCCCGTTTCTCTTACGAGGGCGCAGCCATGTCATCCTACACCACGATATCTCCAGACAAGCTTTCACGACTGATCGGCACGGCGCACATGCCTGCCCTGATCGACGTTCGCACCGACGAGGATTTCGCCGCCGACCAGCGGCTGATTCCCGGCGCCATCAGGCGCAGCCATCGGGATGCCGGCGACTGGAGCGGCAAATTTTCCGGCAACTCAGCCATCGTCGTCTGCATGCGCGGGCGCAAAGCTCGCGCAGGGCACGGCCGCCTGGTTGCGGCATGCCAATGTTGCCGCCGGAGACGCTTGAAGGCGGCTTTGAAGGCTGGAAGGAGGCAAAGCTTCCGCTGGTGAACGCATCGAAACTGCCGCCGCGCGACGCGCAGGGGCCGCACCGTCTGGGTGACCCGGGCGCGGCCGAAGATCGATCGCATCGCCTGCCCGTGGCTGATCCGCCGCTTCGTCGATCCGACCGCGGTGTTTCTGTTCGTGGCGCCGTCCGAGGTTGTCGCCGTCGGCGAGCGCTTCAACGCCGCGCCCTTCGATATCGAAAACGTGTTCTGGAGCCACCGCGGCGAACTCTGCACCTTCGACGTCATGATCGAGGAATTCGGCCTCGCGACGCCGCCCTTGCTGCGGCTGGCGACGATGGTGCGCGCCGCCGACACCGGGCGGCTCGATCTGTCGCCGGAAGCGCCCGGGCTGCTCGCCGCCTCGCTCGGCCTGTCGCGGATGTACGACGACGATCTCGAGCAGCTCGAGGCCGGCATGACGCTGTACGACGCGTTCTATCGCTGGTGCCGCGACGCCATCGGGCGAGACGCACAACTGGCCCACCAACAAGGCGAAGCCGTAATGGATGCCACGATGGACAAGACGACCGAGGCCGGCGAGCCTGACCTCGGTCACGGCATCAGCTTCGGTGAAGCCTTCCGGGTCTGGCTGCGGGTCGCCGTGCTTGAGTTTCGGCGGCCCGGCCGGGCAGATCGCGGTGATGCACCGCATCCTGGTCGAGGAGAAGAACTGGATCTCCGAGAGCCGGTTTCTGCACGCGCTGAACTACTGCATGCTGCTGCCGGGCCCGGAGGCGCAGCAGCTGGCGACCTATATCGGCTGGCTGTTGCACCGCACCGCCGGCGGCATCATGGCCGGCGGCCTGTTCATCCTGCCCGGCGTCATCGCCATCATGGGCTTGAGCTACATCTACGCGGCCTACGGCAATGTCGGCTTCATCGAGGCGCTGTTCTTCGGGCTGAAGGCCGCGGTGCTCGCCATCGTGATCCAGGCCGTGGTCCGCGTCGGCAAACGCGCGTTGCGCAACCGGGTCATGATCGCGCTGGCGGCGATCGCCTTTGTCGCGATCTTCTTTTTCAACGTCCCCTTCCCGATCATCATCATCGCCGCCGGCGTGATCGGCTATTTCGGCGCGAAGAGCGGCCGGCCGGAATTCGCCGCCGTCGAGCACGGCGGCGGCGGCGAAGACGGCGGCGGTCGACAGCCTGCTCGGCGAGGAACTGCCCGATCACGTCCGCCCGAGCGTCGGCCGCGCGCTGACGCGTCAGCGCGATCTGGCTGCTGCTGTGGCTGGTGCCGGTCGCCGCGCTCCTGATCGGGCTCGGGCAGGCCAACGTGTTCAGCCAGATCGCGCTGTTCTTCTCCAAGATGGCGATGGTGACGTTCGGCGGCGCCTATGCGGTGCTGGCCTATGTCGCGCAGCAGGCGGTCGAGCATTATCACTGGCTGCAGCCGCGCGAGATGCTCGACGGCCTCGGCATGGCCGAGACCACGCCGGGCCCGCTGATCATGGTGCTGCAGTTCGTCGGCTTCATGGCCGCCTATCGCGATCCCGGCACGCTGTCGCCGATGCTGGCGGCGACGCTCGGCGGCTTGCTGGCGACCTGGGTCACCTTCATCGCCCTGCTTCCTCTGGATCTTCCTCGGCGCGCCCTTCATCGAGACGCTGCGCGGCAACAAGGGGCTCGCCGGCGCGCTGTCGGCGATCACCGCCGCCGTGGTCGGCGTGATCCTCAATCTGCTCGATCTGGTTCGCGATTGCACACGCTGTTCCGGCAGACCACGCCGGTTCGCTCGTTCGGGCTGTCGTTCGACATGCCGGTGTGGTCGAGCCTCGATCTCGCGGCCTTCGTGCTGGCGGTCGCCGCGGCAACCGCGATCTTCCGCCTCAACATCGGGATGCTGTGGGTGCTGGCGGGGTCGTGCGCGGCGGGCGTGGCGTTGCGGCTTGCGGGGATGGTTTGAAGAGGGTCGTAGGGTGGAGTTAGCCAAAGGCGTAACCCTTCCGACCCGCCGAAGAAGATGGTGGGTTACGCTTCGCTAATCTTACTGCGTCATGATTTTTCTGCGCGTGCGTGATGCTGCGACGGCGCCGCAACAAGGGCATCGTATGATCGTTTTGCTGAGGGCCCGGCTCAGCCGCACGCGCATGGTTGCGATCGAGTTCGGGACGTGGCGTTCAGGCCGCAAGGGCAGATCCTCTGGGTCGATAATTGTCGGGTAAGGGAGGGACCTGGACTGGCGCGGCGGAACGAGGTCCTGAGGGGGAATCGTCGCCTGTTCGGCGATGAGGAAGCCGTAGGCCGCGATGCACAGGGTTGCGTGATGATGGAAGCCACGCCAGCCGCGCCCTTCGTAGTGACCGAGCCCGACCTCCTGCTTGAGCTCCTGATAGTCGCGCTCGATGCGCCAGCGCAGCTTGGCCAGATCGACGAGCTGCGTGAAGCTGACGTTCTCCGGCAGCGTGGAGAGCCAGTATTTGGTTGGCTCTGCTTCGCCCTCCGGCCATTCGATCAACAGCCACTCAGGCGACAGCTTCTCGGGGATCAGTTTGTTGTACCCGACGCGGACACGCACACGCGCGAAGCGCGAGGATAGCTGGTCGGCCGAGCCTTCCCGCCACGTCACCGTGCGCCAGGCCTGCTTCGGTAGACCGAGTGCCACTTTTTGGCCGAGACCAGTTCGGGCTCGTCGCGGCGGCCGGTGTTGTTCATCGGCTTGTCCATCCGCCGTGGGCCGCTGCCAGGGGCCCACATCAAGATGGTCGGCACGATGCCGACCACGTAAGGCACGCCCAATTCCGTCATGCCTGCACGCAGCCGCGCGTCCCTGCCGTAGGCCGCATCCATCAACGCGACGCCGCGTGGCAGACCGCTCTCGCAGGCCCAGCGGATTTGCTCCAGCGCGATCTGCGGCTTGGTCTTGAACTTGATCTGCTTCGGCACGCCTGCCTTCTTCCGCCGGGCACGATCCTTCGTCCAGGCTTCCGGCAGGTACAGCCGATAGGCCACCGGAAGGCTGGCGGCATGATTGGCAACCGACAGCGACACCGCCACCTGGCAATTGGCCTGCTTGCCGAGCTGACCGCAATATTGGTGGTGCACGCCGACCGAATGCTTGCCTTGCTTGGGGAACGAGGTGTCGTCGATGATCCACGCCTCAACCGGTCCGCTCTTCTCGATCGCCGGCAGCACCATCTCGCGCACCTTGGCCAGCACGTCCTCGTCCGACCAGGCCGCGTTGGCGACAAAATGCAGCAACGACTGGTGCTGTGCCGCCGTCCGCGCTGGAGCCGTCCGCGCCGCCATCGGCTCAACGCTCTTGCGTTCCCCAGGCAGCATCAGGCCCGTGCAATAGTCGCGCAGCGGTCTCGTCCGCTCCACGTGACCGATCACGCTTCCAAGACCGGCTACATACTCGGCAAACCGCGTTTCGCTATCTCCACCCTGATCGAGATTCATCTGGCCCTCCGCGCGCCAAATATTGAATCTCCTCAATTACTTGATTCTCAGCCCTAAATGACTGCGACCGTCTGACTCAGTACGACTAACCCACCCTACAGCATCTACACCCGTTCCGCCGGCGCCAGCTTGCACACCTCGGCGGCGGCTTCGATCTGCAGCGTGGCGTGGTGGATGTTGAAGCGGTGCGAGAGTTCTTCGCAGACCCGTGCAGGAAGGCGTCGTCGCTGCCGCCGGGCCGCACCAGATGCGCGGTCAGCGCGGTCTCGTTGGTGCTCATCGCCCAGATGTGGAGGTCATGCACTTCGGTGACACCCTCGAGCCCGCGAGATAGTCCCGCACCTTGACAGTTCGATGCCGCGCGGCACGCCGTCGAGCGCGAGGTTGACGCTGTCGCGCGCCAGCCCCCAACCGCTCAGAACACCACGGCGGCGATGACGAGGCTGATGGCGGGATCGAGCCACAGCCAGCCGGTCAGCATGATGACCACGGCCGCGACCACCACGCCGAGCGAGACGCCGGCGTCCGCCGCCATGTGCAGGTAGGCGCCGCGGATATTGAGATCGCCGTGGCGGCCGCGCATGAACAACAGCGCGGTGCCGCCATTGATGACGACGCCGAGCGCCGCGACCAGAATGACGGTCAGCCCCGCGACCGGTGCAGGCTCCGCCAGGCGATTGACCGCCTCGACGACGATCCCGCCGACCGCGACCAGCAACAGCCCGGCATTGAACAGGGCCGCCAGGATCGAGGCCCGGCGATAGCCGTAGGTGTGCCGCTGCGTCGGCTGCTTCTGCGACAGCCACCCGCGCCCCATGCCAAAAGCAGCGCGATCACGTCGGAGAGATTGTGAATGGCATCCGAGATCAGCGCCAGCGAATTGGCGGCGTAGCCGAAGATCAACTCGCGCAATGACGAACGCGGTATTGAGCGCGGCGCCGATGGCGAAGGCCCAGCCGAAATTGTCCGGCGCGTGGCTGTGGCCGGCATGACCGATGGGAATGATCGATGCCCGTGGGAATGATTGTGATGAGAGTGATCGTGCGCCATTTCGCTGACAGCTGCGTCTCTGATGTTTCGACGGCGACCTATATAGCGCGGCGGATGATCGAATACTATTACAGCGACACCGCGATCAGTTCTTCGACCAGCGGACCGCCGCCGACCGGAAACACGATGAACTGCTTGCCGCCGGCCATGTAGGTCATCGGCGCGCCGGTCGCGTTGGCGGGCAGCTCAATCTCAGCCAGCATTTCGCCGGTCGCCTTGTCGTAGACCCACAGATGCGGATCGAGATTGTGGAGCTCCATGATCGGCATATTGAGCCCCGGCTGCAAATGCGGCGGATCGTAATATCCCATTTGCACGACGATCATGACCGTCTTGGTCACCAGCGCCCAACTGCGAAGCGGCAATCCCAACCGCTCACGAATGCCGAGCTCCCGGATGGCTGGAATGGCTGCGCTGCGCCCGACCGGAATGCGCCAGCGATGCTCGCCGCTGTTCATGTCGATGGCGACGATGCTGCCGAACGGCGGCTTGAGCAGCGGCAATCCGCGCGGCCCCGGCAGATAGCTGGCCGCCGCCGATGAAGTCGTAGCGAGGACTCGCCACGGCTCGGGCTTGCGAACGGTGACAGGGACGGCAGCCGCTGGGTCCCGACATAGAGCATGCCGGTTTCCGGATCGATCGCCGCTCCGGCCCAGCTGGCGCCGCCGGCTATCGCCCGGGCACCTGGATCGTGCCGCGCAACGATGGCGGCGTAAACAGCGCGCCGCGATCGAATGTCGCTGGCGATCTCGATCGCCTCCTTGTGAATCTCCGGCGTGAGATCGATCAGATCCTCGTCGCGCACGCCCTGAATGTCGATCGGCGCGGGCTTGGTCGGAAACGGCTGGGTCTTCGACGCGCGCTCGCCGGGCACGCTCGAAGCCGGCACCGGCTGTTCCTCGATCGGCCACACCGGTTGGCCGGTGACGCGATCGAACACGTAGAGCGAACGCCTGCTTGGTCACCTGCGCCACCGCCTTGATCGCGCTTGCCGTCGACGGTGATGTCGATCAGGTTCGGCGCGGCCGGCGGGTCGTAATCCCACAAACCGTGATGCACGAGCTGGTAGTGCCAGACCTTCCTGCCGGTCGCCGCTTCGAGGCAGACCAGGCTGTCGCCATAGAGGCCGTCGCCGGGCCGGTGGCCGCCATAATAGTCGTTGGTCGGCGTGCTCACCGGCAGATAGACGTAGCCGAGTTCCTCGTCGGCGCTCATCGGCGCCCAGACATTGGCGTTGCCGGCCTCCTTCCAGGATTCCTTCTCCCAGGTCTCGACGCCGGGCTCGCTCGCCTTGCGCCACCGTGTGGAAGGTCCAGAGCAGACGGCCGGTGACGACATCGAAGCCGCGCACGTCGCCCGGCGGCGGCGGCCGCTGTGCCCCACCAGTCCAAAGACGGACGAGCCGACCGACGATGACGCCGCGCACGATCACCGGCGGCGACGTCATGGTGTAGTAGTCGCGATCGACCGGCCGGCGCAGGCCCTGCGCGAGATCGACCCGGCCGTCGGTGCCGAAGCCTGGCACCGGCTTTCCGGTCTTGGCATCCAGCGCGATCATCTGCGCGAACGCCGTGAGCATCACGATACGCTCGTCATCGCCGTTGCGCCAATAGGCGACGCCGCGATTGCAGCCATCCGACATTGGCGGGAATGCCGAGGCCGTTTTCGTAGATCTTGGGATCGAACACCCATTTGGTCTCGCCGGTGGCGGCATCGATGGCGGCGACCTGCGACAGCGACGTCGAGGTGTAGAGCGCGCCGCCGACCATCAGCGGCGTCGATTCATTGGCGAAGCTCGGGCCGATCGTCAGGATTGGCCTCCTTGATCGCCATGTCGGGCGATTTCCAGCGCCAGGCGACGTGCAGGTTCTTGGCGTTGTCTGCGGTCGATCTGCGTCAGCGGCGAAGTAACGCGACAGCGGCGTAGGTGCCGGCATAGGCCGGCCATTCGCCCTGCGACAGTGCCTTGGCGGATTCAGGCAGCGCGCCGGGGATGGATTGGGCACGGAGCGTGGCGGGCGTTGCGAACAAGGCGAGCGCAAGGCCGATCACTGTAACGAGCCGCCGCGGTCCTGCTTTGCGCAATGCCGCCTCCCTGCCCCTCAGGCAAGCATCGGCGAGAACAAGGCCGCAGTCAAAGGGGATCAGGAAAAATCGCGGCCGGATTGCGAAACCGTAATCCAGCCTCTCCGGCCCTACTCCACCCCGCGCAAGAACTTGTTCGACTTCGGCAGGCCGTGCGCGAGGCGGCCGGCGTCGGCGCGGTTGCCGCGCCAGTCGGACAATTCCTTGGCGCTCATGCTCTGCTCGCGGCCGGCGGAATCCTTCCAGGTCAGGCCCGCCTTGAGCTCGAACACCGCGACATCAGACAGCTTGGCGCTGGAATATTTCTGCAGCCGCACGCCGCGGCCGCGCGCCATTTCCGGCACCTGGTCGAGCGGGAACAGCACCATCTTGTGGTTGGTGCCGATCACGGCGACGGTATCGCCCGCCACGGTCGCGATCGCGCAGGCCTCGTTCGGCATGGTCGACGTTGAGCACCTGCTTGCCCTTGCGGGTGTTGCCGACGCAATCCTCCTCCTTGACGACAAAGCCCTGCCCTTCGCTGCTCGCGATCAGGAATTTGCGTTCGCCCTTGTTGACGAACAGCGACACGATCGCGGCGTCCTGCTCCATGTCGATGAACATGCGGATCGGCTCGCCATGGCCGCGGCCGCCCGGCAGTTTTGCGACGTCGAGCGAATAGAATTTGCCGTTGGTGGCGAACAGCAGCAGCTTTGACGTGGTCTCGGCGAAGAAGGCGTGGTCGAGCTTGTCGTCGGTCTTGAAGGCGAGCCCCGAGATATCCTCGACATGGCCCTTCAGCGTGCGCACCCAGCCCTTTTCGGAAATCACCACCGTGCACGGCTCGCGCTCGACAAAGGCCTCCTCGATCGCGGCGAGATCGTGCTCGGGCGCGTCGGCGAACATCGTGCGGCGCTTGCCGAGCGGCGTCTTCGGTCCGAAAGATGTCGCGGACCTTGCGGACCTGCTCGCCGACCTTGGACCATTGCTCGGTCTCGGAGCCGAGCAGCGACTTGATGCCCTTCAACTCGCCGCGGAGGTTCTTGTCCTCGGTGCGGATCTCGAATTCCTCGAGCTTGCGCAAGGAGCGCAGGCGCATGTTGAGGATGGCGTCGGCCTGGACTTCCGTCAGCTTGAACGCCTTGATCAGCGCCGGCTTCGGCTCGTCCTCGGTGCGGATGATCTTGATCACCTTGTCGATGTTCAGATAGGCGATCAGGTAGCCGCCGAGCACTTCGAGCCGGTTCTCGATCTGCGTCTTGCGGTAGTTGGAGCGGCGCACCAGCACGTCGCGCAGATGGTCGAGCCATTCGCGCAGGCACTCGGCAAGCCCCACCACCTTGGGGATCTTGCCCTTGATCAGCACGTTGAGGTTCAGCGAAATCTTGCTTTCCAGCTCGGTGAGCCGGAACAGCGATTCCATCATCAGCGCCGGATCGACCGCGCGGGATTTCGGCTCGATCACGAGGCGGACGTCTTCGGCCGACTCGTCGCGGACGTCGCCGACCAGCGGCAGCTTCTTCTCGTTGAGCAGTTCGGCGATCTTCTCGACCAGCCGCGACTTCTGCACCAGCCACGGGATCTCGGTGATGACGACGACCCAGGTGCCGCGCGCGCCCTCTTCCTGGGTCCATCTGGCGCGGGTGCGGAACGAGCCGCGCCCGGTCATGTAGGCTTCGGCGATGCTTTCCTTAGAGTCGACGATGATGCCGCCGGTCGGGAAATCCGGACCCTTGACCCATTTCAGGAGCGACTTCGACTTGGCGTCGGGCTTGTCGATCAGATGCAGCGCTGCGTCGCACGAGTTCGGCCGCGTTGTGCGGCGGGATCGAGGTGGCCATGCCGACCGCGATGCCCTGCGAGCCGTTGGCGAGCAGATTCGGAAAGCCGCCGGGCAGAACCACCGGCTCCTTGCGTCTGTCCGTCGTAATTGGGGCGGAACTCGACGCCGTCCTCGTCGATGCCTTCCAGCAGCAGCCGCGCGACCTCGGTCATGCGCGCTTCGGTGTAGCGGTAGGCGGCGGGATTATCGCCGTCGATATTGCCGAAATTACCCTGGCCGTCGACCAGCGGATAGCGCGAGGCGAAATCCTGCGCCAGACGCACCATGGCGTCGTAGATCGCCTGGTCGCCATGCGGATGGAACGAGCCCATCACGTCGCCGACGATCTTTGCGGACTTCTTGAACGGCGTGCCGGGGTCGAGCCGCAACAGGCGCATGCCGTAGAGGATGCGCCGGTGCACCGGCTTCAGCCCGTCGCGGGCGTCCGGCAGCGCGCGGTGCATGATGGTCGAGAGCGCATAGGCGAGATAGCGCTCTTCCAGCGCATCGCGCAGCATCACCTCGTGGATTTCGGCCGGCTCTTCCGGCGGTAGCTGTCGTTTTCCCATGGGGAGGCGTTAAACTTTTCGGCTGAATCGGGCAAGATGCGAATGAGGCGACACCCCCAACTGTCGTCCCTGCGAACGCAGGGACCCATAACCACCGGTGTTTGTGGCAAAAATGGCTCGGGCCACGGGGCCAAATTGATGGGCCGCGGAGTATGGGTCCCCTGCGTTCGCAGGGACGACCCTTGAGAGACCGCGGACAGCCTACGAAGCGGAACTGATTCGCGCCCGATTCCGCGTCACCGCGTTGATAAACCCGTCCCGCGCGTCGGAATGGCCCTGCCCGCGCGGCTCCAGCACGTGGCGAAGCAGGAACAGCCCGGTCAGGCGAAAACCGTCCTGCAGGTCCTGGTCCGACCAGCCGTTCGCCCCGCCCTCGCCTTCGCGCAGGAATGGCCGGCAGCCGCAGCAGCCGGTCGCGGTAGGGCTCGCCGGCCAGTCCGCGACACCGCGCCGCCGGACTTTGGCGAGACGTAGATCAGCTCCAGCGGTCCCGCCGGTGGCGGCGCAGTTTTCCAGATCGAGGCCGAAGCCGAGTTCGGCCAGCATCGCCAGTTCGAACCTGATGAGGTGCGCCGCCGCGCCGCCGGCATCGTCGAAATCGTCCAGCGTGCGGTCGAGCATCTCGATAGATGTCCTCGTGCGGATCGCGCTCCGGCAACAGCCGCGCCAGCGAGGCCAGATGGGTGACGCCATAGGTCGCGTGCGACGACGCCAGCAGGGTGGCCGCGCGCAAGCCGCGTGCCTTCGATGGCGTAATATCCGAGATGCTCGTCGAGCCGCGCCCGCCACACCGTGGTGACGCTGTTGCCGGGCTGCAGCAACGGCCGCATCCGCTTGCCCGCGCCGCCCCGCACCAGGCCGAGGTGGCGGCCGTGGCTGCGCGTCAGCAGCTCGACGATGGCGGAGGATTCGCCATGCCGCCGCACCCCCAGCACGATGCCTTCGTCGGTCCATTCCATGGCGGGAGTTTACAGGATATTGCGGCATGTAGGGTGGGCATAGCGCAGCGTGCCCACCGACGATCAGCAAGCTGTGTCGCCTAGGATGGTGGGTTACGCTCCGCTTTGCCCGCCCTACGCAGGTCAGACTTCACGCGTTGAACCAGCCCACCGCGTCGCCGGTGAAGGAGAAGTATAGCCCCGCTGCCGTCAGCGCGCAGGAGATCGACCTCGATGCCGCTGTCGAACTGCACGCCGCTCTCGCCGATCGCCTGCACCAGCGAAATCACCGACAGCACCAGGGCGGCGGCCAGCACCCAGCGCGGCCAGTTCTTGCGGCGCTGGGCGGCGAGCCAGACGAAGTAGACCAGCAGCAGGATCAGGCCGGCCGCCATCACGGTCGCCGACATTGATCATCTGCTCCGTCATGTCGGCGCTTCGGCGTGCGGTCCTGAAACGCCACCGACACCGCATCCAGCGTCAGCGACAGATACAGCAGAACCTCAAACCACAGCACGTTCCGGGGTACGTTCATCGGGCCTGTTCTTCGTTATTGACTGATTATCGCCTGATTATTCCTTGGGAATTCCAGCCCCATTTCCCGGTAGCGGTCGGGTCGTCGCCCCAGTTCTCGCGCACCTTGACGAACAGGAACAGGTGCACGGGCACGCCCGACGATCTCGGCGATCTCCTTTGCGCGAGATCCGCGCCGATCGACTTGATGGTGGCGCCGCCCTTGCCGAGCACGATCTTGCGCTGGCTCTCGCGCTCGACAAAGATCGTCTGCTCGATCCGGACCGACTTGTCGTTGCGCTCGGTCCAGCTGTCGGTCTCGACGGTCGATTGATACGGCAGTTCCTGGTGCAGCTGGCGGTAGATCTTTTCCCGGGTGATTTCGGCCGCCAGATGCCGCAGCGGCGCGTCCGACATCTGGTCTTCCGGATAGTGGAAGGGGCCCGGCGGCACCATCTTCGCAAGCGTCTTGCGCAGATCGTCGACGCCGTCGCCCGACAGCGCCGAGATCATGAAGGTGTGCTCGAATTTCATGCGCGTCATTGGCGGCCTGCGCCAGCGCCAGCAGTTTCTCGCGCGGGATCAGGTCGATCTTGTTCAGCACCAGGATTTTCGGGTGCTGGACCGTCGCCAGCTTGTTCAGGATCGCGTCGGCCTCCTCGTCGATGCCCGGCTTTGGCGTCGAGCAGCACGCAGACGAGGTCGGCGTCATGGGCCCCGCTCCAGGCGGTGGAGACCATGGCGCGGTCGAGCCTTCGCTTCGGCGAGAAGATGCCGGGCGTGTCGACCAGGATGATCTGGGCGTTGTCCTCGATCACGATGCCGCGGATCAGCGCCCGCGTCGTCTGCACCTTGCGCGAGACGATCGTGACCTTGGAGCCGACCAGCGCGTTGACGAGCGTCGACTTGCCGACATTGGGGGCGCCGATCAGCGCGACGAAGCCGCAAGCGCGTTCACCGGAACCAGCGCCGGATGTGGACTCAACTGTCATTGCTGCCGCCGCCGACGCCTTCGCGCTCGATCATCACGGAGGCCGCGACCTTTTCGGCCGCGCGCTTGGAGCCGCCGACGCCTTCGGCGGGCGCCAGTCCCGGCAGATCGACGGCGACGCGGAACTGCGGGTCGTGATGCGGCCCGGTGCGCTCGATCTCGCGATAGACCGGCGTCGGCAAGCCCTTGCTCTGGGCCCATTCCTGCAGCACCGTCTTGGGATCGCGCAGCGGCCGGCCGCGGCTTGCGCATCCGCTCAGCCAGTTGCGCTCGACGAATTGCGCCGCCGCGGCATAGCCGCCGTCGAGATAGATCGCGCCGATCACCGCCTCGCAGATGTCGCCGAGCACGGATTTGCGCAGCCGCGCGCCCGCCCCGCGCCGACCGCGCCGAGCTTGATGTCGTCGAGCAGCCCGAGCGACTTGGCGACGTCGGCGCAGCTTTCCTTGCGCACGAGATCGGCCAGGCGCTTTCGACAATTCGCCCTCGTCGGCCCGCGGATAGGCGCGATACAGCATGTCGGAGATGATCAGCCCGAGCACGTGATCGCCGAGAAATTCGAGGCGCTGATAGCTGTCGCGCGCGATGGCGGGTCGCGGGCTTCAGCGCGGAGACGTGGGTGAATGCGGTCGCCAGCAGCGCGGGATCGGAAAACTTGTAGCCGATGCGCGCCTTCGATCGCCGCAGCGGCCGCCTTGGCGCCGGCCTTGCCGCGCTTCTTCTTCGGCGCGGCTTCGCCGGCCGGCATCGGCCTGCTGGCCCGGCTCGCCCGAGGTCGATGGATCAGGAATGATCGCTGTTTCGTCGTTCATCGCACGATTGTAGAATAGACGATTCCAGCGCACCGCCGTCGGCCAGCGCCAGAACATCCAGGCGTGCTCGCCCTCGGCAATGGAGAAGAAGATCATCTGCGCCCGGCCGACGATATTCTCGAACGGCACATAGCCCACCGCCGACAGCACGCGGCTGTCGGTCGAATTATCCGCGGTTGTCGCCCATCATGAAGAAGTGGCCGGCGCGGCACGGTGTAGACGTTGGTGTTGTCGTAGAAACCGTTGTCGACGCAATCGAGCGACTCATAGCTGACGCCGTTCGGCAGCGTCTCCTTCCAGCGCTTGACGCGCGCGGTGGCGTCGGAGCCGCAGGGGTCCTCGCCGATGAAGTCGCAGAGGCGCTCGCGCTTGACCGGCTTGTCGTTGATGTAGAGCAGCCCTTCCCGCATCTGGATGCGGTCGCCCGGCAGGCCGATCACGCGCTTGATGTAATCGGTGGAATCGTCCTTCGGCAGGCGGAACACCACGATGTCGCCGCGGTCCGGCTCCGAGCCGAAGATGCGGCCGGAGAACAGCGGCGGCGACAGCGGAATCGAATAGTGGCTGTAGCCGTAGGAATATTTCGAGACGAACAGATAGTCGCCGACCAGAAGCGTCGCCTTCATCGATCCCGAGGGGATGTTGAAGGGCTGGAACAGGAAGGTGCGGATCACGAGCGCGATCAGGAGAGCGTGGATGACGACGCGGATGGTTTCGCCCAAGCCGCTTTCAGATTTTGTGCCGGATGTCACGCTCATCGCTTTCCCAATTCCCGCAAGCTTCGCCCGCGCGGTGGCAGAACGTTTTCCGCACGCGAATCGCCGTATCCGTTCGCGTCAGGAAAATGGTCTCGATACTGATGTTGAGAGCCAATTCCGGCGCTAACCTGAATCGGCCCTGGCTCGATATTGTCGCTGCGGCGTTTTAGACGGTTGTTCGCGGGCGCGCAATCAAGCGCCGTCGTCAAAACTTCATAATCCATTGATAAATCAACGATTTTTAGTTTTGTCTCGAACTCCCGGCGCCAACGCCCGCGCGGCTCATGATTTGGCGGGAACGACCGCCGAAATTATGACGAAGGCCTGCGCCAGCGGCCAGTCGTCGGTGATCGACAGGTCGATCCGCGCCTCGAAACCCTCCGGCGTCAGCGCCTCGAGCCGGGCCAGCGCGCCGCCGGTCAGCTGCATGGTCGGACGGCCGCCCGGCAGGTTCACCACCCCCATGTCCCGCCACCAGACGCCGCGCCGGATGCCGGTGCCGAGCGCCTTGGAACAGGCCTCCTTGGCGGCGAACCGCTTGGCGTAGGTCGCCACCACCATCTTCTCGCTTTTGGCGCGGCGCGCCGCCCTGGCGCGCTCGGCGTCGGTGAAGATGCGGTCGAGGAAGCGGTCGCCATGGCGCTCGATCACCTTGGCGACCCGGGTGATGTCGATCAGGTCGGAGCCGATGCCGATGATCATGGCTGGCCCGCGATTCTAGCTGCCTGGCGGCCGCGATCCATCGCGGCGCGCATCGTGCCGCACGGTCTCGCCGAGGCCGACGAACAGCGCCTCCCCGATCATGAAGTAGCCGATGTTGAGTTCGGCGATCTCGGGCAGCGCGGCGATCGTCTCCGCGGTCTGCGTAGTCGAGGCCGTGGCCGGCATGAACCTCGAGCCCGGCGGCGCGCGCCAATTTAGCGCCCGTCGACGATCCGCTGCCATTCCGCCTCGGCCTTCGCCGCGTGGCCGTCGACCACGGCGTCGCACCAGCCGCCGGTGTGGATCTCGATGACCGGCGCGCGCAGTCTTGCCGCCATCTCGATCTGCCGCGGATCGGCGGCGATGAACAGCGACACCCGGATGCCGGCATCGTTCGAGCCGCGCGATGAAGGGCGCCAGCGCGTTGTGCTGGCCGACCACGTCGAGCCCGCCCTCGGTGGTGAGTTCCTCGCGCCGCTCGGGCACCAGGCACACCGCGTGAGGCTTGGTCGCGAGCGAAATCCGCAGCATGTCCTCGGTCGCCGCCATCTCGAAATTCAGCGGCTTTGAGATTTCGGCCTTGAGCCGCGCCATGTCGGTCGTCGCGGATGTGGCGGCGGTCCTCGCGCAGATGCGCGGTGATGCCGTCGGCGCCGGCCTCGATCGCGGCCAGCGCCGCGCGCACCGGATCCGGCCGCTCGCCTGCCCGCGCGTTGCGCAAGGGTGGCGACGTGATCGACATTGACGCCGAGGCGCAGCGGAGGAGCTTTTGGAACGCTCGCGCAGATTCTGGAGCGCTCGGACAGCAGAAAGTCACGCGCGGGCTTGACCCGCGCACCCATCCTACTTGAAAGGATGGATTGCCGGGTCAAGCCCGGCAATGACGAACAGTCTATCCATTGACGCGCTCGACCCGTGCGACGACGGCCTTGGCGCGCAACTGGGCGATAATAGCGCTGAGATGCTTCAGGTCATAGACCTCGAGATCGATGGTCAGCTCGGTGAAATCGGGCGAGCGGCGCGACATGCTGATATTGTCGATATTGCCGTCATGCTCGGCGATCACGGTGGCGACCTGGGCGAGGCTGCCGGGCTCGTTGACGTTGTGGACCAGGATCCGCGCCGGAAAACGCTGCGGCATGGTCTCGTCGATATCCCAGCGCACGTCGAGCCAGCGCTCCGGCTCTTCCTCGAAATCCTTCAGCGCCGGCGACTGGATCGGATAGATCGTGATCCCCTCGCCCGGCGTGACGATGCCGACGATGCGGTCGCCCGGCACCGCGCCGCCGTTCGGCGCGAACTTGACCGGCAGATCGGAATTGATGCCGCGCACCGGGATCGACCGAGGCGGCTGCGCGCCGGATGCGGCGGCGATTTCAGCTTCAGTTTGACCGCGAGGCTCTTCTTGGCGCCGTAGCGCACCATCCGCTCTTCCTTGTAGTCCGGATACATCGCGCGCGCGACGTCGGAGGCCTTCAGTTCGCCGCGCCCGACGGAGGCCATCACGTCGTCGATCGAGGCGCGCGCCAGCCGCGGCAGCGCGCCCTTCAGCTTGTCGTCGGCGTATTCGATCTTGGCGCGGGCAAACAGGCGGTCGACGATGCGGCGGCCGAGGCCGGCATATTGATCGCGCACCGCGGTGCGCGTCGCGCGGCCGGATCGCGGCCCGCGCCTTGCCGGTGACCGCGAGCGATTCCCAGGCCGATGGCGGCGCCGACTGGGCCTCCGAGGTCAGACACCTCGACCTCGTCGCCGTTCTGCAGTTCGGACGACAGCGGCGCGAACTTGCCGTTGATCTTGCAGCCGACCGCGCTAGTTGCCGACGTCGGTGTGCACGGCATAGGCGAAGTCGATCACATTGGCCTGGCGCGGCAGCGCGATCAGCTTGCCCTTCGGCGTGAAGCAGAACACCTGGTCGTGGAACAGCTCGAGCTTGGTGTGCTCGAGAAACTCTTCCGGATTGGCGCTTTCGGACAGGATGCCGACGGTGTGGCGCAGCCAGGCAAAGGCGTTGGATCTCGCGCTTCAGCCGCTCGGTCGGCGAGCCCATGCCGTCCTTGTAGAACGCGTGCGCGGCGATGCCGAATTCGGCGATCTGGTTCATCTCCTCGGTGCGGATCTGCAGCTCGACGCGCTGGTTGCCGGGACCGATCACGGTGGTGTGGAGCGAACGGTAGTCGTTCTGCTTCGGCGTCGAGATGTAGTCCTTGAAGCGGCCGGGCACCACCGGCCAGGTGGTGTGCACGACGCCGAGCGCGCGGTAGCAGGCTTCGACGTCGTTCATCACGACGCGGAAGCCGAAGATGTCGGACAATTGCTCGAAGCCGACCGACTTGCGCTCCATCTTGGTCCAGATCGAAAACGGCCGCTTGCGCCGGCCATAGACATGCGCGGCGATGCCGTTCTTCTGCAGATTCTTGGAGAGCTGGCTTTCGATCTCGCCGATCAGGTTGCGGTTGCGGTCGGCGAGCGCAGTCCAGCCGCTGCTTCACCACCGCATAGGCTTCCGGATCGAGCGTGTGGAACGAAAGATCCTCGAGCTCCTCCCGCATCTCCTGCATGCCCATGCGGCCGGCGAGCGGCGCATAGATGTCGAGCGTCTCCTCGGCGATGCGGCGGCGCGAGGTCGGCGGCACGAACTCCAGCGTGCGCATGTTGTGCAGGCGGTCGGCGAGCTTGATCAGGAGCACGCGGACGTCGTCGGCGATCGCGAGCAGCAGCTTGCGCAGGTTCTCGGCCTGCTTGGCCTCGCGCGAGACCAGCTCCAGCCGCTTCAGCTTGGTCAGCCCCTCGACCAGCGCGCCGATCTCGTGGCCGAAGACGTGGTCGATCTCGGCGCGCGTCGCCTCGGTGTCCTCGATGGTGTCGTGCAGCAGCGGCAGCTACGATGGTGGCGTCGTCGAGCTTGAGGTCGGTGAGGATCGCCGCGACCTCGAGCGGATGCGAGAAATAGGGATCGCCGGAGGCGCGCGTCTGCGTGCCGTGCGCCTTCATGGCGTAGACATAGGCGCGGTTGAGCAGGTCCTCGTTGGTGTCCGGATTATACGACCTGACGCGCTCGACCAGATCGTATTGCCGCATCATGCGCGAGCGCGGCGACTTGGCCGGCTTCTCGCGCCGCAGGCGACGACGAAGGCGCGACGGCGACCTGAGTCGGTCGCGGCCTGCATCTGCCGGGGCTGCGGCGCCAATACGCCATCAGATCACTGCCTTCGCCGCGCGGGCCCGGATCGGCCCGCCGTCACATATCTAATGCGTTTTCGAGCGAAGCTGCACCACTTCGGGCCGAAACGTTCACGTTCGCAGCGCGACCATCCGACGTTCAACCCGGTGACGCGGCGGCAGCTCACCCGATTCGGCCGCGCTGCAGGACGCATCGTAACCGCAAAAATGTCAACAAAAGCAAAGGCCCGGACAAATGTCCGGGCCTTTCGACGAAATCAGGCGCGTTCGGGACGCCCAGGATGGACGGACTTACTCGTCCTCTTCGGGCTGCTCTTCCGGCGGCGCCAGGCCTTCGAGGCCCTTCAGAAGCTCTTCCTCGGTCATGCGCTCGACCGCGACCTCGGTGTCGTCGGCATCGACGCTGGCGCCGGCCGAGCCGATCAAAGGCACGGTATCGGGCTCGGGCTCGTCGACCTCGACGAATTTCTGCAGCGAATGAACCAGTTCTTCACGCAAATCTTCCGGCGAAATCGTCGGAGTCGGCGATTTCGCGCAGCGAAACGACCGGGTTCTTGTCGTTGTCGCGATCAACCGTGAGTTGTGACCCGGACGAAATCATGCGGGCGCGGTGCGCCGCCAGCAGGACCAGATCGAGACCGGTTGTCGACCTTATCAATGCAATCTTCTACGGTGACGCGCGCCATCGACTGTCGCTCCGTTAAATGGGACCGAATATGTTGATTATTCAGGGGCTAGTTATAGGGCCCAGAGGCCTTTCGCAAGGCCAAATTTGTGATTTGCCTTCCCAATCGGCTCTGCTAACCCCCTTCGGGGCCAGAAAGGCCGGAGCGTCCAGACGCAGCGCAGAGTTGCCGTCCGGGACAAGTAAATCTCTTCATTGCATCGTCAAAAGTATAGGTTTTTCGCCCTCGCCTCACCATAATTGCGGTGGTGACTGTCGTCGGGGACAAGATTCACCGAACTTTAGGCAGCAGATCGCTAGAAAGTGCGCGGTCGGTTGCCGCTGCGCTAAAAGCGTTAACAACAACGCGAGAAAACTTTGATGTCACCCGCTTCCAACAAGATCGCGCTCTTCATCGATGGCGCCAACCTCTACGCAACCGCCAAGACGCTCGGCTTCGACATCGACTACAAGCGCCTTCTCAAGGAATTCCAGAGCCGCGGCACGCTGTTGCGCGCGTTCTACTACACCGCGATCATCGAGGATCAGGAATATTCGTCGATCCGTCCGCTGATCGACTGGCTCGACTACAACGGCTACACCGTCGTCACCAAGGCGACCAAGGAATTCATCGACGCCTCCGGCCGCCGCAAGGTCAAGGGCAACATGGATATCGAGCTCGCGGTCGATGCCATGGAACTCGCCGAGCATGTCGACCAGATCGTGCTGTTCTCCGGCGACGGCGATTTCCGCTCGCTGGTCGAAGCGGTGCAGCGTCGCGGCGTCCGCGTCACCGTGGTCTCGACGATTTCGAGCCAGCCGCCGATGATCGCCGACGAATTGCGGCGCCAGGCCGACGTCTTCACCGACCTCGTGGAGCTGCAATCCAAGCTCGGCCGCGATCCTTCCGAGCGCCCGGCCCCGCGCGAGCCGCGCCATCACGCGCCGCAATTCCTGCAGCGCGCGACCACCATGGCGCCGACGGGCCGATGACGACGATTTCGACGATTGAGAATCGATCCGCGCGCGCCAGTCAGCTGCCGGCGCCGCTTCTCCGCACCGAACCCGACCGCAATTGCCCGCTCTGCCCGACGGCTCGCCGAGCTTTCCGCGAGGCGAGCGCGCGCGCGCGAACCGGACTGGTTCAACTCGCCGGTCGCCTCGTTCGGCGATCCCGACGCGCGGCTGCTGATCGTCGGGCTCGCGCCGGGCATGCAGGGCGCCAACCGCACCGGGCGGCCCTTCACCGGCGATTACGCCGGCGACCTGCTCTACGCGACGCTGCTCGAATACGGCTTTGCCAAGGGCATCTATCAGGCGCGGCCCGACGACGGGCTGAAGCTGGTCGATTGCCGGATCAGCAACGCGGTGCGCTGCGTGCCGCCGCAGAACAAGCCGCTGCCCGTCGAGATCAACACCTGCCGGCAATTCCTGGTCGGCGACGATCGCGACGCATGCCAAGACTGCGCGCGATCGTGGCGCTCGGCCGCGATCGCGCATGAATCGACGTTGAAGGCGCTTGGGCCTGCGCAGCGCCGCAGCGCCCTTTGCGCACGGCGCCGTGCATCAGGCCGAGCGCCATCAGGCTTTACGACAGCTATCATTGCTCGCGCTACAACACCAACACGCGGGTGCTGACGCCGGAGATGTTTCGCAGCGTGTTCGCGAAGGTGCGGGCGGATCTGGGTTGAGTTCGTAGGTGGGCAAGGCGCGCTTCGCCGTGCTCCAGCCGTCCACGCGAGCGAGTAATGGTGGGACGGCGCAGCATCGTCGCTGCGCACCCTGCGACGATCTGCACGCACTCGCAACTAAGCCGGATTTTCCTTCAGCCACGCCAGCACGTCGCCGGCGTTCCGGTCCGGCGGAAACACCGGATAGAACACGTGGGTGATGCGCGCGTCGTCGACGATCAGCGCCAGCCGCTTGATCAGGGTCAGTCCCGCCACCTGCATGGTCGGCAGATTCAGCGCGCGCGTCAGCGCCAGCTTCTCGTCCGACAGCACCGGGAACGGCAGATGCAGCCGCGACGCCATCTCGGTCTGGTAGGCGTTGCTCTGCGTCGACAGGCCGAACACGTGCCTGGCGCCGGCGGCCTTCAGCTCGGCGAACAGGTCGCGGAACGCGCAGGTCTGCGGCGTGCAGCCGCGCGCGCCCGGGATCATGTCCCAGTCGTCGACCAGCGCGATCTTGCCGGGCTCGCCGGTGCGGGGATAGGCGAACACCACGGTGCGCCCCGGCAGCGCCGACAGCGTCACCGAGGTGTCGTCGGTGGCAACCAGGCTGACCGGCGGGATCGTCATGCCCGACAAGATGCGCCGCCGCGCCGTCGTCGGTCGGCGCCGGGATCTTGCTCCAGTCGACTTCGAGCAGGTTTCTCTGGTTCATCGCACTTCCCTCGACGTCATCACATCAGACCTCATGGTGCGGAGGCGCGCCTGCGGTCACCCATGAAGCGCACCAGCCTCATCCGTCGACGACGCGCGATAGGCTTCGCTTCGCTCGTAACGACGAATGCGCATGACGGTACTCTATCCCCGCGCCCGCAGCAGGCGGCCCTTCTCCCCGCCCCAGTCGCGCTTCTTCTCGGTCTCGCGCTTGTCGTGCAGCTTCTTGCCCTTGGCCACCGCCAGCAGCAGCTTGGCGCGGCCGCGTTCGTTGAAATAGAGCTTTAGCGGGATCAGCGTCATGCCTTCGCGATCGACCGCGCCCATCAGCTTGTTGATCTGCTTCTTGTGCAGCAGCAGCTTGCGCGGCCGCTTCGGCTCGTGGTTGAAGCGGTTGGCCTGCAGATATTCGGGAATATTGGCGTTGATCAGCCAGATCTCGCCGTCCTTGGAATCCGCATAGGATTCCGCGATCGTGGTCTTGCCGTTGCGGATCGACTTCACCTCGGTGCCGGTCAGCGCGATGCCGGCTTCGACCGTGTCCTCGATCGCATAGTTGAACCGGGCCTTGCGATTTTCGGCGACGACCTTGATCGCGCGCTCGTTCTTTTCGGCCATGTGAAAATGCCAGGAATTCGAGCAGCGATAGCACTCAGTCTGCGCCGCACGTCAAGACTTTTGAGCAGATCGCGGATCTCGGTCAGCAGCTCTTCCTGGCGGGTCGGCTTCGGCGGCGCGGGCGCGGCTTCATCCTTGCGCTTCAGCTGGTTCATGGCGCGAATGACGATGAACAGCACGAAGGCGATGATGATGAAATTCAGCGTCAGCGTCAGGAAATTGCCCCAGGCCAGCACCGCGCCCTGCTTTTTCGCGTCCGCCAGATTGGTCGGCGGTGACCGACTTCGACAAGCCGGTGTAAATAATTGGAGAAGTCGAGGCCGCCGGTGATCGCGCCGATGATCGGCATGATGATGTCGCCGACCAGCGAGGTCACGATGGCGCCGAAGGCCGCGCCGATGATGACGCCGACCGCGAGGTCGACCACGTTGCCCTTCATCGCGAATTCGCGGAATTCCTTCAGCATCCGCAGACCCTTCTCTTCGACTTCGCTCACCGGACTATTCATCGACCGAACGTCGAGGGCCTCAGTTGATCAGGCCCGCATGCACCATGGCGCTGCGCACCGCCACGCGCGGTCGGCTCGACACCGGCACCATCGGCAGGCGCAGCGTCTCCGTCCATCTTGCCGAGCAGCGACAGCGCGTATTTGCACCGGCGACGGACTGGACTCGATGAAGAGGTTGGTGTGCAGCGGCATCAGCTTGTCGTGCAGCTTCAGCGCGGTGGCGTAGTCGCCCTTCTGCCAGGCGACGTGAAATTCCGAGCACAGCCGCGGCGCGACGTTGGACGTCACCGAGATGCAGCCGTGGCCGCCATGCGCCATGTAAGCCGAGCGCGGTCGCGTCCTCGCCGGACAGCTGGTTGAAATCCTCGCCCATCGCTGCGCGCTGCTGCGACACGCGCACCATGCTGGCGGTCGCATCCTTGACGCCGGCGATGTTCTTCAATTCGAACAGCCGCGTCATGGTGTCGACCGACATGTCGATCACCGAGCGCGGCGGAATGTTGTAGATGATGATCGGAATGCCGATCGCGTCGTTGATCGCCTTGAAGTGCTGGTACATGCCTTCCTGGGTCGGCTTGTTGTAGTACGGCGTCACCACCAGCACGGCGTCGGCGCCGGCCTTCTCGGCATGCTGCGCGAGCTCGATCGGCTTCCTTGGTCGAGTTGGAGCCGGCGCCGGCGATCACGGGCACGCGGCCCTTGGCCTCGTCGATGCACCATTCGACGACGCGCTTGTGCTCGTCATGGCTGACGCGTCGGGCTTTCGCCTGTGGTGCCGACCGGCACCAGGCCGTGTGGTGCCCTCGGCGATCTGCCAGCTCACGAGGCCGCGGAAGGCCGCCTCGTCGAGCGAGCCGTTCTTGAACGGCGTGACCAAGGCGGTGAATGAGCCCCGGAAATTCGTCTTGGCTGCCATGGACTTCCTCCGAACGCGCGACGTTTACGGCGCTTGCCGTTTGCTGGAATCTGGAACCGCCAATTCATATCGGGTCTGGCGATCCGGCGAAAGGCCCGTGCCCGGCACCAGTCTAGCCCCGATTTTGCCGTGGTGATGGCGCAGACATCACGCCGCTGCCGCGTATTTAGTATTTTGTCCACATATTCAATCAAATAGACCTAGGGCTTGAGCGATTGAATGATTCGCCGCGAAGGAACGCCGTGACCCCATCCGCCCGCGCAGCCGCATTGCGATCGACCGCATTGGCGACGAGCCTGGCGCTGGCGGTCGGATTGTCGGCATTGGCGGCGGATGCCTGGGCCAAGCCGAAAGTTCCGCTGCCGAAGCCGCGGCCGATCGCCCGCAACGTCGTTCCCAGCGACTGCCGAATACAGCCGCGAATGCGACCGCGACGGCCGCCTGCGAATACCGCCGCCACGACCTGCCGCGGCGGCGCCCGCGACCGCTGCCGCCGCGATGCGCCGCGCTCGCTGGCCCCGGCGACGCGCCAGCATGCCGCCTTGCCGCCGCGCGCGCGCAAGCCGGCCGGCGCCGGCCGCGGTGGCCGCGACGTCATCGACCTCGCAGGCCGATAACGACGCGCTGGAAAACGTCATCGAGCTGGTGCGCAAGCACAAGCCGGCGGATGCGACGCAGGCCGCAGGCGGCGATATCGGATCCGGTCGCGCAGAAAGCTCGCGGAATGGCTCATCCTGCGCAGCGACGACAACGGCGCCTCGGTCGAGCGCTATCGCGCATTCATATCGCGCCAATCCGAGCTGGCCGTCGCAGACCTTCCTGCGCCGGCGCATCGAAGCCGCACTGTGGGACGACCGTCGCGACGACGCCACCGGTGTGGGCATGGTTCGAAAACGAGATCGCCGTTATCGGCCAAGGGCAGATTCTCGCTGGCGCAGGTGATGATCGCGCGCGGCGACCGCGCCAATGCGGAACGCCTGGTGCGCGACGCCTGGCGCAACGATTCCATGTCCGAGGACACCGAGAGCGCGGCGCTCGATCTGTTCGGCGCGCTGCTGACGCCGGGCGATCACAAGGCGCGGATGGATCTCACTGCTCTACGGCAGCGAGCAGGAAGCCGCGGCTGCGCGCCGCCAAGCGGCTGGGCGCCAGATCACGTCGCGCTTGGCGAAGGCGCGCATTGCGGCCATACAAGAAGGCGTCCAACACCAGGGCCCTGCTCGATGCGGTTCCGCGCGAACTGCACGGCGATCCCGGCTACATCTTCAGCAAGATCCAGTTGCTGCGCCGCGAAGAGAAATTCGCCGAGGCCGCGCAGCTCATGCTGAGCGCGCCGAAGGATCCGGGCCGCCTGCACAATCTCGACGAATGGTGGATCGAGCGGCGGCTGCTGTCGCGCAAGATGCTCGACGTCGGCGAACACCGCACCGCCTATCTGATCGCGCGTGACGCAGCGCTTCCCGCGCGCGACATCTACAAGACCGAGCAGGAATTCACCGCGGGCTGGATCGCGCTGCGCTTCCTGAACGACCCGGCGACCGCCGCGCAGCATTTTGCGCGCATCGGCGTCGGCAGCGTCAACCCGACCGCGCTGGCGCGTGCCGGCTATTGGCAGGGCCGCGCCGCCGAAGCCGCCGGCCGCGCCCAGGAGGCCCGCGCCGCCTACACCGCGGCGGCCGAGCAATCGACCAGCTATTACGGTCAGCTGGCGCGCGCCAAACTCGGACTGCCGCAGATCGAACTGAACGGCGTCCCCGCCGGCCGCGGCCGCGGGATCGAGCGGCTGGAGATCGTCCGCGCGGTGCAACTGCTCTATGAACTCGACGAACGCGAGATCGCGATCCCGATTTTCGGCCGACATGGGCGAAAACGGCGATCCCGATGCGCTGGTCGGGCTCGGCGAACTGGCCTCGCGCTATGGCGACGCGCGCGGCATGCTGCTGATGGGCAAGGCCGCGCTCAATCGCGGGCTGCCGTTCGACTTCTACGCCTATCCGGTCAACGGGCATCCCGCCGTTCAAGTCGATCGGGCCGGAGGTCGAGCAGAGCATCGTCTTCGCCATCGCGCGGCAGGAAAGCGCCTTCAATCCGGCCGTGGTCTCGCCGGCGCAGGCCTACGGGCTGATGCAGGTGACGCCGGATGCCGGCCGCTATGTCTGCAAGACATGCGGCGCCAGCTTCGACCTCGGCCGGATGAAGACCGATCCGGTCTACAACGCAGCGCTTGGCGCCGCCGAGCTCGGCGGGCTGATCGAGGACTATCGCGGCTCCTACATCACTGACCTTCGCGGCCTACAATGCCGGCCGCGGCAGCGTCAAGAAATGGATCGAGCGTTATGGCGATCCGCGCGATCCCAAGGTCGACGCGGTCGACTGGGTCGAACAGATCCCGTTCTCCGAGACCCGCAACTACGTGCAGCGGATCATGGAGAATTTGCAGGTCTATCGCGCGCGATTCGGCGGCGGAACGCGGCTGCAGATCGAGGCCGACCTGCACCGCGGCGCAAGCGTGGAATAGGCAATCATAAAGCTCTTAAAGCCCCATCTGTCGCTTCTTCGGGTGGTGACGTGGGCTCGTTCGGTAGGGAAAGTAGGATTCGCCCATTTTGCGACGACGAAAACCATCGCCAAACATTGTTCATAGGTATCAGCACCAATCCCCCGTCAGGTGTAACCGCGCCCGATGCAGAACGGAAGTCTCAGGCCAGAACAAAAGTCGCACCATCAGATGGATATCACGGCGACAAAAGCGACGACCGCCAGGAACAATTCACGCATCATTCTCTCCTTGACTCGCCCCGAAACGGCACACCGCCTGGTTCCACGCCACCAGGGCGGATATTTGGATGGATTCTCCATTACCATTTTCCTCGTCAGGACGCAAGCACCCCGGCGGTTTCCAGGGGATTCTGTCAGGTCATAAGACCGAGCAGAAGTTGCGACGAGCGCGCAGCGCACGTTGATGGCGCCCTGGTCGCGAGCTCATACAGAGCTGCCGGCAGCAGCCCCTCTAGGCTCCCAGGGCTCAATCGTGCCCGAATACTTCTAGTCAAATGCGTCACGAGCACGTGGCGGTGAAGGCGAGTTCCTGACCGGGGTCAGACGATGTCGCGGCAGCCGTTTTTGGAGATGTGTTGCACAAACAACACGCAACCGTGATCCAGCTTTTCCGTAAGCCTCTGTTTCATCACGCTGTTTTGAATAAGCCCCATTTGGCGCAGAGATCATGGGGTGATGAACGCCGGGTTTTCCGCTCACTCAGAGTCGACTCGTGCCAGATCGACGAGGCGCCATTATCGATCCGCCCCGATAAAGAGAGGCTGCGGTTTCGGTGATGGAACCGCTGCTCGCGAAATTCCCGCGGCGTAACTCGACCGCGCCTCAGACCTCCCGCGAACCTCACCTTTGTTGCAAAATGTGAAAACCGCAGCGGGATTTGACGCCGCGGCGCGGGCATGCCGAACTCTTGTTTTCATGCCGGGAACAAGCCGATGCGCGTGTGTCGCGCGCCGGTTTTCAATCCAGTCAATTTGGCGGCGAAAAAATCCAGGGCGGCATTGCGATCTGCAGGTACCGTCGCCCGTCACATATAAGTATAAAAAGTATAAGCCGGTCAGACGCCTCCGCTTCCACTTCGGGGGCTCGCGGCCTCCGCCTGAGTACGCTAAATCGCTCGGAATTCGCTGGCCTGAAATCTGCCGCTTGCGGCTCGCCCCGCGTCGGGCATATCGGCCTTACCGGAGATGTGGCCGAGTGGCTGAAGGCGGCGGTTTGCTAAACCGTTATAGGGTTGTAAAGCCCTATCGAGGGTTCGAATCCCTCCGAGTCTCCGCCAAGTACGAATTCAACTGAGTGCAAAGTTTGTTTGGCATACTAATCTTTGGCAAAAGATATCGTAACACTGCGTCCCTCTCAAAATAGTCCCGCTGCGGGTGTTTATGTTTTTCCTCGCAATGGCCTCCACAGAGAAGTGGCTCACACCGTCGACGGGCGCTATGACCGAGCGCTAATGTATCAGCGCAACGTCTCCTGCCGCCCGCTCATCGGGGATCCAGAGTGGGGCAGTAAGGCGTTCACGCGGCGGTCGCGTGTTGAGAAAGTTCAGCAGCCCTGCGGAGTTGCCGGCATCGCCGCAGGTGGCTTGGAGGAGAGGCCAAATGGGCGGCATCGTGGCTGGGAACGACATGCGAGACAACGAGCAGTTTGCAGCAACTCCGATGGCGCCATCTTCTGATTTCATCCAGTCGCTATAAAGGTAACAACTCCGGTCAATCCGATAGTTCCTCGTAAGACCGTCAGCACTGCTTCCCGGTGGAATGGCATCGCGACTTAGGCGTGCGCGAACAGCCGCACGCTCCAATCTGGCGTCGCTTTCACCGACGTCCGTTGGCTCGACAAATCGATCGCATTTGAGCGCCGCTCTCGCAGCCGCAGATGGCGAACGATATCGGACCCGGCTCAACGGATCGTCATTGCGGATGGACCTGGTCGGTTTCGGGATTATATCTCCCTCCGAGCCGTGATCGGCTACGTGCCCTATCAGGGGCTTTATCGACCGGGTGCGACCAACAACGGACTCGACCGGTTCACATCGCTTCTGGCCGGGATTGGCGTCGGCGGATTACGATTCAACACGTTGATATGCTCCTCGACAGGTTTCTGCCGCAATTTCAGGCGCGCGCGTTCAACTGGAATGCAGGCGCGATCCGCTGCGCTGTGATTTCTCCTGGTCGGCCACAGCATTACGGCCAGGAATGGTCGCCAAGCTTCAGATCGTGGAATCAGGCTGCACAGGTGCTTATCATTCAGATGCGGAAACGTGCCAGTAACCGTGGTTCACCGTTCGTATGGCTATGCGGGTCACGTGCACCGCTGGTTTGAGGGGATCGACAGCCCGATGTTCTACCTGACCGGTCCTCGATGGCCCCGAGTGAGTGTCGTCGTCGCCGTAGGCGTGATACACGCTGCTGTTCCTCCCGATGAGGCGACCGACGAAGATCGTACGAGCCCGCAACCTCCTGGCTGAGACAGACCTATCCGCCAGTACGATTATCCGAGGCAGAGATGCCGGCGATTAACTCAGATCGCGGATCCATAGCAATCCGATTGATCTCGCCACCAGAATTTCGATATCCGGCAAAAATATGGCTAGCCATTTGGAACTGGTGCGCGGCAGGGGTATCCTACCAACAGGTGGCGCTCAATCTCGATGCTGCAGTAGCGCCAAGAAGTTCTATAATATCCGCGGCGTCCGGTCGAAAGCTGGCGCTGTCCTCAACGGAACCATCTACACGCGCAGACGTGGGAGGCGAATTCCTAAGAGCTACAATCGAATACTACGCGCCCCGCGGTCGGCGGACGATTCAGTCGGCCCCGGAGACGGCGTATTCCGGCGTGGTCAGCGCGATTGGTCGCCAGTCTCCGCCGAAAGCCAACGTTCGAACGCTGATAGGCGATTTCGAGCACATGAACCTCATGAACGAGGTTCAAACGCACAGCGAACTCCTGACGATCCTCTGAGGACAGTCACCATGGCAACACGTGAAAATTCCGACGCGCCGTGGCCCAAATTCGCCACTCCGCAAGAGGTGCGAAAGTTCCTGCTCGGCAGAAGGCGGTCCGAGAGAGAAACAAAGGGCGGCATCAAGCGGCAGGCCATTCGCCGATATTTGGCGAAAATACGACATCGTGACTCTGGGAAAGTTGATGCGGGTCGCGCGTACGTCGACCTGTTGAACTCGACCAAAAGCGTGGGAATCCGCCGAAAAAGTCCACGGTCCGCCGGACAGGCCCAAAGATGTAGCTTTTTATGCCGACGGCGCGAAGGCTCAGCGGGCGCGGCAACTGGAAGTCGTCCCGTGAAGAATGCCGATCGGCCTGGGAGATGGGCAGAAGTTGTCTGGATCCATTCCTGGCGGCAACTCGCAGCCATGCCTCTCTTTGTCGAGCGGGCTAATGAAAACTTTCCGATTAGCTGAGCTTCCTCGGCCTCCTGACCGAGAAATCTGTCTATGTCGGTCGAAGGCATGGCGCCGCCGCATTGGCGACCATCTAGGCCGTCTTCTTACCGACCGCTTCGGCCAGCACGCTCGTCACGAAGGCGTTGAAACGCCCTCGCGGGCGGCGATGATTTTCAGCTTTTCGTGCAAGGTGCGCGCGGTGCCCGCTGGCGCCACTGCCCCAACGCCGCCGGGCACCGGAACGTCGCGTCCAATTGGCGGGCGCAGTCCTTCCATTCGGCGATGGCGTTCTGCACGTCCGCCAGCGCCACCTCGCGGGGTTTCGCCGTCGCTCAGCTACGAAGCGGGCAAGGCCGGCACGGACGCCAGCCAGCCGCCGCCATCAGCGTCCGTCAGCGCTCCACCAGAGATCGCATATTCAGTGTCCGCCTTCGCCATCGCCTCGCCTTCCCATCGCTCGCCCGGCGGTCTTGCGGACATGCGGACCGGCGACCCGGCCGCTTTGCCGGGATCGGTGAGGATCGCCTCCTCATCTGCCGCCGTGATCTTCCCAGATTTGTGCTGGGCCGCGCCACCGCCGTGGGCGGCAAGCGTACCAGCCCCAATCCGGCTGCAAAGCCGCTCGATGTCACCTGAATGGTCCAGTCCCCCGCCGGGTTCACCTGCCGCATCGGGCCACTGACAGCTTGCTCAGACCTTTGTGGCTCATAAATGCAGATGCACCTGCATCGTGAATTGTGTATTTCACGAATGTGGCCAGGTTCGAAAATCTCATCAGAGCTCTGAAGCCCGCACCGGATCCTCAGAGTCAATATGGCGTAGACGTAGTTCTCGTCTTCGTTGTTCCGTCTCCGCCCAGCCGCTCATCGCCTGGGCGCGACGAGCAGCGATAAAGCGCAACGAAACGGGTGCCGCACCTGGCTGCGAAGCAGCGCCGGCGGGCCGGTTTGCCTTTATCCTCCGCATCACTCCATATCTTCCGGCCACCCGATCACTTCCTCACCCATTGTGAGCAGATCGACGCCCTTGTTCTGCTCCCCATTCTTGAGATTAATGAGACCGGGGACAACATAGTCAGCCACGGCGCCATCGATCCGGGGAGCCATGATAACCAGACTTGCGATCTCCGGTTATCGATCACCTTGCGCGAAATCAAGGTAAGCGCTGGCGCGCTCAATATCGTGACCGGCGCCAATGGCAGCGGCAAGTCCAGCCTTCTCATCGCGCGCTGAGACTGCTGGCGGACATCGCGCAGGGCCGCATCATTCAATCATTGGCCGCCGAGGGCGGACTGGAATCGACGTTGTGGAGCCGGCCCTGAAACATCGTCGCGCGGGATGAAGAGCCGGCACCGCACCGGTCCAAGGCCTGGTGCGCAGAATCCGATCAGCCTGAAGCTCCGGATTTTCAGGCAAGGATTACGGCTACGCCATCGATCTCGGGCTTCCGCTGCCCGATTCGCGCTCGAAGTTTTCGAGCGATCCGGAAATCAAGGTCGAAAGCCAGTGGGACGGGCGAACGGCTGGACCGGACAAATGCATTTGCCGTTCGCATCGGCCCCAGTGTCCGCATCCTCGCAACGGCCGGGAGCGATATGGCGGCAGGCCTATCAGAACCTCGACGCATTCGACAGCATGATGACCCACTGCGCGATCCCTACCACGCCATCGAACTCTTGATGTTGCGCGAGAGGATGAGGAACTGGCGGTTTTACGATCATTTGCGCACCGATCTCGACGCGCCTGCGCGCAAACCGCAGATCGGCACCTATACGCCGGTGCTGGCGGGTGATGGATCGGATCTGGCCGCAGCGTTGCAGACCATCCGCGAGATGAGCGCCGGCGAGCACATGGACGCCGCAATCGCCGACGCGTTTCCCGGCGCTCGCGTGTCAGAGGTGAACGCCACCGACGGATATTTCGAACTCGAAATGCACCATAGCCTGGCCTGCTCCGGCCGCTCAAGGCCACTGAGTTGTCCGGACGGCACGCTACGCTACCTTCTGCTCGTCGCGGCACTGCTCTCGCCGCGACCGCCGACGCTGATGATCCTCAACGAACCCGAAACCAGCCTCCGCATCCGGTTTGATGCCGGCGCTGGCGCGCCTGCCCGATCGCGCGGGCATCGAAGCGGTCGCAGGCCGTGGTGGTTTCACATGCCCCGGCGCTCGTTGCCGCACTCGATGCCGACGTCGACTGCGGGCAGATCATACTGGAGAAGCATCTCGGCGAAACCATCGTCAGGGACGGCGCGCCACCGGACTGGTCGTGGCCAGCGCGATAACCGGCGAAGCGTTGAAGGGGTGTTATCCCGAACCGCTCGCCAACCGGCTCTCGCGCTATGCGGTTTTACGCTCCGCGGACCACCAACGCCGGATCAATGCCTGACGGTTGGCGGCGTGCTGGGAAGGCCGGTGCTTTTCGGAATAGCCCGCTCCAGTTTTTCGACGGCAGAGGTTCCGCAAAGCGCCTGTTCCTCATTGCTGAAGCGAAGCATCTCGAAGCCGCGGTCGTTCGGCATCATCTTCTTGAAGCAAATGGGCAAGCGAAGTCAGGTGCAGCAGTTCGCTCATCGACAGCGCGACAATGATCTTGTCTTGTCGCGGCGTCATCTGCAGCCTGCAGGTGTCGTATCCCTTGCGCCAGCAGGCGGCGCCGATGGCATCGCCAAATATCAAAGCCGGGCCTGGTATCGATGAGATGCTCTTCTCGTACGTTGCCCCGCGCGCGAACGTCCTCACCGCCTCGACGGCCTTCGCAACATAATCGGGAGTGGCCTGGCCCGATGACTCATAGTGAGAACAGACGCCCCGGATGATTTCGAGCGTCGCCTCTTCCATGCCTGCGAGCCGCCCCTTGGCGAAATACGATTTTGCGGAAGACCAGGTCGAGGCCAGCAGGAGGACAAGCGGCTTTACAACTATGACGGCCAGGATTCCCATCGCGGGACCTCATCGAAGCGAAACCGACGCCCGGCCAGAACATCAACGCAAACCGCGCGCGTCACCGATCCGTCGGCCGCTTCCTGATTTCCGCAAGGCGTGTTCCCCAGTTCGGCAACAATGATGGATTAGAGTTACCCGCGCGTATATTTTGTTCCTCCGTACAACTGCCGGAAGGACCGTCGATCGTACGGAAGCAGGAACCGGCCAGCGCCGCAAGCTACCTCGGCGGCGTCTCCGCCGCTGGTTCTATGCGTCGTGTCATCAGGCCCGGGCTTCGCGCTGGGCCATGGCGATCTCGACCTCGGACATCATCTCGGCGACCTCGCGGCGCATGGAGATCGCGTCGGCGCGGCCTTTCAGGGCGGCGAGGTTGAACCATTTATGCGCGGCGACCAGATTGACCACGCCGGAACGTCCGCTGGCCCAGTACAGGCCGCGCTCGAACAGCACGTCCGGGATCGCGGTTGCGCCACCGGCGTCGCCGTATCCAGATCGAATGTGCCCCTGAAACATCTGACATCTCCCTTTTTGATTGTTGGCCGCCCTCCCCGAGCGCGGCTCCCGTCCAGTTGTAAAAACGTCCCGTTATTCCAGCGCGCGATCAGCAAAGAGTGGGATCCGGTTTTGCGTCCGATCGCGCGCCTCATGATTGGAGAGCGCATGATCTGATCGCCAAACCGCCCACGCTTTGGCGGATCATGCGCTCGCCGTTTGCCGGCTTGTTGGGATGATCATGACCGATCAAATTTGAAGGGCAGTTTAAGGTTCGCGATGAACGGGGTGTAAACGCGCGATCGGCGACGGCTTAGCAGTGAAATCGCAGAAGTGCCTGTCTCGCAGCGGCATTTCGTCGATTCGTGAAATTCGGTTTACCCTGCCGTTTCGCAAAACGATAACCATTGGCGCGAACATCGTGTCCGCGATGCACGCGCGCCGAGGTACCAGCGACGCGGCGCGCGATCGATCACAGATGCCCGCGGTACTGGATCGTCCGTCCGAGCACTGTCATCGGCGGATCCGGCGCGGCACCGCTGGCGCGGCGATGACGGCATCGACGAGCCGGTCGCAGCGGCCGAACCCCGGCCTATGGTGCCACGGGCGATCGGAGACAATCATTCGACAGATTTGGGAGATCAGAGCGCCGGCGCCAACGGCAGCGGCACGGTGGAACGAGGGCGTCGGCGAACACGTCAGGACCAGATTTCACTCGGGCATTGGGTGCCCGGTGAAATTGCGGATCTTGCGAGATCCGCACCGAACGAAGAAAACTTGTTTCTTCTGCCGGACCGGTTTTCGAAAGAGCGAACTCTTTCGAAAATGCGATCCAGCCGTTTGACCTGATGTCTCGCCGACACCCTCTTTCGTCGACCAGAGCCGTCCGATTTAAATCTGCTTCGTAAGAAGCAGATCGTTCTGAAGGCTCTAGTGACGTGCCGGCATCAAGCCGCCGGCAATCTTTCAGAAGGCGAGAGTTACTTCTTCTTCTTGGCGACCTTGCGGGTCTTCTTCGCAGTCTTCTTCACTGCGCTCTTCGCCTTCTTCGCCTTCTTAGCTTTCTTGGCCATGTTGCCCTCCTAATGTAAGTGAGATGGCTTTAGTTCGCTGCGTGCACTCGGGAATCGAAATGCACTACATCCCGAATACACCAACACGATCGAAAAAACAGCGTCCCGCTTAAGGAAGTGTTGACGCAGCGGAGCGCGAGCGCGCGACGCGCGCGTCACTCGCGCGACGCACGACAATGCATTCGCGCAGCGATGCAAGAAGTGCGCGCAACGATCGGCACCGGCGATTTGTCGACATTGCAGGAAACGCCTGTGCCGCAGGTGGTTTCTTTAATTCGTACGTTTGATGCGATCGACGCGCGATCGACGTCGTCGCGGCTGCGACGAGTCGTGCCGAAAGGCGCGCTGCGCGGACTCTGAGTCGCGGAGTTTTGGCAATGAAAAAATTTTTGTGGATCACAGCCGGCCTAGCGTCTCATCGGCGCTCGCCAAGACCGGATTTTTGGACGAATCGCCGGCGACCGATTCGCAACGCGCGGTCTGTCGCGTCGCGCGCATGCACTCGCGACCATCGGTGAACGATCGGTGCATGCGCGCGTCGCGTAGGACGCGCGGCGACGACGCCGCCGTCGCGTCGCGCGACGTTCAGATGCCGAGCTTGGACTTGAGGAGATCGTTGACCGCCTGCGGGTTGGCCTTGCCGCCGGACGACTTCATCACCTGGCCGACGAACCAGCCGACCAGCTGCGGCTTCGCTTTCGCCTGCGCCACCTTGTCGGGATTGGCGGCGATGATGTCGTCGACCACCTTCTCGATCGCGCCGAGGTCGGTGACCTGCTTCATGCCGCGCGCTTCGACCAGCGCGCGCGGGTCGCCGCCCTCGCTGCCAGACGATCTCGAACAGGTCCTTGGCGATCTTGCCGGAGATCGTGCCCTCGCCGATCAGGTCGACGATGGCGCCAAGCTGTGTCGGCCGAGACCGGCGACGCCGCAGATGTCCCGGCCTTCCTTGTTGAGACGCCCGAACAGCTCGTTGATCACCCAGTTGGCGGCAAGCTTGCCGTCGCGGGCCTTGTCGGCGAGCCTTCGCCAGCACCGCCTCGAAGAAATCCGCGCTCTCGCGTTCGGCCACCAGCACGCCGGCGTCGTAGGGCGACAGGCCAAAGCCCGCGATGAAGCGCGCCTTCTTCTGGTCCGGCAGTTCCGGCAAGTTGCGCCTTCAGCTCGTCGACATATGCCTGCGTGAACTCGAGCGGCAAGCAGATCGGGATCGGGGAAATAGCGATAGTCGTGCGCCTCTTCCTTGGAGCGCATCGAGCGCGTCTCGCCCTTGTTGGGATCGAACAGCCGCGTTTCCTGGTCGATCGCGCCGCCATCCTCGATGATCTCGATCTGGCGCCGCGCCTCGTACTCGATCGCCTGGCCGATGAAGCTGATCGAGTTCACGTTCTTGATCTCGCAGCGGGTGCCGAGCGGTCCGCCCGGCTTGCGCACCGAGACGTTGACGTCGGCGCGCAGGCTGCCCTTCTCCATGTCGCCGTCGCAGGTGCCGAGATAGCGCAGGATCGAGCGCAGCTTTGTCACATAGGCCTTGGCCTGCTCGGACGAGCGGATGTCGGGCTTGGAGACGATCTCCATCAAGCGCCACGCCGGAGCGGTTGAGATCGACAAAGGACATGCGTCGGGCTGCTGGTCGTGCAGCGACTTGCCGGCGTCCTGCTCCAGGTGCAGCCGCTCGATGCCGACGGTGACGCTCTCGCCGTCCGCCAGTTCGACGACCACCTCGCCCTCGCCCACGATCGGCGATTTGTACTGGCTGATCTGATAGCCCTGCGGCAGATCGGGATAGAAATAGTTCTTGCGGTCGAACACCGAGCGCAGGTTGATCTGCGCGTTCAGACCGAGCCCGGTGCGCACCGCCTGCCTGACGCATTCCTCGTTGATGACCGGCAGCATGCCGGGCATCGCCGCATCGACCAGCGAGACGTGGGTGTTCGGCTCGCCGCCGAATTCGGTCGAGGCGCCGGAGAACAGTTTTGAGTTCGAGGTGACCTGGGCGTGGATTTCCAGCCCGATCACCATTTCCCAGTCGCCGGTGGCGCCCTTGATGAGCTTGCCGTTGCTTGTATTCATGCGGGTCCGCCTCCGAGCAATGCCGAAACCATCAGCTCCCATTCGGTTTCGAGAGAACCGGTCGCAACCGGCTTGCCCGCCTGCCGGTACCAATAGCCGGCGTTGCCAAGATCGCCTTCGACGCGGTGCAGATAGGCATGGACCCAGGCTGCATCAGGGGTGTCCTGATCCTGAGCGATCTTATGCGCCTCATCCCAGTTGTTCTTGGCTGCCCACCACAACGCAGCAAGCGGCGCGCCGAGATCCGGCGCTGGTGCCGCGCCTGACAGACTGGCTTTGAAATCCGCCAGGTTCACCACCGGCCTCGCTGGGTGAATCTGTTCCGTGGTGGCGCCCTTGATCAGCACAGATGGTTTGATTGCGTTCATGGCTGGATTTTATCCCGACAGGGGCGCTCGAAAACCCCTGAAACACTTTTGAGCGAAGCAAATCGGTTTGCGCCGAACGAGCATCGGTCACTCAGTTCGGCACCGCCACCGGTGCTGCATCGAGCATCAGCGTGAACCAGGTCCCCTGGCCGCGGATGCTTTCGGCGCGGAACGCGACATTCCTGGCATTTTCCTTCAGCGTCTGCAGGATCAAGGCGCCGAGTTTGCGCGGCGACGGCCATTCTGATTCTCGCCCAGCCCAACGCCGTCATCGGATACGACGACGGTCACGCGACCGCCGTCCTGCTTGCAGATCAGCTTGAGCTGACCGGCGTTGCGGCCGACGAACGCATATTTCAGCGCGTTGGTCAGCATCTCGTTGATCAACAGCCCCGCCGGCATCGCGATGTTGATCGAAGCGGGCAGTAACCGGCTTCGATGTCGATCGCCACGCCCGGTATGGCGTTCACCTCCATCACCGAGGTCGCGACATCGGAAAGATATTGGCCGAGATCGATTTCGGGAGGGGCATTTTCCGCCGACAAGGTCCGGTACAGCACCGTCAAGGCATCGATCCGGCTGGCAAGCCGCGCCAGCGCCACCGTCTCGCCTTCCGCGGCCGATCTCGCCTCAGGCGGATCAGCGCGGTGATCAGCTGCAAATTATTCTTCACCCGGTGCTGAAGCTCGCGCATCAGCATGTCGCGATCGCGGATCTGGCTCTCGAACTGTTCGATCTGGGCCCGCTCCCGGCCGCCCACGTCGACCAGTGCGCCGCGATCCGGAAATTCTCGACGCCGTCGTCGCTTTCGATCACCGAGGCATAGGCCTGCACGATGACGAGACGATCGACCGGGCCGGCGGGGCGGAACACGCCGATAAAATCCTCGCCGTCCCGGATCGCCTCGCCCAAGGTCTGGGCCGGACTATCCTCGCTGAAAAGCCATCGAGACAGGTCCAGCTCTGGCCCTCCACATTGGCTGATGCCATCGACATCAAATTCTCGAACGCCTTGTTGATGTAGACGACATGCTGCTCGCCGCCGGAACCGCGCGATACCGCGACTGCGACCGGAGCATGATCGAGCAGATGCTTGTATCGTGTCGCTCTCGAGCGCCAAGGCGAGCTTCGACGAACCCAGAAGCTGATCGACCTGTTGGGAAGACGGGACACCGTCGCCGGCGGCACTCATACGCTAACCTTGCTCATGGGCGAACCATGACGAAGCGTGGCAGGAAACGCAACGCAAAAAAGCCTGTGGCATCGAAATGGAACCTTACGCCCACCACTTCGGCGGCGTGAACCGTCCCGCGGCCTGCTCGATCACCTCGCCGAGCGAGAACAGCGTCTCTTCGTCGAACGGACGGCCGATCAGTTGCAGCGCCGAGCGGCAGGCCCTGCGCGTCCTTGCCGGCGGGAACCGCGATGCCCGGCAGCCCCGCCATGTTCACCGTCACCGTGAAGATGTCGTTGAGATACATCTCGATCGGGATCGGCGCCGCCTTCTCGCCGATGCCGAACGCCGCCGACGGCGTCGCCGGCGTCAGGATCGCGTTGACGCCCTTGGCGAAGCAGTCCTCAAAATCCTTCTTGATCAGGGTGCGCACTTTCTGCGCGCGCAGATAATAGGCGTCGTAGTAGCCGGCCGAGAGCACGTAGGTGCCGATCATGACGCGGCGGCGCACTTCGGCGCCAAAACCCTCGGCGCGCGTGTTCTCGTACATCTCGCCGATGTCTGCGGCCCGGCACGCGCAGGCCGTAGCGCACGCCGTCGTAGCGCGCGAGGTTCGACGAGGCCTCCGCCGGCGCCACGATGTAATAGGCCGGCAGCGCGTATTTGGTGTGCGGCAGCGACACGTCGACAAGCTCGGCGCCGGCGGCCTTCAGCCAGCGCCGCGCCCTCGCTCCAGAGCTTTCGATTTCCGCCGGCATGCCGTCGAGGCGATATTCCTTCGGAATGCCGATCTTCATGCCCTTGACCGATTTGCCGATCGCGGCCTCGTAGTCCGGCACCGCGCGATCGACCGACGTGGTGTCCTTGGGATCGTGACCGGCCATCGAGCGCAGCAGGATCGCGGCATCGCGCACGGTGCGCGCGATCGGCCCGGCCTGATCGAGCGAGGATGCGAACGCGACGATGCCCCAGCGCGAGCAGCGGCCATAGGTCGGCTTCGATGCCGACGGTCGCGGTGAACGCCGCCGGCTGGCGGATCGAGCCGCCGGTGTCGGTCGCGGTCGCGCCCATGCACAAGCAGCGCCGCCACCGCCGACGCCGAGCCGCCGGACGAGCCGCCCGGCACCAGCGTCGTGTTGGAGCCGTCGCGCCGCCACGGATTGACCACCGGACCGAAGCACGAGGTCTCGTTCGACGAGCCCATCGCGAATTCGTCATTGTTGAGCTTGCCGAGCATGACCGCGCCGTCGCGCCAGAGCTGCGAGGTCACGGTGGACTCGTAAGGTCGGCACGAAATTGCCGAGGATTTTCGAGCACGCGGTGGTGCGCACGTCCTTGGTCGCGAACAGGTCCTTGATGCCGAGCGGAATGCCGGCGAGCGGACCGCCCTCGCCCTTGGCGATCCTGGCGTCGGCTTCGCGCGCCATGCTGCGCGCCTGATCCGGCGTTTCCATCACAAAGGCATTGAGCGCGCGCGCGCGCCTCGACCGCCTCGAGATGCGCGTCGGTCAGTTCAAGCGACGTGAAAGATTTGTTCGCGAGACCTTCACGGGCCTCGGCGAGCGTCAGCGATGTCAAATCGGTCATTTATCAACCGGGCTGCAGAAGAACGGAGACAGCGTCTTGTCGTTGGCCGGGTCGTCGCTTTTATGGTTGGCCTTGTCGGCGGCTTCGAGCTGATCGAGCACGGCGTCCATCGCCTTGTCGGGATCGGCGACCTTGCCCTGACGCTCCATCGCGTCGAGATAGTTCATGTAGGCCTGCATAGGCCTTTTCATCGTCGCAGAGCAGACACATCGGATTTCCCGCTTCGATAGAAAGAATTTACTCAACGACCTTGGGCACCAGAAAGAAATGATCTTCCGTGGCCGGCGCATTCCTGACCACGTCGTCCGCGATCTCGCCGTCATTGACCACGTCCGGGCGCTTCTTCATTTCCATTGGCATCACCGAGGTCATCGGTTCGACGCCATCGACGTTGACTTCGACTGAGCTGTTCGACAAAGGCCAGCATCGCATTCAATTCGCCCTGCAGATGGGGAACTTCAGCGTCGGTGACCGCGATCCGCGCAAGATGCGCGATACGGCGAACGGTGGCGGCATCGACGGACATTATATAGGCCTCTCAACGGCGAATTCAGCCCGCCGTATAGCAGAGGGTGCTTTTGCACCGCAACCGCGAGGTACCTCTGACCGCCGCCTATCGGCAGGGTAGTCTCTCTCGAAGGGAGAGGTGAAGACTGGTCACCGCCATCCAGCTGAGCCGCGCCAGCGCGGCGCCGGCCAGCGCCCGGGTCAGTTCGGCGGCCGGCATTTCGCGGCTCATCCGCACCGCCTGCCCGGCCCAGAGATTGGTGAAATCGACCTTTCCCTGCTTTTCCGCCGCCGCCTTCAAAGGCGCCAAGCGCCGTCGCGGAATGCGGAAATGCCGGCGCATCCGGCGAAATTGGGCCGACCTCGCGCATCACGCGGTTGGCGACACCGCGCGCCGGGCGCCCGGTCATGACATTGGTGATGACGGTGGAATCATCGCGCGCCTGGGCAAGCGCAACGCGCGCCGGCTGCGATCACCTCTGATCCCGGGCAGCGCAGATAGGCGCTGCCGATCTGCACGCCGGCCGCACCCAGCGCGAACGCCGCCGCGATGCCGCGGCCGTCGGCGATGCCGCCCGCCGCGATCACGGGCACCTTCACCGCATCGACCACCTGCGGCACCAGCGCGAAGGTGCCGGGCTGCTCGGCGATATTCTCGGTCAGGAACATGCCGCGATGGCCGCCGGCTTCCGCGCCCTGCGCGATGATGGCGTCGGCGCCGTTCTCCTCCAGCCAGATCGCCTCGCGCACGATGGTCGCCGATGAGATCACGATGCAGCCGGCGGCCTTGACCCGCCTGAGCAGCGCCGGATCCGGCAGGCCGAAATGGAAGCTGACCACTTCGGGCTTCAACTCCTCGACCAGCGCGCACATCGCGGCGTCGAACGGTGCGCGATTGGCCGCGTCGATCGGCGTTGCGGGGTCAAGCCCCAGCTCGTTATAGTAAGGCCCAAGCCGCTTTTTCCACCCGGCCTCGCGCGCCGGGATCGGCGTCGACGGCCTTGTGACAAAAGAAGTTCATGTTGACCGGGGCCGACACGCGCTGGCGGATGATGTTGACCTGCTCGCGCGCCTTCTCCACCGAAATCATGGCACAGGGCAATGAGCCCAGCGCCCCGCCCTGCGCCGCAGCGATCACGAGGTCCGCATCCATGATCCCGCCATCGGCGCGAGCACGATGGGAATTCGGTCTTGAAGAGGTCGAGAAGTCGGCGGTCCGGCCACATGGTCTGCTCTTTCAAGTGAGAAGGGGATCGCAAGTGAGAGGGGATCGGGCGTCCTGGCCGGGGCCTAAAAGCGACGAAACCGGCCGTTGCGAATTAGGCCCGTAAAGCCGTGGCAGATTGCGCCGTCCAACAAGGATCTGATCGGCCTCGGTGACGATTCGATCGACGATCTCGGCCGCCGGCGAAATATCATGGATCAGCCCAACGGCTTCGCCAGCAATCACGGCTGCAACATCGAAATTGCCGGCGGCCTTGGCCGCCGCATATTCGGCGGCGACCGCGCCCACATTTTGCAGCAGTTCGAGTTCGCTGGCCGGTCCAGCGACGCGCATGATCGTTGATCAGGCAGCGTCCCGTGAACGGCGCCGGCCAGACGTTGTTGCGTGACATGTCGAAGATAATCCCCGCGTGGTGCTGCCGCTCGTCGCGGCGCAAATTCGTCGCTTGGCCTCCTCCGCTCCGTCCGCTTCCTGACTGGCATAAAAGCGCGTACCCAGCAGAACACCGGCGGCGCCGAGCGCGATCATCGCCGCAAGCCCGCGTCCAGTCGCCAATGCCACCGGCGGCCACCACCGGCACGCGGCCGGCCGCGAGGTCAACGATGGCTGGCACGATGTCCAGCGTGGTGCGGGAAGCGCCATGCCCGCCGGCCTCGGTGCCCTGCGCGACCAGAATGTCGGCGCCGGCCTCCAGTGCCGCCTGCGCCATGTCTTCGCTTTGAACCTGACAGATCAACAAGGCTCCCGCAGCCTTGATCCGAGGCGCAAATGGTTTGGGATACGCCAAACGAGAGCATGATCGCACGCGGCCGGGCATTCAGCGCGACATCCAGCAGTTCGGGCTGCTTCGCGAGACTCCAGGTGATGAAGCCGACGCCGAAGGGCGCGCGTGCGAATTGTCCGAGCTTGGCGGTCTCCTGTTCGAGCCAGGTTCTTTCGCCGTAGCCGCCGCCGAGAATACCGAAGCCGCCGGCGTTGCTTCACCGCAGCCGTCAGGCGGGCACCGGAAACCAATCCATCGGTGCCAGGAGGACCGGATGCCGAATGCCGAGAAGAGCGTTCAATGACGTGCTGATCGACTATAGCCGTTTCTCCGATCTGGACAGTCACCTTAGGCCCAGCTATCGTTCTGGATAAATGATTTCTTGAGAATGCTGACATCTCAAAATGAAGACGGAGCCGACCTCATGGAATTGTCCGACCATGGTGACGTTTTCCAACGGTCTGCACGCACCGGCGGCATCACCCGCGCCGCCGAGCAGGCTCAGCACCGTCCAATCGAGACATCACCCATCGGGTACAGGCGCTCGCAGGCCGAAATCGGCACGCCGTTGTTCGAGCGACACAGCCTGACGGCATGACAGCTGACCGGCGCCGGCCGGCGTTTATTGCCTTACGCCCAGCTGCATGGCGGCGCTGTCGCACGAAGCTGTGCTGGCGGCCCGCGACGATGGCGAGCCGAAAGGGCCACTGGCGATCGGGTCGATGGAGACTGACGGCCGCGGTGCGCCTGCCATCGCTGCTCGCTGAGTTTCACCGGCGTTTTTCCGGCCGTGCGGCTGACCTTGCGGACGGCGCCGACGGCCGACCTGGTGACCGCCGTGCTCGACGGCACGCTCGATGGCGCCTTATGTCGCCGGTCCGATCGACCCATGCTGAACTCACGCGCCGCAACGGTCTTCAGGAAGAACTGATGCTTGTCACCGCGCGGCGATGGACAAGCCTCGCGGCGCTCCGCGCCGGCACCCCGAGTCCGGACCGACGGCGCTGGTATTCCGCACCGGCTGCACCTACCGGCAGCGGCTCGAACAGGTCTTTGCCAGTTTGGCTGGCCCTCGGCCGCGCGGTTTGAACTGGGCACACTCGACGGCATGATCGGCTGCGTCGCCGCCGACATGGGCGTCACGCTGCTGCCGCGCGCCGTCGTCGAGGCGCCACGATCTCAACGGCAACATCCGCATCCACGCGCTCAGCGCATCGCTGTCGCGGGTCGATACTGCGAATCTTCATCCAACGCCGCGCCGCACATCAGTACAGTGCGCTGCGAGGTTTTGCCTCCCTGCCTGAAGAAAGAACGGTCAGGCCGTCGCCGCCATCGAAGAGGATTTCGAACAGGCGCTAGGCGTTGGACGGCCGCCTGACAACTCCAGCGCCACAGCGCGACCCCGCCCAAACAGCCTCGACCAGCCCGAACGGCCAGGCGCCTTGCAGAAATCCGTAAAGCCGAACCCGCGCGCAGGCGCCCGCGAATGCGAGGATGAACCAATGGCTGCGATCCTCCAGCGCGTAGCACCAGCAGCATGGCGGTGACGGCGAACAAACCGAATAATGTCAGCCGGTCCATTGTCATCAAGCCTCTCCCGCTTTGCGTGACCGGCAACCCGCGTGTTATGCGGGGCCATGCCTGCCCTCATCCTACCGCTGATCGATGCTGTCGCGCACTGGCCTGAACGCGGCGCGCTCTGTGGGCCTCGATCCCGGGCACCAAGACCATCGGTGTCGCGGTGTCCGACCCCGACCGCAGAGCTCGCGACCGGCGTCGAAACCATCCAGCGCAAGGCTTTCAAGGCCGATGCCGCGCGCCTGCTCGCCATCGCCGGCGAGCGCAACGCCGTGGGCTTCGTGCTCGGCCTGCCCATCAACATGGACGCCAGCGAGGGCCCGCGCGCGCAATCCACCCGCGCCTTCGCCCGCAATTTCTCAAACTCACCGAGTTCGCCATCGCGCTGTGGGACGAGCGGCTCTCCACCGTCGCCGTGGAGCGCGATTTGATCGGGACCGACATGAGCCGCGCCCGGCGCGCCCTGAGTGATCGACGAACACGCCGCGATCTTCATCCTGCAGGGCGCGCTCGACCGGCTAGCCTGGCCGCCGGCGTCGCGGTGATCGCGCCATTGACCAATGTCTGGCCAAAGCTGGTGATTGTCGAGGGCATCATGGGCTCCGGCAAATCGACGGCCACCCAAAACATCGCTCACAGGGTTGGAGTCATGCGGTATTCCCGCTGATCGGGATAACCGAAGGGGTCGATCCCCATCCGATCCGCTTCGATTGGGATCTGCCCTGGCGTGAGATGCCGCCGGCAGAGCTTGCGTCAAGTCATGCATTGCCCAAGTGGCGCTCGTTCGTCGTCCCAGTTCTCTGGCTGCAGAACGCATCTCAATTGTTGACGGCCAACTCTTCCACGGCAATCTGACCTCGCTGCTGCTGCTCGAAGCCGACGCGGATCTGATTCACCGCGTACTGTCGGGAAGTTGTCGCGGTCATCAAGCCTCTTGAACCCGCTGCTCATCTATTTCCGCCAGGACGACGTCGATAGCGCAATTCGCGTCGTCTCTCGGCGCGAGCGGGACGGAAATGGGTGAACTATCAGGTCAATTGGAAACTGCAGTCGCCGTACGCCAGGAGGCGCGGCTTGGCCGGTCTTGACGGCCTCATCACCCTTTATCGTCAATATCGGGCGCTCACTGACCAACTGTTTGCCGGATCTCGATATCCCGAAGATCAGCATCGAAAACTCGCGACAGCAGTGGGCGATATACGACGACATGATCGATCGATGCGTTGATGAACGTGAACGCTATTTCGGAGATACCGGTCTCGGTGTCGCGGACAAGCAGCTAGGCCCGATACGGCGCTGGACGTACGGTTTGGTTTACCCGTGCCCGGCGAGCCACATGGTCTGCCAGCGTCGCGGCGAGGTTGTTGAGGCCGTGCAAGACGATAGTCAGCCAGGTCGAATTGCTGCGATAGCGGAGATAACCGAACAGCAGTCCGATCGAAAACACTTCGCCGAAGAAGAACCAGTCATATTGCAGATGCAGCGCCGTCCACACCAGCGACGACAGCAGGATGGCGCCGGCAGGCCCGAGAAACGATTCCGACCAGCCGCGGTAGAAAGCCGCGCGCGAACAATTCCTCCGAGACTGGAGCCGCGACGCAGAACGCGATCACCAGCAGCCACAGCGCGCCGTCGGCGCTCGCCGATTTCAGCACCTCCGTCATGAATCCGGGCGCGACCTCGCGCCTGTCAGCGCGCGACAGCGGGTCCCACCCCATCACCAGGACAAACAGCGCGACGACGCCGATCAGAACATTGGTCCAGGAGGCCCAGCGCAGCGCGAGATAATCCGTGAACGGCGTGCGCGACCAACGGGTGGCGATCCAGAGGGCTGCGAGAACGGCGGGCAGTCCCATCATCACGGAGAGCGAAATGGTCAGGCCGCCGCCGACGACCTGGATCGCGGCGGCAATATCGATCGGCCCGTCCTGCCGCAGGACAAACCAGGCCACCACTGGCCAGCTGTCCCACCGAACAAAGCCGCGAAGATGAACAGGCCCCACAGCGCGGTGCCCCAGAATTTCCAGATCCGGGGCGGCAGGTGGGTTGCGGACTGATGGGAGTGAAGCGCGGCAGCGACTTTCAGAATTGAGGGATCCATCAAGAGGCTTTCAGGTTTTGGTTATCGTCATGCCCGGCCATAGCAGTCTGCGCGCAGACTGCGTAAACTTGATCTGCGATGCCGGGCATCCACGTATTTCTTTGATGCGAAGTGAAGACGTGGATGGCCGGACATCTGCGCGAAGACGCGCTTCGCGCTTTGCCCGGCCATGACGAGAGAAAGAAACATCAAGGCAGCGCCCGCTCCAGCAAATGACTGATATCGACGCCCGCAAGATCGACTGCGCCGTACATGCTGGCGTGATTCCGGCAAGGCGCGTCGCTGCGAACAATTCGCGCATGACGTGGCGACACCTGCATTGAGCGCGGCCACGGCCGCCAGCAGCGCCAGCTTCTCGACCGCCAGCCGCGCCACGCGCTCGCCGTCCGGCCGGCGGAACGCCTTGCCGATGAACGCGACCGCCTCGCTGGCGCCGGGCAGTCCCTGCGTCTCGCTCGGCCAGGCTCATGCAGCGACCGCCAGCGCCGCTTCCGCCTCGCGCGACAGCGCGCGCAGCACGTCGAGGCACATCACATTGCCGGAGCCTTCCCAGATCGCATTGACCGGCGATTCCCGGTAGTGCCGCGCCAGAATGCCCTCCTCCACATAGCCATTGCCGCCGAGGCACTCCATCGCCTCATAGAGAAAACCCGGCGCGCTCTTGCAGACCCAGTATTTGATCGCGGGCGTCAGCAGCCGCATATAGGCGGCTTCGCTCGGCATCGTCAGGCGCGCGGTCGAACGACCGGCACAGCCGCATCACCAGCGCGATCGAGGCCTCGACATGCAGCGCCATGTCCGACAGCACCGCCTGCATCAGCGGCTGATCGGCGAGATGCTTCTGGAACACGCTGCGATGCCGTGCGTGATGCAGCGCATGCGCCAGCCCCGACCGCATCAGGCCGGCGGAAGCGATCGCGCAATCCTGCCGCGTCAACTGCACCATCTGGATGATGGTGCGGATGCCCTTGCCCTCGTCGCCGACGCGCTCGGCATAGGCGCCGTGAAACTCGACTTCGGACGAGGCGTTGGAGCGGTTGCCGAGCTTGTCCTTCAGCCGCTGGAACTGGATCGGCGTTGACCGATCCATCCGGCGCAAAGCGCGGCATGAGGAAGCAGGTCAGCCCTTCGTCGGCCTGCGCCAGCACCAGGAAGCGCGTCGCACATCGGCGCCGACATGAACCATTTGTGCCCGGTGATGCGATAGGCGTCGCCGTCGCGCGTCCGCCCGCGTCATGTTGGAGCGCACGTCGGTGCCGCCCTGCTTCTCGGTCATGCCCATGCCGAGCGTCATGCCGCGCTTGGTCGACCACGGCGCAAAGCGTCGGATCGTAGGACGCGCGTGCCGATGCACCGGCATCACCTTCGGCCAGCAGATCCGGCTGCTCCGCCAGCGCCGCCACCGAGGCCCGCGTCATGGTGATCGGGCAGAGATGCCCGGTCTCGACCTGCGCGGCCATGTAGAATTTTGCCGCGCGTATCACTTCCGACGCGCCGCCGGCCGGCTTGCCGTCGGCATTCCAGGTCGAATTGTGCACGCCGGCATGCGCGCTGTGCGCCATCAACTCGTGATAGGCCGGGTGAAACTCGACCTCGTCGCGGCGGTTGCCGCGGGCATCGAAGGTGCGCAGCTTTGGCGTATTCTCGTTGGCGATGCGGCCCGCGCTCCGCCATCGCGGCCGAGCCCCAATGCTTGCCGAACTCGGACAATTCGCTGTTGCGCCGAAGCGCCGCCATTGGCGGCGACCGCCTCGACCAGCGGCCGGTCGACCGTATACAGATCGACATCTTCGAACGGCGGCGACTGGTTGAAGACCTCGTGGGTCGCAAATGATGCCTGGCTCATGGCTGGTCCTGGAACCGTGAATCACTTGCGCGGCGTGATCGGGAAATCATAGGCCTGCCCGCCCGCGCCCGGCAGCGAAAAGTGCCACCACTCCTTCGAATAGTTCACAAATCCTCGCCGCGCCATCAGCAGAACCAGCATGTCTCCGCCAGCGGCGCTGGGCCGCCGTGATGGATCTCGCCGCCGTATGCGACTTGACGTCGGAACAATCATAGCCGGTGCCCATGTCGACGCTGCCGTCCGGCGCGCGAAGGTTCACGTTGGCGGTGCAGTCGCCATAGTCCTTGGCGGGATCGAACGCGGCCGAATTGTCGGCCTTCAGATCGACCAGAGTGAGGTCGAGCGCGGCGCCGGTGGAATGGCCCGAATGGGTAGCGATATAGCCCAGCCGAAACAGGTCGGCCTTGCTGAACGCCGGATTGTAGCGCTTCTGCGCCGGCGTTTCGCGGCCGTCGCGCGACCACGCCACCATGTCGGCAACCGCGCGCGTCGGCCGGTAGCAGTCGAACATCTTCAGCGACAGGTTCTGCAGCGCGAGTTCTTCCTGAACGCTCTTCAGCAGCGCGCCGACTTCGCGCTTCACCACGCATTCGGCGGCTCGATAGCCCCTGAGGGGCCGGCCGACGAAATTGTTGGCGCCGGCGTAGCGCATGTCCTGAATGATGGTCGGATCGATATCGCGCAAATAGACGAAGCCGGCGGGCAGTTTTGCGCCTGCGCGGCGGCGCTCGCCAGGCAACCCGCCGCGACTATCGCCGCGAGGGCCATCCGCCTTCCGCACGCCCTGCCGGCGATCGCCAATGCCCACGACATGATCCGGACGGATTGAATGAAATGCCGCACGTTCTTCCATGGCCTGATGCATCGCGTGCCACCCTAGCGGAAACCAGCGGCACGGAACACCGGCAGACGCCGTGTTACCCTGTCGCCGAAGCGCTAGTGGATAAGTCCGGACACGGGATTTGACGCTTGCCCTGCCCGGCATCTCTGCCTATAGCTCTGGCTTTAATGACCCCTGCATTGAAATCGACCTTCGTCCTCGGTCACCGGCATCTGCTGGGCATCGAGGGCCTTTCCGCCGCCGATATCACCGGCCTGCTCGACCTCTCCGAGGAATATGTCGAGCTCAACCGCCAGGTCGACAAGAAGCGCGCCTCGTTGCGCGGCCGCACCCAGATCAACCTGTTCTTCGAGGCCTCGACCCGCACCCAATCCTCGTTCGAACTGGCCGGGAAACGGCTTGGCGCCGACGTCATGAACATGTCGGTGTCCTCGTCCTCGATCCGCAAGGGCGAGACGCTGATGGATACCGCCGTGACGCTCAACGCCATGCACCCGGACATCCTGGTGGTGCGGCACCACGCCTCCGGCGCGGTGGAACTTCTGGCGCGCAAGGTTGACGGTTCCGTGATCAATGCCGGCGACGGCGCGCCACGAGCATCCGACCCAGGCGCTGCTGGATGCGCTGACCATCCGCCGCAACAAGGGCCGGCTGGAAGGCCTCGTCATCGCGATCTGCGGCGACGTGATGCATTCGCGGGTGGCGCGCTCCAATATCCTGCTGCTCAACACCATGGGCGCCCGCGTCCGCGTGGTGGCGCCCTCCACGCTGCTGCCGCGCGGCATCGAGCGGATGGGCGTCGAGGTCGCGCGCGACATGCGCGAGGGCCTCAATGGCGCCGACATCGTGATGATGCTGCGGCTGCAGCGCGAGCGCATGAACGGCTCCTTCGTGCCGTCGAGCCAGGAATACTTCCACTATTTCGGTCTCGACCAGAAGAAGCTCGCTTACGCCAAGCCGGATGCGCTGGTGATGCACCCGGGGCCGATGAACCGCGGCGTCGAGATCGACTCGATCGTGGCGGACGGCGCGCAATCGCTGATCCGCGAACAGGTGGAAATGGGAGTGGCGGTGCGGATGGCGGTGCTCGAAGCGCTCGCCCGCAACCTGCCGAACGCGTGAGATCATGCTGACCGACCGCCGCCCGATCCTGCTCGCCAACGCCCGCGTCGTCGATCCCTCGCAGGGATTTCGACGGCCCCGGCGACGTCCTGATTGCCGACGGCATGATCCGCGACTCAAGCGCGGCATCGGCGCGGCCGGCGTGCCTGAAGGCACCGACATCATCAATTGCGCCGGCAAGATCGTCGCCCCCGGGCTGATCGACATGCGCGCCTTTGTCGGCGAGCCCGGCGCCAGCCACCGCGAAACCTTTGCCTCCGCAAGCCAGGCGGCAGCCGCCGGCGGCATCACCACCATCATCTGCCAGCCGGATACCTCGCCCGTCATCGACAATTCGGCGACGGTGGACTTCGTGCTGCGCCGCGCCCGCGACACCGCGATCGTCAACATCCACCCGATGGCGGCGCTGACCAAAGGCATGCGCGGCGAGGAGATGACCGAGATCGGCCTGTTGAAGGCCGCCGGCGCGGTCGCCTTCACCGATGGCGACAGGAGCGTCACCAACGCGCAGGTGATGCGCCGCGCGCTGACCTATGCCCGCGATTTCGACGCGCTGATCGTGCACCACACCGAAGACCCCGACCTGGTCGGCGAAGGCGTGATGAACGAGGGCGAATTCGCAACACGGCTCGGCCTGGTCGGCATTCCCAACGCCGCCGAAGCCGTCATGCTGGAGCGCGACATGCGCCTCGTGGCGCTGACCGGCGGGCGCTATCACGCGGCCTCGCTGACCTCGATCGAGTCGCTGGAAATCCTCAAGCGCGCGCGCGACGCCGGCCTCGACGTCAGCGCCTCGGTGTCGATCAATCACGTCACGCTGAACGAAAACGACATCGGCCCCTACCGCACCTTCCTGAAACTGTCGCCGCCGCTGCGCACCGAGGAAGACCGCCTCGCGCTGGTCGCGGCCGTCGCCTCCGGCTTGATCGACGTCGTGATGTCCGATCACAATCCGCAGGACGTCGAGGTGAAGCGGCTGCCGTTCGCCGGAAGCCGCCGCCGGCGCGGTCGGGCTGCAGACCATGCTGCCGGCGGCGCTGCGGCTGATCCACAATGGCGAGATGGATTTCAAGACGCTGATCCGGGCGATGTCGACGCGGCCCGCGGAACTGCTCGGCCTGCCCGGCGGCTCGCTGCGCGCGGGTTCCCCGGCCGACGTCGTCGTGATCGATCCCGATACGCCCTGGGTGCTCGATCCCGCCGATCTCAAATCGCAGTGCAAGAACACGCCGTTCGACGAAGCCCGCTTCTCGGGCCGCGTCGTGCGTACTATCGTGGGCGGACGGACGGTCTATGAGCATGTCTGACGCGCGCCAGACGTGCCGACGGTGGGAGCAACCGCAATGTCACTGAAGTATTCCTCGTCGCTCGCGCTTCCTGCTCGGCTATCTGCTCGGCTCGATCCCGTTCGGGCTGGTGCTGACCAAGCTCGCCGGCACGCAGGATCTGCGCTCGATCGGCTCCGGCAATATCGGCGCCACCAACGTGCTGCGCACCGGCCGCAAGGGCCTCGCCGCGGCGACGCTGATCGGCGACATGCTCAAGGGCACGGTCGCGGTCGTCATCGCAGGCTATTACGGCGGCCCGAACGCGGCGATGCTGGCGGCGCTCGGCGCCTTCCTCGGCCACCTCTTTCCGGTCTGGCTCAAGTTCAAGGGCGGCAAGGGCGTCGCGACCTATATCGGCGTGCTGATCGGCCTGTTCTGGCCGGCGGCCGTGATGTTCTGCGTGATCTGGCTCGCGACCGCCTTCACCACGCGCTACTCGTCGCTCTCGGCGCTGGTCGCGGCCTTCGTCACGCCGCTGTTCCTGTGGTGGTTCGGCCATCCCGCGCTGGCGTCGCTGTTCGTCGTGCTGACGCTGCTGCTGTTCTACAAGCACACGCGAAAACATCAAGCGCTTGCAGGCCGGGACCGAGGGCGGATCGGGGCGAGTACGCGTCGATAGCGAGCATCCGAGAAGCCTGATGCGTTCGCTTCGCCGGTTGCGCCTCGAGCGCCTCCTCGACAAACCGCGCCGCCGCCAGCGCCTCGGCATCGGCGCCATATCGCGCGATCACCTGCACGCCGACCGGCAATCCGCCATCCGCGACATGAGCGCGGAACGTTGACGCAGGGCACGCCCATCAGCGTCCATAGCCGGTTGTAACGGGCGTCGCCGGTCGAGCCCAATCCCTTGGGCGCAGCGCCGGGCGCCGACAAGGTCAGCAGCACGTCGACCTCCTCGAACATTTTCGCCAGCGCGTGCCGCGCGCGGCTCGCGATCGCCCATCGGCCGTCGTCATAGTCGGCCGGCGTCGTGCCCCTGCTCTCGTCGAGCCGTGCCGCGCAACAGCGGCGCCATCGCATCGTAATTCTCGCGGTATTCCCAGGCGAGCGCCTGATGCGCCTCGAATTCCTGCATCGATCGGATGCGCGCGCCACGCCTCCGCAACGATCTCGGGCAAAGCCAGCGCGCGCACCGAGGCGCCGGCGCGTTCGGCAGCCTTCGCCGCGACCCGCAGCGCCTCCGCGCCTGCGGCTTCCGGCGCGCCGGCAAAATCCTGCGTCACGACGCCGATGCGCGGCGTCGGCGAATGCTTGACGGCAGCAGCAGTTCGGGCCGGCCGGTCATCGCGGCAAGCCCGCGCGCGACGTCGTCGACGCCGGCCGCGAACAGGCCGACGGTATCGAGCGTCCACGAATAGCATTTCACGCCGACCGTCGGCAGCAGCCGGTAGGACGGCTTGATCGCGGCGCACGCCGCAGAACGAGCGCCGGCCGGATCACCGAGCCGCCGGTCTGCGTCCCCAGCGCGAGCGGGATCATGCCGGCCGCCACCGCCGCCGCCGAGCCCGACGACGATCCGCCGGGCGTGTGGCCGTGATTGTGCGGATTGAGCGTCGCCGTCGGATCCGATGGAGGCAAACGCCGTGGTCGTGGTCTTGCCGACGATGGTCGCGCCCGCCTGCTTCAGCGCCATCACCACCGCGGCATCGCCGCGCGGCCGAAATCCCCGGTAGATCGGCGAGCCCATCTCGGTCGGGAAATCCGCGGTATCCATGATGTCCTTGATGCCGACCGCAATGCCGCGCAGCGGCCCGGCGTTTGCGCGCGCGGACGTTCGGGTCGTGGCAGACGAAGGCGCCGATGGACTTTTCATGCGCACGCGATCGCTTCGAGCGACTGCGCGATCGCGGCGTCTGCGGAGAGATCGCCGGCATCGATGCGGCGCTGGAGGTCGGCGAGCGAGATCATGAAGGCATCTTCGGCTGTGATGACGAGCGCAGGTTACGGAGCAGGCCTCGGCATGGAGCAAGCGTAACAGCCGCATCGCAATCAAACAGGTTGATTGCAATCTCCGGTTGGGCAAAGCTGACATCCGCATGCACGACCGGACGCACCAACGCCCCCACCTCACCGACGCCGAGCGGCTCGACCGCTTGCGGCTGATCCGCTCCGACAATGTCGGGCCGCGCACCTTTCGCTCGCTGCTCAATCATTTCGGCAATGCGCGCACGGCGCTGGAGCGGCTGCCCGATCTGGCGCGGCGTGGCGGCGCCGCGCGTTCAGGGCGCATCTGCAGCGAGGAGGAAGCGCGGGCTGAACTCGCCGCGAGCCAGAAGATCGGCGTCAGCGCTGGTCGCGCCGGGCGAAGCCGCCTATCCGCCGCGGCTGGCGACGCTCGACGATGCGCCCCCTCTGCTCGGCGTGCGCGGCGCGCGCCGACGCGCTGATGCGGCCGATGATCGCGATCGTCGGCTCGCGCAACGCGTCCGGCGCCGGGCTGAAATTCGCAGGCCAGCTGGCGCGCGATCTCGGCGAGGCCGGCTTCGTCGTCATCTCGGGCCTGGCGCGCGGCATCGATCAGGCCGCGCATCGCGCCACGATCGCAAGCGGCACGGTCGCGGTGCTGGCCGGCGGCCACGACCGGATCTATCCGCCGGAGCATGAGGACTCTGCTGGCCGCGCTGCTCGAACAAGGCGGCGGCGATTTCCGAAATGCCGCTCGGCCACGTGCCGCGCGCCCGCGATTTTCCGCGGCGCAACCGCCTGATCTCGGGCGCGTCGCTCGGCGTCGTCGTGGTCGAAGCCGCGCACCGCTCGGGCTCGCTGATCACGGCGCGGATGGCCGCCGAACAGGGCCGCGAGGTGTTTGCGGTGCCGGGCTCGCCGCTCGATCCGCGCGCCGCCGGCACCAACGATCTGATCAAGCAGGGCGCGACGCTGACCACGGAAGCCAGCCGACGTCATCAACGCGGTGCAGCCGATCATGGAGCGGCCGATCGTGCTCGAGCGCGCGCGAAGGCGATGGCGAGCCGCTCGATTTCGACGCCGATCGCGAGCGAACGCGCGCGCATCGTCGACTCTGCTCGGGCCGAGCCCGATCAGCCTCGACGACCTGATCCGGATGTCGGGCGCCTCGCCCGCCATCGTGCGCACGGTGCTGCTCGAACTCGAACTCGCCGGACGGCTGGAGCGCCACGGCGGCGGGCTGGTGTCGCTGATCTAGTCGCCTCGTTGCGCGCGTCGAACTTTGTCGCGCGCGCTCTCGATCTCCGGCAGGTGCTCGAACGCCCATTTGCCGAGCGCCTGCCACCGGCTGCGCCAGCCCGCGGCCGAGATCGGTCAGTTCATAATCGACCCGCGGCGGAATGGTCGGAAACACGGTGCGCGTGACCAGCCCGTCGCGCTCCAGCCCGCGCAGCGTCAGCGTCAGCATCCGCTGCGAGATGCCGCCGATCATGCGCTTGAGCTCGTTGAAGCGCAGCGGCCCGTCGATCGAGCATCATGATGACGAACACGCTCCATTTGTCGCCGACCCGCGCCAGCATGGAGGCCACCGCCACGGCAGTCGCCATCGGCGTGCGGGCTCGGCGGCAGGACAGGCACATTGATGTGCTCGGGTTTCATCGCTGTGCTCGGGTCTCAAAAATGTGCGTTCTTGCGGGGTTTTAGGACAGTCACTCATATAGCGCCAGTTACAAACCTATACCAAGGGTGACCCCATCATGAAACTTCTGCATCATCGATCCCAGCGTTCTCGGCCCCCACTCCGTCAGCCGCCAGGTTTCCGCCGCCATCGTCGATCGGCTGCGCCAAGCCACTCCCGGCCTTGAGGTCAGCTATCGCGATCTCACGCTCGACGCCGCTGGCGCATCTGTCCGGCTCGCACCTCGCCGCCGGCCAGGGCGCGCGCCGCCAGGCCTCCCTGCAGCGCGGACATCGCCGCGGGTCAGGCCGTGCTGGAGGAATTTCTCGCCGCCGACATCGTCGTGCTCGGCGCGCCCATGTACAATTTCACGATTCCGAGCCAGCTCAAGGCCTGGATCGACCGCATCCTGGTGGCGGGCAAGACGTTCAAATACTCAGCGCAAGGCGTCGAGGGTCTGGCCGGCAACAAGCGCGTCATCGTCGCGATCTCGCGCGGCGGATTTTACGGCCCGGGCACGCCGGCCGCGGTCGGCGAACATCTGGAAACCTATCTGCGCTGGGTGTTCGGCTTCATCGGCATCAAGAATCCGGAATTCATTTCCGCCGACGGCATCCAGGTCGGTCCCGGAGCATCGCGAGAAAGCGCGTGGCCGGCGCGCTGAAGGCCGCAAGCGATCTGAACGCCGCCTGAGCATCGAGTGCGACGCGGCTGCCGTCGCCAAGCGCGGCGGCAGCGCGCTCGCACAATCGCAGAAGCGCCAGAACGCCGTTGCATGCGGCAGGATAACGACAATCAGGGAGATCAGGAGACCGACACCGGAAAACAACGCGACTGAAGCGAATTGAGCGCGTGTCCGAATTTTGCGACGCTGCGCGGAGTCGAGGAGAGATGCAGGCGGCTTTCGGCATGACTGCGCTCCAATTCTAGTTGGTCAAAACTCCCTGCCTCGAAATGTCTTGGCAGCCACACGCGAAGGTTCAATGCGCGTTCGTGGCTCAGCGCACAATCCGCCGCAGGGCGACGAAGCCGGCCAGCGCAACCGATGATAGAGATTTCATCAGGACGCGCCGACCGGCTTCGAAATTGCTGCAGACTTGCTTTACCCCGATAGATCGGCGCGCCGCTCGGAGAGGCCGTGGCGCCGCCGTCGACGAACAATTCCTGCGCCCTGGACATGCGCGGCATCGTCGGAGGCGAGGAACAGTACCGTCTTCGAAATGTGGTCGGGTTCGCCGATGCGGCCGAGCGGCGTGGTTGCGCGATCGCGCTTCTCAAAGCGCCTTCTCGGCTTCCGGCGTCGCGAGCGCAGCGCCCCAGATCGGGGTGCGGATCGCGCCGCGGCGAGACCACGTTGACGCGGATGCCGCGCGGCGACAGTTCGGACGCCATCACCCGCGCCATCGCGCGCACACCGGCCTTGCTCGCGCGCATAGGCCGAATAGCCGGGATTGCCGAGCACCGAGATCACCGAGCCGTTGAGGATGATCGAGGCGCCGTCGTTGAGATGCGGCAGCGCGGCCTGCACGGTGAAGAACACGCGCGGTGATGTTGGTCCTGATCACCTTCTCAAACGTCTCGAGCGTGGCGCCGCCGAGCGGCGTGCCGCCGGCGATGCCGGCATTGGCGAACACGACGTCGAGCTTGCCGAACTTTTGCGACCGCCCTGCTTGATCGCAGCTTCGGTCGCCGCGATGTCGGTGGCGTCGGCGACGATCGCGAGCGCGTTCGGCCCAAGTTCCTTCGCGGCCGCATCCAGCGTCGCCTTGATTGCGCCCGGTGATGACGACCCTGCGCGCCCTCGGCCACGAACAGTCTTGCGGTCGCAAGCCCGATGCCGCTGTTGCCGCCTGTAATCAACGCCGTCTTGTTCGCGAGCCTCATGGTCGTCTCCAGTGGTTGCATTATTAAACTAGGTTGCCTACCTAGGGCATCTGGTTTAATATTGCAACCACACAAGGCCGTGATCGTCGTCTCAATCCCGCCGGAGGCTGCCATGGTGAAACGGACGAGTTTTGAGCGCGACGATTGCCCGATCGCGCGCTCGCTGGATGCGATCGGCGACTGGTGGTCGATGCTGATCATTCGCGAGGCGCTGTTCGGGGTCAGCCGCTTCGGCGAATTCCAGAAGAAGCTGGGGCTGGCGAAGAACATCCTCACGGTGCGGCTGCGCGCGCTGGTCGATCAGGGCATCCTGAAGACCGCGCCCGCCTCCGACGGCAGCGCCTATCAGGAATATCTGCTGACGCCGAAGGGCCGCGGCGTATTCCCGATCCTGGTCGCGCTTGCGGCAATGGAGCGAGGAATTCGACGAGCGCCCGGAAGAGATCGCCACCATTCTGGTCGACAGGAAAAGGGCAAGCCGGTTCGCAAGCTCGAACTCTATTCGCAGGACGGGCGGCTATTGAGTGCGGGCGATACCGCGCTGAAGCCGCGGCCGGCGGGCAAGGCAAGCGCGTTACGGCGTAACGAAGCCGCGCTGTCACGACAGCTTGCGCTTGCTGCGCAGTGCGCAGCCGTTCTTCCGCTTCGAGCTGCGCCATGCCGAGCAGATGGCCGAGCATCTCGAGCCGATGGCGCTCCGGCCAGCTTGACCAATTCGGCAACAGTCTCCGCGATGAAGGCCACGGCCTCGTCCGGGCCGCCCTCCTCACCTCGTTCTGCGCTCATCGGCTTGGCGATCGCCGATTCTTGCCCGAAGCCTTGCGCTTCCGGCCGCCCGCAGCCTTGCTCAAAAACTTGCATCCAAATCGCATACAATATGGCTCAGAAATAACGCTCTTTGGTGGCGCAACTCTAGGGCGCATTTCGCAACTTCTTAGATATAAAGTCGTAACCCGTAGGCTCCCCTGTCAATATTCTGCCGATTTGACAGGGGCCGCCTCACCACCCATGTTCGGGTTCGAATCGGTGGGCCGCGAGTCTCGCGGAACCTGCCTCATCATTTTCCCGTAAGCCATTGGAATGACATGAATATCGTCATTGTGGAGTCGCCGGCGAAAGCCAAGACGATCAACAAATATTTGGGGCCGTCCTACGAGGTTCTGGCCTCGTTCGGCCATGTCCGCGACCTCCCCGCCAAGAACGGATCGGTCGATCCGGACGCCAATTTCCAGATGATCTGGGAGGTCGATCCCAAGGCTGCCAGCCGCCTCAACGACATCGCCAAAGCGCTGAAGGGCGCCGACCGCCTGATCCTCGCAACCGACCCTGATCGCGAGGGCGAAGCGATCTCCTGGCACGTGCTCGAGGTGATGAAGGAGAAGCGCGCGCTGAAGGATCAGAAGATCGAGCGCGTGGTGTTCAACGCCATCACCAAGCAGGCCGTGACGGACGCGATGAAGGCGCCGCGCCAGATCGACGGCGCGCTGGTCGATGCCTACATGGCGCGCCGCGCGCTGGACTATCTGGTCGGCTTCACGCTCTCGCCCGTGCTGTGGCGCAAGCTGCCGGGCGCGCGCTCGGCCGGCCGCGTGCAGTCGGTCGCGCTGCGGCTGGTCTGCGACCGCGAGCTCGAAATCGAAAAGTTCGTTCCCAGCGAATACTGGTCGCTGGTCGCGACGCTGACGACGCCGCGCGGCGATGCGTTTCGAGGCGCGCCTCGTCGGCGCCGACGGCAAGAAGATCCAGCGGCTCGACATCGGCTCCGGCGCGGAAGCCGAAGACTTTCAGAAGGCGATCGAGGCCGCCAACTTCACGGTTACGACCGTCGAAGCAAAACCGGCGCGCCGCAATCCGCAGGCGCCCTTCACCACCTCGACGCTGCAGCAGGAAGCCAGCCGCAAGCTCGGCTTTGCGCCCGCGCACACGATGCGGATCGCGCAGCGGCTCTATGAGGGCATCGATATCGGCGGCGAGACCACCGGCCTCATCACCTATATGCGAACCGACGGCGTGCAGATCGACGGCTCCGCGATCACGCAGGCGCGCAAGGTGATCGGCGAGGATTACGGCAACGCCTATGTGCCGGACGCGCCGCGCCAGTACCAGACCAAGGCCAAGAACGCGCAGGAAGCGCATGAAGCGATCCGCCCGACCGATCTGTCGCGCCGGCCCGCCGAGATGCGCCGCCGCCTCGATACCGATCAGGCGCGGCTCTATGAGCTGATCTGGATCCGCACCATCGCGAGCCAGATGGAGATCGGCCGAGCTCGAACGCACCACCGTCGATATCGCGGCGAAGGCCGGCTCCCGCGTGCTGGAACTGCGCGCCTCCGGCCAGGTCGATCAAGTTCGACGGCTTTCTCGCGCTCTACCAGGAAGGCCAGGACGACGACGGCGACGACGAGGATTCGCGCCGCCTGCCCGCCATGAGCGAGGGCGAAGCGCTGAAGCGGCAGGATCTCGCCGTCACCCAGCACTTCACCGAACCGCCGCCGCGCTTCTCGGAAGCCTCGCTGGTCAAGCGCATGGAAGAGCTCGGCATCGGCCGTCCCTCGACCTACGCCTCGATCCTGCAGGTCCTGAAGGACCGCGGCTACGTCAAGCTCGAGAAGAAGCGGCTGCATGGCGAGGACAAGGGCCGCGTCGTGGTCGCGTTCCTGGAAAACTTCTTCGCGCCGCTATGTGGAGTATGACTTCACCGCCGCGCTGGAAGAACAGCTCGACCGCGTCTCCAACAACGAGATTTCCTGGCAGCAGGTGCTGAAGGAGTTCTGGACCGGCTTCATCGGCGCGGTCAACGACATCAAGGATCTGCGCGTCGCCGAAGTGCTCGATGCGCTCGACGACATGCTGGGGCCGCACATCTATCCGCCACGCGCCGATGGCGGCGATGTCAGGCAGTGCCCGACCTGCGGCACCGGCAAGCTCAATCTCAAGGCCGGAAAGTTCGGCGCCTTCGTCGGCTGCTCGAACTATCCGGAATGCCGCTACACCCGTCCGCTGGCCGCCGACAGCGAGGCCAGCGCCGACCGCGTCCTCGGCAAGGACCCGGAAACCGATCTCGACGTGATCGGTGAAGGCCGGACGCTTCGGCCCCTACATCCAGCTCGGCGAGCAGAAGGATTATGCCGAGGGCGAAAAGCCCAGGCGCGCCGGCATCCCGAAGAACATGTCGCCCGGCGACATCGAGCTCGAACTGGCGCTGAAGCTGCTGTCGCTGCCGCGCGAAATCGGAAAACATCCGGAGACCGGCGAGCCGATCACCGCCGGCATCGGCCGCTTCGGCCCGTTCGTGACGTCACGAAAAGACCTATGCGAGCCTCGAAGCCGGCGACGAGGTGTTCGACATCGGCCTCAACCGCGCGGTGACGCTGATCGCGGAAAAGATCGCAAAGGGCCCGAGCGGCCGCCGCTTCGGCGCCGATCCCGGCAAGCCGCTCGGCGATCATCCGAGCCTCGGCGGCGGTCGCGGTGAAGAACGGCCGCTACGGCGCCTATGTCACCGCCGGCGGCGTCAACGCCACGATCCCGAGCGACAAGACGCCCGAGACGATCACGCTCGCCGAGGCCATCGCGCTGATCGACGAGCGCGCCGCCAAGGGCGGCGGCAAGCCGAAGCGTGGCGCCAAGAAGGCCGCAGCCGAAGAAGGCCGCGCCAAGAAGGCCGCCAAAGCGGCCGATCCCGACGCGCCAAAGCCGGCCAAGAAGGCGGCGGCGAAGAAGGCTGCGGCCAAGCCGAAATCGGAAGCCGTCAGCAAGGCGCGCGCGCCGGTCGCATCCGCCGCCAAGACATCGGCGGCGAAGCCCGCCACTGCAGCCAAGACGCCCGCGAAGAAGAGCGCGGGCAAGGCCCGGGGATAAGTGAAGACGAAAACACGACAATGGTTTTCCGAGCCGGGACGCCATCGTCGCCTTCATCCGTGCGCATCCAGGCAAGATCGGCACGCGGGAAATCGCCGCGCGAGTTCGGCCTGAAGAATGCCGACCGCGTCGAGCTGAAGCGCATCCTGCGCGAACTCGCCGACGACGGCACGGTCGCCAAACGCGGCCGGAAAATCCACGAGCCCGCCACCCTGCCGCCGACCGTGGTCGCCGACATCACCGGCCGCGACACCGACGGCGAACTGCTCGCCACGCCCACCGAATGGGACGACCGAAGAAAGCGGCACCGCGCCAAAGATCCGCATTCACGTGCCGCGCCGCCCGCAGCCGGGCACGGCCGCCGGCGTCGGCGACCGCGCGCTGATGCGCGTCGAGAAGCTCGGACGAGGGCGACGGCGCGCTCTATCGCGGCCGCGTCATCAAGGTCATCGATCACGCCCGAACGCGCGCTGCTCGGCATCTTCCGCAAGCTCCCGACGGCGGCGGGCGGCTCGATGCCCGTCGACAAGAAGCAGGCCGGGCGCGAATTGAACATCGCGACAGCCGATACCGGCGGCGCCGAGGATGGCGACCTCGTCAGCGTCGATCTCGTGCGCACGCGCGGCTATGGGCTTGCCTCCGGCAAGGTGAAGGAGCGGCTCGGCTCGCTTGCGACCGAGAAGGCGATCAGCCTGATCGCGATCCACGCCCACGAAATTCCGCAGGCCTTTTCGCCGGCCGCGCTGCGCGAAGCCGAGGAAGCACAGCCCGCGACGCTGAAAGGCCGCGAGGACTGGCGCGAACTGCCGCTCGTCACCATCGATCCGCCCGACGCCAAGGATCACGACGACGCCGTGCATGCCGAGCCGGATCCCGATCCGAACAACAAGGGCGGCTACATCGTCCATGTCGCGATCGCCGACGTCGCCTTCTATGTGCGGCCGGGCTCGGCGCTGGATCGCGATGCGCTGACGCGCGGCAATTCGGTGTATTTTCCCGACCGCGTCGTGCCGATGCTGCCCGAGCGCATCTCCAACGATCTCTGCTCGCTGGTGCCGGGCGAGCCGCGCGGCGCGCTCGCGGTGCGGATGGTGATCGGCCCCGACGGCCGCAAGCGCTCGCACAGCTTTCATCGCGTGCTGATGCGCTCGGCCGCAAAGCTGCATTACGCGCAGGCGCAGGCCGCGATCGACGGCCGGCCGGACGACACCACCGGCCCCCTGCTCGATCCGATCCTCAAGCCGCTCTATGCGGCCTATGCGCTGGTGAAGCTCGCGCGCGACGAGCGCGATCCGCTCGATCTCGATCTGCCCGAGCGAAAGATCCTGCTCAAGCCCGACGGCACGGTCGATCGCGTGATCGTGCCGGAGCGGCTCGACGCGCACCAGCTTGATCGAGGAATTCATGATCCTCGCCAATGTCGCCGCGGCCGAAATGCTTGAAAAGAAGGCGCTTGCCGCTTATCTATCGGGTGCACGATGAACCGACGCAGGAGAAGGTTCATAACCTGCAGGAATTCCTGAAGACGCTCGATCTGCCGTTTGCCAAGAGCCGGCGCGTTGCGGCCCTGCGCTGTTCAATCGCGTGCTGGCGCAGGTCACGGGCGAGGACTACGAACCGCTGGTGAACGAAGTGGTGCTGCGCTCGCAGGCGCAGGCGGAATATTCCGCCGAGAATTACGGCCATTTCGGCCTCAACCTGCGCCGCTACGCGCATTTCACTTCGCCGATCAGGCGATACGCCGACCTGATCGTGCATCGCGCGCTGATCCGCGCGCTCGGGCTCGGCGAAGGCGCGCTGCCGGAGACCGAGACGCTGGAAACGCCTGAGCGAGGTCGCGGCGCAGATTTCCGTGACCGAGCGGCGCGCCATGAAGGCGGAGCGCGAGACCGCCGACCGGCTGATCGCGCATTTCCTCGCCGACCGCATCGGCGCCACGCTTTCAGGGCCGCATTTCCGGCGTCACCCGCGCCGGCCTGTTCGTGAAGCTGGCAGATACCGGCGCCGACGGGCTGATCCCGATCCGCACGCTGGGCACGGAATATTTCAACTACGACGAGACGCGCCACGCGCTGGTCGGCTCGCGCAGCGGTGCCATGCACCGGCTGGGTGACGTCGTCGACGTGCGTCTGGTAGAAGCTGCACCAGTGGCCGGCGCGCTGCGGTTCGAGCTGCTGTCGGAAGGCCAGGTCGTTCCGCGCGGCAGAAAACGCGACGGCGAGCGCGACGGCTCGAGACGCAGCGCACCGTCGAAGGCGCATCCGGGCCGCAGCCCGCGCAAGAAGGATCGCAAGCCGGGCAAGCCAGAAGCCCGGCAAATCGAAGAAAGGCAAGTCATGGAAACGGTGAGCCCCGCGACGACCAGTCTGGACCCGGGATACCGCTGCAGGCCGAGAAGCGCGACGTCTGGACCGCGATGAAGCGCGGCTTTCGCGGCCGCTGCCCGCGCTGCGGCGAAGGCAAGCTGTTTCGCGCCTTCCTGAAGGTCGACGACCACTGCTCGGTCTGCGGTCTCGACTTCACGCCGCATCGCGCCGACGACCTGCCGGCCTATCTCGTCATCGTCATCGTCGGCCACATCGTGGTGCCGCTGGCGCTGTGGATCGAGACCAATTATTGCGCCGGCCGATCTGGCTGCAACTGGCGATCTATCTGCCGCTCACCTTCATCGCTGTCGCTCGCGCTGCTGCAGCCGGTGAAAGGCGCCGTGGTCGGCTTCCAATGGGCGCTGCGCATGCACGGCTTTGACGAGAATGCTCCTGGCGACATATCCGCCGGTCTAGCTAAACCGGAACAACAAGAGCAATCAGATGGGGATGGAATGACCGAAGCTGCGACCGCCGTAAAGGAAGAAAAAGAAGCCGATCACCATCCCTATTTCCGGCCCAAGGACGCCGCGACGCTGATCCTGATCGATCGCTCCGGCGACAAGCCGAAGGTGCTGGTCGGCAAGCGCCACGACAAGGTGGTGTTCATGCCGGGCAAATATGTCTTTCCCGGCGGCCGCGTCGACAAGTCAGACAACCGCGTTCCCGTCGCCGCGCCGATTTCCAGCGAGCTCGAAGCCAATCTGCTCAAGGGCAGCCCGAAGATCGCGCCGTCCCGCGCGCGCGCGCTGGCGGTCGCCGCGATCCGCGAAGCCTGCGAGGAAACCGGGCTCTGCCTCGGCCGCAAGGTCGACAAGCCCGGCGAAGCTCGAAGGCGCCTGGAAGCCGTTCACGGAAGCGGGCCTGCTGCCCGATCCGTCCGGCCTGTTCCTGATCGCGCGCGCGATCACCCCGCCCGGCCGCGTCCGCCGTTTCGACACGCGCTTCTTCACCGCGGATGCTTCCAGCATCGCCCATCGCGTCGAAGGCGTGATCCATGCCGACGCCGAACTGGTCGAACTGGTGTGGGTCGAGATCGGCTCACAGCCGCTCGCCGACGCGCATGCCATGACCAAGAACGTGCTCGCCGAACTCGACCGCCGCCTCGCCACCGGCCCGCTGCGCCACGACGCGCCGGTGCCGTTCTTCCATTTCTACGGCGGCAAGATGCAGAAGGACGTGCTGGGGGCGTAAGGCCACTCGCTCATCTCCCCGTCATTGCGGCGCAGCGAACAATCCACGATCCCCGACCGGAGATGTGGATTGCTTCGCTGCGCTCGCAATGACGGAATTGACATCGGAAATAGTCTCTCCTCCAGCGCTAAAGTGCAAATCTTCTGCGCCGCCTATGGCGCTGCCCGTCGCCTCCCTATCTGTTCCCAACAATAATCAGCTACGGAACGGGGCAATGGCACAGCGGTCAACTCAAGCTCGGCGCGTTCATGCGGCCGGTCTGCATCCACACCGGCGCGTGGCGCTATCCCGGCGCCTGGCCCGACGCCAATTTCAATTTTCGCGCATATCAAGCAGCTGATCCAGAAACTGGAGGCCGGCAAGTTCGACGCCTTCTTCATGGCCGATCACCTGGCCGTGCTGAACATGCCGGTCAATGCGCTCAAGCGCAGCCACACCGTGACCTCGTTCGAGCCGTTCACGCTGCTGTCGGCGCTGGCCGGCGCCACCGAACATATCGGCCTGATCGCGACGGGATCGACCACGTTCGACGAGCCCTATCACGTCGCCCGGCGCTTTGCCTCGCTCGACCACATCTAGCGGCGGGCGCGCGGGCTGGAACATCGTCACCACCTCCAATCCGGACGCCGCGCTGAATTTCGGGCTCGACGACCACATGGAGCACGCCGAGCGCTACAAGCGGGCGCGCGAATTCTATGACGTGGTCACGGGCCTGTGGGATTCCTTCGCCGACGACGCCTTCGTGCGCGACGTCGAAGCGGGGCTCTATTTCGATCCCGGCGAAAATGCACGTGCTCAATCACAAGGGAAAATATCTCTCGGTGCGCGGGCCGCTCAACATCGCCCGCCCCGTGCAGGGCTGGCCGCTGATCGTGCAGGCCGGCGCGTCCGAGGACGGCAGGCAGCTCGCGGCCGAAACCGCGGAAGCCGTGTTCACCGGCGGCGGCAGCCTCTCGCCGACGGGCAAAAGCTCTATGCCGACATCAAGGGCCGCATGGACAAGCTCGGCCGCAACCCGCGAGCATCTGAAGATCCTGCCCGGCGCCTTCGTCGTGGTCGGCGACAGCGTCGAGGAGGCCAAGGAGAAGCGCGCAAAGCTCGACAGCATGGTGCATTACGACAGCGCCATCGCCTCGCTCTCGGTGCAGCTCGGCACCGATGCCTCCGGCTTCGATCCCGACGGGCAGTTGCCGCCGATCCCCGAAACCAACGCCAGCAAGAGCGGCCGCCAGCGGCTGGTCGATGTCGCCGCGCGCGACAAGCTCACCGTGCGCCAGCTCGCCCAGCGCGTCGGCGGCTATGGCGGGCTGTCGTTTGTCGGCACGCCCGCAACCGATCGCCGACCAGATGGAGGAATGGCTGACGAGCCGCGGCAGCGACGGCTTCAACATCATGTTCCCGTTCCTGCCCGCCGGCCTGGACGATTTCGTCGACAAGGTGGTGCCGGAACTGCAGAAGCGCGGGATTTTCCGGCAAAGAGTATGAGGGCAGGACGCTGCGGGAGAATCTGGGCCTGCCGCGGCCGAAAAACCGGTTCTTCGAGGGTTAATTGCGTCGGAATCAGGCGCGGTTTCGTGCCTGCCGAAACCTTGACTTTGGGCGATCAGAAGCTAGGTTGCGCGGCAAATGCGGGCCGATTGGCCGGCGCCTGATATCCACCCTATTTGAGGTTCTGAACATGGCCAAAGCGGTCACCATCAAGGTCAAGCTCGTTTCCACGGCGGATACCGGCTTCTATTACGTCGCCAAGAAGAATTCGCGCACCATGACCGACAAGCTGGTCAAGAAGAAGTACGACCCGGTCGCGCGCAAGCACGTCGAGTTCAAGGAATCGAAGATCAAGTAAGATCGCGGCAGACGGTTGACGGACTTTGAACGGGGCCTTGCGGCCCCGTTTTGATTCAGCGCGCTGAAGAGCTACGCCGTCTGCAATACTGCGGCGGCTGCGACGGCCGGATCAGCGCGAACGCGACCTGGATGATGCCGCCGGCCAGCGCCGAGCGCTACGCCGATCCGCCAGGCCATGGTGTAGGAGCCGAGCGAGTCGTAGATCAGCCCGCCGCCATAGGCGCCGAGGAACGCTGCCGATCTGGTGGCTCATGAAGGCGAGGCCCTGGATCATCGCCTGCCATTGCAGGCCGAACATCTCGGCGACCGCGCCCGCGACCAGCGGCCCGACGCCCATCCAGAGGAAACCCATGATCGCGCCGAACAGCAGCGTGGTGGCCGGCGTCGCCGGCAGCATGAAGTACCAGGCGAGCGCGAGCGAGCGCAGGATGTAGATCATCCCGAGCAGCGCCAGCTTGTTCCAGCGCTGGCCGGCCCAGCCGAAGAACAGGCTGCCGAGCACGTTGAAGCCGCCGATCATGCCGAGCGTCTGCGCGCTCAGCATCGGATCGAGGCCGCAGATCGCCAGATAGGACGGCAGATGCGTGGTGAGGAACACGAGCTGCATGCCGCAGACGAAATAGGCGCAGGTCATCACCACGAACGACGCGTTGCCGAACGCGATCTTCGCTGCGGTGACGGCCGAGGCGTCGCCGATATCGTCGGCGGCAGGCTTGGGCGGCAGCGGAATCTTGTCGACCCTGCCTGCGTACCAGGCCGCCGGAAGCATCGAACAGCGACAGCATGCACGAAGCCGAGCGAGCGCCGACGCGCCAGCCAAAACCTTCATTGAGCAATCTGCCCGATCGGCGCCGACAGCAATGCGCCGAGCGATCCCGCCGCCGAGACGATGCCGAGCACGGTGCGAGCGCACCGTCGCCGGCACCGCGCGCGCCGCCACCGACATCGCGATCGCGGCTGCGCGTGCAGGCCAGCGAGGTGCCGATCAGCACGCCGCCGCCGATCATGATCGGTGATGATCGCCGTTCGCGGCCGGCCATCAACGCAAGGCCCGCGATATAGAGCAGCGAGCCCACCACCATGATCGGCCGGAAACCGTAGCGCACCGTCATGCGCGCCGGCGAGCGGCTGCAGAAATCCCCAGGCGAGGTTTTGCACGGCCAGCGCCAGCGTGAAGTCGGACACCGAAATCCTGATGTCGTGCGTCAGCGGCTGCATGAAGATGCCGAAGCTTTGCCGCAGGCCCATGCTCAAGCGTGAGCATCATGCGAGGCGCCGATCAGAATGGGAAGCGTGGGACGCAGGACTTGCAGCAGGGGCATTGTTTTTATTCTCCCTCTTGGCGCGCGATTCGAAAGCCGCGTACCTGCGATTCGCATATCTGAAATAGGTACACAGACCTGTGTAACTAGGCTATAACAGGGCGCGCGCTGTCAAGGCCAAAGGTGACACCGCATCTGTGTAATGGCTACCCATGCCCGCCAAAAACCGACCATGAAGGAGCGGATCCTCGAAACCGCCGACAGGCTGTTCTATCTGCAGGGCATCCGCGCGGTCGGCGTCGACACCATCGCGGCCGAAATCGGCATCAGCAAGCGCACGCTCTACAATCATTTTCCGTCCAAGGACGCGCTGATCTCGGCCTATCTCGGCGCGCCGCTTCGTGCCAGCCGCGGCCATCCGACAAGTCGCCGGTCGAGCAGATCCTCGGCACCTTCGATCCGCTGGAGCGGCGCTTTGTCAGCAAAGGATTTTCGCGGCTGCCCCTTCGTCAACGCGGTCGCCGAACTCGGCACCGAGGACCGGTCGGTCAAGAAGATCGCCGTCGCCTTCAAGGAAAGCCGCCGCCTCTGGTTTCGCGATCTGCTGGTGCAGCTCGGCGTCGCCGATGCGGAAGCGCCTGGCGACGCAGCTCGCGCTGCTGGTCGACGGCTCGATCGCGCAGGATCTGGTCCGCAACGATCCCGCGATGGCACGCGCGGCGAAGGAAGCCGCGACGGTGTTGCTCAGGAATGCGGGGGTGAAGGTGGGCGGCGTCGCAGATACACGCACGCCGAAGAAACGCCGGTCTTAGTTGGCGCGCCTTGAAAGCCTATCCAACGTCGTCCCCGCGAAGCGGGGC
>ERZ1370068.5281-contig-4309_pt1 | contig 105423 bp, 141 predicted proteins | sample MGYA00561227_ERZ1370068 | MGnify/ENA primary metagenome ERZ1370068 (study PRJEB38410, sample SAMEA6850437) | metagenome | study: Metagenomic assessment of the ecological functions of the soil: analysis of the soil microbiota associated with the...
CAGCTTAGACGGCGTAGTCAGCGTCCCGAGGAGCGCCAGGTTGTTGCTCTCCGTGCCACCTCGAGGTGAAGAGGATCTGTCCCCGTGCACCTCGGAGCGCCGCGGCCACGCGTTCGCGTGCCTGGTCGAGGACCACGCGCGCGCGCCTGCCGCTCGCGTGCACGCTGGACGCGTTGCCGCTGCACTCGCAGGAGCTCGAGGAAGCATGCGCGCACTTCCGCGCGCATCGGACTCGTCGCGCTGTGATCGAGGTACACGCGCTTCATGACGAGCGCCGGCCGAGATCCTCTCGTAGAGCGCCTCGTAGCGCGCGACGACGTCGTTGCGACCGGAAGCGCTCGACGGCGATGCGCCGCGCCGCCTCGCCGTAGCGACGCGCGAGATCGCCGTCGAAGAGAGCGTGCTTCACGTTCGTCACGAAGGCTCCGAGGTCGTCCATGGCCGAGAGCCAGCCGCTGACACCGTGATCGACGACTTCCTTGACGCCGCCGACGTCGGTCGCGGCGACGACGGGAGTGCCGCACGACATCGCTTCGAGCGCCGAGAGTCCGAACGACGTCGTCCGCGCTCGACAACAGGAAGGCGCGCGCCGGCGCTAGAATGCGGGGAGCGCGTCGCGCATGCCGAGGAACGACACGCGACCGCACAGATCGAGCTCGCGCATCGAGCCCGCGTGCCGCGGCGCCTGGTCGGGCCCGTCCCCGATCATCACCAGGCGAGCCTTCGTCCCTCCGTCGCGGCGGCGAAAGCGCGAATGAGCCGCGGGCACGCGCTTCACGGGGCGGAAGTTCGAGACGTGCACCGCGGTCGGCGCGTCCTCCCGGCTTGGAAGTCGGCGCGAACAGCTCCGGTGTCGACGAAGTTCGGGATCACCTCGATCGCGCACACGGCGCGCGTCCCGTCGCAGAAGTTCTCGCGCGTGCGCTTGCGCGAGCGACTCCGAGACCGCCGTGACAGCGTCGAGCTGCGCGATCACGAACTGCGTCAGCGGCGCGTACGACGGATCGTTGCCGACGAGCGTGATGTCGGTGCCGTGCAGCGTCGTCGACGACGCGCGGCGCTGGACGATGCCCGTCTTCCGCCGACGCGGCTGCGCGCGCCAGGAACGCCGTGACCGCGTGCGGCAGGGCGTAGTGCGCGTGCAGGACGTCGAGCCCGTCGGTGCGATGCACGTTGAGGATGCGTCGAGGTGATCGCGAGGTCGTGCGGCGTCGAATGGAACAGCGGATACGGGAAGCCCTGCGCGCACGTGCACTTCGACGGGGCCGCTGCGACGCGCGCGAGCCGCGGCGGCACGTCGTGCGAGAAGAGGTGCACATCGTGGCCCGCGCTCCGCGAGCGTCAGCGCGAGCTCGCTCGCGACGCACGCCCGATCCGCCGTAGCGTCGGATGGCAGAGGATGCCGATGCGCAGAGGCTCGTGCATGGGCGAGCGACCGGCTCGGCACCAGCTCCTCCACAAGGAGCGGAGCGAGCGCAGGCACAGCGTGAGCAGGTCGTTCGGACGTCCGGCGCGCGTCGGTTCGTCGGCTGCGGCGTGGCGAGCACCGGAACCTGGCGCGGAGTGGGAGTCAGCACGCCTGCGCGCGCCGCCTTCGGCTGGTGCTTCCGAGGGAGCGAGCACGGGGAGAGCGGGCGAAGGATCCGGCTCGAGCGTCGCGCGCTCTTCGCGATCCGCGGCGTCGATGCGCGCGCTCGATCTCCGCGGGAGCCGGCGCATCGGGGCGATGCGAGCAGGGTCGTGGAAGGGAGCGGCTTCGTTCGTCGGCGGCTCTTCTCGCTCGCCGCCGCCGCGATCCGCAGCTCACTCTGCGCGCGCGGCGATGCGACGGAGATCGAGCGGTGGACTTCGGCTCGCGCGCAGCCGTCGATGCTCTCGCTGCTTCGACACTCGGAGCGAGCGCAGTTCCCGTGGCCGGCTGCTTCGCTCGGCTCGCTCGGTGGTCGGCGCGTCCGCGACTCCGGCCGCGGTCCGCGTCGCACGGTATTCGCCGCGAGCTCCGGGTCGCGAGACTCGCCTTCCAGGAGCTCGTTCCGCCACGGCCGCAGTAGTCGAGCGCGCCATTGCTCGTCGGGCGCGTACTGAAGATCGTCTGCCCGAAGCTCGGCGCCTCCGCGAGCTTGATCGTTGCTTGCGGATCGGGCGTCCGGAACACCTTGCCCGGGAAGTACGTGCGGATCTCGGCGAGCACCTCGCGCGCGAGCTTCAGCCGGCTGTCGTAGAGGCACGGCAGGATGCCCGTGATCTCGAGCGAGTGATGCAGCCTGCGTTTCAGGAGCTGCACGACGTCGACGAGCGTGCTCATGCCTTGCAGCGCGAAGAACTCCGTCTGCAGCGCGATGAGGACCTCGCTCGCCGCCGCGAGCGCATTGATCGAGAGCAGCCCGAGGCTCGGCGGGCAATCGAAGAGCACGTAGTCCGCCGGCGCCGCTCTCGGCAGCGCGCGCTCCTCGCGCTCCCAGTCCTCGACCGCGATCGCGGAGCAGCGTCTCGCGCCCGAACGCGCTCGCGAGCTCGAGCTCGGCCCCGGAGAGCTCGAGATGCGCTCGGCACGAGGAGGAGCCGGCTTCGATCGTCTCGCGGCATCGCTGCCGCGAGCGGCGTCTCCCCCGCAGCACGCGAGTACGAGCTCGGCTCGGTCCTCCGCCACCTCGACCGCCATGTGCATCGACAGATTCGCCTGCGCATCCATGTCGACGAGCACGACGCGCCGCCCCAGCCGCGCCAGCGCCGCGCCCGAGGATTCGCGGCACGTCGTCGTCTTGCCGACGCCGCCCTTCTGGTTGATCACCGCGATGCGTCGCATGAGACCGTGGAGAGCTGGTTCACGGGCGGTTGGGATCTCGGTGGAGAGGACCTGACAGGTCGTGGAAAAACTGTGGACAAGCCGCGCAGGGCCGCTCGACGTCGCGTCGCGGAGAGCCGGAGAAGAGCGACTGCCGCACTCCCGGAGCCGTTCGCTCTGCAGGGCCCCAATGATGGTGATCTCCCCGTCCGAGTCGCAACCTCGACGGCAGCGGTCCTCACCCCTGCGGGCGATCTGCCGGGCACCACTCAGCCGTCGATCAGAGCGGCAGCAGCGCGTCGGAGAGCGGCACAGGGCCGGCGTGGTGCAAGGGGTTCGCCGAAGAGCACGCCGATGCGTTCGCCGTAGAAGCGCGCCTTGGATTCCATGCGCTGGAGGATGTCGGCGCCGAAGAGGAAGTGCTCGCCCTTGTCCCTGGGCGACTCGGGGCGGAGCTGGCTCTGCGTAGCAGCGCACGAGCGCCAGCTTCTCTTCCCAGACCGGGCCGATGTCGACGACGAAGGTCGGCTCGAAGGGCACGTGGCCGAGGAAGTGGTAGAGCCGGCGCGGGCGATGCGCGGGCGGGCTCGCCCGTCGCGCTCGGCGAGGCGCGCGCAGGCCGGAGAGATACCAGGCTTCGCGCGCGAGCTGTCCTGCGGCGGCGTGATCGGGATGGAGGTCGTCGGCCGTGGTGCGCGAAGAGCACCTCGGGCGCGTGACTCGCGGATCATGCGCGCGAGGCTCTCGCGGATCTCGATGTTCGACTTCGCACGCGTCCGTCCGGGAGGTCGAGGTTGTGGCGGACGGCGAGTCGCAGAAGGGCGTTCGCGGCCGCGGTCTCGCGATCGCGCGCGGCGCGATCTCCGCGCGAGCCGAGCTCGCCGCGCGTGAGATCGACGATGCCGAGCGGCTTTGCCTGCTCGGACGAGGCGCAGGATCGTGCCGCCGACGGAGATCTCGGCGTCGTCGGGGTGAGCGCGCAATGACGAGGAGCGTCGAGCTTCATCGAGACTCCGGATCGGAAGGTGCGTCGCTCGCCAGGTGCACGATCACGTGCTCGCTCGCGATGGCGGGCATCTCGGCGTACAGCGCGTCGATCCAAGCCCGACCGAAGCGCGAGGTGAACGCTGGAACGGGCCGAGGACGCGTTCCTGCGGTTGCCCGCGCGGATAGAGCGTATTGGTGAGCACGCCGCAGGTGGCGCGCCCTTGCCGATGCGGTTGGCGTGCACGCATCGGCTTTCTCGCAGAGCTTCTCGATGAGGCTCTTCACCTGCGACGCCGCACGCCGGAGGTTCGGGCCGAAGGAGGGATCGAAGTGCGGCGAGCTCGTGCTCGTGGCGGAGCAAGAGCTCGACTGCGGCTCTCGTGCTCTCGCGCATGCGCGTGACCGCCTCGGGAACGGGGACGTCTTTCGCCTGCTCGCCGAGCTCGCCGCGTCGCTCGAGGACGTCGCGCAGCTCGAGGGTCGACCTTCTGCGAGCGCGCGGCGCGCGCTTCCGGATCGACCAGCGTGAACGAGATGCGCGTCACGAACGGACTTCCTCGGCAATCCGAGCGCGGCACGGAGGACGCCGAGCTCGGCGTGGTGACGCGAACTCGCCCGCGCCGCCGATGGTCGTCGCCGACGGCAGCACGAGATCCTGCACGATCGGACGCAGGAGCGCGCCCTGCGACCAGCGCTCCGGCTCCTCCTGGATCTCGGCCGCGAGCTCGGCCGCGGTGCGCGCGAGCCCTCCTCGCCGTCGTAGCGGAACCCCTCGCCGCCCGGGCGCAGCGGTCGGCGTCCGTCGTCGTCGACCGGAAGACGAGCGCCGCTTCCCGTGGCTCGATCGCGACCTCGAGACCCGCCGGCGCGGATCCCCTCCGCACCGCGCTCGAGCATGCCGAGCGGATCGCTCGCGATCACTCGTGCGAGCGCGTGCGAGAAGCGCGCCGCGCAGCCAATCGGGCTCGACCACCACGAGGCCGCGCTCGCCGAGGCAGCGCCGTGAGCGCGCGCGTCAGGGCGCGCACGAGCGTCTCGCCCGGACGCGGCAGGAAGAGCGCGAGCGCCTCGTCCACGTGAGCAGTCTCTCGAACATCTGCGCGAGCGCGCTGCGCAAGGCGCCGAGGGCGATGGCGCTCCTCGTCGAGCACGATGCGCGCGATCGGAATGCGCCCCGACGAGGGGGAAGCGAGCGCGACCTTCTGCAGATCGAGGTTGCCGATTGACGGCGGTACGCGTGATGGACCTCGCCGACGTCGTGGTCGTCCCCGTGATTCCAGTAACATCGGTACGACCGGCCGCGCCCACTGGAGAGCGGCTCGTGCGCGAGTCGGCACGTCTGCATCGCTTTGTAGAGCGTGTACAGCGGGCTCGCGAGGAAACCCGGCTGCTGGCCCGCCACGACCGCGAACACCGCCTTCGTGCTCGAGCGCCTGCAGCGACGCCATCACGCGCGAATCCGGCTGGAGCAGGATGCGAGACCGCGCGCAAGGCGCGCGCGAGCTCGGCGCGCTCCACCAGAAGGAATGCCGTTCCGCGCAGAGCGGGACTCTCGCGCAGCGTACGCGCGAAAGCGGGAGCGGCGCGAAACCGGGCCCTCCGCGAGCGCTGCGTGCGATCGGATCGCAGGACCGAGAACGTCGGCGGGCAGGTGCTCGAGCCGGATCGCGAGCTCGCTCACCGCCGCGACTCCCAGCGCCGCGCGGATCTCGCGGACCATCTCGCGAAGCGCGCGCGCTCGCGTCCTTCCAGGATTCGCGTTCAGCTCGAACGCTTCGCGAAGAGGATGGCGCGCGAGGGTTGACGAGCCCGCCGTGGAGACCACGGAACGCGGGCACGATGTCCTATCGCGCTCCCGCCTTGCGCACCGTAGCCGGGCAAGAGGATCGGCGCATGCGGGAGGATGATGGCGCGCAGACGCGCGAGCTCGCCGGGATGCGTCGCGCCGATCACCCCACGCTCCGACGGACGACCAGCCCTGCCGGCCGCGCAACAGCTCTCCCCAGCGCTCGACCGCCGCCGCGGTGCGTTCGGAGGCGTGGGCGTGCCTGCTCCTGGGAACTCCGCGCTCGAGGGTTGGACGTGCGGACGAGCACGAAGAGTCCAGCGCCCGCGCTCGCGCGCGCGAGGCGAGGAAGGCTCGATCAGAATCGGTGCCGAGCAGTGGATTGAGCGTGATCGCATCGCACGCGCTACGCGGATCGCTGCCGGCCGGCGCGCGCGAGGTACGCCTCGGCGTAGGCTGCGGCCGTGCTGCCGATGTCGCCACGTTTCCACGTCTCCGATCACGAGCAATCCTGCCTCGGTGCGCCTCCTGCGACGACGCGCTCCCATGCCGCGATGCCTTCTGGGGCCGAGCACCTCGAAGAAAGCCGCTTGCGGCTTCACGGCGGGAATGTGCTCGGCAGCCAGCGCGATCATCTCTCGCAGGAACTCCTCGACCGCGCCGCGCTTTCTCCGCTCGCGTGGCTCCTGGATCGTGCGCCGCCGCGAACTCGGAGGCAGGAGCCCGAGATGTGGATCGAGACCGACGAGGCGGGGATTGCCTTTCTCTTCGACGGCCTGCCACAACGCGTCGGCGAAGCTCACGAGCGAGCCCTCCCTCGGCTTGGTCGCGGCGTGCTTTCGAGCTCGCGAAAGGACGCCTCGACCTTCTCCACCGTCTCGCCCGGTGGGACGAGCACCCCCGGCTGATACGACGAGCCGTACGGCCTCGTCCACCGTGATCGCCAGCGGAACGATCCGATCGTTGCGGATGAAGATCGTCGTAGCCCGTCATCGGCACCGGGGACGAAAGGTACGTAGACAGCCACGAAGTGCGAGGCCGAGCGCCGCGTCAGGCTCTTCAAGCCGTTGCTCGTCACGAAGCCGATCATCCAGATGCCCGCCGACGGATACTCCGCGGCGACGACCGATTCGAACTCGACCTTCTTCTCGGAGAGAAGAGAGTCGACGAACTGCTGTGTGTACGGGTAGACGGAGTTTCACGAACGGAATCGAGTTGAGCGTCCGATCGATCGAGGCCACGAGCCCTCGCCCCACGAAGCCGCCCGCGAAGTAGCCGAGCGTCAGGACGATGAGGACCGAGAGGCGGGTCCGATCCAGGGCGGCACCTCGATCGCGGCATGGAGCTTGTCGCGAGTCGATCGCGAGCTTGTCGAACTCACGGAAGAAGCCTTCGTGGTCCGTGCGCCAGTTGGCGAAGCGCCGCCTGGAAGGTCGGAGACTGCAGCCCCTCGATTCGCGCTGTCTCGCGCAAGTCGACGAGCAGCGCGTCCACGGAGAGGTACTCGAGGTCGTTACGGATCGATGCTCATCGATCTGGAGCACGTTCCAGCCCAGGCCGTTGCCCTCGAGGAAGGTCGAGATCATCCCGGTTGATCGGCGACGTCAGGTAGCGATCCGACGAACTGCAAGATCGTCCACGAAGACGAAGAGGGTCAGGATCGCCGGCAGCAAAGGTGACGAGCCCGCGCAGGAAGAGCCCGCGCTTGGAGCGCTTGCGACGAGGGGCGCTCGGTCTTCTGCCCGGAGGGCCTCGGCGAAGGAGAGTCGGAGGGTTCGCTCATCGTGAGGAGGGCCTTCTCCCTCTTGCTTCGTGACGGGGAGCCCTGCAATGGCTCCCGCCGCGCTTCGCGGAAGCAGGCTGGAATGTAATGCTCGGAGCCGGAGGAGTCGCGGGGTCGGCGCAACGACAGCTGGACTCAAGCCCGTCCACGGATGCACATGCGAGTGGCGAGCGCGGCACGTCGTTCAGGAAGCGAGCGGCGACGGCGTCGGCGAGGACGATCGCCTCCGCGCGGAGACGATAGAACCCCGAGCGTCGCTCGAGGTGGCCGGAGGCCGCGAGTCGCCGGGCGACCCCGAGAGCGGGATCCCTCCGAGTCGAGGCTCCGCACAACCCGCGGTCGCTCGCGCCGCTTCCGCCTCGACGCCCTCGCTCAGGCGCAAGCCGAGCCACCACGTCTCGGCCAGGCGCGCGGGCCACGCGAGCTCCTCGCTCAGGCGAAAGCGTGACCGCGATCGGCGAGGCGTCCTCCTCCACAGGGAGACCGAGCGCACGTTGCCGCCGCGCTCGTGACCGATCTTGCTCGACCGCGCTCGGACCGATGCCGGCATACGGACCGTTGCGCCAGTAGTTCACGTTGTGACGACACTCGCGACCGGGTCGCGCGTAGTTCGAGACCTCGTAGCCCGCGAGGCCCCTCTCCCCGTGAACGAACGCGTCGCCGCGAAGAGCTCGGCTCGAGGTCCTCGGGTGCTCGCGCGATGCGTCCCTCGGCGAGCCAGCGCGAGAAGCGCGTCTCCTCCTCGAACGCGAGGTCGTAGGCCGAGAGGTGATCGGGCGCGAGGTCGAGCACGCGCGAAGATCGTCCTCCCATTCCGCGACGGTCTGTCCCGGAGCCGCGTAGATCAGGTCGATGTTCACGCTCTCGAAGCCACGCCGACTCGGGCGGCCTCGTAGGCCGCGGAAAGCTTGCTCGGCGTCGTGCACGCGTCCGAAGAGCTCGAGCATCTTCGCCTGCAAGCTCTGGAATCCGATCGAGAGACGCGTGACGCCGAGGCTCGCAGCAGTCGGGCCTTCTCGAGATCGAGGCTCTCGGGATTCGCCTCGAGCGTCACCTCGACGGCCGAGGCACGGGAACCGCTGACCGCGTCAGGCGCTCGAGCGTCGCACGAGCTCCGCCTGGGACAAGCAGGGACGGCGTTCCCCCACCGAAGAACACCGTGCTCGGTTCGAGCGGCGCGCGCCGCTCCGCTTCCGCGAGCAGCGCCTCGACGGCGCCGTCGACGTCCCCGACCCCGGCGGCGGGCAGCGAGTAGAAATCGCAGTAGTGGCATTTCGCCGCGCAGTAAGGGAAATGCACGTACAAGGGCGTTCCACCGGCGCGCGGTCGGGCAGGGCCGAGGACTCGGGGGCTCGATGGGAGTGGCGGCGTCGCGCGTTCACGAAAGCTCTTGGGGCGGGGCGCTCAGTCGGCGCCCATGACCCCGTAGAGCTTCCGGCAGCGCCTCCTGCTCGATCTGGCGCACGCGCTCGCGCGTCAGACCGACGACCTTGCCGATCTCCTTCAACGTCATCGACTCGCCACCGGGTGTGCCGAGGCCGTAGCGCAGGCGCAGGATCATCGCCTCGCGCTCGTCGATCAAGTTGAGGAGCTCCCCAGCTTACGCGAGCAAGATCGGTTTCTTCGAGGTCGATTCCTCGGGATCGAGGGTGCGCGTGTCCTCGACCGTCTCCTGCGCTGCGGAGAGCACGTCGAGCGAGAGCTCCGTTCCCGTCGCCGAGGTCTCGATCGTGCGCTTGAGGAGCATCCAGCTCTCCTCGGGAATGCCGAGCTCTTGTGCCACCTCTTCGACGGTCGGCGTGCGTCCGAGCGAGATAGGCGAGTTCGTGGCTGACGACGTCTTCCAGCTCGTCAGACAGCTCCGCCATGTATCCGGGGCACGCGCACGGATTTCACGGTGTTCGTGAGCGCTCGGCGGATCGCCTGCTTGATCCACCAGGTGCCGTACGTCGAGAAGCGGCAGCCCGCGCCGGGATCGAACTTCTCGGCGGCCTTCATCAGGCCGATGTTGCCCTTCGGCGATCAGGTCCTGCAGCGAGAGCCCGCGCTCGGCAGTACATCTTGGCGATGGAGACGACCAGCCGCAGGTTGGCGCGGATCAGGTGTTCCCGGGCCTCCAGATCCCCACGCGTGGATGCGACGTCCCAGCTGCGCTCCTGTTCCGCCGTCAGCAGCGGAACCTCGTTGATCTCCTGGAGGTAGGTCTCGAGGCAGCGTTCGGCGGAAATGGTTCCACTCCGTGGGGATGCACCCGGAGGGCGCGGACCGAGGACTGGCGCACCCATCGGCCTCCCAACCGATGCGTTCTCGAGATCGAGCGGGAAGGCTCTCAAGGGGCAGTGGTCTGCTAGCCTTTGGAGGAGCGCCACGCGCGCTGCCCAGGGCGAGCCGTGGCCGGTCCACGGCGAAGGCAGACATGCAGGAGACCTCCCTCGAAAAGCTCGTCGCGGAGAAGGATTTCGTCGGCTCCGCTGAGCCTCCGGCGCAGCTCCGTTCCGCCTGCTGAACACCCTGCGCACGCAGGCGAGCGAGCCCTGGCTCAAGCGCCACTACTTCCAGCTCAGAGCGAGGCGGACGAGGTCGAGTCGTTCCTCGACGACTACGGCGCGCGCTACAACAAGTTCTACAACTCCTTCACCGAGATCCGTCGCCTCCATCCGCGGCTTCGCCCTGGCCGGCATGAGCCTCGAGCACCTCGTCCAGGCGCCTCGGGGGCTACGGGGTCCTCGACGGTCTGCGGCCGGCGGAGGAGCGCGCCGTGGTGAGCGAGGCTGGACGAGGCCCGGCGCTTCGTCCGCGAGGCCCTGGCGGCCCTGTTGCAAGCCCTCGAGGACGACGCGCCGGGAGGCTCGATCTCCGAGGTTCCCGAGCAGGGCTTCCCGGCCCGAGCGCATGGGACGGCGACGGCCATCTGCGCTTCAACCTGCCGCGCAACGTCGGCCGGGAAGATCTCACGCCGAGGAGGAGCCGCGCATCGCCGAGGTGGCGAGCGAATACCTGCGGGCCTGCTCCGATGCTCGAGGAAGCAGGCATCCGCCGCATCCGGCGAGGCTGGTGGGCGCGAGCGCTTCCTCCACTTCGGTGCACGGAAGAGCTGCAGCGCGCGTGTACGAGGCGACCGTCCACAACCTGCAGTCGGCGTACGACACCTGACGTCGAGAACACGGTGCTCGAAGCGCGGGGACGCGCGTCTACGCGCCTGCGCGGCCACATCTCTCGACGCTTCATCTGCTCGAAGCAGTGACGCACCTGACGCACTTCGTCGAGCGTCACGAGAGCGGCCAGCGGACGGAGGTCGCCGAGCAGCACCTCTCACGCCGTGGTCGATCGCGCCGAGGTTCGCCGCATCACCCTGAACGCGCTGCTCTACCCCGCGTACGTGGTGATGATCAAAGGTCGGGCGGCTCGCGGCCAGGCTCCTTCCCTCCTACACGCAGGTGCAATCGCTCGAGTGCAGAGCCACCGAGGGCATCACGCTGCATGCGCGGCCGTGCTCGCTCATCGTGGGCATCGTCCACCACCATGGAACGCCCGTGGAGATGGAGATCGGCGGCAAGGTCTGCAGCGCGGGCTCGATCCTGGAGTTGATGATCGCCGTGGGCTCCCACCCCAAGGAGCGGCGCTTCCTCTTCCGCGGCGACATCAATCCGTTGCGCGACATCGGGCTGCTCTTCCAGCACGACCTCGGGGGAGCAGGAGCCTCGACAAATTGCCTGCGGAGCCCAGACTTGCGGAGCAGCTGAGCCGTCCGGGCGGAACTGCTGGCGCGGGCTCTGCCCACGCTCTGTTCCGCTCTTGGTTCGACTGACGCGTCCTTGTCTAGTCGCGGTGGACCATGCCCTCGGCTTGGCTCGTCCGTTGGTCTCACCACTATCTTCGTGTCCTTCGTGCCCTCCCTGAATGTGTCTGTGGTCTTGGCTCTGCAGAACAGAAAACATCACAGGGAGGACACGAAGGACACGAAGATAAGTGGTGAGAGCGCAGGTGACAGACCAGCCCAGGGAAGTGGTGAAGGCCCAAAGGCGAACGCAGAGCAACTCGCCAGAGAAAACACACAAGAAGACCGAGACGATCAAACGCCGAGGAAGAGTCGATCGGCGAGACTCCGGGTAGGCCCGCGGCGCGGGATCGCGCGCCTCGCAAGCGACGCTCGTATTCCGTGCGCAGGATCCGCACTCGGGAGGTCTCGGTGTCGAAGACGGCATAGGCCGCGCGCGAATCCTCGTCGCGCGGCTGCCCCACCGCGCCGACGTTCACGAGCGCGTGGCTCACTTCCTCGAGCGAGATCTCGGATCCACGGTGTACGCGGTCCGCAGGTCGTCCTTCAGGCGCAGGATCGTCACCGGGACGTGCGTGTGACCTGCGAAGCACACGCGAGCGCTTCATCTCGTCGAGCGAGGGATCGGCGTCTTCGACCGCCTGGACGTACTCGAAGAGCGCTCGGGATGATCGAAGGTGGCGTGCACCCACGCAGCAGTGCTCGAGCTCCCCCCGCGATCATCGGGAGGCCCTGCGAGCCAGACCGTGTTCCTCCGGACGTCAGGTACGGAGCGGGTCCGCTCCACGGCCGCCCGCGCGCACAGGGATTGAAGAACCGCGCGTCGATCTCCCCTGCGCACGCCGCGTCGCGGCGGTGCCCTTCACGACGGGGGCTCCCGTTCCCGCAGGATCTGGATGCATTCATGCGGCGCGCCGCCGCAGCCCACCACGTGCCCGACGCTGATCAGGCGGTCGACCCCCTCGAGCTCCAGGCACGACGGGACCTTCTCCAGTGCGGAGAGGGTTGGCATGGATGTCACCCGGGATGCCACGTGGCGCATGAGGGCAGCGGTGGCGGTCGGCGGAGAGGCGAGCGGCGAGGAAGAGAGGAGGCCAGGATCCGGACGCAGCGCGACGCACGGGAGCCCTGGAGCGCGTCCCATGTTTGAGACACCGTGCCCGTGGGCGCTCGAAGGGGCGCGCCCGCATCGGGGAGGCTGATGAAGCCGGCGAACGGGCCAGGCGCGCATCGGTGAGCAGGCAGTACCACCACGCCAGCGCCGGGAGGCAAGAGGAGGCGCAGGGTCGGTGGGAGGGCAAGCGCAGGCAACGCAGGAGCCCGAGGCGAGCAGGGTGCAGGTGGTGTGGAGGACTCCCGAGGCGACATCGGCCCGAGGAGGAAGGACCCACAGGTCCTCCTGGGCGGCGGCGCCGCCGGGCCCAGTCTGGCGGCGACCAGGAAGGCCGCCTGGCCGTCGTGCAGAGGGCGGCGCTCTCCGCGCCGAGACGTCGCAAGGAATCGAGGAGAAGAGAGGTAGGGCGCCTCCTGGAGGACACTTGCATGCCCGCGATCGCTCCTCCAGGAGCGCCAGGTATGCAATTTCGTAGAGCGAAGCCACGCCGCACATCCGTGCCGCGCGGCTGGTCGTCGCAGCGAGGGGAGAGGCGCGCGCGCGCACGGGCCGAGGCCGCCAGCGTCACGGCCCACAGCCAGAACCGGGAAAGCGCACCACTCGTAAGAGCGCCCACCGCACGAGGGCGACGACATCTCGCCGGGCCTTGGCATGCGGTTTCGGGGGCAGAGTCGATCCGTTTTCGCGCCCGGGAGCAGAACCAAAGGCGGGCACAAATACCCAGTAAAAATAGAACTATCTACATTGCAAATATCATCTTATCTTACCGTGCTGGAGGATGGACGCAGCCTCGCCTCCGGTGCAATCTCGGCCCCGAAGGCTAGTCTCAGGCGAGCAGTGTTCCACGTGGAGCGAGAGAGGAGCGGCAGCATGGAGCGGAGAGCTCGGTCGTGGGTTGGGGCCGCTGCTTGGTGGATCCGAGTCTGGCTGCAGAAGCCGGACCCGGGCAGGAGATCGCGCTCAGATCGGATTCGCCCCAATCATCAGCCTCGGCGGATCTTCGACTGACCCACAGGACCTCGAGAACCTGCGGGCCAGCATCCAGCAGCTTTCGGCGTGCTCCAACCGATCGACGTGCGCAGGAACGGGGACGTTTTCGAGATCATCGCGGGCGAGCGCCGAACACACGGGCGGCTCAACTTGCCGGCAGGTCGACGATCCCCGCCCTCATCCGTGGGGGAGGGGCGATCACGGACGGGGAGATGCTCAGGCTCGCCTCGTCGCGAGAACATTCAGCGCGCGGACCTCCCAATCCCCTCGAGAAAGCACAGGGATTACAAGGGATCTGATGACCCGACTTGGCCTCAGTCAGGAGCAGGTGGCCGAGCGCGTCGGTGTGAAGCGTTCGACGGTGGCCAACCACCTTCGACTGCTCGAACTACCGGAGACCGGGTGCGGCGCGCGCTCATCAAGATCTCGTCACGATGGGTCATGCCAAGGCGCTCCTCGCGTTGCCCGATTCTCGCGCCATGGAACGCGTCCTCGAGAAAGTCGTTCGCGAGGAGCTTGTCCGTGCACGCCAGGTGGAAGGCTCGCTTCGCCGAGGAAGCGAAGCAGCCGCCCCGGACACGCTCTCCCCGGCGAAGAAAGCTCGCGCATTCCGCCCTGGGTCTCCAGGCTGAGGCAGCGCCTGCGGGATGGAGGCTCGGAACGGGAAGGTCCGGATCGTGAATCAGCCCGGCTACCGAGGCCAGATCGTCGTGGAGTACTTCTCCAAGGAGGAGCTCGAACGACTGCTGGAATGCCTCGCTCCGCGCTCCCAGTCTGAGCGTTCCACGTGGAACAGTTGGCTGCAGGGGATCGCCGCTACGCGGGCTGACCGGTACCTGGAGCTCCAGAGGATCTCGGTGCGCAGGATCTCGACGGGGCTTCTCAGGGGCGACGGTTTGCGAGGTCCTCGATGGTGCCTTGCTCGATGCTTTCGACGGTGGAGAGACCCTCGACGACCGCTCCGTACACCTCGTACCGGCCGTCGAGGCGCGTGGGGCTCACCGGTGGTGATGCAGAACGACTACCCGAGCTCAGGTTCTCGCCGGACTTCTGGGCTGCCGCGAGCACGCCACCGGAAGTGATAAGAGCTTATTCGGTTCAGGGGGCACCATGCCCCGGACCACCCTCTCCCAGGTCGCGAAGTCCGCCTCCTTGGAGTTCGGATCGCCGCCTTGGACCATGAAGCCCGGGATCACGCGGTGGAACTTCGTCCCGACGTAGAAACCCTCGCGACAAGACTTGAGGAAGTTCTCGACGGTAGCGGGGGCCTCAGCCGCGTACAGGCCGACCACGATGTCCCCGCCGCGACGTCACCAGGCGGACCTTCCGGAGCGTCCGGCGGAAGAGGGGTTGGCGAAGGGTGCGGGATAGCGCTCTTCCCAGTCGCGTTGGGCTTGGATGCGGGTGTCCAGCCAATCCACGAGGGGCTTGGCCGCCTCACCATCCGCGAGGGCGACGGGATCCCGGTGAGCGGCTTCTGATGCGTCGCTCGGAGCTGCTCGAGGCCATCTACCGCGACGTAGTCCCGGTCCGCGACACCGGCGTTCACCAAGCCGAGGAGAGGACCCGGGGCTCGACAGGGCTGCCCTTCAGGTCGGCGGAGCACGCCACGGACGGGAGCGATGTCCGCCTGGACGATGCCGGTCAACGGATCGACGTCGAGCGCCTTGCGCACGGTGCGCCAGCGGTCTTCAGACCTTGAGGTCGACTGGGAGCTCAGGTGCTGGCGGACCAGGATCACCGCCGAGACGGTGAGGCAGGCGCCCAGAGCCGATCTTCCAGCCAGCGCGACGACCAGACCGGGAGGATGCGAGGGGTCCTGGGGCGTGATGGGGGCGATCTCGGTGGCCCCGGTCGCTCACTCGGTGCTTCGCGGTGGTCATGTCTCGCTTGCTTCCTGGCACTATCTTCCCTTTATCGTCGCGTCATCCACGCACATGTGAGCCGGCGGCCGAGCGCGAGCAGGTTGGCTCGCGGGAAGGAGTTCTCCCCAGATCCGCCGCGGGTGGCGCATTATAGTAGAATCGCGGAAAAGAGACAGCCAGGTGCCCCGCGTAGGGTGCGCGAATCTCCTGACCGGGCCCTCGCTACCATGGCGCCCCGTCGCCGATCCCCTGCTGCTGACTTGGATTCCTGGGATTGGTCCCGATGGCTCCTGTGACCTGCGCACGACCGTTTCGAGCTCCTCCTCGATCGAGGAGCTCGACAAGCGCCTCGCCGACGCGGGCAAGGACGTGGCGAAGCTCTGGGGAGGTTGTTGCCTCTGGTGCGAGGTCGAGCCAGCGCTTTGCGAAGGACGGCACGGCCGTCCTGCGGAAGATCCTGCGGACCGATCCCGACCACTGGGGCGCGCACGAGAAGCTCCGGCCACGTCTTCCTGCGCAGACCAGTGGTTCCCGGAGGCGCCGAAGCTCGAGGCCTGGCAGGAGAACGAGGCTGCGCGACTGGCCAAGGAAAAGGGCTGGGTGCAGTGGAAAGGGGAATGGGTCGCGCCGGAGGACCCACCACCAGCGAACCTGCGCAAAAGGCCTCGCGCGGGACCCCGAGACCGGCCGGTGGATGAGTCCCACGAGGACCTCGCGCACAAGCAGGCCGGATGGCTGCGCCAAGACCTCGAGTGGATCCCGCCGGAGGAGGCGGAGAACCTCGGCAAGGGCCTCTACAAATGCGGGGATCGCTGGCTCTCCCCCGAGGAAGCCGATCGCTACCGCGCCGAGCTCCGGTGAAGTGGTGGAAGGTCCCGGGGACGGGCTACGTCCTGTGGACCGCAGCGCTCGATCGCAAAGGTCGCCAAGCTGGCGATGGACGAGATGGAGCGCACGCTCTCCTACGACGTCGAGCGCATCTTCAGATTCAGCGCTCCCCGCGAGGCCCGTCACGACGGTAGCGGTGATGCTGCGGGACTTCGAGCGGTACGGCCGCTTCTGCAACGGCAGGCTCGGCGGGATCCCCGACCGCGCGGCGCTACTCCAGCGCTTTCGCGACGCTTTCCTCACCGATTCGTGGGTCGTCGCACGACCACGGGCGAGCTCCTGACCGTTGGAGTCGGGTTCCTGGGATGCCGCCAACGCTCGCGGCCGAAACTGAGGCCCCATGCCGCGCGCGTCTCGCGGTCGGCTTGTCCTTCGTCGAAGCCATGGACGGGAGCCCCAGGTCCCGCGAGAAGCAAGCCAAGGGGACGGGCGTGGATGCGGCCTTCCACTCGAGGAGTACTTTTCCGAGAAACGCCTCCCCGCCTGGTTCCGCTCAGGAGCGGCCTCGTACCGCCGAGCGTTACTTCGTCGTTCGACCTCGTCAGCCCAGGGGCGGGAACCCTCTCACGGGCCCGCAGAGTGGTCCTGCGGGAACATCAGCCGCCTGGCGGGGGCACTCGATCCCCTGTCCCAGATCTTCTGCCCTGCGACTGAACGTCGACACCAAGGAGGACACCGACCTGTCGGCCAAGGTCCTCAGCGAAGCCGGCCTGCTGCTGGCGTTCACGTGCTCGATGGCGGCGTCGCGGGAGGTCAGGCGCGCCACGCCGGGCTCAAGGAAGACCTGCATGGAAGGGAAAGATCCCAAGCGGGCGATCGAAGCTCTCGAAAGGAAGTCATCGACCACGAGGCCGAACTCAAGGCGTTCGCCGGATTCTGAGCCTGGACCAAGTGCACGCATGATCGCCACGACTGCGGTTCTTCCCCTTCCTGTGCTCCCTCGCCGGACAGCACCCGGCGTTCCACACCGCTGCGCGAGCGCGAGCGTCTACTTCGAGGTTCCCGACCTCCAGCTGCTCTGCCGGACGCCTATGGCCCGCGCACTGACGCTTGTGGCGCATGCTCTCCAGAAATGCGGACGTGCGCACGGCCCTCGGCCCCGTCGGCGAGGAGAGCGCTCACGACCCCGCGTGAGAGAAGATCAGCGAGCTCATCCAGCGGGGTCTGAGCCGGGCCCAGAGATTCCCTCGCTCGCCGAGACAGGTCATGCTCGATCTCACCGGGCTCCTCCTTCTCCAGCTCCACTTCCCCTCCGCTCAGAAGGAAGCTCGCCGCGGGAGGAGACCGCACACGGCAGTCAGGGCCCTCCTCGGGAAGGCGGTCGCGGGCACGACCCTCGTGCTCGAGGCTCGCCTCTCCCGAATCCGCCGAGGCACTCGCTGCCACGCTCGCGAAGCTCGGCCTCTCGACGGATGCAGGCCACCCGGTGCCAGCTCTGGCGGGATGAATCGCCACGTCGCGCTCCTGGTAGGCCTGCCAGGAAGAGGCGACACCTCCGGCGACGTGTCGCCGCGCGATTTCCCGGATACGCGATCGAGGCACGATGCTTGGGCTCGAGCTCGGCCTCCTGCTCCTGATCAGGCGGTCGACCCGGTCCAGGTCGATCTCGACCGACTCGCGAACCGCCATGGCCTCGTTCCTCCTGCGTAGAGAGTGTTTGAACGACCGTTCAATCATGCGCAGAGGGCAACGGTCTCGGCAAGAGCCCGCGACCTCCCGGGTACAATCGCGCTCGAACGCGGTGGCCGTAGCTCAAGTGGTTAGAGCACCAGGTTGTGGTCCTGGGGGTTGGGGGTTCGAGTCCCCTCGGTCACCCGAAACCCCGAGGTCCGGTTGCTACACTGCGCCGGGCCTCTAGCTCAATCTGGCAGAGCAACGGACTCTTAATCCGCAGGTTCGGGGTTCGAATCCCCGGGGGCCCACAGCCGAACGTACCGGTCACGCGTTCTCAGGCGGCACGTCGAACTGGGTCAGGGAACGTGTCCGGGGTCCGTTCCGAGCAGGAGCGCCGTGGTGATCAACCCGCAGACCACGATGACCCCCGCGATCATCACGGCGATGCCCGGAGCCGGCAGGGGTTCGCCTCGGCGGATGGCGGCGTCCATGGCCCGCCACCGGCGCCGTGCGAGGGCGGCGGTCACGACACCCGCCATGATCAGCAGGACCCCAACCGTCTCCCATGCCCACGGGAGCGTCTGTCCCGCCAGGAGTCGCGCGGCCGCGACGCCGGAGGCGACGACTGCGAGCGCGGTCCGCAGCCACGCGAGATACGTCCGTTCATTCGCGAGTTGGAACTGCGGTTCAGGACTACGTTCGCTCATGCCCGCACCCCCGCTGTCGAGTTGTCGAGAGCCTAGTGCGTGCTCGAGACGGGAAGGTGCTCCTCGGCCCAGCGGCTGATCTGCGCGAGCGCCGGCAGCAGGGCCCGGCCCGCGTCGGTGAGCGCGTAGGTCACCGAGAGGGTGGCCCCTCCCCCACCGTGCGGGTGACGAGTCCGGCATCGGTCAGCTCGCCGAGCCGGTCGGAGAGCACCGAATCGCTGATCCCCTCGACGGCTCGAGCCAGCGAGCGGAAGCCGGTCGGACCGCCGCTCAGCGTCCCGAGGAGCACCCCGGTCCAGCGCTTGCCGAGCAGGTCGAACGCACGCATCAACGCCCCGTCCGCCCGGCCGCAGGCATCGGGGTCCAGACGCGGTACCTGTCGGGTCGTTGGGCTCATGGAATAAGACTAGCACGCTCGTAGTTGCTAGCGATATGCAAGTAGCCTCGGATCGGAAAGGGATGAGGACCATGCAGCATCAGGTCGAGGAGACATCTCGGGACGCGATCCTCGTGGAGGACGCACACGTCCGGCCGATGATGGGGTTCGAGATCCTCGAGCCCCTGCCGTCACGGACCGTGCCCTACGCCCAGGTCGACCTGTTCATCCTCGTGCACGAGGCACGTTTCCGGCTTTCGGAGCTGCAGGACATCGACACCAAACACCCGCACCGTGGGTTCGACAACCTCTGGTACATCCTGGAGGGGTCGGCAAGTACCGGCCACAGCACGGGCCCCGACGGAGCGATCGAACGCGCACAGCTGCCCGAGGCGCGCTGCTCGCGCTCAGGACCGGGAAGGGCGCGTGGCACGCCGAGGGGATCGGCGCGGAGCAGCGCGCGGAAGGCCTCGGCGACACCGAGTGGCGGAGCGTGCTCTTCTGGGTGAACCTCGCCCGCAAGGACAAGCAGGCCGAGCCGAGCGCCCAGGTGCTGCTCCTCGAGCAGATCACCGTCCGCAAGGACGGCGACGCCACGGTGCGGGTGCTCGTCGGCGAGGGCTCGCCCGTACAGCTCGGGACGCCCGCGATCGTCTACGACGTCGAGTTCCCCGACGGGGGCGGATCCACGACACGGGTCCCGTCGGAGTTCCAGGCTTCATCTACCTGCTCGACGGCGAGGCCGCGTTCGGTGCCAACGCGCGGCCGGCGAAGCCTCCGCAGCTCGTGCTGCTCGGTCCCGGTGAGGAGCTCACGGTGACCGAAGCCGCCCGGGGCACCAGGTTCCTGCTCATGGCGGGCGAGCCGTACGGGAGACCCCCGTGTTCAACGGTCCGTACGTGGACTAGATGGCGCGCATGCGATCACCCGGTCGGTGATGTTGTCTCGTCCCCGAACCGGAGCCCATGCTCGGCGACCAGGCGCGCGACGCTGTCGAAGTCGAACTCCAATCCGTAGCGCGCAGCTGATCGCCGCGCTCTCGTCCGGTCCGGCGGTCGGTCGCGATCCACGATCTCCTTGAAGAACCGCTCGAACCCAGCCGGGGCGATCACTTCCAGGCATCCGGGCCGGCTCATCTCCCGCGTTCCAGAACGTGTGCCACCGATCGCGGGGCTTGAAGACCAGATCACCCTGACCGGCGAAGATCACCTCGTCGCCCAGCTGCGCGCTCCACTCGCCCTTCGAGCACGAAGCTGTATTCGTCCTCTCGGCTGTGACGATGCATGGGCGCAGCGAGCGCGCGAGCAGGCATCGGATGCTCCACCAGGGAGACGTGCTCGCCCGTGTCCTTCCCCGCGATCATGAATCGCACGCCGATCGATCCGAGGGATCCCGACTCCCGTCCGTAGGTCCCAGTACCCGCACCGTTGTCCGCTCTGGACATCGGCCGCCTCTATTCGCTGGACACCTGGTTCACGAGACAGACGCGGGAGTACCGGCGGCGAAGCTCGCTAGGAGATGATCCGCCGCGATCTGGAAACGAGCGGGATCGCCGTACGGTCGCGTCACGAGCATCGCGCCTTCGAGACCGCCGACGATCACCTGAGCCGCCTCGCTCGCCGATCCCGAGAAACGGAGGGTCCCCTCCTCGCGTCCCTGCTCGAGGACCCCGACGAGCCACGCCTCCTGATCGTCGAAGAAGCTCACGACCGCCGAACGCATCGGCTTGGGGAGCGTCTGGTACTCGGCCGCGAGCATCCCGCACAGGCACATCCGCTTTCGGCGGAGGACGTCGCCGTAGAGCTTCGCGTAGGCCGCGAGTTTGGCGCGGGCGTCGATCGGTCGGGTCTCGATCTCGTCGAGCGAGCCGGTGAAGCGGGACGCGTAGCGCTCGATCAGCGCCTCGCCGAGCTCGGCCTTGCCGGCGAAGTGGTAGTGCAGGCTCGCCGTGGAGATCCCGAGCTCCTCGGCCACGTCGGCGTAGCTGAACCCGTTGAAGCCGCGGAGCTGGACCAGCCGTTCGGCCACGTCGAGGATCTTCGAGGCGGTCCCGCCCTCGGTCACTCGTGCCTGCCTCGTCACCCGAACATCCTTTCCCCATCCGCCGAGCCCATCCTAGCGGTTCCCTTGACTCCTGACCTACTAGTAGATAAGGATAGCGCCGACCGGAACTCCCGGCGACCCGGAAGGGGAGCAGCGATGCAGGAGACCGCACACAAGGGGTTCGAGACCGCGGACGAGGTCCGCCCGTTCCCGAACGGCCACGCGGACATCCTCGCTGATCGGCGGCGACGAGGTAGGCCGGCTGGTGTTCCAGCCCGGCTGGCGCTGGTCGAAGGACGTCAGGCCGATCGCGAAGACCGAGAGCTGCGAGGCCCCGCATTTCCAGTACCACGTCAGCGGACGGCTCGCGATCCGGATGGACGACGGCACGGAGTTCATCGCCGAGCCGGGGGACGTCACGTCGCTGCCGAGCGGTCACGACGCATGGGTTGTCGGCGACGAGCCCGCGGTCGTGGTCGACTGGTTCGGCGCGACCAACTACGCGAAGAGCCCGAGCGAGGTCGCCTCCTAGCTCGAGAGTCCGCAAGCAGCGCCGTCGGCGCTCTGGGGTATGGTCGCGCGTCTCGGGAACCGGGAGACGGCCGATGGTAACGATCGACGACGTGCGCGCGTTCGCGATGACCCTGCCCCGCACGACCGAGGCGCTCGTGCGGGACCGGGTCAAGTTCCGGGTCGGCCGGATCGTGTTCGTCGCCTTCTCGCGCGACGAGACCGAGATGGGGTTCGGGTTCCCCAAGGAGGAGCGGGAGGCGCTCGTCCGCTCCGAACCCGACACGTTCATGATGCCCGGCAGGGCGACCTCGGTACCAGTGGGTGGAGTGCCGGCTCGCGGCGCTCGACGTGACCGAGATGCGCGAGCTCGTCCTGGACGCCTGGCGGATGTGCGTGCCGAAGAAGGTGGCGGCCGCGTACGACGCCGAGCACGGCTGAGGCCTCGTCGCGTTGGCGTTCCGGCGCGGTGGGGAAGATGCCGGTCCGATGGTCCGACCCTCACGCGCCGAACGCTCCTGGTCGCCGTCCGCGAGCTCGCGGAGACCGACCCGGCGCTGGCCGCCTCGGTCGAACGGTTCGGCCCTCCCCGCTGTGGGCGCGAGAGCCCTCGTTCGCCACGCTCGTCCTCCTGATCTTGGAACAGCAGGTGTCGCTGGCGTCGGCGCAGGCGGCGTTCGACCGGCTCGGCGTGGCGTTGGCTGGGGACGTCGTGCCGAACGGTTTCCTCGAGCTCTCGGATGCGGAGCTCCGCGCGATCGGGTTCAGCCGTCAGAAGGCGGGCTACGCGAGGGATCTCGCGACCGCGCTCGCCGACGGGTTCGACCTCGAGGGTTTAGGGACGCTCCCCGACGCCGAGGTCCGCGCGAGTCTGATGGGTCTGCGCGGCATCGGCCGCTGGACCGCCGACATCTACCTGATCATGTGCCTGCGGCGTCCGGACGTCTGGCCCCACGGCGACCAGGCCCTCGCGACCGCGGCGCGCGAGCTCCTCGAGCTCCCGGCGCAGCCGACGTTCGACGCGCTCGAGCATCCGGGCTCGCTCATGGCAACCGTATCGGGCGACCGCGGCGCGGATCCTATGGCACCACTACCTGTCGGTCCGCGGCCGCTCCTGAGATAGGGCCCGAGCCCGCCCGTCGGAGACGAGCCGAGATCGATGGTCAGGCGGTGATCTCGACCGGCGTGCCGAGCGGCACGTCGAGCAGCGACTTCAGGTCGTCGTTCAGGACGCGAACGCACCCGTGCGACACGGCGTTGCCGAGGTCGCTCGGGCTCGAGGTCCCATGGATCGCCATCCGGCCGCCCCCGGCCACTCCGACAGCACCGGCGAGAAGCCCGAGAGGCTGAGCGCCGCGATCCCGTACGGCTGATACGGGCTCGCATAGTGGATCTTGACCCACACGTAGAAGGTGCCCGTGCCGGTCGGGGTGGCGTCGGTGCCGACGCCGACCTTGAAGTGCCGCTTCAGCTCGTCGTGGACGTAGTAACGGAGCGTCCGATCCGAGAGGTCGACCTCGATGCGCTGGTCGATCCGACGCAGGTCGACGTCGGTCTCGCGCACCCACGCGGCCGAGCTGTTCGGTCGCAGCGGGAGGAGGATCCGGTACCAGACCTCCCCGCTCGCCGCTTGGCATCCTCGATCAGCATCGGAGAGAACGAACCGGAGGGGTTCTGCGTATCGAGCGCGAAGTTGGCGTCGGCGGTCTTCGGGTGCTTCCAGACGGGGATCACGCGCTCGACCGGAACGGCAAGCACGTCGACGCCTTCGGGAAGGAGCGGTGGCTTGGGCACGACGACATCGGTGCCGGTCGGACCGCTCGGGGCTGCGATCGGTCGATCGGTGGAACTCACGTCCGGCGAGCTCGAGGTGCAGGCCGCCAAGGTGAGGCATGCGGCCAGCGCGAGCAGGTGCCTGCGGATCACGCGAGGAGCATCCCAGCCGTGACAACCACGTAGGTCGAACGTCGTTCCAGGTCTCAAGGACGCTCTCATCTCCCCTCGCCTCGGCGCGCTCGGCGGCATCCTTGAGCGTCGGGCGTGGACGAGCCTCTAGGCTATGCCCTGATCGCAGCTCGAACGATGATGAGCGGTCCACGCACGCGAGTCCCGGTAGCTCGCCCCGTCGATCGATGTGAACGTGGAACGCGTTACGTCTCCCCGGACCCGGCGTCGACGTCCTCCTCGTTCAGTCGCTCCTGCATCGGTGACGTCCACCGCCTTGCGAACGACGGGATGACCCGTGACCTCCTCGAGGAAGGCCTCGCGCTCGAGCGAGAGGAGTGTCGTCGGCATCTTCGCCATCACGGTCGCCGTGCGCGGCACGTGGCGCAAGAGCGCGATCTCCCCGAAGTAGTCGCCGCGGCCGAGCGTGGCCACAAGACGGCCGTCGCGGCTGACCTCGGCCTCGCCGTCCTCGATCACGTAGAAGTGATGGCCGATCTCCCCTCGGTCACGATCGGCGGTCCCCGGCGCCGCCGTGACCTCGGTGAGACGCGCGGCGAGGCCCTCGAACTCGGGAGCGGGAAGCGAGGCGAAGAGGTCCACCGACCGGAGGACCTCGAGCTCTCGCTCGGGGATCGGCTTCGCGCGATCGTCCAGGCTTCGGATGCGGCCCCGAAGGATCAGGATCGCCGTGGGCAACAGGAGCCCGGCGACGAGGATCCCTCCGCGGATCCCGAAGACGGCCAGCAGGAGCGGCGCCACGGCGGACCCCGCGGCGACGCCCGCCTGATGCAGTCCCTCGAGCACGCCGAACACCCGAGCCAGGATCGGGTCGGGCACGATGCGCTGCAGGAGGGTTCGTCCGGCCATGTCGGCCAGGGCATGGCCGGAACCGGCGCCGACGAGGATCGCGAAGGCCATCGCGACCACCACGGAAAGCGAGACGGCCGAGATCCCGAACCCGTACACGACCAGACCGAGCGCGAGCGCGGCGGCCAGGCGGGTCTGCCCACCAGCCGCAACCCCCACAGCGCCCGAGCAGTCCTCCGCCCCCAGCGCCGAAGCGAGGAAGCCGACCGACGACGGCGGCAGTTCGAAGAGGTCCAACGCGACGACGACCACCAGCACGTCCACCACCCCGCGGACGAACGACTGGCCGAGGAGCAGGCCGACCACCAGGCGCTGGTCCGGCTCGTGGGCGACCGCGCGGAACCCCGCTGCCGCCTCGTGGAAGGGGTGACCACCGATCCGGGCGTGCGGTGGATGCGGCTTGAGACCGACGACGAGCGAGCGCCGCGATCAGGAGCAGTCCGCCGTACACGGCCATCGCGAGCTCCGTCCCGCCGAGGCCGAGCAGGACGCCCGACATGACCGGACCGACGAACGCCATCGCGGCGGAGATCGACCCGGCGACCACGTTCGCGGCGACGAGCTGGTCCGGAGAGTCTCGCGAGCACCGGGAACAGCGCCGACTGCACCGGACGCGTCAGCGTCATGCATCCCGCCGCGACCGCAACCGATCCGTAGATGACGGCGGAGGAGCGTCCGCGTAGATCGCTCCCGCGGTTCCCGTCAGGGCCGCGGCCTGCGCCAGGTACCCGGCGAGCAGCGCCCGATCCCGGCGGACCTCGTCGCCGATCACCGACGCCATCGGAGCGACGATCGCGGCCGGCACCTCGATGATCACCGCTACGAGGCTGGCCTCCTCCACCCCGCCGCGTTCGTATGCGAAGACGAGGATGGCCACCCGCATCCCCCACCTGGCGATGTAGAAGAGCACGTACGCGAGCTCCAACCCGCCGAAGCTCGAAGTTGGCGAAGACGGACTTCACGGCGCCGAGAGACCGGGACCGGTTCCTTCGCCTCACCCACGGAGAATGACATAGGTGCCAGGCGGGAGGCTCGGCGGCGGCACCTTTGCCACCAGAGTGGTCACTACCTGCGTCAACGTAGGCACGCGAGAGTGGCGGAACGGTAGACGCGCCGGATTTAGGATCCGGTGTCCGAAAGGACGTGGGAGTTCCGACTCTCCTCTCTCGCACCAGCATCGATTCTGCGCTCCCTCGGCTGCCTGGACCTCGGGGCTCGCCCGCGAGCCACGTGGTTTTCGCTCAAGACGGCATTGACTTGACAACCAACGGGGTAGCACGGCTTCATGGTTCTCGGACGCGTCGAAGGAGGGATCCCCCATGGATGCTAGCCGTCGCTTCGCTCCCGTACGTCGTATCGTGGTCCTACTCCTGGTCGGTGCGGCGCTCCTCGTCGGCGTCGGCGTGTCTGGCGCATCGGCGGACAAGGAACCGAACTGGATCAAGCTACGTCAAGCACTGGGACGGTGGCATCTCCAACGGGGTCCGTGAACGCCTGGCACAGGCCAACGGCGACATCGTCGTGCCCAAGCAGCAGGCGACACGTGGACGCGCCCTCGCCGTCCCCGCCCTTGACAACGTCCAGATGAACGGCGACAGCGATCCCCCGCTCCCCCAGGATGAGCCCTCGATCGCCGCGAGCCTCGACGATCCGATGAACGCCGTGGCCTCGTCGAACGACTACACGGGCGACGGCTTCTGGATCGGGTCCACGACCGACGGCGGTCAGACCTGGAACAGCCAATGGAAGGACCCGAAGTTCTCGTTCGACGGGAGCCGCTGCTTCGCGTCCGATCCCTCGGTCGCCTACAGCCTCCGCGATCACGCGTTCTACCTCTCGACGCTGTGCTACTTCACGACCACGCCCGCCTCAGAGGTCCAGGTGTGGAAGTCGCTGGACGGCGGGGCCACCTGGAGCTCGTCGCTCAAGCCCGCGCTCGTGGTGACGAACCACGCTCCCGACGGTTCGATCGACGCCTCGATCTTCAACGACAAGGAGCTCATGGCGGTCGACAACTCGCCCTCGAGTCCGCATTTCGGTCGCATCTACGTCACGTGGACCAAGTTCCACATGACCGGAGGCTCGTTCGCACGCAGCGACTACTGCCCCATCCAGGCGGCCTACACCGATTCGATCCCGACCGCCGATCCCTCGACCTCCGTCTGGACCCGTACGCCGATCGTCGCCGATGCCCCGGGCACACGAGGCGAGGAGCTTCCGCGAACCAGTTCTCGACACCCGTGGTCGACGAGCAGGGTGGACTCGACGTCGCCTTCGTCCAGGAGGACTGCAACTCGAGCATCGACCACGCGCTGTTCTTCGCGCGATCGACGAACGGAGGGGCCTCGTTCCGGTCCGATCGTCCGCGTGGATCAGCCAGGTTGGTTCGCCGACAACCCGAACGCCAACGACAACCCTGTCGGGGAAGGGCCACGTGCGGTTCCCGAACACCCTCTCGCTCGCCTACGACGCGACGCGGCACCGGCTCGCGCTCGTGTATCAGAACAACGCCGATCGCACCGTCTCGGGCGCGGACATCTCACTGCAGACTTCCGACGACTTCGGAGCGACGTGGACCGAGCCCATCCCCATCAGCATCAGGATCGAACGGCGAGGCCGCTCGTGGCGACCAGTTCTTCCCAGCGATCGGGGTGGACTCCAACGGCGAGTGGTTCGCGATCTGGCAGGACACCCGGCTCGATCAGGCCAACCACCTGATCTCGACCTTCCAGGGCGGGTCGACGGACGGTGGTGCGACCTGGACGAACGACCTGATCTCAACGGCGTCGTTCGACGCGAGGGAAGTCGTTCTTCACCTGCGGCTGTTTCATCGGCGACTACAACCAGATCTCGGTCTCGGACGACCTCGTCCCGCCCGTCTGGACCGACGGCCGCGACTCGCCGCCGAAACCGGCGGGCGACTCCGAACGTGGGACGAACGTGGAGATCAGGCCCTAGTCCGCCTCTGGGCAGCGTGCCAGGACGGTAGCGTGAGCCGGGTCCTTCCGAACTTCGTGTGGACTACCCGTTCGGGTGAGACCGCGGTCGCACCCGCGGAACCCATCCCGGTACGGCGGCGCGATACGCTCGGTAGCTCTCCCCGAACCGCTCGGTGAGATGCGGTTCCTCGTAGAAGTGCACGAACGACGCGAACGCCAGCCACACGAGGAACGCGTAGGCGAAAAGGACCGGCTGCCCGAGCAGCAAAGCCTGCCCGAGGATCGTCGCCAGGACCGCGATGTACATCGGGTTCCGCACATGCCGGTACAGACCGCCGACGACCAAGGTCTCGGTGGGCGCGACGGGTGCCGGCGTCCCGAGACCTTCGCGGACGAACCGCACGAACGCCTGCGCGAGGACGACAGCACCTGACGCGATGAGCGCGGTCCCGACGACGCGGACGGCCACCGGCCAGACGTCCAGCACTTCCCACCCGGTCAACCACCAGGGATGACGCCCGCCACCACGCCGGGCGCCAACATGAAGAAGACGATGCTGCCGACCGCGGCGCTGGTCTTCCGCACCTGGTCATCGTGGCAGGTCCCAGGCGTGGCCGGTGACAGGGGGCACCAGTGCGCGAGGATGCGACGGTGGATCCAGCGGATGTGCCCTACTACCGGCGCGACCTCGCATCGATCCATCACCTCGGCTTCGGCTTCCACGCAGACGACTGCGCGCCCGGGGTGCTGAAACTGCTGGAGCCGGTATCTGGACGCGACGGGCTGGTCGTCGAGTTCGGGTGCGGGAGCGGCTTGCTGACGAGACATCTCCTCGACGCGGGCCACCGTGTGATAGCGACGGATGCCTCACCCGGCGATGCTCGACCTCGCACGCGCCTACGTTCCCGACGCCGAAGCGATCCATCAGCTCGTCCTGCCCGAGGATCCGATCCCCGAGGCCGATGCGATCGTCTCCGTCGGGCATGTCTTGAACTACCTCCCCGATCTCGCATCGATACAGCGCGCTCTGATCTCGATCGCGGACGCCCTGCGACCCGGGGGCTCCTCGCGATCGACCTGTGTGATCTCGACTACGCGGAGGCCCGATCGGACCTGCCCCCGTCGGGTGGGTCGCCGACGAGTGGGCGCTGATCACCGAGCGGTCGGTGCCGACACCCGATCGGTTCGTCCGCCAGATGGCCATCTTCACCCGCAACGAGGACGGCTCGTGGCGACGTGATGACGAACGCCACGACAACGTGCTGATCGAGACCGAGCCCGTGCCGAAACTGCTCGCCGAACACGGCGTCCGAGCAAGGGTTGAAGCCTCGTTCGGTAGCGAGGAGCTCCCCGAAGGGCTCCGCGTCGTGGTCCGGGCACAAGAGCGCCTGACCCGTCCCGGTGACCGAGCGCTACGGCGTCGACGCGAGCACGCGACGGATCGCCTCGACCGAACGGTGGACGTCGGCCTCGGTCGTCGTCCAGTTGGAAACCGAGATCCGCATCAGCCGCCGGCCGTGCCAGGTCGTGCCACCCATCCAGCAGGTGCCGTCGCGCTGGATGCCCTCGATCACCCGCTCCGTGCGCTCGTCGCCGCCGAACCCGACCAGGACCTGGTTGAGCACGACGTCGCTCGCGATCGTGACGCCGTCGATCGCCCCGAGCCCATCCGCGAACCTCCCAGCGAGCCCGCAGCACCGTTCGACGAGGTCGGCGAGCCCGTCGCGGCCGAGCTCGCGCAGCGCGGCCCACGTCACGAATCCGCGGGCGCGGCGCGATGACTCGGGCACGTAGTCCGAAGGCGCTCGCACCGACCCTGCCCCTGCCCAACGAGGTACGCCGCCGTGTACGACATCGACGCGGCGTGCGCGTCCGGATCGGCGCAGAAGACGAACCCCGTGTCATACGGCAGGTTCAGCCACTTGTGGCCGTCGACCACGCAGAGTCGGCCGCCTCGCGACCGGCGACCAGGTGCTCGAAGGCCGGGCTGGCCGCGGCCCAGAGGCCGAACGCCCCGTCGACGTGCACCCACGCGCCGTGACGGTGCGCGACCTCGCACGCGACCGCGAGATCGTCGAAGGCGCCGGTGTTCACGTTGCCGGCCTGGACCACGACGATCGTCGGTTCGCCCGAGCCGGCCTCGATCGCCGCGACGAGCGCCTCGGCGTCGACGGCGCCGTTCGGGCCGCTCGCGATCGCTTCGACCGATGCGGTCCCGATCCCGAGGAACCGGAGCGAGCGGTCGATCGTCGCGTGGCGCTCCTCCCCGCGACGACGCGGATCCGCGGCGCGCCGTGCAGGCCGTCGCGTTCGACGTCCCACCCCGCGCGTTCGAGCACCTGGTGGCGGGCGGCCGCGAGCCCCACCGTGTTCCCGCCCTGCGCCCCGGTCACGATCCCGAACGACGCGTCCGCGGGCAGACCGAGCGCCTCCTTCAGCCAGACGCCCGCGACCTCCTCGACCAGCGCGGCAGCCGGCGACATCACGGCGTTGAACCCGACCTGGTCCCAGCCCGTCGTGAGGAGATCGGCACACACGGCGGCATCGAGCGATCCACCCGTGACGAAGCCGAAGTAGCGCGGTCCGGACGATGCGGTCAGGACGGGTTCGACCGCGGCCACGAGCTCCTCGATCGCCGTTGCCGCGTCGACACCCTCGGCAGAGAAGGGGCCGCCGAACGTTGCTCGGAAGCGCTCGACGTCGATCTCGGGTGCGACGCGATGGTCGGACACCGCATCGCGGTAGTCGGCGACCAGGTTGGCGGTCTCGGTCAGCAACGTCCTCAGGTTCGTCATCGACCCATCATCGCGTACGGGCCGACGGGTTGACCTGGCGGTCCGTATCCATGAGACGGTCGTATCGTGGTGGCCCAGACCTCGGATGGGAGCCGACATGGACGACCAACAGATCGTCGAGCGGATCAACGAGCTGGCGCACCAGGAGCACGAGCTCTGGGAGTCGGAGTCTCGCGGCGAGGCCAACGAGACCGAACGCGAGCGCCTCAAGGAGCTCCAGGTCACCCTCGATCAGTGTTGGGACCTCCTGCACCAACGCCGGGCCCGGCGCAACGCCGGGATGGACCCGGACGAGGCGCGGGTTCGAGATGCGCGAGAGGTCGAGGGCTACACGGGCTGAGCGGATCCGGACGGTTCGCCGACGACGTCGAGGGTGGTCAGACGGACGAGCGAGCCTTGAGGCCGTCGAGCTCGGCCTCCAGACGTTGGACGCGATCGGCGAGAGCGTCGCGCTCGTGGTGGATCGCCCTGAGCTCGTCCTCCGCCTGACGCCGAGCCGCGACCTCGTCCTTGAAACTGGGGTGCATGTATGCGGGCGCGTTCTCGTCCGCGTCGGCGCCCGCCTTCTTCCGCCGCAGCCGTGACGCTTCACCCGTCGAACGTTCCCGCGCCGAACGGCGCCAGAGCACCCGATCACCGCGAAGACGATCGCCGTCACGAGGGCGAGGCCGAAGCACACGATGGCGGCGATGATCGCTCGCCCGACCCATGGGTACCAGACCTCCCTGGACTCCTCGACGATCGCGGGATGGGACCGGACGAGCTCGGCGGCCACGAGCGTCGGGGGCGACCCGATCTCGAGCGCCGTGAGCGTGCGGAACCGGGCGCCGTCGACCGAGCTCTGTGACGTGCCCGCGATCACCGCGTGGATATCGTCACGCAATGCCGGCTCGTGGTCACCGACGAGCGAGGGCTGGTCGGCGAAGAGGACCGTGCCGTCCTGGGCCAGCAGCAGCACACCGTTGATCGGACCCGCGAGCACCCGCTCGTCGACCGCGGAGAGCAGCTCGTCGTAGCGAGCGCCCTGCACCGGACCCTGGGCATCCGCGGGGACGAGCAGGGGTTGGAGCACGTCGACCGAGAGCTTGCGTGCGTCCCGGGTCGCGTCGGACTCGAGCCCGCTCTGCGGGTACCGGGTCGCGCCGTAGGTTGCGCCCGCCCCGACGAGGAAGATCAGCGCGAGCGTGATGAAGACGTCTCGCAGCTGTCGCCCTCGATGCCTCCGATCGGGCATGGGTGCTCCCGTCCCTGCGTCTTGCAGCGTTTATCGGCCGCCGGGGCTCGGAACCTGAGCGCGATCCGGGAACCGTGGGTCTCCGTGCCTGCGAGCCGGGATCGGCCAGCCCCGGGCCGTCCCGGCGCTTACGCGGACAGGAGCTCCGCCAAGGCTCGGAAGGCCCGACCGCGGTGGCTGATCCGGTCCTTCGCCTCGTCCCCGAGCTCGGCCATCGTGCGTCGTTCGCCTTGGGGGACGAAGATCGGGTCGTATCCGAACCCCCGGGCCCCCTGCGGCGTCGCGACGAGGGAGCCCTCGCAGGTCCCCTCCGCGTGCATCGTTCGGCCGTTGGGCCAGGCGATCGCGGCCACGCATCGGTAGCGCGCGGTTCGGGCCTCGGGCGAGATGGCGGCGACCACCTCGATCAGCTTCGCGAGGTTCTCCGCGTCGCTCGCATCTTCCCGCGCGAACCGCGCCGAACGCGGCCCCGGCGCCCCGTCGAGGCGCGTCGACCTCGATCCCGGAGTCGTCCGCGATCGCCGGCTCGCCGAGCGTCGACGCGATCGCGCGCGCCTTCTCCAGGGCGTTGTCGAGGTAGGTGTCGTGAGGTTCGGGGACGTCGGGCCAGGGTCCGGGGTGGTTCTGCACGGTGAGCCACTCGACCGGCCAGTCACGGCAGATGCGACCGAGCTCCCGGAGCTTGTGAGGGTTCTTGGTGGCGATCGCGAGTCGTGCCGGGAAGGGCACGGCTACGCGAGCGCGTCGCGTTGGATCTGGGTCAGCTGCTTGATCCCCGCCTCCGCGAGATCCACCAACGCGTCCAGGTCGGCGCGCGAGAAGGGCTCGCCCTCGGCCGTGCCCTGGATCTCGACCAGCCGGCCCGAGCCCGTCATGACGACGTTGCAGTCCACCCCGGCGCCCGCGTCCTCCTCGTAGGACAGGTCGAGCAACGCGTGGCCGCCGACGAGACCGACACTCACCGCGGCCACCGAGTCGGTCAGGAGGTCGCCTTCGATCGACTTGCGTTCGGCGAGCCCCGCAGCGCGAGCGCGAGCGCGATGTACCCGCCCGTGATCGACGCGCACCGGGTCCCCGCGTCCGCGACCAGCACGTCACAGTCGATCGTGATCGTCCGCTCCCCCAGCCGCTTCAGGTCGGTGACGGCGCGCAGCGAAGCGCCCGATCAACCGCTGGATCTCCTGCGTCCTGCCACTCGGCCGGCCCTTGTTCACCTCGCGGAAGGTGCGTTCGCTCGTCGCGCGCGGGAGCATCGCGTACTCGCCGGTCACCCAGCCGCTCCCGCTGCCCCGCAACCACCTGGGGCCTCGTCCTGGACCGTCGCGGCGACGAGCACCTTCGTGCGCCCCATGGAGAATAGGACCGAACCCTCGGCCCACTCCTGGAACCCGAGCTCGACGGCGACCGGGCGCAGCTCGTCGGTCGCGCGGCCGTCGGGCCGAACCGTCACGAACCGACCCCGAACTTCATGCCTTCGACAGCGCTGTCGATCGGGCCGGTGTACTCCTCGGCGGCTTGGGCCTTCGAGACCTCGTGATCGAGCGACGGCCAGATGTGCGTGAGGACGAGCCTGCCGACACCCGATTCGCGCGCGTGATCCCCGGCTTGCCGCGACGACATGTGGAACGGAAGGAGGTCGTCGCGGTCCTGCCAGGTGGCCTCGGCCAGCAACAGGTCGGCGTCGCGCGCGAGGACCTCGACGTGGTGGGTGGGGCCGGTGTCGCCGGTGTAGGCGAGCACCTGGCCGTCCGCGGCGACGCGGAATCCGAGCGCCGGGAGCCCCAGATGCGCCATGGGCTCGGTCTTGACGCGGAACGGGCCGATCTCGAACGCCTCGCCCGGCGCCACCTCCGTGAACGCGAACGCCGTGCGCATCGCGACCTGCGAGTCGATCGACACCAGGTCGGCCAGCCGCTGGGAGAAGTCGGTGGGCACGAAGACCGGGAGGCCGGGCTCGCCGAGCTCGCCGTAGTGCCACGCGTAGAAAGCCGGATAGAGGTCGACGAAATGATCGGGGTGTTCGTGCGAGATCACGATCGCGTGCAGATCGGGGATGTCGATGTGCTGCTGCAGGTTCGCGAGCGTCCCCGTGCCGGCATCCATCCACAGGTTGAACCCGTCGTGCTGCACGAGGTAGCCCGAGGTGGCCGTGTCCGCGTTCGGCCAGGTACCGCTCGAGCCCAGGACCGTCAGCTCCACGCGACCCCCTCGACGACCCGGACGTCGACCGGGTCGACGCCTCCGAGGACCGGACCGAGGAAGTGCTGCGCGACCCGTCGGAACTGCTCCGGGTCGCCGGTGGTCAGGAACTCGTGCCGCGCGTCGCCGCCGTCCCCGCCCTCGGCCGCCCGCAGCAGCGAGGACGCGCGGAGCGTCGCATACACGTCCTTGGCGGTCTCTTCGGCCGACGACACCAGCACGACATCCTCCCCCATCACCATCTGGATCAGCCCCGAGAGCATCGGGTAGTGGGTACACCCGAGGATCAGGGTGTCGATCCCCTCCTCGTCCAGCGGCACAAGATACCCCGCGCGGCCCTCAACAACTCGTCGCTCGAGGTATCGCCCGCCTCGACGTGCTCGACGAAGACCGGGCAGGCCGCCGAGAGCAGCTCCACGTCGGCGCCGGTCTGCGCGATCGCCCGGTCGTAGGCGCCGCTCGCGACGGTCGCCTCGGTGCCGATCAGGCCGATCAGACGGTTGCGCGTGGCGTGGACCGCGGCGCGAACCCCGGGTCGATCACGCCGACGACGGGGACGCCGTGGGCGTTCGCCACCTCGGCGATCGCCGCCACCTCGATCGAGTTGCACGCGACCACCAGCATCTTGACGTCGCGTTCAGCCAGGTACCCCGCGATCTCGAGCGCGAACGTGCGGATCTCCTCGAGCGGCCGCGGCCCGTAGGGGAACCTGCCGTTGTCGCCCAGGTACAGGATCGGTTCGTTGGGCAGCAGGTCGAAGACGGCGCGGGCGACGGTGAGCCCGCCGACGCCGGAGTCGAAGATGCCGATCGGCCGCGGATCGCTCATCCGACCGTCCGAACCCTTCGTGCGCTCACGCCTTCACCTTCGCCTACCACCACAGGGTCTCGGAGACGTTCTTCTCGGCGCGCTCGAGCTCGGGCGCCCACGCCTGGGTCGACAGGTACTTCCACCCGCCGTCGGCGAGCAGACACACGAGGTCGCCGTGATCGAGTCTCGGACGCCACGCGGAGGCCGACGTGGAGCACCGCCCCCGACGAGACCCCGGCGAAGATGCCCTCGCGCTGGGTGAGCTCGCGCGTCGCGCGCACCGAGTCCGAGACGTTGACGAGGAACTTCCGGTCGAGCTACCGACTCGTCCAGGATCGGTGGGACGAACCCGTCCTCGAGCGAGCGCAGCCCGTAGACGAGGTCCCCGAGCTCCGGCTCGGCGGCGATCACCTTCACGTTCGGGTCGTGACGCTTGAGCCGCCGGCCCACGCCGGTGAGCGTCCCGCCGGTCCCCAGACCGGCGACGAAGTGCGTGATCTCGGGCAGGTCGCGGACGATCTCCTCGCCGGTGCCCTCCTCGTGCGCCCGCGGGTTGGCGGGGTTCCCGTACTGGAACGGCATGTAGTAGCGGTCGTCCTTCGCGAGGGCCCGCGCGATCTCGATCGAGCCGTTGGTCCCCTTGTCCCCGGGCGAGAGCACGATCTCGGCGCCGAACAGCTCGAGCAGCCGGATCCGCTCCTCGCTCGCGTTGTCCGGGATCACGACGGTCAGGCCGTAGCCCTTGCGCCGGGCGACCATCGCGAGCGCGATCCCGGTGTTGCCCGAGGTGGGTTCGAGGATCGTGCGTTCGGGGGTGAGCTCGCCGGAGGCCTCGGCGGCCTCGATCATCGCCTTGGCGATCCGGTCCTTGAGCGATCCGGTCGGGTTCTGCCCCTCGAGCTTGGCCCACATCCGCACGCCGGGCGGGCTGAGGTTCGGCAGGCCGACGAGCGGGGTGTCGCCGATCGCGTCGAGGACGTCGGGGAATCGCATCAGGGTGTCGAGGGCTCGGTGGCCGGCCTCATCGTACGCCGCGCGGCCCGACGCCACGGCAGTCCCGTGCCCCGATGCACGAGGGCCGGGCGGGTCAGTGGCCGCCGGCGACGGCCGGCAGGATCGAGATCGTGTCCCCTTCCCCGACCTCGGTCTCGAGCGAGCCGAGGTACCGAACGTCCTCGTCGTTCACGTAGACGTTCACGAACCGGTGCAGCGCACCGTCGTCGGTCAGGACCATCGCGGTGACGCCCGGGTAGCGGCGCTCGAGGTCCGCGAGGAGCTCGCGAGCGTGGTCCCGGAGGCATCGACATCGCGCTCGCCGCCGGCGTGCGATCGCAGGATCGTGGGCAGCTTCACGCGGGTCACGAGGCGCTCACCCCGTGTTCGGCCTCGGGCGGCGCCTGACCGGGCGTGAGCCCGCAGAACGCCTCGTAGTCGATCAGCTCGGTGATCGTGGGCTCCTTGCCGCACACGGGGCAGTCGGCGTCCCACCGCACCTTCACCGTCTGGAAGTCCATCTCGAGCGCGTCGAAGATCAGCAGGCGGCCGATCGAGCGGGTCGCCCTTGCCGGTGATCAGCTTGACGGCCTCGGTCGCCTGGATCGAGCCCACGATCCCGGGAGCGCCCCGAACACGCCGCCCTCCGCGCAGCTCGGAACCGGTCCCGGGCGGCGGCGGCTGCGGGAACAGGCATCGGTAGCACGGGCGCGTCCTGCCCGGGCATGAACACCGTGGCCTGGCCGTCGCACTGGTAGATCGAGCCGTAGACGAGCGGCTTGCCGAGGAACTGCGTAGCGTCGTTGACGAGGTACCGCACCGGGAAGTTGTCGGTCCCGTCCACCACGACGTCCCAGGGTTCGAGGACCTCGAACGCGTTCCGCGACGACAAGGATCGTGTCGTAGGGCACGATCTCGATCGTCGGGTTGATCGCGCGCAGGCGGTCGACCGCGCTCTCGACCTTCGGGCGTCCGATGTCGGCGGTGGAGTGGACGATCTGGCGCTGCAGGTTCGACTCGTCGACCTTGTCGAAGTCCACGATCCCGAGCGTCCCGACGCCCGCGGCCGCGCGGTACATCGCGACCGGAGAGCCGAGCCCGCCCGCCCCGATGCAGAGCACCTTCGCGTCGAGCAGCTTGCGCTGCCCCTCGCCGCCGATCCCCGGCAGGATGATGTGCCGGGCGTAGCGCCGGACCTGCTCCTCGGTGAAGGTGGGGTCGTCATCCGATCGCCACCTTCGTCCTCGTCGACCCGTCCGACCTCCACGATCCGGAACGCCCGCAGGTCGGGGTTCGTTCGATCCTCGAGCGACATGCATCAGGTAATAGGCGTCCGGGAACATGGCCATCCGAGGCTCCGACCCGATCGGCGGCCAGAACGCCCGATCCTGATCGGTCGCGGAGGGAACGCCTCCGAATGCGTATGCGTGTGGAAGCATCCCGAGGGTCTGCCACCCTCGTCTTCCATCTCGGTTTCGACCTGCAGCTGCTCTTTGGGGTCGATGCGATAGCTGACCGTGCTCGCGTCCTGATTCCTCATCGCGAAGAACTTGACCGGCCTGCCCTCTTTGCCCGCGAGCAATCCACAGGCCTCGTTGGGGAACGCGGCGAGCCCGTGTCCCACCATCTCGTCGAAGAAGGAGCGTTCGAGTTCGATCATTGCAGGTGCAACAACCGTACCAGCAGGCGGGTATTCCCTGAACGGGTGTTCAGGCGCCGCGCGCGAGCCGGCCGGTGACCGCGATCGTCCCGGGCGCAGCTTCGACCGCGAGCCCGATGTCCGCCCACGCGACCTCGCGGGAGGCGAGCTCCCGGCCCATCCGCTCGGGGTCGAGCGTGCGCGATCAGCAGCCCGCCGGAGGTCTGCGCGTCCGCGAGCACCAGCTGCTCCGGGCGTCGAGAGCTCCCCAGTCCACGTTCGGACCCAGATACGCGTGGTTGCGCTTGCGTCCCGCCCGGGACCACGTCGCCTCATCGCGTGGTCGAGGACGCCGGGGAGCACGGGCACGGACGAGGCGTCGATCCTGGCGCCCACGCCTGAGGACGCGAGCATCCGCTGCAGGTGGCCGGAACAGCCCGAACCCCGTCACGTCGGTGGCGGCCTCGGCGCCGGCCTCCACCATCGCCTCCGACGCCGCGTCGTTCGGGGTCGTCATCAGCTCGACGGCGGCGGCCAGGGCTCGGCTCGGCGACCCCGCGTTTGTGGCGCGGTCGTCGCGATCCCGATCCCGAGCGGCTTGGTGAGGAACAGGTGCGCCCCGGGCGGCACCGTCGAGTTGCGCACGATGCGTTCGGGGTCGGTCAGCCCGAGGGCGACCATCCCGTACTTCGGCTCCGGGTCCGTGATCGTATGCCCGCCGAGTACCGCGACACCCGCCTTGCTCGCGACGTCGATCCCGCCCTGCAGGACCTGGCCGAGCATCTCGAGAGGCAGGTCGTCGACCGGCCACGCGACGATGTTCAGCGCGAGGAACGGCGCGCGCCCATCGCGTACACATCGGAGAGCGCGTCTCGTGGCGGCGATCCTTCCCCAGTCGTACGCGTCGTCGACGATCGGCGTGAAGAAGTCGAGCGTCGCGACCAGCGCCTGGGTTTCTGGAGAGCTTGACCACGGCGGCGTCGCCGCCACCGGTATCGGCGGCGACGAGGACAGCTTCGGGTCCGAGCTCGGGCAGCGGGAGGGCGTCCGAGCACGGTTTCTGAGTTCGGCCGGTCCGGAGCTTGCACCCGCACCTCGGCGCCGTGGCTGAAGGACGTGAGTCGTCGCTGCTCCACGGTTCGAGGATGCCACACTGCCGTCCATGCGGACCGCCGTCGTCGGGCACGTCGAGTGGATCGAGTTCGCCCACGTCGGTCACGTGCCCCGCGCCGGCGACATCGTGCACGCCACGGATCCTGGGAGCGAGCCGGAGGCGGTGGTGCGGTCTCGGCGGTGCAGCTCGCGAGGCTGGCCGGCGGCTGCACCTTCTACACGGCGCTGGGCGACGACGAACGGGGCGCCTGGTCGCGGCGGCGCCTGACGGGCTCGGCGTCCGGGTCGAGTCGGCGACCCGCGACGAGCCGACGCGTCGTGGGGTGGTGTTCGTCGACGCGGAACGGCGAGCGCACGATCACCACGCTCGGTCAACGCCTCGAACCCGACGACGCCGACGCCTCCCCTGGGACGAGCTCGAGGGCGTCGACTGCCGTGTTACTTCACCGCAGGCGACGTCGCCGCGCTCCACGAGGGCGCGCGGAGCGAGGTGCTGGTCGCCACGAGCCGGGTCTCGGACCTGCTCGCCGGGCCGACCTTCACCTCGACGCCGTCGTGGGCAGCGGCGACTGACGCGTCCGAGGGCGTTCGATCCCGCGCGGCTCACCCATCCACCCGACCTGGTCGTTCGGACCGACAGCGTTCGCGGGCGGCCGGTACGAGACCGACGACGGGCCGGAGCGGCTCGCTACGAGACCCGCGGCCACACCCGGGCCCGTCGTCGACACGCTACGGGGCCGGCGACTCGTTCGCGGCAGGATTGGCGTGCGCGCTCGGCGCCGGCCTCGAGGTCGAGGAGGCACTCTCGCTCGCCGCGCGGTGTGGGGCGTGGTGCGCCGCCGGTCGTGGGCCGTACGGGAACCAGCTCACCGCGTCCGACCTGGGGACCTAGTTCGCGCTCGAGACCTCCATGCGGTGGTGTTCGCGTACGTGAGCGGAGGCCGCGAACGTCGCGGGCCCCGAGCAGCCGGTCCCGTCCTTGGTGTCCGGCCGAGCCCTTCCGGCGTAGGCTCCGGTCGTGGACGTTCGAGCGTTCCTGGCCGACCATCCGCCGTTCGACGCTCACCCCCGAGGAGCTCGACCGGGTGGTCGCGAGCGTGCAGATCGAGCACTTCGCGCCCGGCACCGTGATCCTCCAGCAGGCCGGCGCCCCGGCGACGCACCTGTTCGTCGTCCGCCGGGGCGTGGCCGGAGATCGTGGACGGCGGCCGGGTCATCGACGAGCTCCGGCGAGGGCGACGTGTTCGGGATGTGGTCGCTGCTCGGTCAGGTGGCGCCGACCGCGACCGTGCGCGCGCCGGCGAGGACATCGCTCTGCTACCTGATCGATGCCGAGGTGGCGAACGCGGTGCTGCGTTCGGGCGGCGGGATCGCGTTCGTCGCGGGAGCGTCCGCCGCCGCATCGCGCAGATCGACGAGGCTCGGAGAGGAGGTCGACCTCGTCCGCTATCAGCAGGTGGGCGCCCTCGTCCGGCGGACGCCGGTCACCTGCGAGCCCGAGACCCCGGTCGCCGACGCCGCCGGGCTGATGGCGCGCGAACGGGTCTCGAGCCTGCTGGTCCCGAACGCCTCCGGGGGCGGCGTCGGCATCCTGACCGACCGCGACCTGCGGACGCGCGTGGTGGCGGAGCGCCGGAGCGGCGAGACGCCCGTGCGGGAAGTCATGACCCCACGGGCCGAGACCGTCCCGCCCGAAACGATGGTCGGCGAGGTCCTGCTGCGGATGCTGGAGGGCGGGTTCCACCACTTCCCGATCGCGGCGGCGGACGGATCCGTCCTCGGCGTGGTGACGCGACACCGACCTGATGGGGATCGGCCGCGACTCGCCGTTCGCGCTCAAGAGCTCGATCGAGCGCGCGCTCGATCGAGAGGCGGTCGCGACCGCGGTCGGCGAGCTCCTCGCGTCGTCTCGACGCTGGTGAGCGCGAGCGCCGACCCGGTCGACGTGGGCCACGTGATCGCGTTCGCGATCGACGCCGCGACACGCCGGCTACTCGAGCTCGGGATGGCCGAGCACGGGGAGCCGTCGTTCCCGTGGGCCTGGCTCGCCCTGGGAGCGCGGCCCGTCAGGAGCAGGCGATCCGAACCGACCAGGACCACGCGCTCGCGTTCGAGGGCGACCCCGACGCCGCGGACGCGTCGTTGGCCCCGCTCGCCGAGTTCGTCACCGCCGGGCTCGAGGCCGCCGGGATCTCCCGATGCTCGGGCAACGTGATGGCGACGAACGACGCGCTCCGCCTCTCCCAGCAGCAGTGGGTCGGGCGGTTCGAGTACTGGACTGAACCTGGAGTCGCCGAAGGCGAGCGAACAGCTGTCGATCGTCTTCGACTTCCGCAGGGTCGCCGGGGCGCTGGAGGCCGACGTCGCGCTCGATCGAGTGATGGCGACCGCGCCCCAGCGTCCGCTCTTCCTCCAGCACCTCGCCCGGCGAGCGCTCGACGTTCGGCCGCCGATCGGGTTCGTGCGCAGGATCACGGTCGAGCAGCGCGGGAGCACCCGGGGAAGGTGGACGTCAAGCACGGCGGGATCGTGATCGTGGGCAACCTCGCGAGGGCCTACGCGATCCGTTCGGGGCTGACGGCGAAGCGGACGATCGAACGCCTCCGGGCGTCCGAGCATGCCGGGGCGATCGACGCCGAGACCCGCGAGGGCCTCGAGGAGGCGTTCCGGTTCCTGTGGGAGATCCGGCTCCGCCACCACGTCGACCAGATCGCCGCCGGGGAACCGCCCGATGACTTCGTGGACCCGAAGGAGCTCGGCGGCGTCGCGCGTCAGGGTCTGAAGGAGGCGTTCCACATCATCGCTCGCGCGCAGAAGGGTCTCGCGGTGGAAGCCGGCGTCACGCTCCGCTAGCCGGCCCCGCCCGCGTCGCTCGTGGGTCCGGCCGGCGGCGCCCCGATCGCGTGGTAGCCGCCGTCGACGTGCACCATCTCGCCGGTGATCCCCCGCGACAGGTCCGACAGCAGGAACACGATCGTGTCGGCGACCGGGGTCGCGTCGGTCGGGTTCCACCCGAGCGGGCCCGGTCGGCCCACCCGTCGGCGAGCGTCTGGAACCCCGGGATCCCCTTGCCCGCGATCGTGCGCAGAGGGCCGGCGGACAGCGTGTTCACGCGGATCCCGTGCGGTCCGAGGTCGCGCGCGAGGTACCGGGCGATCGATTCGAGCGAGCGCCTCGGCCACGCCCATCCAGTCGTAGATCGGCCACGCGACCCGCGCGTCGAAATCGAGCGAGACGATCGCGCCCCCGTGCTCCCGCATGTGCGGCAGCATCCCCGTCGCGATCGCCTTCAGCGAGTAGGCGCTCGTCTGGATCGCGGTCGCCACGCTCTCCCACGGCGTGTTGAGGAAGTTCCGCCCAGCGCGTCCTGCGGCGCGAACGCGATCGCGTGCAGGAACCCGTCGAGCCGCCCCCACCGCGACCCGATCTCGGCGGAGACCGACTCGATGTGCGCGGGATCGTTCGCGTCCATCTCCAGCACGTCGACGGGGTTCGGGAGCCGGCGCGCGGACTTCTCCGTCAGCCCCATCGCGCGCCCGAACGAGGTCAGGACGATCTCGGCGCCCTGCTCCTGCAGGGCCTGCGCCGCCGCGTACGCGATCGACTCGCGTGTCAGCACGCCGGTGACGAGCAGCTTCTTGCCTTCGAGCAGCATCGGGATCTCCTCGGTCGCCCCGCATGCTATTGCTAGGGACGTGGATCTCAAAGCCGTGGCCAAGGTCGACCTGCATCGACACCTCGAGGGTGCGGTCCGGCTGTCGACGATGCTCGATCTCTACCGGGGGTCCGGTCACCCGCTTCCGGAGACGACACCTGCCGAGCTGTCCGCGCGGGCGCAGGTGGTGCAGCCGATGGGTTCGCTCGAGGAGGTCCTGTCGCGGTTCACGCTCGCGCAGGGCGCCTTCGTCGACGAGGCCGCGTGCGAGCGGATCGCGTTCGAGGCCGTGGAGGACCTCGCGGCCGATAACGTCCGGCTCGCCGAGCTCCGCTTCTCACCCGAGTTCCTGTGCGAAACGCACGGGCTGGACTGGGATGCCGCGATGGCCGCGATCGTCCGCGGCGTCGAACGCGGCGGCCGCGAGTTCGACGTGACCGTGGGGCTGATCGCGATCGCCAGCCGCAACTACGGGATCGACTCGGCCGAGCGCACGATGGCGTTCGCGCTCCGGCACCGAGACCACCTGGTCGCGTTCGACCTGGCCGGGGACGAGCAGGCCTATCCCCGCGTCGCTTGTACGTCGATGTCGTGGGCGAGCTCGAGGGCTCGGGGCTCAAGCTCACGACACTCACTACGGCGAGTCGGGCGGCCCGGCCTTCCCGCGCGAGGCCGTCGAGGCGCCTCGGGTCGCTGCGGCTCGGGCACGGCGTGAGCGTCGCGGCCGACCCGCGAGTGACGGCGCTCGTGCGCGAACGCGAGGTCACCCTGGAGATGTGCCCCGACCTCGAACCGCCGGACGCGCGCCGTCGCCGACCTGGCCGACCACCCCGCGCGCCGGCTCCTGGACCAGGACGTCTCGGTCACGATCAACACGGACAACCCCGGCCTGTTCGCGATCGACCTGACCGGCGAGCTCGAGGTCTGCGTCGACGTGCTCGGGTTCTCCGACGACGACGTGCGCCGCGTGCACCGCGAACGCGCTCGACGCGAGCTTCGTCGGCACGACGCGGCCAAGACGACGTTGCGCCGGCGGCACTTCGGGTGGGTGGACGCGTAGACTCAGCGGAGCGCGCTGAGCGCCTTCCACTGATCGAGCGTGATCCCCGGGAACGTGTAGTAGCTCGCGCCGATCACGTCCCGTTCGAGGACCGTGTGCACGAACCCCTGGGTCTCGGGCCCGTGGCGTCGAACGAGATCCCCCCGACGACGTGGATCGGGACCTGCATCCCGGAGGTCTGCTGGCGGATGATCTGCACGTTCTGCGCCGTGTACCAGGCCGCGGCGCGCGGGCCTCGACCCGGTACGTGGAGTACGTCATCGGCAGGAACACGTCGTAGGTGTCCGGCGAGCTCGCGCCACGGGAAGCCCGGCCAGAAGTGCGGATCGGTCCGTACCAGCCGGTCGGGCGAGGCCACGATCGCGCCGAGCGGATACTCGGCGGCCGGCGGCACGCCGGATCGCGGCCGGACATCCTGAGCAGGCGGGCCGTCCGGAGGCTCGGCCGGCGGACCTCCGACGACTCGATGTCGAGCGCGAACGAGTCGAACCGGTTGCCGCTGACGGGTCCCGAACCGGATCGTCCGGACGGCCCGGTGCAGGTCGAGCGGGAGGTCGCGGAACCCCGGCAGGTACCACGCGACCACCTCGAGACCCCCGCCGGTGCGCGGCGTCGACGATCGCCTCCACGCCGTCGGGGTGCACGAACGGCCGGTTGCGGTTGTAGTTCGAGCTCTGCAGGTAGATCGTCCGGATGCCGTGCGCGGACATCGACCGCACCGCGCGCACCGGGTGCTCCCAGACCTCGGTGTCGTAGATGTCGATCCAGCGTCCCGAGCCCTCGTATGGCCTTCTGTTGCCGGAGCCGGTCGATCCGACGGCACCGGGGTGCCTGCAGGGAGGAGCCGAGAAGGAGCCACGGGCAGGCCCACTCGTCGGCGGGTCCAGCCGCCTGGGTCCCGGGCCGCATCAGGCGAACCCGGCCTGCCTGCCCGCCGAACCGACCGACGTCGGGCGAGTCCACGCACGCGGCGAGCGCCGAGCAGACAGAGCAGCGCAGCACGCGCGCGCGACCGACGACCTCATGCACCATCCCCCTGCCGCATCCTGCCCCGGAAGACAGAGAACGTCCGGGACCTTCCGCAAGCGTTCGGTCCCGTCGGATCTGGCTTGAATCGGTGGGCGGCAGCGTCGGAGATGCGCCCGGGCGCCCGCTAGGATGGGCGCTCTTCGACTACCACGGGGAGCGTGCGCATCGATGGGAGACGACGGGACCGCGGCCGATCGGCTGCTCGAGCGGTATTGGGAAGGCCTGCTCGAGGTCGAGCCCCTGCTCGGGACGGCGATCGGCGACGAACGCTTCGACGACCGACTCCCCGACCCGGGACCCGACGGTCGCGCCGAGCGCGAGCGCCTGCACCGCGGGGCGCTGGAGGAGCTCGGGCTGCTCGAGGTCGACGAGCTCGACGAGGACCGGCGGGTGAGCCTCGACATCCTCGAGGGCGATCGCGCGGCGCGATCTCGCGGTGCTCGAGCACCGGACCGACCGGCTGACCGCCGTGAGCCACCTGTGGGGTCCCGCGGGCCTGGTGGGCGAGCTCGCGTCGCTCCAGCAGGCCGACACCCCCGAACGCCTGCAGCGCTACGTCGCCCGGATCTCGGCGCACGCCGGCCTTCTACGACGCCGAGCTCGAGATCATGCGCGAGGGGATCGCCGACGGCGTCACCGCCCCGCGGATCGTCGCCGAACGCGCGCTCGCCCAGACCGAGCGGCTCATCGAGGCGGGGGCGGAGGATTCGCCCGTCCTCGCACCCGTCCCCGCCGAGGACGCCGACGCGCGCGCCGCCTGGCCGCCGCGGTCGCGAACGACCTCCTGCCGGCGCTCGAGCGGTACCGCGACGGCGTCCGCGACTACCTGCCGCACGCGACCGAGACGATCGGCCTGGCCGACCTCCCGGCGGCGACGCGATGTACGCGGCGCAGATCCTGTCCTGGACGACGCTCGAGCTCGACGCGAACGAGGTGCACGAGCTCGGCGTCGCCGACCTGGAGAAGATCCAGGACGAACGCGCGCGCGCGGCGGAGATCCTCGGCCACCCCGACGCCGCGACCGCCGAGGCCGCGATCGCGGACGATGCGGCGTTCCGGTTCACGTCCCCGGACCAGCCTCAAGGCGACCGCGGAGGAACAGGTCCGCCGGAGCTGGGACCTGGCGCCCTCGTGGTTCGGCAAGATCCCGAGCGCCAACTGCGACGTCCGGCTCGTCGAGGAGTTCCGCGAGGCCGACATGCCGTTCGCGTTCTACAACCCCCGACCGAGGACGGCTCCCGGCCGGGCGTGTACTACGTGAACGGGTTCGACCTGGAACGCAAGCCGAAGCATCAGCTCGCCTCGACCACATACCACGAGGCCAACCCGGGGCATCACTTCCAGGTCGCGCTCGAACAGGAGATGGAGGGCCGGCCCGCGCTGCGGCGGTTCGGCGGCTTCCTCGCCGGGAGCGCCTTCACGGAAGGCTGGGGCCTCGTACAGCGAGCGCCTGGCCGACGAGATGGGCCTGTACCTGGACGAGGCCGAACGGCTGGGGATGCTCGACCTCCAGGGGATGCGTGCGGCGCGCCTGGTCGTCGACACCGGCATCCACGCGCTCGGATGGACCCGGGAGCGCGCGATCGAGACGCTCGAGGGCGCCGGGCTGCCCGCCGTCGAGGCCGCGATCGAGACCGACCGCTACATCACGATGCCCGGGCAGGCGCTCTCGTACAAGATCGGGCAGTTCGAGATCGAGCGCCAGCGCGCGGCGGCGTCCGAACGCGAGGGCGCCGGGTTCTCGCTCGGGGCGTTCCACGACCGGCTGCTCGCGCTCGGATCGCTCCCCTCACCGCGCTCCGGCGCGAGCTCGCTCCTAAGCCCGCGGAAGGACCTACGCCCACCGCCGGGAAACATTGGCCCGGCCGACCCTGAAGCCAGAACCGGCTGGCTCCCGATGCCTACGGTGTCGAAAGGAGCGTTCCCATGCGCGACCTGGCGAGAGGGTCGTCCTCGGGGCGATCGCCCTGATGGTGATCGGCGGCTCCGTCCCGCCTCCGCGAAGGCACCGCTGAAGGAGAGCTTCACCGATGAGGGGTGGTTCACGCTGTCTGACATCCCATGCAACGGGTTCACCCTGACCGAGACCAGTGGAATCCGAGTCGATCACGGTGACGACCTTCTTCGACAGGAGCGGCGACTCCGATGAAGATCGCCACGCGCGCGAACTTCTTCGGCACGATCACGAACACCACTGAGCGAGCACACCTTCCGCGATCACGCATCGTTCACCGAGACGATCAACGTCCCCAACGGCACGACCACGGTTAACGGGATCAGCTACCACTACATCGTGGGTGGCAGGGCAGGTATTCGCCGAGGTCGGCCATAAGATCAGCGTGACCGCAACCGGTGAGGTGACCTTCCAGGGCGGGCAGGACGACCTGGCGTCGGACCCCGACCTGCTGAGTCTCTGCGACAGCATGACCTAGCGGCTCCGAGGGACGACGAACGTTCCAGAGGGCGGGCCAAGGCCCGCCCTCTTCGTTTGACGGTAGCGGACCCGATGCGACACGCTGCGTCGTCCCCGACGCGAGGACCGGTACCGGTGACCCACGACCTCGACCGCACGCGCCTGCACGAACTCATGCGGCGCGAGCTCGACCGCTTCGAACAGGACTCACCCTCGCTCGCGCGAGCTGTTCGAGGGCGCCAAGGCCAACCTGCTGGCAGGGGTCCCGATGCCGTGGATGAGCGAGTGGGCCGGGCCGTACCCGGTGTTCGTGGCCGAGGCACACGGGGCCCGGTTCACCGACGTCGACGGCCGCGAATACGTCGACCTCTGTCTCGGCGACACGGGTTCGATGACCGGCCACGCCCCGAAGGAGGCCGTGGACGCGATCGCCGAGCAGGCGCGCCAAGGGGATCACCCTGATGCTGCCGCACCGAGGACGCGGCCTGGGTCGGCGCCGAGATGCATCGGCGCTTCGGCCTGCCCTTCTGGCAGTTCTGCCTGACCGCCACCGACGCGAACCGGTTCACGATCCGGTTGGCGCGCGCGATCACCGTGCGGCCGAAGATCCTGGTCTTCAACTACTGCTACCACGGCTCGGTCGACGAGACGATCGTCACGATCGAGGACGGCGTGCCGGGCCCGCGCATCGGAAACGTCGGCGCGCCGGTCGACCCGACCGAGACCACTCGCGTGGTCGAGTTCAACGACGTGGACGCACTCGAGGCGGCGCTGCGCGCACGGGGACGTGGCATGCGTGCTCGCCGAGCCGGCGCTCACGAACATCGGGATCGTCCTGCCCGAGCCCGGGTTCCACGACGCCCTGCGAACCCTCACGCGCCAACACGGCACGTACCTGGTGATCGACGAGACCCACACGCTGTGCGCCGGACCGGGCGGCGCGACGAAGGCGTGGGGCCTGGAGCCCGACTTCCTCACGGTCGGCAAGCCGCTCGCGAGCGGCGTGCCCGCGGCCTGCTACGGGATGAGCGCCGGAGGTGGCCGAACGCACCGACGCGTTCATGCGCTCTCTGCCCACGACCGACGTCGGGGATCGGCGGAACGCTCTCGGGCAACGCGCTCGTCCCTGGCCGCGATGCGGGCGACCCTCGAGCACGTCCTGACCGAGTCAGGCGTTCGAACGGATGATCGCGCTCGGCGAACGTTGGGCCGACGGCGTCTCGTCGGCGATCAGGAGCCACGGGCTGCCGTGGGAGGTGCAGCGGATCGGGTGCCGGGCCGAGTATTGGTTCACGCCGACGCCGCCGCGCACCGGTGGCGACGCGGCGGCCGCCGACGATCACGAGCTCGCTCAGGTTCACCCACCTGTACGCGCTCAACCGCGGCATCCTGCTCACGCCGTTCCACAACATGGCCCTGATGTCCCCGCCACCACCGAGGCGGACGTCGACGCGCACTCGGCTGTGTTCGACGAGATGGCGACCGAGCTCACGGCCTGAGCGGGCCCGGCGAGAGGGCAGGCATCGGCAAGCGCCGCCCGCTGCCCCCGTCGTAGGCTTCGGGCCTCATGCCGGAGGCGATCGGACGGCTCCACTGGATCGTGATCGACACCGTCGATCCCGAGCGGATCGCGCCGTTCTGGTGCGCGCTCCTCGGGGTCCAGGAGCGCGGGTGGTTCGGCGAGGACTACCTGATGCTGACGACCGAAGGCGGCGCGCCGCCGGTCGCGTTCCAACGGGTGCCCGGAGCAAGTCGGTCAAGAACTGGCTCCACGTCGACCTCGAGGTCGACGATCTGGACCGGGCGTTCGCGAAGATCGCCGCGCTCGGCGGCTCGGCGATCTCCGACGTCCTGCAGATGCCCGGCGGGTACCGCTGGCGCGTGATGGCCGACCCCGAGGGCAACGAGTTCTGCATCGTCCCGCGCGACGAGGACTGAAGCGGGCTCAGGAGCCGCCGGCGCGCAACACCTGCCGGATCCGAACGCGACCGGGTCGCAGCAGGGCGCGTGAGTAGATCTTCGTCGCGAGCGGGATCAGCGCCGCGGTCGCGGCCACCGAGATCGCGATCGAGGCCACCACCTCCCCGTTGCCGCTTCCCCGAGCGCGATCCTGGTCGGCATCACGAGCGGCGAGGAGAACGGCAACAGCGACGCGACCACGGCGAGCGTCGAATCCGGGTTGCTCGTCGCGCTCAGCCCGATGAAGAACGAGCCCACGATCAGGATCGTGAGCGGGGTCATCGTCGTCTGAGGTCCTCCTGGCGCGTCACGATCGACCCGGCGACCGCGAACATCGTCGCGTAGAAGAAGAACCCGAGGACGAACCAGACCAGGACGAGCCCGACCGTGGCGATGGCGCCCGAGGGAACTCGAGCGTTCCGACCGCGGACGACGCGAACAGTCCGACCAGCCCGATCAGCAGGAGCTGCGAGAGCCCGAGGAGCCCGATCCCGAGGATCTTGCCGCGCAACAGGTGCGAGGGGCCGGAGCGTCGCGAGCAGGACCTCGACCACGCGCGAGGACTTCTCCTCCACCACGCCGGCCGCGACCCAGTACCCGTACGCGAACAGCTGCCCGTACAGCAGGAGCACGCCGACGAACGCCACCGTGGCGGTCTCGCGGCTCTCGGCGTTCACCGGCTCGAGCGCGTCGACCGGCAGCGGCGGTTGCGCGAGCGCTGCGTCGACTCTGGTCGGGCGAGAGTCCCGCGGCGATCAGCGCCCGGCGCGAACTGCTCCCGGACCGACACCGCCTGGATCAGCCCGACCAGCTGGTCGGGCGGCTCGGCGCGCACGACGATCCGACCGGCGTCGACGACCGCGGCATCGGCGTCCCCGGCGTCGACCGCCTGCCGGGCCTCGGCCTCGTCCGCGAGCTCGCGCACCTGCACACCTCGATCCCCAGCGCGTCGGCCGCGGCCCGGACCTGCTGCCCGAGGGCGTCCGACCCTCCCCCACGACGACCAGGTCGAAGCTCGTGGGGCGGTTGAACACCGCCGAGATCACGATGACGCCGACGAGCAGCAGCACCGTGATCGCTGGTCGAGACCTGGAAGCCGCGGTCCCTCGCGCGCTCGACGAACTCGCGCCGCGCGACGATCGGCCACAGGCGCCGAGCGCTCATCGCGCGACCTCGCGCCGGAAGATCTCGGACAGGCTGGGCCGGACGACGCTGAAGTGCCGGACCGACCCCGCGGCGCGCGCCGCGTCGAGCACGTCGGAATCGCTCGCACCGTCGAGCTCGACGATCGCGCCCTCGGGCAGCGGCTCGAGCACGCGGGTGCCGGCGACGCGTTCGAGCCAGCCGTCCGGCGCCCCCGCCACCTCGACGCGGACCAGCCGCCGCGTGTCGCGGGCGCGAAGGTCCGCGATGCGCCCGGAGGCCACGATCCTGCCCCGATCGATCATCACGACGGACTCGCAGAGCCGCTCGACCAGCTCGAGCTGGTGGCTCGAGAACACGACCGGGGCGCCCTCGTCCGCCTGCCGGCGCAGGATCGCCGAGAGCACGTCCACGCCGACGGGATCCAGGCCGGAGAACGGCTCGTCCAGGATCAGGACCTCCGGCCGGTGCACGAGCGCGGCCGCGAGCTGCACCCGTTGCTGGTTGCCGAGCGAGAGCGACTCCGGCCCGGTCTCGGGCGCGGTCGCCGACGCCGACGCCGAGCATCTCGGTCATCCTCTCCGCCTGCGAACGCGCGTCCCCGGGTTCGAGACCGTGCAGGCGCGCGAGGTACACGAGCTGATCGAGCACTCGCATCTTCGGATAGAGCCCGCGCTCCTCGGGCATGTAGCCGAACCGGCGGCGCGTCTCCGCGTCGACCTCGCGCCCGCGCCACCGCACCGCGCCGGCGTCGGCCTGCAGCAGGCCGAGCGCGATCCGCATCGCGGTCGTCTTGCCGGCACCGTTCGGGCCGACGAACCCGACCATCTCGCCGGCCGCGACGCGGAACGACACGTCGTCGAGCGCGACGACCTCGCCGAAGTGCCGCACCAACCCGACGAACTCGAACGCGTCGGCGACCGGCGGCGGTTCGGTCACGACGACCCGACGGTCAGGACGGCCTTGCCGCGCACCCGCCGTTCGAGCAGCGCGGTCACGGCCGAGGCGGCCTCGGTCCACGGCACGACGAGGTCGATCTCGACCTGCAGACGGCCGCTCGCGACCAGCCCGACAAGCTCCGAGAGCTCGGCCGTGCCGAGCCGGCCCTCGAGCAGCTCGTGCGTCACGAGGTAGCCCTTCATCGTGGGGCGGCCGCGGCGATAGAACGCGCGTGTGTCGAACGTCGTCGGCTCTGTTCGACGAGTTCCCCAACGTCACGACGGTCCCGTCCGGCGACACGCGGCCGAGCGCCGACGCGAGGCTCGAGCCGCCGACGGACTCCTAGGATGAGGTCGAACGGCTCGCCCTCGGGTTCGAGCGCCGACACCACGTGGTCCGCCCCGAGCTCCGGAAGGCCCTCGCCGCGTTCGGGGCTGCCGACGACCGCGGTCACGTCGGCGTGCAACGCGTGTCCCAGTTGCACCGCGAAGCGGCCGACGCCGCCGGCCGCGCCGGTGATGGCGACGCGACGGCCCTCGAGCGGATCGACGAAGGCCAGCGTGCCCATCGCCGTGAGCCCCGCGACCGGGAGGCGTCGACGCCGTCTCGAACGAGACCTCGTCCGGGATCGAGGCCAGATGGCTCGAGCGCACGTCGACCCGTTCGGCCCACCCGCCGCCATGCACCCACGCGACCACGCGGGTGCCGGGGCGGGCTCGAGCCGTCGAGCGCCGGCTCGGCGATCACACCGGCGACGTCCCACCCGGGCCGCCACCCGTCCTCGGCGGTGAGCAAGGCCGTGCATTCGCCGCGGTTCAGCGAGCAGGCGCGGACGTCAACCACCGCGATGCCGTCGGCCGGGGAGGGTTCCTCCACGTCGCGCAGCTCGATGCCCCCGGGCGCGCCGGAGGCCGCCACCAGCGCCCGCATCAGGTGACGATCTGATGGGCCATCGAGAAGCCGCGTTGCTGCTGGAGCTCGGCCTGGATCAGGTGCACGACCGCGTTGATGAGCGCTAGGTGCGTGAACGCCTGCGGGAAGTTCCCGAGATGGCGCCCAGTGGTCGCGTCGATCTCCTCGGCGTAGAGCTGGAGCGGGCTCGCGAACGACAGGAGCTTCTCGCAGAGCGCGCGGGCCCGTCGGAGCTCGCCGATCTCGACGAGCGCCGAGATCAGCCAGAACGAGCAGATCGCGAACGTCCCCTCCTCGCCGGAGAGCCCGTCGTCGGTCTCCTCGACGCGGTAGCGCAGCACGAGGCCGTCCAGCGTCAGCTCGTCGGCGATCGCGAGCACGGTCGCCCGGACGCGTTCGTCGTCGTTGGGCAGGAACCGCACGAGCGGCAGCAGCAGCAGCGACGCGTCCAGCGCGTTCGTCCCGTACGCCTGCGTGAAGACGCCGCGCTCGTCGACGCCGTTGGCGCAGGATGTCCGTGTGGATCTCGTCGGCCACGGCGCGCCACTCTCTGCTCGAGCGCCTCCTCGCCGCGACGGTGTGCGAGGCGCGCCCCGCGGTCCAGCGCGACCCAGCAGAACAGCTTCGACGAGGTGAAGTGCTTGGGCTCGCCGCGGACCTCCCAGATGCCCCGGTCGGGCTCGTTCCAGTGTTGGATCGCCTTCTCGACCTGCGCGACCACGATCGGCCACACGCGTTCCGGCGAGGCGGTCGCGGGACTTCGCGTGGAGGTAGATCGAGTCGAGGACGCACCCCACATGTCGTGCTGCACCTGGTTGTACGCGCCGTTGCCGACCCGCACGGGCTGGGCGTCCTCATAGCCGGAGAGGTGGGGCAGCGTGGATTCGGTCAGGTCGCGTTCGCCGCCGAGCCCGTACATCACCTGGAGGTCGCTCCCGTCCTCGCACCGATCGGCGACGAACTCGAAGAACCCGTCCGCCTCCGAGTCGAGACCCGAGCGTGTACAGGCCCCACAGCGCGAACGTCGAGTCGCGGATCCACGGTAGCGGTAGTCCCAGTTGCGTTCGCCGCCCGGGGACTCGGGCAGCGAGGTGGTCGACGCCGCCATCAGCGCGCCGGTCGGGGCATAGGTGAGGCCCTTGAGCGTGAGCGCGCTCCGCTGCAGCTGGGTCCGCCAGGGAGTGGTCGGGGAACTCACCGTGGTTCAGCCACTCGCGCCAGTACTCCTGCGTCCGCCACATCCGGTCGGCGGCGTCCTGATAGGACTGCGGCGGCTCGTGATCGGACCACGACAGCGCGACGAACCGCTCGTCGCCTTCGCGCATCGTCGTGTTCGCGTGCGCGCGCTTGCCCTCGAACCCCATCCGAAGATCGCTCGTCAGGCGCAGCGGCATGTCGCCGGGCGCGATCCGCGCGAAGCGCGTGGCTGTACCCCTCGGTCTCGTACTCCCCAGGTCGCGTCCGCCCGCGCGTAGTCGGGCGAGGGCTCACCAGTCCATCAGGAGCTCGACGTGACCGTTCACGCATCGGACGGTTCGGAGCAGGACGTGTTCGGCCTCGTGGTCGCCGGGCGGCCGTTCGTACTCGACCGCCCGCTGCGCGTATCGTCGTACCAGGGACCGACGAGGAGCGCGTCGCGGATCACGAGCCATCCGGTCCGTGTCTGCCACGTCGTCTCCAGGACGAGCGTGCCGGGGACGCTACCGCCGGCCCGCGGGGACGGTGGCCTCGGCCGGGCCGAGCCGGAAGTGGCCCGCCCCGCGATCGAGCATCGCTCCGAACACCGAGGGGCTGTCCGGCCGTGGGAGGCAGAGCCACTCCACGCTCCCGCTCGGCGCGACGAGCGCCTGGACCTGCCGGTCCGACAGGAACGCGTACTCGGCGATCGGGGGAAAGGGCTCCCCTCCGCGAACCGCATGGTGCGCTCGGCGGCGGCCATCGAGGGGATAGTAATCCGCAGTATCGTCGGCCGTTCCTGTTCAGGGATCGGTCGTCGCAGCTACAGAGCTTTACTCGCTGCCGGGCGCAGTTTGCCTAACGCGCACTACGCCTTTGTGTGTGGAGGGTGCCTGCTCGTTGCTGGCATCGGCGTACGCCGGTGGGGCCGTGCCGGTGAGCAGTTCGAATCCACGTGCCAGTTGGATCGGATCGTTGTCGGGATCTGCGGTGTAAGGATCCGCTCGCCGAGAGCCCACGCCATGATCTCGGCGCCCTGCTCGTACCCGCGGGCGCCCGTGTCCGAGGAGTCGTTCCAGGCATGCAGGCCGCGCGCCTCGAGGAAGCGCTCACGCTCGGGTCGCTCAGGTTCTGGTCGAGCCAGATGTGGCCCATCTCGTGCAGGAGAGCTCGGCGCGCGGTCGGGTCGACGAGCGTGGTGCAGACGTCGACCTCGCCTTGCCTCGCGAGGCCCAGGTGTCCGCCGCACCCTGAAAGTCCGCGGTGGAACGCGATCTCGACCACGGGTGGCTCGAGCCCGGCGAGCTCGAACCGGTCGACAGCCCACCGGACCATCGCGAGCTGTTCAGGTTGCACCCGTGACCTCGACGTTCGGTCGGATCACGGCCACATCCGTGGCCTGGATCGAACGCGAGGCGAGGCTGCGAGCGCCCCCACGATCGCGAAGACCAAGGCCCCGAACCAGATGATCGTCCGCAGACCGTCAGCAAGCCGGTCGGCAACCCTGCGCAGGGGCTCGGTTTCCGAGCCGGGCCGGTAGAGCTCGACCACGTAGTTCGGCATGCGAGGACGATGGCCTCACCGGGAGGCCGTTCGAAACGTGGAAACCCCGGGACTTTGCTCAGCGCGAGTCGTCGAGCTTGCGAGCGAGCTGCGTGCGAGAGCGGATGTCGAGCTTGCGGTAGATCTGCGTCAGCGCGGACTCGACCGTGCGCTCCGCGACGACGAGGGCCGCCGCGACCTCCCTGTTCGTCTTCCCTTCGGCGACGAGCTCGGCGATGCGACGTTCGCTCGGCGTGAGCCCGTCGCCGGCAGGGGCGCGGCCGCCGATCCGTGCGAGCTCGGCCCGCGCCTTCCCCGCCCAGAGCGGGGTGCCGAGCTCGTCGAACGTGGCCAGGGCCGACTCGAGCGAACCGCGCGCGTTCCGCTTCTGCCTGGCTCGCCGTTGGGCGGTGCCCCGCACGAGCTGCGTCCTTGCGAGCTCGAAGGGCTGCTCGACCCGATCGTGGAGCTCGACCGCGCGTTCGAGATGCTCGAACGACTGCACCGGGTCCTGCACAGAGGCGATGAGACCTCGGCAACGGGCCGAGGTGGCCAGGGCGAGCGGCCGGTCAGCTCGACGCCCCAGTGTTCGAAGGGCTCTAACACCTCCGCCGCAAGTTCGAGGCGTCCGATGCCGACGTAGCGCCTCGACGTAGTCGGGCACGAACGGGAACACGCCGGGCTCGACGATGCCCCTGGGGCCGAGCAGGTCGGGAGCGGCTCCAGGTATCGGCTCGACGCTTGGAGCTCTCCCGTGAGAGCTCGAGGAATCCGAGGACGGAGCGGTTCGTGATCACGTGGAACAGGTCGCCGTGTTGCTCGGCGAGCGCGAGTCCCTCGGTCGCATCGCGCCGAGCGGGCTCGACTGAGCCCAGGTGTGTTTCGGCCAGCGCTCGGGCCCACAAGCCCAAGTCCCGCACCTGGTTGTAGCCCGCCTCGACGGTGATCTCGACGAGCTCCTCGGCGTAGATGAGCGCGGGCCCGAAGGCGCCGGCCCGGCTTTCGAGCTCGGAGAGGAGGTGGAGCGTCTCCCACAGGATCGTGTAGTGACCACGGTCGACCAGGTCACGGTAGGTCCGCTCGAGGGTCCGACGACCACCGACGAGGTCGCCCGACCACATCAGCTGCGCGCCGAGCGCGTTCCCCACGCTCGCAAGCAGGGACCAGAACGGGGGCCGGCCCACGATCCGTCCCTCGATCGAGGCCGCGCGCGAGAGCAGCGCCGCGGCGTCGAGACCGAGCATGAACTCCGCTTCCGCCGTGGAAAGGAGGGCTTCCATCAGGGCCGCAGGCGCCTCCGCCCGTTCGGCGAGCTCGATCGCACGTCGCCCGTGCTCCGAGCCAGACCGAAGGTGCCCACCGAGGATCTCGACATGAGGCCAGGTCGGCATGGACGTCCGCCAACACGTCTTCCTCCGACGTCTCGGCGATCACCGACTCGAGGAGCCCTCGGATCTCGTTGACATCGTTCCACGAGAAGTTGGAGAGGAGGTAGGAGATCCGGGCACGCTCGGGGCCCGGCGGCGCGACCGACCTCAGCTCCTGGGCGAGCGCCCGTGCCCCAACAGCGTCGCCCGCTTCGAAGCGGAACTCGGCCGCCTCCATGCCTCGCCGCAGCTGCGCCTCGAAGTCGGTATGGGGCGTGGACTGTCGAGGCCAGGTCGGTCAGCTCCGCCGCCGCGCCCGGAGCCCCACGATCGTGGGCACGTTTGGCGGCCCGGTCCAGGAGCTCGGCCAGGTCTCGGCTCCGGCCTGTTCGAGGCGAGCGCCAGGTGGCGCGCACGCTCCTCGAGGTCCTGGATGACCTCGGCGAGGCGTCGGTGCGCGGCACGCCGCTCGCTGGTCGAGGCGCTCCGGTAGACCGCCAAGGCGAGCAGCGGATGCGAGAAGGTGACCCGACCTCCATCGACCGCCACGATCCCGGCCTCCTCTGCCGGTCCGAGAGGATCGTCCGTTGATCCCGACGCTTCTGCGACGAGCTCGACCGTGGGACGCGACGCCGCGGAGCAGATCAGCAGCGCCGAACGTGTCGCATCCGGCAAGCGCAGGACGCGGTCGCGGAGCAGATCCTCCAGGTCTGCCGGGATGGGGAGAGGCTCCTCGGACGTGAGGTCGAGGTGTCCCCGTTGCAACGCGCGGGCGATCTCGAGCGCGAACAGTGGGTTGCCGCCCGAGGTCTCGTGGATCCGGCGCAGCATGGGCCGCGGAAGGACCAGGTCGACTCGGTGCCGAAGGAGCCGCCCGGTCGCCCCGAGGCTCATCGGCTTGACCTCGACCAGTTGCACCCGAGCAACGTCGAAGGCTCGGAACAGATCCAGTGCCGGGCGCTGGGGATCCAGTTCGCGGCGAACACGGCGATGGGCTCGTCGCGGAGTCGCCGGAGCGCGAACTCGAGCGCGCGCCGGCCGAGGGGCGTCGAGCCAGTGCAGGTCGTCGATGGCGAGCACCACCGGCCCGAAAGCCCCGATGGCTCGCAACGCACCGAGCACCCCGACGGCAACGGCGCGTCGATCCGGTGGCGGTCCGTCGTCCTCGCCGAGCAGCAACGCGACCTCAACGAGCGGCGCTGCGGAAGGGGAAGCGTCGGGAGGATGATCGTCGAGCTCCTCCCCCAGCAGGTCGCCGAGCGCGGCGAAGGCGAGCGAGGACTCGGGCTCGACGGGGCGAGCCTCCAGGAGTCGGAACCCGGCACGCTCCGCCATGGCGATCCCGCTCCGCCACAGGGTGGTCTTGCCGATCCCCGCCTCACCCTCGAGCACCAGTGCGCCCGGGAACGCGTCCGACGACCCGAGGAACTCACCGACGGCAGCGAGCTCCTCTTCCCGGCCGACCGGATCCGAGTCGATGAGGGTCTGCTCGATGCCGCAGTCTGTTCCGAAGCAACCCCGTTGGCCAATCTCGCGCCGCCGAGGTGGTCGATGGATCCTCGCGGCTGCCTACGCCGCCGTCGCCTCCGTGTCGGGCTCACGCTCGAGCGCGATCGCGAGCACCTCGTCCACCGTCTCGACGGGGTGGAACGCGATCTCCTCGCGCACCTGCTCGGGGACGTCGTCCAGGTCGCCCTCGTTCCGCTTGGGCAGGATGACCTCCTTGAGCCCCGCGCGGTGCGCGGCGAGGCACCTTCTGCTTCACGCCGCCGATCGGGAGCACCCGGCCCTGGAGCGTCACCTCGCCGGTCATACCGACCGTGCTCTTCACCGGGTGTCCGAGAGCAGCGACGCGATCGCCGTCACCATCGTGACGCCGGCGCTCGGGCCGTCCTTGGGCACCGCGCCCGCGGGCACGTGCACGTGGAACCGGCCGCCGAGGTTCGACGGGTCGATCCCGAGCTCGCGCGCGTGCGACCGCACGTAGCTGAGCGCGATCTGGCCCGACTCCTTCATCACGTCGCCGAGCTGGCCCGTGAGCATGAGCGGGTCCTTCCCGTCCCCGTCCAGACGCGTGGCCTCGATGAACAGGACGTCGCCGCCGGTGCCGGTGACCGCGAGCCCGGTCGCGACGCCGGGCACGCTCGTGCGCTCGGCGGCCTCGAAGAAGAACCTCGGCCGCCCGAGGTACTCGCGGACGTCGTCGACGTCGACCCGGACGGGGGCCTGCGCCTGACCGCTCGCGAGCCGGGTGGCCACCTTGCGGAGCACCTTGCCGAGCTCGCGCTCGAGGTTCCGCACGCCGGCCTCCCGCGTGTAGTCGCCGACGATCTGACGGACCGCGTCGTCGGTCATCTCGACCTCGTCCGAACGCAGGCCGTTGCGCTCCTCCTGCCGCGCGAGCAGGTGGTCGCGCGCGATCAAGACCTTCTCGTCCTCGGTGTAGCCGTCGAGCCGGATGACCTCCATCCGGTCGAGCAGCGGGCCGGGGATCGTCTCGGACACGTTGGCGGTCGAGATGAACAGCACCTCGGACAGGTCGAGGTCGACCTCGAGGTAGTGGTCGCGGAACGTGTGGTTCTGCGCGGGGTCGAGCACCTCGAGCAGCGCGCTCGAGGGGTCGCCGCGCCAGTCGGCGCCGACCTTGTCGACCTCGTCGAGCATCATCACCGGGTTCTTCGTGCCGGCCTCCTTCAAGGCACGGACGATGCGGCCCGGCAGCGCGCCCACGTAGGTGCGCCGGTGCCCGCGGATCTCGGCCTCGTCGTGGATCCCGCCGAGCGAGATCCGGACGAACTTGCGACCGAGCGCCCGCGCGACGGACTCGCCGAGCGACGTCTTGCCGACGCCCGGAGGCCCGACCAGCGTGAGGATCGCGCCCGAGCCGCGGCCGGACGAGGGTCCGAGGCCGCGCTCCTGACGCAGCTTGCGGACCGCGAGGTACTCGACGATCCGGTCCTTCACGTCGGACAGGCCGGTGTGGTCCTCGTCCAGGATCGCGCGCGCGCGTCGATCTCGAGGTTGTCCTCGGTGCGGACGTCCCACGGGATCTCGGTCATCCAGTCGAGGTACGTGCGGATCCAGCCGTACTCGGGCGACTGCTCCGACATCGCCTCGAGGCGACCGAGCTCGCGCTCGGCCTCCTTGCGGGCGCCCTCGGGCATGTTCGCGTCGGCGATCTTCTTGCGGTACTCCTCCACGATCCCCTCGCCCGACTCGTCGCCGAGCTCCTTGCGGATCGCGTCCATCTGCTGGCGCAGGATGTACTCGCGCTGGTTCTTCTCCATGCCGTCGCGGACGTCGGTGCGGATCTTGTCCTTCAGCTCGAGCTCGGCCAGGACCTCCTTGGCCCAGTCCAGGACCTTCTCGAGCCGCTGCTCGACGTCGAGGGTCTCCGAGGACCTCGACCTTCTGCTCGATCGACAGGTCCGGCGAGTAGCCGGCCGTGTCGGCGACCTGACCGGGGTCGGACAGCCCGCGCAGGAAGTCGGCGACCTCGGGGACGCCGCGCGCCTCGACGATGTTCTCGAGCACCGCCTTGTACTCGCGCGAGAGCTCGCGGGCGCGTTCGGACGAGATGTCGGGGTCGGGACGGGGCTCGAACTGCACCCACGTGGTCTGGCCGGTCCCGGCGACGCCGGTGCCGACGACCGCGCGCGACCATGCCGCGGATCACGAGGGCCTCGAGGCCGCTGCGGAGCCGCCCCACGTCCTCGACCTTGGCGACGGTGCCGATCTTCGCGTAGCTCGAGCCGATCCGGGGCACGAGCAGGAGCTCGCCGTCGGAGGACTCGGAGGCCGCGATGGCCCGTTGGGCCTCATCGGACTCGATCGTGAGGGTCACGACCATGCCCGGGAGCACCACACCCGAGGTCAGGGGCAGGAGCGGGAGGATCTGCGTATCGAGCTGTGCCATCTCGGTTCTCCTCCGAAGAGACGTTGTGTGGGCGTCAACGCCCTGCCCAGGCACGGTATTCCCGAGTGTAAGCAGGATTACAGTCTTCGGACGGCCGGCCGCGTGGGGAGGCCTATCCTGCAGTCCAGGTGTTCGAGCGCTTCACCGACCGAGCCCGCCGCGCCGTCGTCCTGGCCCAGGAAGAGGCGAGGATGCTCAACCACGACTACATCGGGACCGAGCACCTCCTGCTCGGCCTCGGTGCGCGAGCACGACGGCGTCGCCGGCAAGGCGCTCGCGAGCCTCGACATCACGCTCGAGGCGGTCCGCCGGCAGGTCGAGGAGATCGTCGGCCAGGGCCAGGCGGCACCGATGAGTCACATCCCGTTCACGCCGCGCGCCAAGAAGGTCCTCGAGCTGCTCGCTCCGCGAGGCGCTGCAGCTCGGCCACAACTACATCGGGACCGAGCACATCCTGCTCGGCCTGATCCGCGAGGGCGAGGGCGTCGCGACGCAGGTCCTGGTGAAGCTCGGGCGCGAACCTGAGCCGGCGTCCGCGAGACGGTGATCCAGCTGATGTCGGGGTGGACGGAGATGGCGGAGGCGTCGAGGCGGTGGCGAGGGAGGTCGGCGTCGTACGTCGAGGTCACCGGCTGCACCGATCGAGGCGATCGCCGACGACGCCCCCACCTGTCCGAACTGCTTCGGCGCCCTCGACGAGACGCTCGCGGTCAAGGTGCTGGAGACGACGGCCGACGGACGAACCCATCTCGGTGAAGATCGCCTACTGCAAGCGGTGCGGGGTCGCGCTCGGCGCGGTCACGTAGCGCGGCGGCGCGACCCGATAGGACCGCGCCGTCGTCGAGGATCGGCAGCCACAGCGACCCGTCCTCGAACACCATCACCTGGTTCGCGTTGATCAGCCCGTGGTCCGCGACCGTCGCCCTGGCCACGACCTCCTGCGTCGAGGGATCGATGCCGGTGAGCTCCGGGGCCGATCTCGGTCGGCGACCCAGAGGATCGTGCCGTCGAACGCCAGGCCGTCCGGCGTCACGGCTGTCGTCGACCGTAGCGACAACCTCGTCGGTCGCCGGGTCGATCGCGTTGACGGTGTCGGCGTCCGTGCACGAAACCCAGAGAGGCCCCCGGCCTCGGCCATGATCTGCGGTCCCTGCTCGGTCGTGATCTCGGCGAGGACCTTGCCGTTGGCCGGGTCGATCCGCGTGATCGTCCCGTCGAAGTAGCTCGAGACCCAGATGTCGTCGAACGCGGACGTCACGAACCTCGGCTGGAGCCCGACGTCGACCTGGTCGACCATCTCGTCGGTCTCGGGGTCGATGCGGGCGACGACGCCGTCGTCCTCGCACACGACCCACACCGAACCGTCGGCGACGGCGACCCTCCGGCGCCGCACAGACGTCGATGCCGGCGACGGCCTTCGTTCGACGAGGAGTTGATGCGGGTGACGGTGTCGTCGCCGGAGTTCGAGACCCAGACGCTACCCTCCCCGACCGCGACCTCGAGCGGGACCGAACCGACGTCGATCGTCGCCAGGAACCTCGGTCGGTCGCGGGATCGATCCTCGAGACGGATCCTCGCTTCGCGTCGATCTCCGCGTTGACGACCCAGAGCGATCCCTCGCCCGAGGCGATGCCGATCGGATCCGCACCGACCTCGACCGTCGCTTTCGATCTCCGCGGGTTGCGGGCCGGTGGGACCCGTCGAAGCGGTCGAGCCCGCGGAGGTGCTTGCTCCGCTCGATGCATCGCCGCCGCCGTCACTCGAACACCCAGCGAGCAGCACGAGGGCGCCCGCGAGCGCGAGCGTGGTCAGGCGTGGAGCCCCTCTCCCCATCGTCATGCGATACGTGCTGCGACGCTCGCTCGGACGGGGCCGGTTCCTCCTGGGCAGGAAACCGCAACCTCATGTGCCTTCACTCGGGCCTATCCTTGGCCCGATGACCGAGGCCGAGGGGGCGCGGGCTCTCTTCAAGCAGGTGGCCGACCGAGTCGACGAGCGGCTGTTCGGCGTGCGTGAGCCGCTCGGGCTGGTGATGGTCGGCATCCTCACGGGCAACCACGTCCTGATCGACGACGTCCCGGGGTCGGCAAGACGACGCTGGTTCGGATCCTCGTCGACGCTGCTCGGGCTTCGGTTCCAGCGCGTGCAGTTCACGCCCGACCTGATGCCGAGCGACATCACCGGCACCTCGGTCCTGAACCTGAAGACCAACGACTTCGAGTTCCGCCCGGGCCCGCTGTTCACGCAGATCCTCCTGGCCGACGAGATCAACCGCGCCACCCCCAAGACGCAGGCGGCGCTGCTCGAGGCGATGCAGGAGCGCCAGGTGACCGTCGACGGCCAGACCCACCCGCTCCCCGACCCGTTCTTCGTCCTCGCGACGCAGAACCCGATCGAGCTCGAGGGCACGTTCCCGCTGCCCGAGGCGCAGCTCGACCGCTTCCTGCTGCGCGTCAAGCTCGGCTACCCGGACGAGCGCGAGGAGCCCGGATCCTGCAGACCCAGCCGTCCGAACGCACGTTGCCGCAGGAGCCGCTCGCCGACCGGTCCGCCGCTGCCGCGAGCTCCGCGACGCGATCGCCTCGATCGGTCTCGAGCTGCCGGTGCGCCGCCTACGTGGTCGCGCTCGCGCGCGGCGACGCGCGACCACCCCGAGCTCTCGGTGGGCGCGAGCCCCGCGCGGTCGAGCAGATGGGCGACGCCGCGCGCGCGTTCGCGATGCTCGACGGCCGCGACTACGTCCTGCCCGACGACGTGAAGCGCTTGGCGGAACCCGTCTTCGGCCACCGGCTCGTCCCGACCACCGACGCCAGGATCCGCGACCGCGACGCCGACGAGATCCTGCGCGAGATCCTCCGCTCGGTCCCGGTGCCGACCGAGCTCGACACCAGGAGCTTTCTCACGGACACGGCGGAACGACGCCAGATCGCCCTCTACGTCGCGGGGATCGTCGGGCTGTTCGCGGTGGCGTGGGGCGAGATGGTCGTGCTGCTGTGGGCGTCGGCGATCGCGACGATCTCGATCGCGTCGACGCTGTGGGCCCGCTCCGCGCTTCGGGGCGTGAGCGTCGAGGTGGCGTTCGAGCCGCCGAGGGCGTTCGTTGGCGAGGACGTCACGCTGCGCGTTCGGATCACGCAACGAGAAGCGCATGCCGCTCCCGATCGTCCGGCTGCTCGTACGATTCCCGTTCGCCCTGCTGCCCGAGGCGGACGCCGATCCCACGGCGTTGCGGGGCACCGGCGTCGGCTCTCGATCGCCGGGCGCAGCGAGGTCGAGCTGCGCCTCCCGGTGGTCGTCACGACCCGCGGCGAGTACTGGCTCGAGGGCGTCGACGTGGTGGTCTCGGATCCGTTCGACCTCGCCCCCGTCAAGCACGAGGCGACGACCGATCGCCCGCTGCTCGTGATGCCCGAGCCTCGCGTCGGGGTCCCGCTCCGGATCGCGCGGCGGCTGCCGTTCGGCGCGCCGGCGCCGTCCGCGCAGCTGTTCGAGGATCGCGAGCACTTCGCGGGCGTTCGCGACTACGAGCCGGGCGACCCGATGCACCACGTCCACTGGCGGCTGTCGGCGCACGCGGGCAAGCTCCAGACGAAGCGGTACGAGCCGACGCGCTCGGCCGAGGTCCTGTTCGCGCTCGACGTCTCGAACGGCGAACCGTTCTGGCATGCCGTCGACCCCGACACCGCGGAGGAGTCGATCGGCTGGACCGCGTACCTCGCCCGCCAGGCGATCCACGCGGGCTGGCGCACCGGCCTGGTCGCGAACACGCACCTGCGCCGCGGGCGCGGGCCGCTCGCGTGCGCACCTCGGACTCGGTGGGCAACGAGTCCGTCCTGTTCGCCGCCCTGGCTCGGATGCCGAACCAACCCACGAGCGAACTGGGAGCCGTGCTCCGCGAGGTCGGCCGGCGGCTCGTCCGTCGCACCACCGTCGATCGTGATCTCGCCGCGGCCCGGGCCGGCGCTGTCCCACGAGATGGAGGTGCTGCGCCGGCGCGGGTGCGACGTGCTCCACCTCTCGCCGCTGGAGGCGTACCGGAAGGCGGCCTCGTGAAGGGAGCCGCCGCATGATGGCGTCCTCCTGGGTCGGGACCACCGCGTCCCGAGGGGCGCGAGCTGCGCGCCTGCGGGCTGGCCGCGCTCGCCGAGTCCGGCGTCCTCGTCCTGCCGGTGTGGCTGGTCCTCACCGAAGCGCGCGGGCTGAAGATCGGGGTGATGGCGCTCGCGGTGCCGTTCGTCGCGGCCTACGTGGGCGGCGCGATGCTCGCGTGCCGGTTCCGGGCTTCGCGCAACGTCGCGTTCGGGGCGGCGATGCTCGCGACGCTTGCCGGGATCTGGCTCGGGCACGGCGACCTCAACCGGACCGTGTTCGCGGTCCTCATCTGCCTGCTGGTGTCGCTCCGGCTCGTCACGCTGGCGTTGCGGGACTGGCGGCTGCCGATCCACGCGGAGGTCGGCTGGTTCGCGCTCGCGCTCGGGTTCGAGGTGATGGTCGCCGCGGGCGCCACCGACGAATGGCGCGGCCCGTTGCTGCTGTTCGTGCCCCTGTTCTTCGTGGCGGCCCTCGCGAGCCGCGCGAGCACCGTGTGGACCTCGGGCGGCGCCGGCGAGCTCGACGAACGCGTCCGGGCCGCGTGGATCCGTCGCGCGATCATCGCGACAGGGGCGCTCGTCGGCGCGATGGCCGCCGCGGTGGTGCTGAGCGTCGAGGGCGGCGTCTTCGACCGGATCGGCGTCTGGCTCACTCCCGCGGCGAGCGCCGTCGCCTCGTTCCTCGCGTGGCTGCTCTCGCAGGCGCGCGCGGCCGATCTTCTTCCTGGTCGACCTGCTCGGCATCGACCCCAACCGCGTTCGCGAATTGCTCGACAGCCTCCGGGACAGCGTGGCAGGTCGAGCGGTCAGCCAGCGCCACGCCGGCCCTCCCGAGATCTGGCAGCGGATGCTCGGGTTCCTGGTGTTCGCGGCGATCGGGTACGCCGTGTTCCGGGCGATCCGGCACTTCCGGCCGCCCGCCGGCGCCGAGCCCGAGCCACGCGTGACGGGGACCCAGACCGAAGGGGCGCTCGGGACCGCGGCGATCGCGGCGTCCCGGCCGCGGCTCCGTCGCGAGCTGCCCGCGGACGCCGTGCGCCGCTGGTACGCCGAAACGCTCCTCGCTCTCCGACGGTTCGACGTGGTCCGCGAGCCCTGGCAGAACACCGACCGAGTTCGCGCCGGTCGTCGCCGAGGCCCTGCCGGCCTGTGCGGACGAGTTCGAAGCGGCTGACCCACGCCTACGAGGACGTCCGATACGGCAGCCAGCGGCTCGATCGCACCGCGATCGAGCGGCTCGAGGCAGGCCAGCACCGGATCATGTTGGCGATCGGGCGCGGCTGAGCCTCGTCCTCCTGCGGATGTCGATCCGGGGCACTCCGGCTCCGACGCAAGAAAGGTTTCGCCGTTCGATGAGTTCGGGGCCCGACCGCCGTCTCCAAGTCATTGGGAGGGTCCCTACGACCTGCGCCCAGGGAGGATCGGCGTGACGCAACGGGTTCGGATCCGCACGAGGGCGATGTATGTGAGGGTGGCGGGGTTGACGTCGTGGGTAGCATGGCCGGTTCCATGAGCGAATCCGCGATCCTCGTCGAAGGTCTGGTCAAGCTGCTATGGGAAGGTCGAGGCCCTGGGGGCATCGACCTCGCAGGTGCCGCCGGCCACGGTCCTGGGACTGCTCGGCCCCAACGGCGCCGGGCAAGACCACGGCCGTCCGGATCCTGACCACGCTCCTCGGCCCCGACGGCGGCCGAGCGGCGGTCGCCGGGCTCGGACGTGGTTCGCCAGGCGGAGGAGCTCCGCGCACGTGATCGGCCTGGCGGGCCAGAACGCCGCGGTGGACGAGAACCTCACCGGCCTCGAGAACCTCGAGATGGTCGGGCGGCTGTACCACGTGCCCGCCGCACGAGGCGCAGCGGCGCGGCCGAGGAGCTCCTCGAGCGCTTCGAGCTCGACCGAGCGCCGCCGACCGCCACGGCCAAGACGTACTCAGGCGGCATGCGCCGGCGCCTGGACCTGGGCGCGAGCCTGGTGGGCCAGTCCGCAGGTCCTGTTCCTGGACGAGCCCACGACCGGCCTGGACCCGCGGAGCCGGCTGGAGATGTGGGACGATCATCCGCGAGCTGCGTGACCGAGGGGACCACCGCTGCTGCTCACGACCCAGTACCTCGACGAGGCCGACCGCCTCGCGGACAGCATCGCCGTGATCGACCTGCGGCAAGGTGATCGCCGAGGGCACCTCCGATCGAGCTCAAGGCGCGTGTCGGCGGCGAGGTGCTCGCGCTCAGCGTGACCGACCGCGAACGTGCCGCCGAGGCCGCGCAGGCGAGGTCCTGGGTCTCGGTCCCGGTGGCGGCAACGTCGACAACGAGACGCGGCGAGATCCAGATCCCGGTCGGCTCGGAGGGACCGCGATCCTGACCGAGGCGGTCAGGCGTCTGGACGCGCAGGGCATCCGGCTCGCGGACATCGGGTTGCGGCGGCCGACCCTGGACGACGTCTTCCTCACGCTGACCGGCCACGCGGCGGAGAGGCCCGGAGGGCGAGGCGTCCGAGGACGGAGACAGCCCCAAGAAGAAGCGGAAGCGCGACCGGAGAGAAGGCCAGGACATGAGCGCGATCACCGAAACCCTGCCGGAGCCCGGCCGGCTCTAGCGCCACGGTCTCGGACTGGTGCGGTGATGACCAGGCGGAACCTGATGACCTACCTGCGCAAGCCGGATCTGCTGGTGTTCTCGACGATCCAGCCCGTGATGTTCGTGCTGCTGTTCGTGTTCGTCTTCGGGGCGCGTTCGATCGGTTGCTTCCTGCGAACGTGTCCTACATCGAGTTCCTGATGCCGGGCATCTTCGTCCAGACGGCGATCTTCGCCGCGACGCAGACCGGCGTCGGCCTCGCCGACGACCTCCAGAAGGGCATGATCGACCGCTTCCGGTCGCTCCCGATGGCCCGCTCAGCGGTGCTCGCCAGGCGGACGGCCGCGGACACGGTGTCGGTCGCGTTCCAGACCGTGCTGATGCTGATCGTCGCCTATCCTGATCGGGTACCGGATGCACGAGGGCGGGCTCGAGGCGCTCTGGCGTTCGGTCTGATCGTCGCCGTCGGGTACGCGGTCACCTGGATCGCCGCGTTCGCCGGACTCGCCCTGAAGACCATCGAGGCCGTGCAGGCGGCGCTGTTCACGATCGTGTTCCCGTTCGTGTTCGTGAGCTCGGCGTTCGTGCCGGTGGCCACGTTCGACAGCTGGCTCCAGCCGATCGCTCGCAACAACCCGGTCACGATCTGGGCCAACACGGTGCGGCGTGCTGACGCTGGGCGATCGCGTCACGAAGAGCACGAGCGACCTGTTCGCCGACATCCCCTCGCTCGGCAGCTTGCTGTGGGTCTCCACCACTCTGGCTCGTGGGGATCCTCATCGTCGCCTCGTTCCTCGGCGTCCGCAAGTACCGCCAGACCTAGCCCGCTTCGGAGGGCCCGGGAACAATCCGCCCGCACCCGTAGGTTGTTCCCGAAGGCCGGTACAGTGACCGGAGCGCCGCCGATACCTGGAGGTCCGAGGGCATGTTCGGTTTCGAGGCGAGAACGCACGCGAGAAGGTCATCGTCCTGTTCACGATGTGTTTCGCGCTCGCGATGGCGATGCTCGACAACACGGTCGTCAACGTGGCGCTCCCGACGATCAGCCGCGAGCTGGACGCCGGCGTCAGCGAGCTCCAGTGGATCGTCGACGGGTACGTTCTGGTCTTCGCCTCCCTGCTGCTGACGGGCGGCATCGCCGGCGACCGCTACGGGCGCAAGAAGATCTTCATGGCGGGCCTCGCGATCTTCACGCTCGCCTCCGCGCTCTGCGGCCTGTCGCAGAGCACCGACCAGCTGATCGCGGCGCGCGCGTTCCAGGGCGTCGGCGCGGCGCTGCTGATGCCGGGCACCCTGTCGATCATCACGGTCACGTTCCCGCCGCACGAGCGCGCCAAGGCGATCGGGCTGTGGGCCGGCGTCTCGGGCCTCGCGCTCGCGCTCGGTCCCACCGTCGGCGGCCTGATGGTCGAGCACCTCGGCTGGGAGTCGGTGTTCTTCCTGAACGTGCCGATCGGCATCATCGCCCTGTTCACGGCCTCGCGCACGGTCCGCGAATCCGTCTCGGAGGTCACGCGCGAGCTGGACATCCCCGGGCTGCTCCTGGGTTCCGGCGCGCTGTTCTGCGCGACTTACGCCCTGATCGAGGCCAACGAGAAGGGCTGGAGCGACCCGCTGATCGTGAGCATGCTCGGTGGCATCGGCGGTCCTGACGGTGTCGTTCCTCGCTGTACGAGCGGCACAGCCCGAAGGCGATGCTGCCGCTGCGGTTCTTCCGGATCCCCGCGTTCTCCGCGGGCGCGACCGTCGCGTTCAGCGTCTCGTTCGGCATGTTCGCCACGTTCTTCTTCATGTCGTCTGTACATGCAGCCTGATCCGCGGGTACAGCGCGTTCGAGGCCGGGGTCCGCTTCCTGCCGATGACCGTCGCGATCATCATCGTCGCACCGAACGCCGGGAAGTACGCCTCCAAGCACGGCTCTCGGGTCCCGATGACGTTCGGCCTGATCCTCGCGGGCGTCGGACTCCTGCTCGCTGTCGCGCATCTCGATCGACACGCCGTACCTGTGTGATGGCGCCCGTGTTCGCGATGATGGGGCATCGGGATCGGCGCCACGATGGCGCCGATGACGGCCGCGGTCATGAACGCGGTGGGCCCCGAGCGCGCGGGGCTCGGCTCGGCGACGACGAACACCGCCCGCGAGGTCGGGCGGCGTCTTCGGCATCGCGCTGCTCGGCACGATCCTGACGACGAAGCTGAATTCGGCCCTCGCGCCCGCGCTGAGCGGTCTCGGGCTCCCGCCGAGCACGCAGTCGGCGCGATCGAGGCGACGGCCGGAACCACGGCACGCTGGATCCCGCGCAGCTCGCCGGGCTCTCGCCCGACCAGCAGGGCGCGGTGGTGGCGGCCTTCCGCGACTCCTGGATGAGCGGCTTCCGCATCTCGCTGCTGGTGGCGGGCGTGGTGCTCCTGGTCGCGGCCGTGGTCGCGAACCGGTTCATCCCGGCCGGGCGCACGCGCGCGAGGTGACCGCGGCCGCCCGGGTGGGTGAGCCCGCTCCCCTCGAACTGGCATAGGCTTCGCGTCCATGGAGGACGACAAGGAGCTCATCGAGCACATCGAGCGGCTCGCCCACGAGGAGCACGAGCTGTTCGACCGGGAATCCCGCGGCGAGGCCTCCACGAAGGAGCGCGCCCGCCTCAAGGAGATCGAGGGTGAGCTCGAGACCTCCTACGACCTGCTCCGGGCCCGGCGGGCGCGGCGGTCGGCGGGACTGGACCCGGACGTCGAACCCGTGATCGAACCCGGGCTATCGAGGCCGTCGAGGAACCCACCCGTAGTGCTCCACGGCTCGATCCAGGTCGGACGGGTGGAGGTCGTCGCGCTGTGCGATGCCGTCGTCTCTTCGAGCCGGCGCGGATCCGGCTCATTCCCCGACGTCGACGAACACCGCTGGCGTGAGGCGGGGTTCTGCATCCCGAGCTCTTCTCCGACGATGGAGGGTGGCGGTTCCACGTCCACGTCTACATCGTCCGCTCGGAAGGGCGGACCTTCCTCCCGGACACCGGGATCGGCCCGGCCTCGGCGCCAGCGCGCCTGGACCGGGATCGTACGGCAGACCTCCCTACCGAGCTCGCGGACGCGGGCGTCGATCCGCTCGCGATCGAGCTCGTGGCTGATCAGTCATGTCCACGACGACCACCTCGGGTGGAACGTCACCCGAGCCGTAAACGCCGATACTTCCCGAACGCTCGCTACGTCATCAACCGAGCCGACTGGGGAGCTGATGGCCGACGCGACCGACGAGGAGGACCGGGAGATCTTCGAGGCCGTCCTCGAACCGCTCCAACGCGCGGGCGTCATCGAGCTCTCCGGCAGCACGCTCGAGATCACGTCCGAGCTGCGGCTCGAGGCACGCTCCAGGGGCACACGCCCGGCCATCAGGTCCTCGCGATCGACTCGGGCGGCGAGCATGCGCGCTGCTCTCGGCCGACCTCGTGAACCACCCGGTCCAGCTGCACCAGCCGGGACTCGCAGGCGCATGAGCGACATGGACCCGGAGCGCGCGAACGCGACTCGCACCTCGTGGCTCGAGCGTATCGAGCGCGAGGGTCCGGTGGTCGCCCCGGCGCACTTCGCGGAACCGTTCGGGAGGATCGTCCGAAACGACGCCGGGCGGCGTTGGGAGCCGCTGGTCGGCTAGGGCGAAGCGAGCGCGGATCGCGCGGAGCCTCGCTCACTCCGGCATCGCGGGGTCCTCGAACCCGTACTCCTTGTGCGAGCCGTCGCAGAACGGCTTGTTGCGCGACTGCCCGCACCGGCACACGGTCTGGCGGTTGCGCACCTCGTACGAGCGTCCCGTCCTCGGACACGACCGGGATCCCGCCGCGGATCCAATAGTTCCCGTCGGGCTCGACGCCGATCGACGGCTCGAACGTGGGTTCCACTGGCTCGGGGTCGGGCAGGATCGCGAACGCGAGCCTCCCCGACGGGCAGCGTTGCACCATCGCCTTGAACTCGCTCCGCACCTCCGGGTCGTCCGCCTCCTCGACCATCTCCCACACGCCGGTCCGGACGTTGCGGCAGAACCCGGCGTGGGTGCAGAGCGAGAGGTCGTCGTACAGGACGTGGTTCGCCTCGCCCTCCCAGGCCTCGCGGCGGTTGGCGATCGGGCCGCGGTCCGCGGTCTCGGTGCCGTCGAACGGGATCCGTTCGTGCGTCGAGTCGCAGAAGGGCTTGGTCGAGGACTTCCCGCAGCGGCAGAGCTCGTAGACGTCGTCCGGGGTCTCGAACGCGGGACCCTCGTCCCACGCCACCGGCTCGCCGCGCTCGGTCTCCACGATCGCCGTGCGCAGCAACGGGACCCCGCCACTCGACCCGGTACGGGCCGTCCTTGGTCACGACGATGCGGCGCTCATCCTTGGGCTCGTCCATCCGTGGAGTCTAAACGGCTCGTGGGTGAGCGCTCACCGGTGCCAACACGAGCAGGGTCACGGCGGGAGGAAGGCGCGGTCGAACCGCAGCGCGCGCCAGGGGCGGCGTCCGGTCGCAACGAGCCTGCCCTTGGCCGCCGCCCGCCACCGGTCGATCCGGCCGTACGACAGCAGGACCAGCGTGGCGGCGTCCGCTCGGATCGTGCAGTCCGCATCGCCCTCGGCCGGTTCGATGGAGGCCGTGCCGTCGTCGATCCGAACCCGGAACGCCGGGCCCCCGCGCACGGCGACCCGGTACGTGGTCCGGTCGCCGCGGGTGGCGTCGGGGTCGACGTACCAGGGCGCGAGCGTCGCCGACGCGCGGATGATCGTTCGGGCGTCCGCGCTCGCGATCGGCCAGGGGCGCCCGAGGGTCCGTGCCGCGTCGAACGCCGTGGACCACCAGCTCGGCTAGCAGCAGCCCGGTGCCGGTCGCGACGTCCAGCGTGACCCCCGAGTACCACGGGAACGGGTCGGCGCCGAGCTTGCCGTGGGTCGTGGCCCGCGAAGCTCGCGACGTTGGTTCGCAGCTCCTCGACCAGGTCGGCGACCGGGCGTCCGCGGCGTTCGGCGACGTCGCGCCGGTTCTCCTCGGCGATACCGGCGATCTCGCCCTCGGGCGCCGCCGTCCCCGACAGGTACGCGGCGAACCGCCCCGACCGAGCCGCGAGATGGGCCACGAGCTCGTGCAGGGTCCACTCGAGACCGCGGACGTCGCGTTCGGGCTCCTCCGCCGCCGACACCAGGTCGGCCAGCCTGCGGCCGGCCCGTTCGACCGCCTCGGCGGCCGGCGCGAGCTCGATCCTGAGCTCGGGGATCTCCGTGACGCTCATGGCCTGACGCTCGTCCGGGCGGGCTCCGCATGCCCCGATCCTCGCCCCTGGATGCCCCGATCGGCAGCTCCGAGCGACCTGTTAGCGTGCCCGGGTGTCGGTGCCCGCACTCGCGCGCCCGCGGTTCGGCATGGTCGTGTTGGCGTTGCTCCTGGTGGGCGCCGCCTGCACCTCCACGCCCCACCGCGGGCCGGAACCCACGGCATCCGGGCCGACCCGAACCTCGTCCACCGGCACCGCGACGACCTCCGTGGCACCCGAGGCGCCCACCTCCGCCCTGATACGGTCGCCGAAGGGTGGCTCGCTCCTGGTCCGTGGCACCTACCCGCGCGTCGAGTCTCGGTGCGTTCGCTACCACCGGCCCCGGCTCGCGGCGCGGTACCCGGGGGCGCTCTCGGTCAAGCGTTCGGACGACGGCACGCTCGCGCTCGACGGTCACGCTGTCGTTCGAGGACTACCTGAAGGGCATCGCCGAGGTCCCGCCGTCGTGGCCGCGGGCTGCGCTCGAGGCGCAGGCGATCGCCGCCCGCAGCTACGCGCTCGCGACGACCGGGTGGGACGGCGCCCAGGGCGAGACGCTGAAGACGCCGATCTGCGCGACGACCTCGTGCCAGGTCTACCGGGGGATCCCGGTCCCGTTCGACCCGAGCATCCGGCGGTGGTTCGCGGCGGTCCGGCGAACGTCGGGCGAGGTGCTCCTGTACCGAGGACCGGCCCGCCGACACGGTGTACTTCTCGACCTCGAACGGCCACACGTACGGGAACGACGAGGTGTTCGGCAGCGCGCCGCTGCCGCTACCTGCGTCCGGTGGTCGAACGCGACGACGGCGCCTCCGCCGCTGTCGCACTGGAGCGTCCGGGTACCGTTCGACGACCTGGCGACGCTTCCTGCACGAGGCGCGGCGAGTGGCCGGCGCACCGCGCGATCTCGAGCGTCGGGCCTGGAGGGCTCGACCGTCACGGTGAGCGGCGGCGGGAGCGTCGCGCTCGATGGACCTGACGACGTTCCGGGACGCCGTCAACGTCTGGGGCCCGTGCCTGAAGCCCGGCCGGTACCCGCCCTCGCCGCTCCCGGTGACGCTCCCGTCGAGGTGGATGACGCTCTCGTCGGGCGGCGGCGCCGCGGTCGCGGTCGGACGCGGCTGGGGGCACGGCGTCGGGATGGTCCAGTGGGGCGCCTACGGCAAGGCGCGCCGTGGGCTCTCGGCCTCGGACATCCTCGCGTACTACTACGGCGGGCTCCGGCCGCAGACCTCGCCCGAACCCGGTCTGATCCACGTGCAGGTCGCGAGCGGCCTCACCGCGATCAGCGTCAAGCCGTCGGCATCCGGCGCGACCCTGGACGGCGAGCCGGTCGACGCGGGTCGCGTGACGATCGCCGGGCGGCGACCAGCTCGTACGTGACCACGCGGCCGTGACGCGGCGGACCCTGCTCGTCGGGGCGGTCGCGGTGGCCGTCGCGGTCGCGTTCGCCGACTCGTCGATCGTGGTGCTCGCGCTGCCCGAGCTCGTACGCGCGGTTCGACACCACGATCGAAGGCGTGGCGTGGGTGATCACGTCCTACAACCTGGTGCTGGCGATCTCGGCGCTCGCTGCTCGTGTTCGTCGTCCACCGCGCGCGGGCGAACCTGCTCCTCGCGGCCGGCACCGATCGTCTTCCTCGCGGCGTCGATCGCGTGCGCGCTCGCGGAGCTCGATCGGGTTCCTGATCGCCGCGCGCTCGATCCAGGGTCTCGGCGGCGCGCTGCTGCTGGCGGGCTCCCTGCCGGTGCTCGGAGCCCTGACCGGCTCGACCGCTCGCGGCGTCGCGATCTGGACGCTCGCCGGGACGTTCGGCGCGCGCGGTGGGGCCGGCGCTCGGCGGCGTGCTCACCCAGCTCTTCGACTGGCGCGCGATCTTCGTCTTCAGGCCCCGGTCGCGGGCGCCGCGCTGGTCGCGACGTTCGGCTGCGCACGTCGCCGCGATCCTGCGCGGAGGGTGGCGCCCGAAGCTCGTGGCGCACCGTCCCGGGCGAACGTCGCCCTGGCGATGCTCTCGGGGCGCTCGTCGGCGCGCTGTTCCTCGGCGTGCTGCTCGTGATCGACGTGTTCGGCTTCACGCCGATCCAGGGCGCCGCGATCGTGAGCGCGATCCCCGCGGCGACGCTGCTCGCGCGGCCGCTCGCGGCGCAGCTCCGCTGCGGCGCTCGCGATCGCCTCGGGCGCGCTGCTGCTGGCGGCAGGGTTGGTCGGGCTCGCGTTCCTGCCGTCGAGCGACATCGGGTACACGCTCGCGTCGTTCGCGCTGTGCGGGTTCGGGCTCGGGCTCTCGGTGCCGGGGCTCACGCACTCGGTGCTCGGCGGCGAGGGCCCGATCGAGCCGAAGGCGACGCTCACCGTCGGCGTCCGGCACCTCGGCCTGGTGCTCGCGCTCGCGATCGGGGCGCCGCTGCTGGCCGGGGACCTCCTCGCCGGCGCCGACGTCGCGAAGCTGAACGCGACCGCCGTCATCATCGACGGCGAGATCCCGGCGACGACGAAGGTCCCGCTCGCGCTCGACATCCGCGACGAGCTCGACCGCGCACCGAAGGGCGAGATCCCCGACTTCGCGGCCTCGTTCGCGAAGGCCGGGACCGACGAGGCCGTCAGCAGGTCCACGAGGACCTGGTCGAGACGATCGAGCGGCCGTCACCCGGAGCTTCCGCCCGTCGTTCCTGTTCTGCGCGCTGCTGGCCGCGCTCGCGCTCGTGCCGATCGTGGTCGTTCCGGAAGCGGTGGGTCGCGTGAACCGTCGGATCGCTGTCGGCCGTGCTGGTCGCGCTCTTCGTCGGGGCGGTCGGGCTCGTCGCGCTCGAGTTCGCGAACGGCGCGGCGGACGCCGGCGCGCTCGCGGTCCGCGACCCCGTGCGAGCCCCGGCCCGCGTTCCCCGGCGAGGGTCTCGATGCGACGTTGCAGCGCATCGTGTTCGACGGCCTCGACGGTGCGGCGTGCGAGCTTCGGCACGACGCGCGAGGAGCTCGTGCTCTCGCTCGCGCCCGGCTCCGGCGTCGAGCCGATCCCGTGGGACGACGCGACGATCGAGCGCGCCGTCCGCGCCGGGCTCCTCGGAGTCGATCGACGACGCCGAGCAACGCGGGTCGCTCAACGGGTTCGTGGCCCTGGCGCTGCGTCAGGTCGTCGAGCACGCCCAGTGCAGTGGCTGATCGACGGCGGCCAGGGGCTCGCGGGTCTGTTCGACTAGGGCTGGCCCGCAGCGGGTACAGGCGCCGACGGAGAGAGAGGACCTCGTGGCTGTGGATCGTTCGTACGTGGCACGCGAACCGGGCGTCGCTCGACCGGCTGAAGGCGTTCGTCGAGAAGGCGAGCGACGCGGATCTCGAGCACCCGATGAACGACGGGTGGACGGTCGCGACTGGTCCTGGCTCACGTGGCGTTCTGGGACCTGCGGATCGTCCGCCTGCGTCGAGGCCTGGAGAGCCGACGGTTCCCGGACCCGTCCCCACGTACCACGACGACGCCGTGGACTGGATCAACGACTCCGTCAAGCCGCTGATCTCCGGCGCTCGAGCCGCGGGTGGCCGCGCGGGTGACGGTCGAGGCCGCCGAGGCCGCCGACCGGGCCGTGGCCGGGCCTCTCGGACGAGCTCTACGAGCGGAACGAGTCCGCTCAGGTGGCTCGTCAACCCCGACCGGGCCGGATCACCGGCTCGAACACCTCGACGAGATCGAGCAGATCCTCTCGGGCAAGACTAGGCACGGTTCTCCCCGCCAGCGCGCGCCGACGAACACCCTGGGCCTCCTCGACCAGACCCTTCCATCGGCGTGACGCGCTCACGCGGGACGGACGCCCACTCCTTCATCGGGCGCCCTTCCCCGCGTCGAAGCGACGAGCCACGCCCGCCTCGACGAGCTCGTCGACGCGATCCTTCGAAGTTTCACCACGAGCTCACCGCGGACGAGCATCGCGAAGATCTTGCCCGAAACCCGCAGCCCCGGGTTGGTCCCGAAGCCGGTCCCGATCGTCACATCCCGCCCCGCGAGCTACTGCTCGCATCGGCTCCCAGATCTGCTCAGGGTTCGGACCATCACGCTCGCCCCCATCACCGATCGAGATGAGCGCGCTCGGCGCCGATGTGGCCTACATGCGATCGTGGTGCCCACCGCCCCCGACCTCCGGATGCTGCCTCCGTCGGTGTCGCGGGCTGTATCTCCCGCGGCCTTCCCGAGTGAGGCCTTGCGCCGGTTCGCGACCTTCGCCCGTCGCCGATCCGCGAGAGCTCACGAACCCCAGCATCGGGCGCCTTCCCTGCATCGGTCCACGATGTCGCTCGGCCGGCGGTCCACCTCACCACCTTATCGACAGTCCCGAACCATCTGAGACCCAGCCCCCTCGACACGTCTCCACGGGTCGGAGACACTCTTCTCCATGACGGACTCGACCTCGGTCCTCGACCGGGCCCGCGAGGCGATCGATCGGAAGGCCTGGGACAAGGCGTACCGGCTCCTCTCGGAAGCCGATGACGGCGCAGCAGGCCTCGATGGGGATGCGCTCCCGACGCTCGGGGATAGCGCGTACATGGCGGGCCATCCGGAGGTCGCCATCGACGCCTGGGAGCGTTCACGCGGCCGCTGTAGGGGCTGGCGAGGACGAGCGGGGGCCGAAGCGGCCGGGACAGGTGGCCGCCCTGCTCCTGTACACGGGACTCCTGGCACCCGCGCGAGGGTGGATCCGGCGGGCCGAGGACCCGCTGGTCGACCATCCGGACTCTCCGGTCCATGGTCAGCTCGCGGTGCTCCTCGCCTGGACGTCCGTCCCGGCCGGCGACCTCGATGGAGCCTTGCTGCACGCGCGCCGGGCCATCGACATCGGGACGAGGCTCGGCGTTCCGGCGACCCGGGTCCTGGGTCGCAACGCCGAGGCCCGCATCCTCATCTTCCAGGGACACCCCAGGAGGGACTCGCCGTCCTGGACGAGACCGCCGTCGCCGCGCTGTCCGGGGAACTCGACCCCGGTGAGCACCGCGCTCCTGTACTGCAGCACGGTCTGCGCGTTCCAGGGGCTCTCCGAGTACGACAAGGCCGAGGAATGGACCACCGCCATGGAGCGCTGGTGCCGTCGGCACGCGACCGGCGGCTTCCACGGCCTGTGCCGCGTCCACCGTGCCGGAGATCCTCCGGCTCCGTGGGGACTGGGCGGACGCCGAGGTCGAGGCTCGGGAGGCGTCCGGAGGAGCTCCGCAGGTACTCGCGGACCGATGTGGGCTGGGCGTCGGCGGAGCTCGGACAGATCCGCTTGCGGATGGGGAACCTGACGGGTGCCGAGGAGGCCTTCCTCGATGCGTACGAGCAGGGGTGGGACCCGAATCCCGGTCTCGCCCTCCTGCTGACTCACGAGAGGAGATGCCTCGGCGGCCGCGGCGTCGATCCGAGACTCGCTGGAGCATCAGCCCGAGATCGCCTCGCTCGAGGCCCCACCCAACACCGACCTCCGTCGTGCGCCCCTGTTGGCGGCACAGGTCCGGGTCGCCGTCGCCGCAGGCGACCTGGGGACCGTCGCGCGGCCGCCAATGACCTCGAACCGGATCGCCGCCACGTTCGGCACCAAGGCGCTCAGGGCGAGCGCGGCCACCTCGATGGGGTCGCTGCTCCTCGCGGAAGGTGAGGCCGTGGAGGCCGGACGGCGCTTCCAGGAGGCGATGCGCCTGTGGACCGAGGTGGGTGCCCCCTACGAATGCGCCCAGTCTCGGATGGGACTCGGCGGGGCCTTGCAGTGCGCAGGGGAACGAGCGGCAAGCGGTCCTCGAGTTCCACGCGGCCCGCTCGACGTTCGAGCGACTGGGTGCGGAGATCGACGTCCGCCGCGCGGCGAGGGCCGCCGGGGACAGCAAGCGCGTCCGCGGGACCGCGGATGGAGCAGGTGTTCATGTTCACCGACATCGTCGAGTCCACGAACCTGGCGGAGGTCATCGGGGACGAGGCCTGGGGGCATCTGGTCCGGGTGGCACAACGACGTGCTCGCCTCACTGGTTGCCGGCCAGGGCGGCGAGGTCGTTCGGACCACGGGTGACGGGTTCTTCTGTCACCTTCGACAGCCCCGAGTCCGCGATCGCCTGCGCGGTGGCCATCCAACAGAGCGCTCGACGAGCATCGCCGCGAGCAGGGCTTCTCGCCGAAGGTGCGGATCGGACTCCACCGGCCGAAGCCACCAAGGAAGGCACCGACTGGAGCGGAAGGGCGTCCACGCCGCTGCCCGGATCGGGGCGATCGCTGGAGGGCGACGAGATCCTGGTCAGCTCGGCAAACCGCCGCGGCGGCCGGGGGTTCGGTCGCCGTCTCGGATCCGCGGACCGTGAGCCTGAAGGGGCCTCTTCGAGCCAGTCGAGGTGGTCGCCGTCCAGTGGCGCTGAACGGCGTCGCGAACCGGGCGCGGCTAGGTGATGGGCGAGTCCGATGACGCGGCCGGTCTGGAGGCCGAACGCCCAGACATCGATCAACGGCGGCTCGACGCCGAGCGTCGTGAAGGCCGTGCAGATCTGGCTCCGGTGGTCGGTTCCGTGGTGGATCGCCTGGGCGAGCCGGACACCGATCGTGGCATCCCGCTCGTAGCCCTCCTCATCGCACGTCCTTCACCCACGGCGTCGGGATCAGGTCCCGGGCGAGCAGCTCCGATCCACGTCCGCTTGGTCGGCCTGCATCTCGGCCCCTCAGCTCCTCCGAGACCCAGAGCCGTCCGAGTCGATCTCTCGAGCGGGATCGCCGGTCAGGTGCGCTAGGTAGTACGTGTCACCTCCGGACGAGGTGACGCATCGTTTCCAGGATCGAGCCGTAGGTCCCGGGGACCGCTGCTTCGAGCTGCTCCGGCGTGAGTTCAGAGACAGCCGTCGATCAGCCGCAGCGTCGCCCACACGTGATGCGCGAACGCTTCGTCGATGCGGCGAACGACCCATGCCCGGCAGGATAGCCGGCCCGATCATGCCGAGGTCCTTCCGCGACGTTACGGCCGGACGCGGGTCCGCTGATCCGGCCGGCGCTCCGGGTCGAGGACCCAGTGCTCGGACACGCGCGCCCGGTAGAGGCGCAGCGCCGCCGGGCTCCGCAAACGTCCTCGACGGTCCAGGTCTTCGCGCCGTGCGAGACCGAGACGCGGGAAGATCTCGATGCCTCCCCGGTCCGCCTCGTCGCCCTCGAGCTGTTCGGCGTCCGGCCGCCATGTAGACGCCCTGGCCCTCGCCGACCGGCGCCTGCGAGTCGAGGACCACGATGCTGAGCTCCGGACGCGCTCTCGAGGTTCCGCGAGTGCTGCGCCTCGGGCGACGAGACCCAGTACATCTCGGCGTATCCCGGACGGTGCGTAGTAGACGGGCGACACCCACGGCCGCCCGCTCTCGTCAGCGGTCCCGAGCACCATGTACCGGTTGCCGTCGATGATCGTGCGGGCGACCTGGTCGAGGATCCACGCTCACCGTGTCCCCCTTTGCGTCACCGGTCAGCTCGTGAAGAACTCCACGAGCACCGGTGTCAGGACCGTCGGGTCGACCTCGTGGGTCTGGCCCTCCAGCGTCAGGCGCCGGGCGTTCCGGGAGGACATCCACGAGCGCCTGGACCGCGTTGCGCAGCGACGGCGGGCTTGCCCCGCCGTCGATCACCAGCGCCGGGTTCGTGACCGTGGACCACCGATCGCTCGGCAGCGGCTTGCCGGCCATGTTGTCGCCCAGGACCCGGACGTCGTACGAGATCGTGTGCGCCATCGCCACCAGCGACGGCCAGAACGGCGAGTCCTTCATCGGCAGGGATCGCCTCGGCCGGCACGCCGACGCCCATGGTCATGAAGTACTCGACGGCCTCGTCGCGGCGGCCGTTCGGCGACCAGCTCGTCGAGGTGCCGCACGAAGTCGTCGGGCAGCGGCGGGCGCGAGTGCGTCGACGATGAACGGTGGTTCGTACAGCACGAGCTTCGTGATACCGGGGTCGCGGTCGCCGCCTCGAGCGCGAGCACCGCGCCCGACGAGTGACCGAGCGCGAACGCGAGAGTCCGCCCGCCTCCTCGACGAGCGCCTCGAGGTCCTCGACCTCGCGTCCGACCGCGTACGGAGGCGTGTCGCCGCTGTCGCCTCGCCCGCGGCGGTCGTACGTGATGACCGTGAGGTTCGGGGCGAGGAGGCCGGCCAGGGTCGCGGCGCGTTGCGGTCGCTCAGCGCGCCTCCCACGATCACGAGCGGTGGGCCCTCGCCGACCGTTTCGAACGCGATCGTCGTTCCGTCCGTCGAGGTGACCGTGTTCATGTCGCTCCCTCCCTGAGGTCCTCGATCGCCTTCTCGACGCGCCGCTGACGGGTCTCGGGCTTCTTCGCGCCCTCGATCCCCTCGACGTACCAGCGCTTCCGGCTGTAGGAAAGACTCCTCAGAACGCCCTCTTGGCCGCGGGCTCCTTCTCGAACGCCTTCGCGAGGTCGGCCGGCACGGTCACCTCCCGGGGGCGGTGTCGAGCTCGAGCTCGACGATCCACGCGGTCGCCGGCGGCCACGCCCGCCTGTTCGCGCACCTCGGCGCTGATCCCGAGGCATGAACGTTCCGCTCATCGGCGCGACGCTGCTGCGGTAGGTGTAGCCGTTGATCGTCACGCGTACCTTCGGGCGCTTGGAGCCGAGCTGCTCGACCACCTTGGCCGGCACCTCGACCCCCGTGGCCGTCTTCCCGGCCGACAGGACCTCTGCCTTGAACCTCACAGCCGCGTCCTCCGTGGCCGGCGGGATGTTCTGGTTGCGATGGAACAGGTTCGTCGGGTCGTAGCGGGCCTTGATCGTCCGCGAGCCGGTCCCAGGTCGCTCCGGGGTAGGCGTCGCGGATCCGCGCCTCGCCGTCGAACCGCCAGGAAGTTGACGTAGGCGCCGTCGTCGTCCTGCTTCAGCGCGCGACGCGAAGCCCTCGACCCAGGGGCCGTGCACCTCGATCTCGTCGGGGCGTTCGTACACGGCGGCGCAGTTCACCATGATCCTGCTCTGCCGGTGCGCGAACGCGGTCGCGTCGACCGGCACGCGCGCCATCGCCCCGCCGAGCGTCCGCAGCTGCGCCACGCCCATCATCGCGGTCGAGGTCGCGAGGTGCTCGAGGATCGTCTCGGCCTCGGGACGCCCGATCGTGTCGACGAACATCGTGTGCGCCGTGCGCGACCGGGTGGTAGTCCTCCTCCTCCGGCGGGTAGACCTCGGGGTACGGCATCGGCCGGAGCATGTCCGCGAGCGGCGTCGGCGAGGCGCTCGGAACGGCGCGAGCGCCTCGCTGGCCGGCCTCGACGTCGCCCGCGTAGGTCATGAGCGCCATGATCGCGAGCTTGCCGTGCGCCTCCTCCGGGCACGAACGGCATCGGCGGCGCCGGCATCACGTTCGCGATCGTCGAGAGCTCCTCGGGCGCGGCCTCGGCCTCGGCCGATGAAGCCCTGCGATCGTGTCGGCCGTCGCCGGGCAGGAACAGCATCCCGCCCACCACGGTGTCGAGCGGCGTGAAGCGCGGAACTGGAACCGGGTCGCGACGCCGAAGTTGCCGCCGCCGCCGCGGATCGCCCAGAACAGGTCGGGCTCGTGCTCGGCGTCCACGCGGTGGAGCTCGCCGTCCGCGGTCACGATCTCGGCGGCGAGCAGGCTGTCGATCGTGAGGCCGTGCTTGCGGACGAGGTACCCCACGCCGCCGCCGAGCGTGATCCCCCGATCCCCACCGAACCCGTGTCGCCGAACCCGACCGCCAGCCCGTGGGCGTGCGGTGCGCGTTCGTGAACTCGACCGCGGTCAGGCCGGTCTGGGCCCACGCGGTCCGCGCCTCGGCGTCGACCTCGATCGAGACGCAGGTCCGGCCAGGTCGATGACGATCCCGCCGTCGGACACGCCCTGGCCGATCACGCTGTGGCCGCCGCTGCGGACGGCGAGCTCGAGCCCGGTCTCGCGCGCGAGCGCGATCACGCGGGCGACGTCCATCTCGTCGGCGACCCGGACGACGGCCGCCGGGTGCAGGTCGAATCCGCCGTAGAAGACGGCGCGCGCCTGGTCGTACTCGGCGTCGTCGGGTCCGATCACCTGCCCGCTCACGTCGGCCCGGAGCTTGGGGATCGAGATGCTGGTCGGTGTGCTCACGCGTGTTGGCCTCCTCCCTCGCTGGTTGCCTGTCTCGACCGGAGTTCGAGCACGAACTCATCGGTCGCTCGCACGTCGAGCCGCCTCGCCCGTTGCCAACTCAGGTGGGGTTTCCCATCTTCCCGACGGCCTACGCCTGCCGGGCGTGACATCGATCACTCGTCGGCGAAGTCCCAGATGCGCAGGTGGCCGGGCTCGAGCCGGCCGATCACGGAGTCGTAGCCCGCCTCCCGAACGTACTCGTCGCCTTCTCCGGACCCACGTACCGGGTCGCGATGCGGATGGCACCGGCGAGATCGCCCGCGGGCAGGAGCCGGGCCTCCGTGCGGAGTTCCACGCCTCGCAGCGGGTCGGACGGATTCGGCCACGACGATCGTGGCTCGCGGATCGCGACGCAGATGCCGGGTCTTGACGTCATCGGCCGGGAGCCACAGGTTGAACCCGCCGTCGCGCCACTCGTGCCAGACCGGCGAGAGCAGGACCGAACCGTCCGGAACGGAGCGTCGCCAGGACCGCGACGAGCGGCTCGTCGAGAGCCCGCCGATGTCGTCGAGGGTCAGGTTCGTGCGCATGGTTCACGATACCCAGCGAGCCGAATCGGTGGCGCGCCGATGGAGCACGCGGCGTGGATCGATCCGAGCACCTACGCCGGATGCGGGTTGCCCGCGTCGATCGGAGTCTGTTAGGACTGGAACCTGGCCCCTACCCCGAGGGAGGAACCATGCGACGACGTATGGCGTTCGCGTTCGCCTGCGCCCTGCTCGCGATGGCCACGGTCATCTCGGGCACGACGGCGCTGGCAGCCGCAACGGCGGCTTCAAGACCGCGCAACCCTCGATGCTCACCGAGGTCATGGCCGGCGTCTCGATCAACGCCGCTGCTGACCGTTGGGGACGTGCTGCCGGGCGGCTACCGCTTCGAGGCCATCCCGGACGGCATCTCCGTACGTCCTGTCGGCATGGGGAAGGTCGACCTGTTCGTGAACCACGAGACGAGCAAAGTGCCGTTCCCGTACCTGCTCGGCGCAGACGGCAACGGCTCCCGGCCAGTCACAGAGCGACTTCGACAACGCGCAGGTGAGCCAGCTGACCCTGAACGCCGCCGGGCGCGCGGTCTCCGGCTCGTTCGTCATCCCGATAGCGGCGGTGGCTTCCAGCGCTTCTGCTCCAACTACCTCGCGACGAGCAAGGAAGGGTTCGACCAGGACATCTTCTTCACGAACGAGGAGTCCCCGGATTACGTGTTCCGGCGGGAGAACTCGTGGCCGCCACCGGTCGGCGACCCGGCCGAGGAGGAGAACGGCGTCGTTCTCGCCCTCGACGTCACGAGCACGGGCAGTACTCACGATGCCATCTACGGGATGGGACGGCACAACCACGAGAACGACGTCGCGATCCCCGGGTTCGACGACCTGGTCGTGTTTTCGGGTGACGACACGTTCACGAGCGGCCCCTCAACGGGCCGTGACGTTCCCTGCAGGGGCTGACGGCTGCCCTCTCGCAGTCCCAGCTCTACTCGTACATCGCGCCGGACACCGATGCGCTCCTGGCCGACGAAGGGCGATCTCTGGGCGTTCGTCTCGGACGACGCCTCGGCGTGACAGACGACTATTACGACTGTGGCTCCCGGCTCCACGCACGCCGGTCACCGGTCACTTCATCCAGGTACCGAAGAACATCGCCACCGGCAAGAACCCTGACGGCTCGGAGGTGAACGGCCGCAGGACGTCGGGTTACCCGCGCCGCCTGCACGACGGTAGCTGGCAGACCGACCTGCGCACGGCTGGCGCGTCATCGGTCGGCATCGACGGCCCCAGTGGGTGCTCGAGTACTGGAGTGAGCATCCACAACGTCTTCGACTTCGTCCGCGTCGAGGACATCGCGCTACGACAAGCGGCCGGGCATGGGGAACGTCGTCTACGTCGTCGACTCGGGCCGCGGCCGGACGGCTGCGCAGTCGCTGGACACGAACGTTCCGGTCCACGAACGGCCGCGTGTGGAAGATGGTGCTCGATCCGGACGATCCAACCGTAGGTAACCTCGCTCACGGTGTTCGTCGAGGGTGACGACAACCCCGTGAAGACCCTCGGACGAGGTCCACCAGCCGGACAACATCGAGACGACGCAGACCGGGCTTCTCCTGACCGAGGATCCCGGATCAAGTCAACAGTTCCCCGTTGGCTCCGATCAGGACCTCGCAACGCGACGACGGCGCGCCTGTGGTACGTCCCGTTCTCGGGAACCCCGGCGGTGGTGGCGAAGATCGATCAGTCGGCTGACGAGGGACCCACCGATGTCGATCCCGCCGATGTCACGCCATTCGTGCTCCGTCGCTTCCGATCAGTCCCGGGAACCAGGGCGGTTGGGAGACGACCGGCATCGTCGACGCCTCGGCGGCGCTTCGGCTCCGGCGCGTTCCTGATCAACGTCCAGGCGCACACGCTGTGGGTGCAGAAGGCGGTGGGTCCGGACACCTTCCTCGATTCCAGACAACCATCCCGACTTCACGTACAAGCGCGAAGGAGGACAGCTGCTCCTGATCCGGATCCCCGGGATCTAGCCGCTGCCGAACGAACGGAGAGGGCGCCCTTCGGGGCGCCCCCTCTCTCTCATCAAGGTTTCGCCTCGGCGTTACGCACGAGTGGTTCGTCTGCCCTGCCCAGGGGGCCTAGACTCCGGCCGTGGCGGCCTGTCCGAACTGCGGGTCGGAGAACGCCGAGGGAGCGAACTTCTGCTCGGTCTGCGGCACGCGTCTCGACGTCGCCGAGGCTGCCGAGGTCCGCAAGACCGTCACCATCCGTGTTCTGCGACGTGACCGGCTCGACCGAGCTCGGCGAGCAGCTCGACCCCGAGTCGATGCGCAAGGTCATGGCCCGCTACTTCGACGACGATGCGCGCCGCGCATCGAACGCCACGGGGGCTCGGTCGAGAAGTTCATCGGGGACGCGGTGATGGCCGTGTTCGGCATCCCGCAGCTGCACGAGGACGACGCGCCCGCGCGGTCCGCGCCGCCGTCGACATGCTCGCAGCGCTCGAGGACCTCAACCACGAGCTCGAGCGCGACCACGGGGTCCGCCTGGCCTGCCGGATCGGCGTGAACACCGGGGAGGTCCTCGTGGGTGCCGATTCGAACGACTTCGGTCGCGTCACCGGGGACGCCGTGAACACGGCCGCGCGGCTCGAGGCCGCCGCCGACCCCGGCGAGATCCTGATCGGCGACGGAACCCACGCTCTGGTACGCGATGCCGTCGAGGCCGAGCTGGTCGAACCACTCTCGCTCAAAGGGAAGGCCGAGCTCGTCCTCGCCCATCGGTTGATCCAGGTCGTCTCGGAGACCGGACAGGCGCGTCGCGCGCTCCTGTCCACGATGGTCGGCCGCGACCGCGAGCTCGAGGACCTCACCCGCGCGTTCGCGCGAGCGGCGGAGGACCGCGGTTGCGTGCTGTTCACCGTGCTGGGGTCCGCGGGCGAGGGCAAGACGCGCCTGGTCGAGGAGTTCCTCTCGACAGTGGACGGGTCGGCGAGCGTGGTGAGCGGCCGCTGTCTCCCGTACGGCGAGGGCATCACGTACTGGCCGGTCGTCGAGGCCGTTCGGACCGCGCTCGGCGTCCAGGCGTTCGACCCGCCGGAGGACGTCGTCGCCCGCCTCGTCGAGACGGTTGCCGACGATGAGCACGCCGCATCGATCACCCTTCGCCTGAGCGAGATCCTGGGCGTCGGCGAAGGCGTCGCGCTCGGCCGAGGAGACGCCGTGGGCGATCAGGCGGTTCCTCGAGCTCCTGGCCGTCGACAGGCCGCTGATCGCACTCTGGGAGGACATCCACTGGGCCGAACCGGCGTTCCTCGACGTCGTGGACCACGTCGTGGACTGGTCCCGTGACGCGCCGATCATGCTCGTATGCACCGCGCGGCCGGAATTCCTCGACACGCGATCGGATTGGGGCGGCGGCAAGCTGAACGCCACGACACTCCTGCTCCAGCCCCTGGACCCGAAGGCGTCGGCCGAACTGATCGCGAACCTGCTCGGCGGTGCAGGCCTCCCGGCCGAGGCGTCGGCTCGGCTAACTGAGGCCGCCGGTGGGAACCCGCTGTTCGTCGAGCAGATGCTCTCGATGCTGATCGACGACGGACTGCTCGTCAGGGCAGGACGGTGGATGGATCCCGGCGGGCGATCTCTCTTCGGTCACCGTTCCCCCTTCGGTCGCCGCGCTCCTCGCCGCCCGCCTCGAACGGTTGACCGAGGACGAGCGCCGCACCATCGAGTGCGCCGCGGTCATCGGCAAGGAGTTCTACGCCGGCGCCGTCCGGGACCTGCTCCCCGAGCACCTCGCGCGCCGACGCGCCCGATCTGACCCGGTCGCTGATCCGCAAGGAGCTCGTGCGGACGGATCGGTCGACGATCCCGGCGAGGAGGCGTTCCGATTCCGCCACGTCCTGATCCGGGACGCCGCCTACCAGGTCGATCCCCAAGGAACGTCGAGCCGACCTGCACGAGGGTTCGCCGCGTGGATCGGACGCGTCGGCGGCGAGCGCGCCGAGGAGCAGGACGAGATCGTCGGGTACCACCTCGAGCAGGCGTTCCGGTACCGACAGGAGCTCGGGCCGCTCGACGACCAGGCGCGAAGCCTCGCCCGTCAGGCCTCGGACCGGCTCGCCGCCGCCGGGTTCCCGAGCGCACGCCCGCCAGGACATGCGGGCGGTCGCCAACCTGCTGGGCCGCGCCGAGGCGCTGCTCGACCCGTCCGATCCTGCTCGACTCGCGCTCCTCCCGGACCTGACGTCCGCGCTCTGGGAGGGCGGGCTCACCGGAAGAGGCGACCGCTCTCGCGTCGGAGTTCCGCACCCTGGCCGAGGAACTCGGCGACCGCCGAGCTCATCGCCGACGGCACGCTTTCCAGCTGGTGGCTGCGGGGCGAGCTGGAGCGACCGTTCGACCTGGTGAGGTCCGATGTCGACGACGCCATCCGCGTCTACGAGGCGTCGGACAACGAGCGGGGCCTGGCCCGCGCGTGGCAGGTGATCGCGCGCTCGAGTGGGACCTCGGTCAGGCGGGTCAGCAGCTCGGATGCGCTGGAGCACGCACTCGAACACGCGGGGCGCCCGCGCTTCGTCCGAGACGGTGGAGGCGCTCCATGCGGCGTCACGTCGGCGATGCGTCCGCGGTCCGATCCCCGTCCCCGAGGCCATCGCTCGGGCGGAGGGGATCATCGGCGAGTTCCCGGACAACCGCGGCGTCGGAGGCGTACATGGGTCATGCCCTCGCACACCTGCAGAGCCCGGCTCGGTGCGTTCGATGCGGCCCGCGAGGAGGTGAACCGCTACCGCGGGTTCCTGCTGGACACCGGGCAGCTCGATGGCGTACTGGCGCTCGGCCGAGGTGCGGTTCGACGTCGAGATGCTCGCCGGCGACGTCCAGGCCGCGGCCGACGTCGCCGAGAGAGTCCCACGCGAAGCTGAGCGAACGTGGCGATCGATGGCCGTACCTGTGCGCGTTCCTCGCGCAGGCGAGGTTCGGACTCGGCAAGTACACGGAGGCCTCCGAGGCCGCCGAGATCGCCGCGTCGAGCGCCAACTCCATCGAACGCGCGCTGGGCCTCGGCGTGCTCGCTCGCATCCGGGCGCGTAATGGGTGACGCGGCCGCAGCGCGGGAGATGATCGAGGAGGCCATCGCGATCGTCGAGCGGACGGACTTCCTGTTCGACCGCGGGACCGTCTATCTCGATCGCGCGGAGGTCATGGAGCTGCTCGGCCACGACGAGGATGCGCGGAGCGGCCCGGGAGCGCGCGCTCGAGATGTTCGAGGAGAAGGGCGACCTCGTTTCGGCGGCCCGGACCCGCCTCCTTCTCGCGCACGGCTGACGGCGGTTCGATCGGCCATCACGTCGGTCCGTCTCAACGCCGTTCGTGCGAATCTGGCGAAGTCGATCGACGAGAAGGGAGCCGCGACCATGAAGCTGACAAACCACCACCGCAGGTCTCCGTCGACGGAGTGATGCAGGGTCCCGGCGGGCCGGAAGAGGGATGAGCGCGCGTGTCTTCGAGCGCGGCGGATGGGCCCGCTTCGACAAAGAAGCCGGTACGGTCATGGACGAGATCTACCGGCGCGCCGACGCGTTCCTGTTCGGCCGGCGCACCTACGAGATCTTCGCCGGCTCCTGGGGAACGTGGGACGATCCGGGCGACAGCCCGATCTGGACGGCGCTTGAACACGCGGCCCAAGTACGTGGCATCGACCACACCCTTCGAACCCGACGTGGGCGAACACGACCGTCCTCTCCGGTGACGTCGCGGCCGCCATCCGCGAGCTGAAGGCCAAGGCGGGAGGCGAGCTGCAGGTGCACGGCAGCGGCGCCCTGTTCCGGTGGCTGCTCGACAACGACCTCGTCGACGAGATCAACCCTGTTCACCTTCCCGTGGTCGTCGGCCAGGCGCACGGTTGTTCCCCGACACCGGCAAGGACCTAGCGCTCGAGCTGGTCGGATCGCAAGTAATCACCCCAGCGGAGTGACGATCCAGGTCTACCACCCCGCCGGGCGTCCGCAGTACGCAACGGCCGCGGTCGACGCGGACGCGATGACGTGAGATCGTCGAGGGCGGAAGAACGGGTGTCGACCGAGTGAGAAACGGGCGATCGCTGCCTTAGACGAGCTTGCGATCGCTCGCCCAGCGGCTGAGCTCGTACCGGTTCGTCAGCTGGAGCTTCCGCAGCACCCCGCCCACATGGCTCTCCGACCGTCTTGACCGAGATGTGCAGCTCGCGCGCGATCTCCTTGTACGCGTACCCCCTCGCGATGTAGCGGAGCACCTCCCTCTCGCGTGGGGTGAGCTGGTCGAGCTCGGGATCGATGGCAGGCGCCGTCTGGCCGGCGAACGCGTCGAGGACGAACCCCGCGAGCCTCGGCGAGAACACCGCGTCGCCCTCGTGCACGCGGCGGATCGCGCTCGGCGAGCTCGGGGGTGAGATCGACTTCGTCACGTAGCCTCGCGCGCCGGCGCGGATGACCGCGATCACGTCTTCGGCCGCGTCCGAGACGCTGAGCGCGAGGAAGCGCACGTCGGGGAGCGCCTCGACGACCTCGGGGCCGTTGCCGTCGGGCAGGTGCACGTCCAGCAGTACGACGTCGGGCTTCGCCTTGGGATCTCGGCGACCGCTTCGGCCACCGTCCCCGCGTGACCGACGAGCGCGAACTCCTGCCCGAGCTCGTTGCGGACGCCGCTCGCGAACAGCTCGTGGTCCTCGACCAGGAACACGCGGATCACGTCGCGCGGCTCCTCGGGATCCGCAGCCGGACCTCGGTGCCGTGGCCGATCGCGCTGTCGATCACCGCGACGCCGCCGTTGCGCTCCATGCGGCCCTCGATCGACTCCGGCGATCCCGTGGCGGTCGTTCGGCACGGCTTCGCGCGAGAACCCGACGCCCTCGATCCCGAACGTACGCCGTCACCTGGTCGTCCTCGACCTCGACGTAGGCACGAGACCCCACGAGCCCCGAGTGCCGGGCCGCGTTCACGAACGCCTCGCGGCACGCGTGCACGAGCGCGCGAACGCCGTCGTCGAGCGGGCAATCCCCACCATCACGATCTCGATCCGCGTCCGGTGCGCCCGCTCCACCTCGACGGCGACCGCGTCGAGCGCCGCGCGACAAGCGAACCCTCCCCGCCCGGCTTGGTCTTCCCGTACAGCCACGTCCGGAGCTCGCGCTCCTGGCCGCGCGCGAGGGCGACCATCTCGTTAGGGTCCTCGGTCCGCTGGATCAGCGCGAGCGTCTGCAGCACCGAATCGTGCAGGTGCGCGGCCATCTCGGCGCGTTCCTCCTGGCGGATCCGCTCGCGCCGTTCGTCCGAGGCCTGCCGGACGAGCCGCCAGATGCCCGGACCCGCGATCACCGCCGATCCCGACGAGGACCGTCGCCACCGCGAGCGGGGCGTTGTCGAACAGGTCGAGCGGCGGGTTCTGACGACAGGAACGCCCACGCGCCGAGCGCGATCACGAGCGCGCCGACCAGGGTTCGGATGCGCGGGCGTGACTCGTCCTCCTCGCGGATCCAGCTCGGCATGCGGGCGAGCCACCTCGCGCGCGTCGCCTCGTCGCCGCGCGTCCAGATCACCGCCGAGCCGAGCACGACGAGCGCCGCCGGTCACACGACCCCGTCGCCGAGCCACAGCCCGATCCCCGGAGCAGCCAGGAGCACGCCGGTGAGCACGAGCGCGATCGCGACGGCCTGGCGCGTGCCGGTCTTCGGCGGGGCGGCGGGTTGTCCGGATCCGGCCGGCGGGAGACGAGGGCGGCCGCCACGTAGAGCAGGAGTCCGACCCCGCCGGCGAAGGTGAGGATCACGAACGCGAGGCCTGACGACCACCGGGTCGATCTCGAGACGCTCGCCGATCCCACCGGCGACGCCCGTCAGGACGCGGTCGGTGGCGCTCCTCCGGAACATCCCGCACATCGTGGCACACGGCACCCCGGGACGACATCGGGGACATCCCCGAGGTGCCGCAGGCACCAGCGGCGCGCACGAGCGATCGTTCGCCTGGGCGCACGGTTTGGCACGATCTCAGGGTCTTTCCAGGGTCATCCCGGATGGCGCCCGTGAAGGCGCCGAGACCATCATCGTGCCCATGGACGACCACGGACGCGAACCCGGAGCCGCCGAGCCCACCGCACGACTCGACACCGGGCCCCGTGACCACCGAGATGCCGCCGCCCGAGCTCGCCGCCCCGGCACGCCGCCCGCTGCGCCGGAGCGCCTCGGACAGAGGTGATCGCGGGGGTGGCGGGAGGGACTCGCGGAGAACTTCGGCGTGAGCTCGCTCGCCGTGCGGACCCTGTTCGGTCTGGCGTTCGTGGTGGTCGCGTGGCAGGTCTGGACGCTGCTCGGCATCGCGATCGTCGCCTACGTGCTCCTCTGGATGCTTCGTCCCTCGCGCAGGACATCGGCGTCTCCCCGCGGGACGGCTGACGGGGCGGTTCCCGCGCATCGGCCCGGCCATCGGGGGTGCTGCTGCTCCTCGCGGGCGCCGCGGCGATCGCCGCGCAACTCGACGGCACTGGCTCGTGTGGCCCGTGCTGCTGATCGGCGGCGGGGTGCTGCTGTACCGGTACGACGCCGGTCGTGGCGTGGCGCCGGTCGGCCGCCACGTCCGCGCGGGAGTGACACCTCCTGCCGCGCTGCCTCCCGCCTCCGTCGAGCTACCGCCCGAACCTCGGGCGCCACGTCCACCGCGCGAACGCTCGCCGCTCGGCTGGCTCGGGCTCGGGATCGCGCTGCTCGTGGTCGGCGTCGCGGCGATCGCGCAGAACCTCGGCGCGCTCGACATCCGCCTCGTGCGCTACCCGGCCGTCGTGCTGTTGATCCTCGGGGTCACGATGCTGGTCAGGGGCGTTCGCCGGTCGCGCGAGGTGGCTCAGTCCTGCCCGCGATCCTGGTCGTTCCGCTCCTCCTCGCGGCGAGCGTCGTCACCGTGCCGCTCGAGGGGCGGGTTGGGAATCTGTACGAGCGCCCGCTGAGCTCGGCCGCCGGTGCACGGCTCGTACCAGCGCGTCGCGGGCGACATCTACCTCGACCTCACCGAGGCTGACCGGCACGCAGGCCGCGCCCGTGGTCAGCCGCAACGACCGGGTTCGGGAGCGTCAACGTGACGGTGCCGTTCGACGCCCATGTGATCGTGACCGAGCGCGCCAGCGCGCCGGCGTCGTCCACGCGGGGCGGGCGATATCGGACACCGGGTTCGAGGCCTCGCTCAGCACGACGATGGAGCCGAAGCACGGCGACGGCGCCACGATCACGCTGGATCTGGAGACGGGGATCGGCGACGTCTGGGTCTATCGGATGGCGCCGACGCGGAAGCAGCTGCACGAGCTGGAGAAGAAGCAGGCATGAAGCGTCTACGAGTTCGACCCGACCTCGTTCGTGCTCGGTCTCGCGTTCGTCGCGCTCGGCCTGTTCTTCCTGCTCGGCGACCGGACCGGCGGCGGACATCGGCTGGAAGTGGATGTGGCCGGTGCCGGTGGTCCTCCTCGGGCTGCTGTTCGTGATCGCGGCTCACGCGGCGGGTCATGGCGCAGCGCGAGGTGGTGCCGGAGAGCGCCGACGCCGAAGTCGAACCGCCGGACGAGGTCGAGCCCTAGTCCTCTTCGTGCCCGTTGGCCTCGCCGTACGGCGGGGAGCCGTCAGCTGTCCTCTTCCCCGCTCGTCTCGCCCGTCTCGCCCGTTGGACCGGTGGGCGCCGGGGGTCGGGACGACCGCGAGGGCGCCCTCGTTCTGGAGCGCCACGACGATGTCGGAGATCGCGTTGTCGACGGCGTCCGGCGGCACTCGGTGCGATCTCCTCCTCCTCGACGGCCTTGGCCAGGTGCTCCTCGAGGTGCTGGAGCGACTCGCTGAGCTTGTCGGTGTCGCCGTCGCCGGTAGGCGCCGAGCAGCTCGTCCGCGTCCTTCGCCGAGCTCCTCGGCGGCGTGATCGGAGATCTCGTCGGCGACCTTCGCCGATCCGAGCGCTGAGATCAGCCCTGACCAGGCGTCCGCGAACGTCACCGGCGTCTCGGGGGTCTCGGTCGGGAGCGTGGTCTGGGCGGTCTCGCGTGCCTCCTGGCGGACCGCGGGCTTCCTCGGCAGCGGGTCGGACGTCGCCGCGATGAGCACCCCGGTCAGGGCGAACAGCAGGGCGACGACGACCGCCGCGATCAGCCAGGGGCGGTGGCCCCGCGGCGAACGGCGAGGGCCGAGCGTGCGACGGCCCGCTGCGTCGAGGACGGAGACCCACCGCTCCGAACCGCCGCCGGCCGTCGCGGCGACGGGCTCGGTCTTCGCGGCATCCGCGGCAGCGGCTCCCGCGACGATCGCACCGCCCGCGGCCAACGCGCCCACGCGGCCGACCGGCTGGGTCTCGGCGGCGGCCGGCTCGAGCTCATCGTGTCGCCGCCGCGCGCGAGCGGCACGGCGAGCAGGGCGGCCTCGAGCTCGGACGCGGACGCGAACCGGCGCTTCGGGTCCTTCTCGAGCGCTCGCATCAGCGATGTCCTCGAGCTCGGACGGGATCGGCGCGAACGTCGAGGGCGGCGGCGGGTCCTCGTTGACGTGGCGGTACATCGTCGCGATCGGCGTGTCGGCGCTGAACGGGACGCGCCCGGTCAGCATCTCGTACAGGGACGCACCGAGCGCGTAGAGGTCGGCGCGCTCGTCGACCGGCTGGCCCGAGGCCTGTTCCGGCGAGAGGTACGCGGTGCTCCCGAGCACGACGCCGGTGTTCGTCAGCGTGTCGAACCCGCGGCGCGAGCGATCCCGAAGTCCACGACCTTGACGCGGCCGTCCGGCAGCAGCATCACGTTCCCCGGCTTGATGTCGCGGTGGATCAGGCCGCGTTCGTGCGCGGCGGCCAGCGCTCGGGCGATGTCGGCGGCGACCGCGACGGCCTCGGCCTGCGGCATCGGACCGTCGCGCCGGAGCCGGTCGGCGAGCGTCTCGCCCTCGACGAGCTCGGTCACGATGTAGTGGGTGCCGTCGTCCGACCCGCTGTCGAACGCCGCGACGATGTTTCGGGTGGCTCAGCCCGGCCGCGGCGCGGGCCTTCGCGCTGGAACCGCTCGGACGAACTCACGGTCGCGGTCGAACGGGGCGCGCAGGACCTGATCGCCACCTGGCGTCCGAGCTGGCGGTCGAGGCCCCGGTGGACCTGGCCATGCCGCCCTGGCCGAGCACCGGCCCGAGCTCGTAGCGGTCGACGAGGACGACGTGCGTGGTCTCCTGCACGAACCCGGGCTTACCCATGGCCCACCGAGGCTACGCCTGGGGCGCCGCGGGGCCCCTCAGCCGGCGCCCCCGCCCGTGCCTGCCTCGCCACCGCCGCCGCCGGAGAACCCGCCGCCTCGAGAAACCGCTGGACGAGCTCGACGAGCCGAACCCGCCGCTCGAGGACCCGCTGCTCACGCTGGCCATCGAGACCAGGTACGAGCGCGGGCGCCGCCGACTGGAAGTGCTGCCACGCCGTCAGCCCCGCCAAGCCGGTGGGCGCCGCGGATCGGCGATCGGAGGCTCTCGACGGGCACGAGCGCCTTGACCTGCTTCTCGACCTCGTCCGCGACCCCGAGCGCGACCGCCCACTCCAGGTACTGCTCCCAGATGACGACGGCGAGCGCGGGGGCGTTCGGCAGATCGGAGAAGTCCTGAGGTCAGGTCCGGAACGCCTCGAGCCGCTTGATGCGCGTCCGGTCCTCGAGCCCGAGCCGCGCGTGGATCTTGATCAGCGCCGCGACCAGGCTGATCGCGGCGACGGGGACGAGCCACCACCCGATCGCGCCGCCGAGACCCCAGACGGCCGTCCAGATGCCATAGCCAGCCGCGCCGATCGCGATGATCGCCGCCAGGGTCGACTCGAGGCGCGCGTCGCCCTTTGCGGATCCGACGGGTGATGTCGCGTGCGACTTCATCCTCACGCCGGACCACCACGCCGCGTAGGTGCCGGAGGACGCGGCCTTGCGGGGCTTCGGGTGGATTGACCGAGACCTCGTCGACCGAATCCTCGCCGCGTCCGAACAGCAACCACATGAAGTCCTGGTCGAGCTCGGTCTGCAGATCCATCGCGTCCATCTTCCGGACCAGCGTGAGGTCCTTCGGATCCGTGACGAGGCCGTCGGCCTTCTATCTCGATCGCTCCGAGGCGCGCGAGCTTGAGCAGCTGCGCCCGGTACGCGTTCTGCGGCGAGAGGTGGCCTGCCCACGCCGACCACAGCACCGAACCCTGCACCGGGTCCTCTTCGGGCGGCTGCTCGAGGATCTTCGGGACGCCCGGCACGCGGTCGCGGTAGCGGGCCGAGCAGCACCAGCAGCGCGAGCGCGACCCGGCACGCCGAATCAGCAGGTACAGGACCCAGCTGCGTTCGGTCTCGTGGCGTTCGCGCAGGGCGTTGGCCTCGTCGGCCCAGACGCGCTCCTGGCCCAGGACGCGTTCGAGGCCCGGTTGATCGGTCGCGACGGCGGTCGGCACGGCGTCGGCCGGGAACAGGATCGACCCCTCGCACGTACGAGAGCGGTGGAACGTCGTGCACGTCGTACCGGATCGTCTGTGGGTTCACGAACGTGACCTCGCCGTTCAGCGGGCCGTGCCCGGAAGGCTCGCACCTCGCTCGCGCGTGAGCGGCGTCTGCCCGACGTCCAGGACGACGCCGTCGTCCGGATGGCACGCGCGAGGTCTCCGCGCGTCGCTCGCCGAGTGCCCCGGCAGGTGCACCGTGATCACCGCGTGCTGCGTCGGCTGGTCCCAGCCGGACCCGATGAACTGCCAGTACAGAGTGTGCGGTGTCCGAGTAGACGTCGACCGCGCACGCGACGCGGTACCGGAACACCCAGGTCGCGCGTCTCGTCCTCGGCCGAAGTAGCTCCACTGCGACTGGAAGCCCTCGGTCACGATCGAGTGCGACGCGTAGTCCGGCGTGACCGGTACCTCGATCCCGTCGTCGAGCTTCTCGGCGATCGTGAAGTCCCGAACGTGGTCGAGCGGATCGTCCACGTTGAAGTACGCGTACGTGAAGGGACCGTTCTGGAAGTCGAACGTCCGGGTCTCCTCCAGCATCAGGTCGCCGTTCGGCAGCACGGTGGCGTCGATGTCGACCTCGGGGAAGTGGTAGTCCTTCTCGACCGCGTGGGTGATGATCGGCGGGAGCCACAGCCCCATCGTCACCAGGGCGATGAAGCACCAGCAGGAAGAACCGGACGAGCCACTTCTTCCCGTCGACATCCGGCGGAGTCTACGTGGGGGCGATTCGGCCGCCTGTGGTGACAGGCGCCGGAGGGCGTCGAGCATCCGGTCGACGTCCGCCTCGCTCGACAGGTAGTTCACGATGCCGGCCCGCAGGTAGGTGGCGCCCGGATCTTCGTCGTCGAGACCCACGCCTCGCCGCTCGCCTCGAGCGCGAGCTGCAACCGGTCCTGGTACGCGTCGAGCGCCTCGCCCTCGAGCCCCTCGGGCAGGTGGCGGAAGCGCACGACCGGAGCTCGGGCTCGTCGGGGACGACCTCGAAGTCGGACGCCTCGCGGCACCGTGCGACGAGGTACGCGGCGAGGTCGACGTTGTGCTCGATCAGCCGGGCGAACCCGAGGTCCGAGGTGCTTCCACGAGCCAGAGCTTCAGCGCTCGGAACCGCCGCGTGCCTCGATCGAGTACTCGAACCAGTTGAGCGGCGCGTTCTCGGGTTCGGGTGGCGGTAGTACTCGGCGGTGCGGTGGAACGTCTGCGCAGGTCCTCGCGGCGCTTCACGACCAGCGCGCCGATGTCGTACGCCTGGAAGAACCACTTGTGCGGTCGATCGTGACGCTGTCGGCGCGCTCCAGGTCCGGGGACGCGCGGCGCGATCCGCGGCGAGAACGCGCGCCGCCGCCGTAGGCGGCGTCGACGTGGAGCCACAGGCGTTCGCGTTCGGCGAGGTCGGCGAGCTCGCCGGCGAGTCGACCGCTGCCGGTGTTCGTCGAGCCGGCGACCGCCGCGATCGCGAACGGCACGCAGGCCGGCGGCGCGGTCCTCGGCGACCGCGTCGGCGACCGGCGCAGCGTGGAGCCGGAACCGCTCGTCCGAGGGCACGATGCGCGAGCGTCTCGGGTGGGAAGCCGAGGACGTCGAGCGCGCGGGCGATCGAGAAGTGCGCCTGGTCGCTCGCGTACACGCGCGCGCCCTCGAGCGCGCCCGCGCGCGGCGGGTCGTCGAGTCCGAGCAGCCGCGCGAGGTGGATGTCCCTCGCGACCGTGAGCGCCATGATGTTCGCCATCACGCCGCCGGACGTGAGCACCGCCCACGAGCCCTCGCCGAACCCGATCAGCGCCCGCAGCCAGCGCCGTGACCTCTTCCTCGACGAGCGCGCCCACCGGACCCGCGACCCACACGTCGACGCCCTGGTTCACCCACTGGCCGAGCACCTCGCCCGCGATCGACATCGCGAGCGGCGGCGGCGTGAAGTAGCTGTACGAGCCCGGGTGCTGCGTGTTGAACACGTACGGCGCGACGCGCTCGCGGAACTCGCCGAGCACCTCCTCGGCCTTCGCGGCCGGTCTCCGGGGCGGGCGCCGGCTCGCCGAGGGACCGAAGAAGGTGCGGCGCATCTCCGGGATAGGGCATCGTTCCGAGCGGCCGCTCCATCGCGACCTCGTAGCAGGTAGCGGAGCGCCTCGTCCCAGACCGCCTTGCCGAGGCGTTCGAGCGCGGGGCGCGAGACGGCCTCGTCGCGCAGGTCGACGAGCTCGGGTTCGGGATGGTCGGCGAAGGGTCCGGCACGGCGGCGAGGCTAGCACCGCGCGGACGCGACGCCTACGCCTGCAGGGCCGTCAGGACCGCGACCCCGACGGCGATCACCGCGACCCCGGACACCTGGACGCGCGCGGCCAGCGCTCCCGGAACAGGAAGAACGCCGCGATCGTCGCGATCGCCGCGAACTGCGACCCGAGCACCGCGGCGACGGCGATCCCGTGGCGCGCGCCGATCGTGAAGGCGACCAGGCCGGCCACCTCAGGATGCCCGATGCGAGCACCAGCGGCGCGGCCTCGCGCGTCATGCGAAGGCGCCCCGCGACCGCGAGCGGGATCGTCACCAGGAGCACCGCGAGCGTCCGGACGGGAAGATGATCCAGGCGATCGGGATGTCGTCGGACAGCCGGCCCATCGCGAACAGGCCCAGCCCGAAGAACAGGGCCGCACCGATCGCCAGCGTGACCGCGAGTCCCTCTCGCCGATCCGAACCTGCGTCGCTCGTTTGCGACATGCTCGAAGGACGACGCCGACGACGATGAACGCGAGCGCGATGCCGGCGCCGGTCGCGATCTGCTCGCCGGCGATCACCGCGATGATGGCCGCCGCGGCCCCCTGGGCCGACGTGATCGGCGCGACCACTCCGACCTTGCCGTGGCGGAGCGAGCTGTACACGAGCAGGAGCCCCGTCGTGTTGCCGATCGCCGTCACGATGAGCAGCGCCACCTGCTCCCCGCCCGAGGCCGTCGGGCACGCCCTGCGCGAGCGCGAACGGCGCCGAGATCACCGAGCCGATCAGCAGCACCCACCCCAGCACCGCGACGGGCGGGATCGATCCGGTGTCGACCGGCTGATGCACAGTGCCGAGGCCGCCCACATCGCGGCCGCGACCAGGCCGCCCACGATCGCGATCACCGGGCGGGCGCGCCTTCGAGCACAGGGCTCTGCTCGCCGCAGTTCGGACACGTGATCACGGCGGGAAGGTTACGCGGAGGCCGCGCGCCGGGCGTGGTGCCGGGCGACCCAGGTCCGGTTCCCGCAGGCGTTCGAACACCAGACGCGGTCCGAACGCGTCGCCTCGAAGTACCGGCCGCACGCGCCGCAGCGCCGTCAGGGCGGCCCGGGCCAGGTCCCCGAGGAGCTCGATCGCCGACCACGCGATCCGGGCGAGCAGCAGCGGGGTCGGGCTCGCCGACAGCGGTGCGTCGGCCGGAACCGTCGGGTGCGAGCCGAAGGACCCGCGGGACCGGGCGCTCGCCTCGTTGACGCGCTCGACGGCGGCGGCGGGGAAGGGACCGCCGCCGATCGAGGCGTCGAGCAGCTCGCGGAGCGAGGCCCGCAAGGCCACGAACTCCGCCAGCCGGAGCGAGACCTCGGCGCGCTCCTCGGTTCGAGGGCGCTCTCCCCTTCGAGCCAGGCGCGGAGTTCGCCGGCCGAGCTCATCCTGGCGTTCGCGAGCGACAACGCCGCGGCCGAACTCATGGATTTAGCGTCGTCTATCCATTAGGGCGATGCAAGTCGTCGAATGGAATCAGCGTTAGACAACCCATTAGAAGCCACGGGCTCTACTTGATCAGACGCGAGAGGCGCCGGTCGGCCAGGACCTTCCCACCGGTCTGGCAGGTCGGGCGGTACGTCACCTCGTGCGACTCGTACGAGACCCGCCGGAGGTCGTCCCCGCACACCGGGCAGGGCTTGCCGTACCGGCCGTGGACCGTGAAGTGATCGCCGATCTTGGTCTGGAGGCCGCCCGTTCGGCGCCGTTCGGACCGAGCGCCTCGTCGAGGATGCTCGACACGGCGGCGAGAGCGCTGCCGTTGCTCCGGCTCCAGCGACGCGAGCGACGCGTAGGCGAGAGCTTCGCGCGGTGCAGGATGATCGTCCGAGTACCCCGGCCGATCCCGGCGACCGTGCGCTGGTCTCGCAGGATCGTGTGGACGCGCCGGCCGTCCTCCCCTCAGGACCAGGTGCTCGAACTCGGGCGAGTCGGGCTCGGGCCCGAGCTTCGCGAGCGGCCCCTCGTCGCCCTCGGCCAGCACCCACCAGCCGGCCTTGCGCTCGCGCCCGAACTCCTTCACCAGCACGGACGGACGCTCCTCGAACCGGAACCGCACGACCGAGCCCCGTGGCTTCGTCGACTTCGGCGGGTCCTCGACGTCGACGCGCCCGCCCTGCGACAGATGCACGAGGACCCGGGGCCCGCCGAGCTCCCAGACCAGGTACTTCCGCGGCGGCCGACGCGTTCGAGCGTCCGGCCGACGAGCTCGGCCGCGCGGGGTCACGGTCTTGAGCGAGGAGAACTGCAGCAGGTCGGCGGCCGCGAACGCGGAGCCACCGACGGCCTCGGTCAGCCGCTCGGCCAGCGCCTGGACCTCGGGAAGCTCGGGCACGATCAGACCCCCGAAGCCGGAGGCACCGAGCTCAACGCCCCGTCACGTCGGCGACGGCGCGGCGCACGATCTGCGCGCACTCCTCGATGCCGATCGCGATGCGTCCGGTGCGACAGGATGCAGGCGCGGATCGTGAACCGGTCCTCACGACCGTGCTCGAGAGCACCACGCGCTTGAGGCGTTGATCAGGTCGAGCAGGCGGCGATCGGCCTCAGCCGAGCACGTCGCGCAGGCGGAACGGCACCACGGTGAGCTCGGGCTCCCACGGCAGCTCGAGCTCGGGACCGTCGAGATCTCCTCGTACGGGTACCGGGCCAGGTCGAGCTTCTCGTCCAGCGCCGTCGCGGAACGCGTCCACGCCGTGCAGCACCAGCGGGAACCACACGCGCAGACCGCGGAAGTCGCGCGAGAGCTCCGGGGAGTACTCGGTGAAGTTGGGCAGCTCGTCCTCGGGCGGGAAGTCCTGCAGGTACGCGGCGCCGACGAAGTGCGCCTCGCGCAGGCGCGCGCCGTCGCGCACGACGAGCGAGCCCGTCCCGTACGGCAGGAACATCCCCTTGTGCGGGTCCAGCGTGATCGAGTCCGCGCCGCTCGATCCCGGCGAACGCCGCTGCGCCCGCGTTCGGTGAGCTGGAAGAAGCCGCCGTAGGCCGCGTCGACGTGGAGCCACAGGTCCTGCTCCGCCACGACGTCGGCGATCTGCGACGATCGGGTCGATCGCGCCCGTGTTGGTGGTCCCGGCCGGCGCGACCACGAGGAACGGCGTGCGCCCGGCCGCGCGGTCGGCGGCGAGCATCTCTCGCGCAGCGCGTCGACGTCCATCCGGGCTCCGGCGTGCACGCGACCGACGCGGACGTTCGCGCCGGAACCCGGCGATCGCGGCCGCCTTCGCGTTGGACGCGTGCACCTGCATTCGGAGACGTACAGGGTGCCCGAGAGGAAGTCCTCGGGGCAGCCTCGCGCCTTGCGCGCCGCGACCAGCGCCGACAGGTTCGCCATCGAGCCGCCGGAGGTGAGGATCCCGCGCGCGTCACCCTGTACCCGAACAGCGCTCGCAGAGCCAGCGGATCACGTTGCTCTCGATCTGGGCGCCGACCGCTGCGGCCCCACATGTTCACGAACCGGTTGATCCCGGTCGCGAGGAAGTCGCCGAGCGCCGACGCGTCAGCAGCCCGCCGCCGGGATGAACGGGAGGAAGCCCGGACCCGGTCGTGTTGTAGGAGTTGGCCGCGATCAGGTCCGGTGTCCATGAAGCTGGTCAGCTCCCCGGGTCCGGCCGGCGGGGCCGTTCCGGACCGACCGGGCGGCCTCGAGCGCGCCCTCGACGTCGGAGAGCGGCCGCCTCGTCCTGGGACTGCACGAACTCGATCAGGTACCCGAGCGCGGCCTCGCCCATCGCGCGCATCTGCTCCGGACCGGGTTCGAGGATGCGGCATCGCGCCCATGCTACGGAACGCGGGCGGGGACAGGCGTTGCGCTACGCGGAGCAGGTGACGGCCTCGACCAGCCGACGGGAGACCTCGCAGCCTCGTCGACAGCGCCGTTGAACGCTTCCCTCGTTCCGCTTGGACGAGCACGGTAGCCGCTCACCTTCCGCACATGTACTGGAGCGCCGCCTCCGGATCTCGGTCCCGGTAGCAGGCAGTCGCCCTCGCGGAGCCGTTTGATGCTTCTGCACATGCCGCCGATCGGCACTGACTGCTCGGCGTCGGAGCCCTGGACCTGCCGAGGTCCGCCCGCGCATCTCACCGCGACACCTACCCTGCTCGAACGCATGTTCGACGCGATGGAAGCGCCTCGGCCCGGAGGCAGCGGGCGGCCGTGGAGCACCTACGGCGGCCCGCTGCTGGTCGTGGCGGGGGCCGGCTCCGGCAAGACGTCGACGCTCGCCTGCCGGGTCGCCCACCTGCGTCGATCGAGGCGTCCCGCCCGGAGCGGATCCTGCCTGCTGACGTTCACCCGCCGCGCGCCGCCCGCGAGATGCTCTCGCGCGCCGAGCAGCTGACCGGCGACCGCGCGCTCGGCCGGGTCTGGGGCGGCACGTTCCGACGCGACCGCTAACCGGCTGCTCCGGCTCCACGGCGGAGCGCTCGGCCTGTCCCCGGCTTCACGGTCCTCGACCGGACCGACACGGCCGACCTGATGGACCTGATCCGGAGGCGAGCTGGGGTTCGGGCAGGGCGAGCGGCGGTTCCCGCGCAAGGACACGCTCGCCGACCATCTACTCGCGCACCGTGAACAGCCGGCGAGCAAGCTCGGCCGACGTGCTCGAAGCGCGAGTACCCCTGGTGCGCGGACGAGGGCGACGTCGATCCGCACGATCTTCGAGGCGCTACACCGAGCGCAAGCGCGCGCAGCGTCGCTCGACTACGACGACCTGCTGCTGTTCTGGGAGGCGCTCGCCGGCAGCCGGCCGCGGGCCGCGCGATCTCGCGAGCTGTTCGACCACATCCTGGTCGACGAGTACCAGGACACGAACCCGCTGCAGGCCGACATCCTCGCGTCGCTGCGGCCCACCGGCGACGGCCTGCACGGTCGTGGGCGACGACGCGCAGGCGATCTACGCGTTCCGCGCGCGCGACCGTCGCGCAACATCCTCGAGTTCCCGACGCGGTTCCCGGGCACGACGATCGTGAAGCTCGAGCAGAACTACCGCTCGACCCGCCCGATCCTCGAGGCGACGAACGCGGTGATCGCGCTCAGCCCGCAGCGACACGAGAAGACGCTCGTGGACCGAACGCGTCGGGCGGCGCGGTCCCGTCGCTGCTCACGTGCATCGACGAAGCGCGACGCAGGCCGACGCGGTGTGCCGCATCGATCCTCGAGCATCGCGAGCGGGGCGCGCCGCTGCACGAACAGGCCGTGCTGTTCCGCGCCGGTCACCACAGCGACGTGCTCGAGGTGGAGCTGACGCGGCGCAACATCCCGTTCGTGAAGTACGGCGGGCTGAAGTTCCTCGAGGCCGCGCACGTCAAGGACGCGCTCGCGGTCGCTGCGGATCGTCGGAGAACCCGCGCGACGAGGTGTGCTGGTTCCGCGTCCTCGCAGCTGCTCGACCGGCGTGGGGCCGGCGGGGGCGCGACGCGTGATGGCCGCGATCGGCGTGTCCGCGCCGGGCGACCCGATGACGCCGGTTCCTCGAGCAGGCGATCGCGGTGCCGGCGCCGGCGCGCGCGAGCTCTGAGGGGTCTGCGGGAGACGTTCGGGGACCTGGCGGTCGAGGCGCCCGCGCCGGCCGCGCAGGTCGAACGGGTCCGTCGGTTCCTCGAGCCTCTGCTCCGCCGTCGCTACGACCAGCCCGAGCCTCGCCTGCGATCTCGAGCAGCTCGAGCAGCTCGCGACCGGGTTCGCGAGCTCGCGCGCGCGGTTCGTCTCCGACCTCACGCTCGACCCGCCCGTGCTCGACGTCCGACCTGGCGGGGCCGCCCCGCTCCTGGACGAGGACTACGTGATCCTGTCGACGATCCATTCGGCCAAAGGGCGGCAGAGTGGGACGTCGTGCACGTGATCCACGCGGCCGACGGCATGATCCCCTCGGACATGTCGACCGGCGATCCCGACAGCGCCGGGAGGAGGAGCGCCGGCTGCTGTACGTGGCGCTCACGCGGGCCGCGCGACGAGCTCCACGTACTGTCTCGCTCCGGTACCACCGGTCGAACCGCGGGTACCGAGGACCGGCACTGGTACGCGCAGCTGACGCCGGTTCCTGCCCAGGACGTATCGGCACGGTTCTCGCTCGAGACGACCTACGTCGACGCGACCGAGGAGCGTTCCGGCGCGCGCCGGCCGCGGCGGGTGCGGCAACGGAGTCGACGCGCTGCTCGCCGGCCTGTGGTCCAGGACGCTGACCGCCCCGCCAGCATCGCGCGATGGTGGTCCTGCGACCGCGGCAGCGCCATGGCGAGCCTTCCCTGCGCCTCGCCGGCCCGCTGCTCGAACGCGACGGGCCCGCAACCAGCTGCCGCTCGGCATCGCCGGGACCCTGACGACGCACCCCGGACGCGTATGAGGTCGTCCACTTCACCGGGTCGTTCCGGGACGCGGGAGAGCCACGGTGGCCGCGGCCGTGCGGACCGACACCATTCAATCGTCGTGCTCGGCGACCCGTCGGCCAGATTCGGCGCTCGATCAGCCTGCTCGAGGCGGTCGCTGGCGGACGACCAGGAGTCCCCCGGCGTCAGTGGGGCAACGTGCCGGTCGTCAGGCCAGCGGCCGAGCGGCTCGCTGGGCGGATGCCGCCGGGCGCTCCAGGACATCCTGTCCGAGGGCGTGTGCGGACTCACCGCCGTCCCGGGACGTCGCGAGGGGCGCGGGGCCGGGCGCGAGCGGCCACCGGCGAGGACCGCGCGTCAGGTCCTCGCGTGGTGCGCTGCGTTCGCCACCGAGGGCGCTCCCCAGCGATCCCCGACGAGGCGTTCCGAGCGGATGGAGCGCAACCTCGAGCAGCCGCTTCGGCGGGGAAGGCTGGCGGCTGCTGGCATCTGGGAGGACCGTCGGCGAGCCCGTGTCGCTCTCCGGCTTCAGCGGCCCGCCACGACCGGGATCCGGATCGGGCCCGATCTACGCGCCGCCCCGAGCATCGCCAGCACGGCTGCGCCACGACGCTGGTCGCCGATCTCAGCGCCTGGCTGCTCGAGCAGGGGGCATCGCTTTGCGTGCTTCCTCTGCGCCATCGGATCTGATACCCGACCTCGAACCGGATCTACGCCGAGATCGGGTACGAGCGCGTCTGCGACGCGATGGAGTTCAGCTTCCGAACCGCCTGAGTTACGTCGAGGACCGCTTCTTCCAGGTCGCCGAGGATCTCTGCTGGGCGGCGATTCGCGCCAGCGCGCCCGTCTTTACGAGTGCCCCAGAACAGATGGTGCAGCCCGGGAGCGCCAGCCCGGTACCGCGCGTGCCCCGAGCTGGCGGCCGCCAGACGAAGAACTGATCAGGCCCGGCTCGCCGTGGTGAGCGTGATGAGCGCCGCTCAGGCCGTACTCGGTCTCGAGATCGACCAGGGTCGTCACCGCCGCGCGGTCACCAGTCCGAGAGCCCCGGCGCGTACTTCTCGACGCCTTCACCACGAGATCGCCCAGGCGGTCGCGTTCGGCCGACCAGTCGGTCTCCGCGCAGCTCAGACGCGTCCACTGCGTCACCGCTGCATCACGTGCGTCCCCTCCCGGCGCGAGCGTCCCGGGTCCGAAGGCGTCGGGATCGTCGCCCATCAGGTACGGCTCGTCCCCGATGCCGCCGTACTTCCAGGACGCGTCGAACGCCCGGCGCTCGAGGTCGCGTCGATGCTGCCGGGCGCGATCGACGATCCGTCCTGCCAGGCGGCAGCGCAGGTCTCGGCGCCGTCGCACGGCGGCGGTGAACCAGCGAGCAACCGCGTGACCGCGTCGACCTTCGAGACCGACGCCGGGCGTCCGGTTGTTAGCCGGCCCGCCAGCGCAGGTGCGACGGCCCGATCGGCGACCGGGGTCGCAGCAGCCCGTCGAGCGTCGGCAATCCCGTTTTTCGGGTGCGAGCCTGCTGATCACGGTACCGGGCGCGCCACCGATCTCCTCGCCGGAGAGCCCAGCGCGGATGCTCGTTACCTGCCGGTCGCGGCGGTGACTCGACCCGGATCTCGACGACCTCGGCACCGCCGTGCGGATCTCGGCGCCGGACGGCGCGGGCCGGCGCTCGCCAGCGCCTCCGGCAGGCGCGCCGGGGCGCCAGCGGCGAGCGATCGTCGACACCCGGGCTGCCCGCGCGCCGCCGTCGTTGCCGGCCGCGTCCGAACGAGCAGCGCCGCCGCCGACCCGGCCGACCACAGGCCGCGGCGCCAGCGGTGCTGTTGGACGACCGCGCGAGGCGAGCGCCGCCCCGCACCGCGTCGGTCTCGAACGCCTCGCGACGTAGTCAGCGATCGCCATGGGGCAGCGCGCGTCGCCTCGGCCCGGCTTCTGCCCGAGGCCAGGCGGAACGCGTTCCCCAGCTTCACGTCGTTGAGGCGCGTCGCGCGAGCGGCGGGTCGGCTCACGTCGGGCGGCGTGATGGCGTGCGGTGCGACAGGAACTCGGGCGAGCGACGAACCCTGCGTCGAACGCCGGGGTAGGCCTCGGCGTCGTGCCGCGCGAGCGCTCGCGCAGCTCGGACGGCCGTGCGCTGCCGCGTCCGGCCCGCAGCGTGAGCCGGCGGCCGTCCGGCTGCCGGCGCGAACACGCGGACCGTCGGGCTCCGCCGTCACGAGCCGCCTGTTGAAGGCCGAGGTCGGAGGTCGCATCGACCGACTGCCGGAGCCGCCCGACCGTGTGGACGATGCCCGGCGCCCGGACGCCGGCGCGCACAGCTCGACGTGTCGAGGATCCGCCAGTGCCGCGCTCGCGCCGCTCGAGGACAAGCACCGTGCGGCCGGCCTTCGCGAGGTAGGCGGCCGTCACGAGGCCGTTGTGGCCCCGCGACGATCGCCTCGTAGCCGTCGGCGCTCGGCCTGCCATGACCCCGCCGCCGCGCCGTTCGCCGTTATCAGGCGGCCTTACCGCTCGAGCGTGCAAACGCCGCGCCCGGGAGCTCGATCGCCTGGCGATCCAGCTGTTCGCGCCCATGATCCCGCCGCCGGGATGCGTGGCTGAGCCGCACAGCCTGAGTCCCGGATCGGCGTCCGGTAGCGGGCGCAGCCGGGGACCGGCCGGGCTGAAGAACAGCTGCTCGAGCGACAGCGCGCTCCTGGAAGATGTTGCCTCCGTCAGAAGCCGGTCGATCCGCTCGATGTCGAGGCGGCGTCAGCACCTGCTGAGGTGCAGGGATCGAGGCTGCGGATGTTCGGGAACCGCTCCTCGAGCGTCGAGATCACGGTCTCTGACCGCCGTCTCTTTTTGGCGTCGTCCACTACGCCCGTCCGGTGGTACGGCGCGTATTACTGCACGAAGAGCAATACGTAGCTT